>Ga0307981_1000129_pt1 | contig 80224 bp, 75 predicted proteins | sample OrgLakmetagen987_FD_201849 | JGI IMG/M metagenome (GOLD analysis project Ga0307981, IMG submission 201849) | Saline water microbial communities from Organic Lake, Antarctica - #987 | ecosystem: Environmental > Aquatic > Non-marine Saline and Alkaline > Saline | place: Antarctica: Organic Lake... | reverse complement strand
GTGAACTGCCATATGATCGCACTCGCAAGCTTCTGAGAACCAGCCTTTCCCTTTGGTAAAGTTACTAATCATAAGGTCAAAATAAGAAAAATCTACATCAGACACATGGAAGTTATAATAGTTTAAATAAAGAACTTTTAAATAAATAAAAAGAGGAAGCAAACTTAAAAGCCAAAAATTCAGATTCCAGGTCTCTCCCTTAGAGTTAGAAAAATAGGAAGACAAGCTACGGCGAAAATCTATTCTTAGGCTTAATAGAAGAAAAGTAGCCAATACAATATAGAGAGCATAGCGAGGAACGAGAACCTTATCGAGACCAACAATAAGTCCACTAAGAACAGATGGTACCAGGTAGAGAAAAAGTGATCCCTTTAAAAAGAGGGAGACCTGCTTATCTGAGGACATGAATCTCCTCTTTTTTTAAAATCAAATATCCACTAAAGCTAACAACGCCCCAGAATACCATAAGGCGGACAACGGACTTTACTCCCCCATGTTGTAGATAAAAATCAATGAGTGCGCCAAAGAGAGCTCTCCCCTCGGGAGCAAGGGGGGTCGTCGCATATATACAAGACCTGATCACAACGGAGACAAGGACCAGGGCTAAAAATAGCTGGAGAGCACCGCCCCTCTTTAAGTGCTTCAAAGCGACGACTTGGCTAAAGGCTAAGGGCAGAATAAGTAAGCTTAAGTAACGAGGCCCGGACGTTGCCCCTCCATGCCAATTGTTAAAGGATGAATTTAACAGAATGAGGAAAAAAGAAGATGCTATTGTGGCAATAAAAAGTCGCCTCTCTTGAATACCGATGCTCTTTTTAAAACAAAGTAAACTCACATGGAAAAGTGAAAACAGTGCCCAAGGTTGGCTTACAAGTAAGCCTCTCTCAAACCCGAGGAGCAGCTTAGCTATGACCCTTAGATCAGGGAAGCTCAACATTCCATTGTAAAACTTAGGATCAGAACTCAAAAAAAGAGGATTCATATAACTCGTAATCGTTATAAAGGGGCTACCTGTTGTCTCTAAGTGAAAAATAAGCCAAACGACCCCTGGAACTATCCCGCCCATGGAAAATTTTACCAACTGCCTAAATGGCGTCGCTAGAAGCAAGGGTAAGAGAAATAGGGCAGCTGAGTATTCACTCAAAAGTGAAAAACCGAATGCTAGTCCACACAAGAACCCTCTCTTCAAAAAAAGAGCGATAAAAGCCAGAAGCATAAAAAGAGAAGAAGTTCCGTGTCCAAAAAAGCTATTATAAAAAAGAGAAGGTGTGCTTGCGTAAAGGATTAATACCAGTAAAAGATACCCCTCCTCTCTAGTGAATACCTTGAGGTTTATTAAATAAGTAAAACCCCAAAACAAAAGAAGTCCCAAAGGTATCAGCTTCGTTAATAGAACAACTATTACTCTTTGAGTGCTTCTTGGAGGACCTTGCTTAGCCGAGCCTTTAAAAAATATTTTTGAGAAGAGGTAAGCTGGAAATCCTAAAATAGCCGGACCTGGAGCCTTATTGGAGTAGTACTTATCTCCCACCTTAGACCAATCTAGGGTCCAGTCCCGATAGTCAGTAATCTCAAAAGAGAAGTTTGTAGAGAGAGCCTCCATTGTAGCATAGCGAGACATTTCATTCGTTCCACCGATACCTCTGGCAAAAAGGCTTAAGAAGATAAATCCACAGATCAATACTGCAAGAGGCTTGGAAGGATGATTTACCATAACCCTATTTCTCAACTGAAGAAGCTGCTTCATCGACAAGACTCTTTACTTTTACACTAGTCACAAATTGATAACAAAAAAGTGAAGGCCAAAGCTTCACCTTTAGATAATACAGCCGATCAATTAAGCTTAAGAAAAAACTTTTTCCGGAAGACTCGAAAAAGACCTCAAAAGGTAGAGAGGTGTATTTAATAGTATCAATTACTAGTCCCTGCCTTTTAAAAACCCTTAAGAGAGAGAACTTTGTAAAGAATCTTAAGTTTCTATAGTCTAGGGTTCCTGCCGGGGCGTAGTTGAACCGTCCCATCAAAAGGCTAAGTCGATAAAGCCAAATGGCTATATTTGGAACTGAGCAGATCAGCACACCGTCTTTCTTTAAGATACGATGGGCCTTTGCTACCAGTTCCTCGGGATCTACAGTCTGCGGAAGAACATCTCCCAAAATAACGTAATCAAATTCACGCTGATAATCTAGGCTTAGATTTTGAAAATTCTGTCTTTGAACTCTCAAGCCCTCTTCGTGTGAAACAAGCTCTGTCTCTTTATCTAAGATTAAGTCAACTTCATACCCTTTTTGCAATAACTCATCTGATAAGAGATTCTCATTTTTTCCAATATAAAGCACTCTACCAGCTCCGGAAGGAATACTATGCAGGATCATCTGGTGGGAACTAAAGGGGCTTGTCTTCTTTTTATGAACGAAGCTACGATTAACGATATAATTAGACTTTCTAATGAAGTGAAGCTGATGAAGTCTGTACAGAACGACAGCTTTGCAGACGTCAAGAGCATAAGAAAAACCATTCACGTTACACTCTTCATCTCCATAAAAAGCCTGAATTGGAACTTCCTCCACACTTGAGCCCAAGTGTCTCGCTTGAATGATAATCTCCGTATCGAAGTAAAAATCATCAGTATTCTCATGAAAGGGAACTTTCTTGAGAAAACTAGTAGCATACATTCGGTAGCCAGAGTGAAACTCACTCATATTTGTTCTCAACATAAAATTCTCAAATGAAGTTAGAATCTTGTTTCCAATATACTTATAAACGGGCATTCCTCCCGAAATAGCTTGATTCTTATCCATCATCCTTGAAGCAAATACCAACTCTGAACTAGTCTCAATAGCTTTTAGAAATAGATCCGCAATATACTCTGGAGCATATTGGCCATCCCCATGAAGCATGAGAACGTAGTCTAAGTCCTTTTCAATGCCATACTGATACCCGACCTTTTGATTGCCACCATAGCCCAAATTGGAACTATTCTTAAATACGCTCAATTTATCATGCCAGCGAGGATTTGTTACCAGCTTCGAAGCAACAGTATAAGTGTCATCAGGACTTCGGTCGTCAAAAACAAAGATCTCTTGAATTAATGGCATAAGTCTCTCATCAATTCGGCTTAACGTCTTCTCGATCAATTTTGCATGGTTATAAGTTAAAACTAAGATGCCAAACTTGGGAAAAGAAGAAGGAGCCTTTTCATGGAGTGAGACGAGACGCAAGAGACTCCCTTCATTGACTTCAAATTTTATCATTTTACCGGATCGTGACTTCTGCATAACTACCTTTTAAGAACCATCATAGGACTTAGTGTTAATCTACTTTTAGGAACTATAATAAAAAAATTTCCCCGGTTAATTTTTGCCACGATATTTAGAGATTCGTTATCAATGATCACTTCTCTTGCAACCGCCTCCGAGGCAAGAATTGCACAGTTCTTACAAAAATTTTTCTGCTGAAGTAATTTATCGCTCTTCTTTATTGCTCTGGTAAGTATTTTTAGATCTTCCCAAGCATTGAGCGAATTTAGGTTCCAATAAGGATAAACCCCATCAACAATATAATACTCACTTGGAGAAAATCCCACTGACTTAAAAGCTTTCTTAGCTTCAAAGATCCCTCTATCCCTTCTTCCCTCATTTGTAATTGGGAAAACGAGTAGAACAAGAGATGCAGCAGCAAAGAGATAAGGGACCGAATTCAGTAATCTATTTGTAACAAAGCGTGGAAGCAGCTGAGTAAAGCCTATCGCTGCCAAGATGGCCATGAAGGGATAAGCTGGAATGATGTAGTTAGAATACTTAAAACTCGCAAAGGACAAAAAGATAATCATGCCCCAAAAGAAGGAAAGAATACTTGTTTGAAAGAAGTTCCTACTTTTAAAAGAATAGAATGTTCCAATCAATGTAAAGAAAAACCACAGTGGAGCATTTTTAATAAGGAAAAGGAGATAAGTATAAACTGGGCTTGAGTCCCCTCGCGAGTTTTTAATGGTATGGATGAAAGTAAATTCAAACCAGTTTTCAAAAACATAGAACTTTCCAGTTAGTCCAAGCGCAAGAGGCCATAAAGAAAAAATTACTCCACCAAGAATTAGCCCCAGCCATGGAGTAGAAGATTTTAAGTGACTAAGTCGCTTACTCAAGGCGAGGCTGATCAAAACACAAGTAGGAATAAGAAGAGCAACCGGGCCTTTACAAAGAAGACTCAGGCCGAAAAAGAGCCCACAGCCGTACCAATTCTTTTTGTTTTTTGTTATTGCCATATAGAAAAAGCAGAAGCTGACGAAAAAGAAGAGCATGAGAGGTAGATCAATATTAGGAAATCGGACTTTCTTTATAAGCGGAGGAGTCGTGATAAAAAAGAAGATTGCTAATAAGTAAAGCCCGTCTTTCATTTGCTCCTTAAGCCTATAAATCACAAGGATGCTAAGAAGAAAGAATAAACTTGGAAAGATCCTAGCTGTTACATAGCTGGCACCAAAAACCTTAAACAAAACTCCTTCTAAAATAAAGATAAAAGGTGTGTGATGAAAGAACTCGTTGTAGGACTCTTGAGTAAGACTAGGGACTAGCCAGTATCCATTCAAAGCAGCATTTTTTCCAAACGCTGCATAGAGATAGCCATCAGAAAAAAAGCCTGGGACCCATGCATGCTGAAGAGAAACGAGTGTGGCCATGAAGAAAAGACTACAAAGAATATAACGCTGACTAAAGCCAGAATTAGCCTCTTTCATTTACTGAATCAACCCAATCTTGATTTTCTTGATACCACTTAATTGTCTCTGCAAGGCCTTGTTCAAAAGTCACAGATGGACGCCACTTCAATTCATTCTCTATTTTGCTAAAGTCCATTGCGTAACGCCAATCATGGCCTTTTCGATCTTCAACAAAGCTAATAAGATCTTCAGACTTATCGAGTGTTCTTAGAATTGTTTTTACAACCTCAAGGTTTCTTTTTTCCGAATCGCCCCCCAGATTATAAGCGTGCCCGGCCTTACCGTTGAGATAAACTTCCCAAACACCAGTATTATGGTCATCAACATATATCCAGTCTCTGATGTTTTGTCCGTCCCCATAGACAGGAAGCTTTTCTCCAGCAATTGCCTTGGCAATCATCACTGGAATTAGCTTTTCAGGGAATTGAAAAGGGCCGTAGTTATTAGAGCATCTCGTAATAACAGTATTGAGCCCAAATGTTTCGTTATAGCTGCGAACTAAAAGATCCGAGCCCGCTTTTGAAGCACTATAAGGAGAATTAGGAGCTATTTTATGCTCTTCCGTAAAGGCCGGCTCACTCTCCGTTAGTTCACCATAAACTTCATCAGTGCTCACATGGCAGAAGCGAATCCCTTCTGCACCAAAGTTCTTTGCGGCATTAAGAAGGTTAAGAGTTCCCAAGACATTAGTCTCGACAAAGATATTAGGATTTATAATAGAGTTATCAACGTGGCTTTCAGCAGCGAAGTGGATGACGCCGTCTATCTCATTTGACTTAAAAACCTCCTGAACGGCTTCGTTGTCACGAATATCTACTTTAATAAAAGAGAGGTGCTCATTGGTTTCAATATCAGCTGAAATCGTAGGATAGTGGCCTGCATAGGTTAAGGCATCCAAAATAATAAAATCATATTCTTTATTAGGAACAGCGATTTTCTTCAAGAAATTAGAGCCGATAAAACCTGCACAGCCCGTAAGTAATACCTTCCTTCTCATTTATCTTTCCTCGTATTCTTTAAGGATCATTTCTAAGTAGTCTCTATAAGGACTATTTGGTGTTTCTTCGATAACTTTTTTAAAATGAGCTTTATCGACAAAGTTCATTCTTAGGCCAATCTCTTCCAAACAAGCAACCTTGAAACCTTGCCTTTGCTCCAAAGCAGCAATATAGGAATTAGCTTCCAAGAGTGATTGTGGTGTTCCTGTATCCAGCCATGCCATTCCACGACTTATAACTTCTACCCTTAATGAGCCTTCATCTAAATATGATTGGATTAAATCGGTAATCTCCAGCTCTCCTCTTGGTGAAGGCTTTTGAACTCTCACTCTTTCAGGAGCAGAGCCATCCATAAGGTAAAGACCTGGTATTGCGTAGTTAGACTTAGGGTTTTCAGGTTTTTCAACAATAGAGAGAACCTCTTTCGTTTTCTTATCAAATTCAACGACACCATATCTCTCTGGATCAGTAACAGGGTAAGCAAATACTTGGGCCTTAAGCCCACCTTCCTTAGAGACCTGCCGCGTTACAGCAGAGCGAAATGACGAGAAGTTGCCATGAAACAAGTTGTCTCCCAATACCATTAGAGAGTCCTCACCTTGAAGAAACTTCTCACCAATCAAGTAGGCCTGGGCAATTCCTTTTGGCTCGGCCTGAACTTCAAAATGAATACTAATCCCAAAGCGCGAACCATCATTCAGAACCTTTTTAAAAAAAGGCTGATCATATTCTGTAGTAATAATGAGGACTTCTTTAATGCTACACATCATAAGAAGACTTAGTGGATAGTAAATCATTGGTTTGTCATAAATAGGCTGGAGCTGCTTTGTGACAATACTTGTTAAGGGATAGAGACGTGAGCCGGCGCCACCGGCAAGAATAATACCCTTCATTTGATAGCCTTCGTTTATTCACATTAAGATAGTTTTAGATTAGCATAGTCTACTTCAAGGAAAAGCTAATGTCAGGAATATCTGTATTTGGCGGCACTGGCTTCGTAGGAAGTGAGTTCTGCAGAGTGACAAAAAAAGAAATTTCACTAATACCTCGCGAGAGTCGCAAAGCGCAGACAAGGGACTCCATTTTCTTTATCAGCACTACCGATAACTACAATGTTTTCGAAGATTTACACAAAGATATAGATACTAACCTAAAAGTCCTCATGGATGTTCTCAAGAACCTTAAGCCAGGTGAAAGCACTTTCAATTTCATTTCAAGCTGGTTTGTCTATGGAGATGCAGACCTCCCCGCAACGGAAGACTCCATATGTGACCCAAAGGGCTTTTATTCAATTACAAAGCGAGCAGCTGAACAACTCTTAATTTCGTACTGCCAAACTTTTGGGATCAATTATAGAATTTTGAGACTTTGCAATGTTTATGGTGCTGGGGATAAGGGAGCATCTAAGAAAAAAAATGCTCTTCAATTTCTTATTGATCGCTTTAAAAATAATGAAGAAATAAATCTCTACCACAATGGCGAGTTTTACCGCGACTATATGCATGTGCATGATGTATCTCGTGCCATTGATCTGGTTATAGGAAAAGGTGATCTAAACACGGTATACAATATAGGCTCTGGCGAGAGAGTACTTTTTAAGGACCTCATTGATAATATCGTCACCGAAACATCTTCTGAGTCAGTTATCACCCCGATCGAGCCACCAATTTTTCATCAAACCATACAAGTAAAAGACTTTTATTTTAAAACAGACAAACTTAAATCTTTAGGCTTTGAGCAAACGATAAGTCTAAATGAAGGAATCAAATCTCTATGTCAGTAAACGAAAAAATACTTGGTTTTATCAATAACTTAAGAAGTGAAGGCGAGAATGTTTTTCCCTTTCTCTACAACAAGAAGCTTGAAACTTTCGATGCCGGCAAGGACTGGGTTTTTTACTCTGGCCCTTATTGGGGCGACGAAGAAATCGCCGCTGCAATGGAGAGCCTGATCACTGGAAAGTGGGTTGCTGCTGGTGAAAACGTTGCCAAATTCGAAAGAGAGTTTTCGAAAAAGTACAACTTCAATAGCTCGCTTATGGTCAACTCGGGATCATCCGCCAATCTAGTTATGATAGCAGCCGCCAAGAAACACTTTGGGTGGAATGATGGCGATGAGGTAATCGTTTCTCCAGTTGGTTTTCCAACGACAATCTCACCCCTTATCCAAAATGGTCTCAAACCTGTGTTTACCGATATTACTTATCATGATTTAAACTTCGACTTGGACCAAGTTGAAGCATCAGTAACAATTAAAACCAAAGCTATCTTTCTTTCTCCAGTTCTTGGAAACTCTCCTGACATGGATAGGATAGTCTCAATGTGTGAAGACAAAGGTATAAGACTTATCCTAGATGGATGTGACTCTTTGGGTTCTACATGGAAAGGAAAAGACCTTTCGGACTACGCAGAAGTAACTTCATGCTCTTTCTATCCCGCACACCACATGACAACTGGCGAAGGCGGTATGGTCTCCTCAACGGATAAAGAATTAATCAAGATGGCAAGACGATTTGCCTGGTGGGGAAGAGACTGCTTTTGTACTGGTTCGACAAACCTTTCTCCCGTAGGCGCATGCGGAAATAGGTTTGATAAGTGGATTGAAGGTTACGAAAACAAAGTTGATCACAAGTACCTTTTCAGTGAAATCGGTTATAACTTAAAACCATTGGAGCTTCAGGGCTCAATTGGTCTTGTTCAAATGAAGAAGTCTGAGGAAATTCACCAAAAGAGAAGGGATACTAAGAATAAGCTAGAAGTAATTCTCAAAAAGCATTTAGGTGATCGAATTTCGATTCCTCAAGAACAGGAAGGTGCTAAAACAAGCTGGTTTGGTATACCGATCATTTGTAATGAAAATAAATTAAAGCAAATGCTAGTTGAACATTTTGAGGGCAACAGAATTCAAACAAGAAACTACTTTGCAGGAAATGTTCTTCTTCACCCTGGATATAAACATCTTGATGATGCTAAGAAATTCCCACTCGCGAACAGAGTTCTTGATGAGGTTTTCTTCATTGGATGTCATCCAAGTTATAACGAAGCTGTTTTCAGCCGAATAGATCAAGTTCTTTCGGAGTTTAAAGGCTAGTGAAAAAAAAGGTACTTCTTATTAGTGTCCGCTCTGATATTGGGGGTGGACCACAACACCTTTCAGATCTTCTTAAATACTCAGACAACTCACTCTTTAACTTTTATGTAGCCTCCCCTTTAAATGCTCCCTTTGGATCAATTTTCCAAAAAAACTCTTATGGCTTCATAGACCTTCCCCATAGAAAGTTCTCACCGGTAGCTTTTATAAGACTTTTTTGGTTTCTAAAGAAAAATAAAATAGAGACTATACACTCCCATGGAAGAGGAGCTGGTATCTACTCTAGACTCCTAAAACTATCAGGAGCTAGAGTCATTCATACGTTTCATGGTGTCCATCTACCTCTCTCTTTAAGAGATAGGTTCGGAGTATGTATTGAAAAAATACTTAGTCACTTCACAGACATATTTCTATTTGTATCTGAGTCAGAAAAATCTCATGCAGCTACGATCGGCATAAAAACAGGCTCAAGAGCAAGAGTCATTGCAAACGGTATTTTGCTTGGTGATCTAAACGCCAAGCCTATTCCGGATAGACCATTCAGAAATATTGGTATTCTCTCTCGCTTTGACCCCCATAAGAACGTACTTAAAGCTATTCAGCTATTTGCGACACTAAGCAAGAAGTTTCCCAAGCTTCGACTCAATATTGCTGGAGAAGGTCAAGAAAGAAAAATCCTTAGAGATGAAGTTCAGAGGCTTGGGATAGAAGATAAAACAACGTTTCATGGGTTTATTAACTATCCTCTTAAGTTCTTAGCCGAGCAAGATATGTACCTAAGTACTAGCCTTGGAGAAGGACTACCCTATACGGTTCTCGAATCAATGAAGGTTAACACAATCCCTATCCTCTCAAATGTTTCAGGCCATAGAGACGTTCTCGAACCCCCTTACCTTTTTAACCTAGATGATGATAAAGACTTCCTTTCTAAATTTGAGCGACTTCAAGCTGGTATTAAACATAACTTTAGAGTTACCCTAGAAGAGAGATTTGAAATACAAAAACAGATCAAGAAGGTCATGAGTATTTATGATGAAAATTAGTATAGTCATTCCAACAATTGGCTCACCAGATAGATCTATCATTAGCGAATCTATAAGGTCTGCTTTAGAAGCCCCTAAAGACATTTGGTTTCAAATTATCGTTGTCGATAATTCAAGAGATATAGAGTTCTCAAGCTTTTTAAGCAAAGAACTAAAAGATGATGAGAGAGTAGAGATCATACAAGAAAATAGTCCCCTCAACATGGCCCAATGCTGGAATAAAGGACTTGAGAAAGTTAAAGGTAACTTTGTTCTGTTTCTGCATGATGACGATATCTTGACACCCTCAAATCTTCCCTATCTTGAGTCGTCACTAGATATCGGTTTTATTAATTTTGGATTCCAAGTCTTTGGTGACGAAAACTGTATCTACACTCCAAGCGAAGCAGGAATAAAAGAAATTTGTCAGAATACTCCTAAATTAGTTTCCACAATAATCAATAGCAAACTTTTGAAACAAATAGGTGGGTGGGACCCCAAAAGCGGCTATTTTCTGGACTTCCTTGCCTTCATAGAGCTCGATCAAAAATTTGGTAGCCAGAATCAAAGAGAGACCTTAGGCAAATACAGACTTCACCAGTCTAATGCGAGTAGTAGGAGTAAGAGAAATAAAACATATGGTGACCATCTACCCTATGTTCTTTCTAAAGTTTTTGAGATTGTTGAAGATGAAAGCCTGAGAAGGGAAATTCTCTTCTCAATGCTTTCTTTTACCTACACCAACAATTCCAGTGCTAAAAAGGTACTATCAAACCTGGCAAAAACTTGTGGTTTTAAAGCCTGGCTAAAATAAGGACTTTAAATAAAGGCCAGCTCCTCTACGAACCTCTTTGTCATGAATTAAAGAGATTAAAAGCGATACACAATAAGAGGTAATGGAAGCATATATAGCACCAATGACTCCAAGCTTCGGAATCAGCAACAGATTAAATCCAAAATTGAGCGAGAGAGCCATTCCATAAAGTGAAATTGCAGACCTCATTCTCTCTACAACAAGTAAATACCGAACCATAGCAACATAAAAAAAGCTCAAACAAATTTGAAGTGAATAGTAACGAATAAGCTGATAGGCTAGCGAGTAGCTCTCACCATAGAGCGTCTTTATGAAGACAGGACCTAAAATAAAAAAGAATGCTGCGATAAAAAGGCTCATCAAAAAGTTTAAACGAAAGAAGTTAGTTAGAGCAGTCGGCTTAAGCGAATGACTTTTTTCTTCTAAAATCCTTGGTAGAAAAGCAGAAGTTAAAAGAAGAGGTAGAAAATTAAGAAATTCTCCCCATTTAACAACGACAGAATACTCCCCTAGATTAACGTCTCCCAAATACTCCCAAATAAAAATATGATCTACTCTTCCAAAGAGTGTCGTCATTAAAGTTATAAGGAAGAAAGGCAAACTCTTTATAAACAAGCTCCCCATAAGATCTAGACGGAACTCCCCTTTGAACTGAAACCAACTCTCCGACCTTGCCTTAATTAAGTAGAAAAAAGTGACTAAAGCGAGCTCGAAACAACTAATAAAAATAAACCATTGCCACCCGCTTTTCAAAAAAACGAGAATTATCTTTAGAATATTGGTGATTATAAACAAGCCTGTTCTAACCCTAGAGAGCTCTTTCACCCTTTCTTTAGCTATAAAGAAGTATTCTATAATATCGAAGGATTTAAAAAAAAAGAAGCCAGCATAGAGCGCTATCAAGTTAAGCATGGGACCTGAGTCACCTGTAAGTCTGTTGTAAAGTAAACAGAGAATTAAACCGACACTACCTAAAATAAACCTTAGGAATAGCCCAGCCCTAAAAAGTAAAGCCCCTGAGATTTTATTATCAATCAACTCTTTCACTATAACTTCATTCATAGAGAAATTTATCAAAGGAGAAAAAATCAGAACTACAGAGAGAATAAAGCTAAGTTTCCCGTATGATTCAGCTCCAAGGTGCCGCCCAATAAGAACTGACGCGACTGCTCCCAGAAGAATCCTTACAACATTTTCTAGCCCTAGAGACAGAATAGTTTGAAATATTTTTCGATCTCCGAACACCTAAAAACCTTGTTTAAAAAGCAATATATAAAGGATAAGATATTCTATAAGGAGAACAGTCCAAAATGAAGCCAAAAGTTATCTTTGTTTCTATTAACTTTTTTAGTCCCGAGTTTTTAGATGGAGCTAATAAAGTTACATACAATCTTCTAAAAGAAAGTGACCTCTATTCCGCTTCTTTTCTCTCTCTTTATTCTGGAAAACTGGAGCCAATTGAAGAGAAACTATTTTCGCATGTTCCAACAGCATCGCTAAATGCACAGGTCTCATCTCTCAGGAAGTACTCTCGAGTCTTCAGTTGGATAAAAGGTAATTCCTTAGCCTCTATGGCTAAAGCTGATGCCATTAAATTAGCTAGGCATATCGAGGAATGTGCCGAATCTTACGATGTTATTTATCTAACCTCCCTATCTTTAGCTTCTTGTATGCAGTACTTTTCACAGCAAGTGCTCTGCAAAGTTATCCTTGGAGCGGTCGACTCGTATAGTATGTATTGTGAAAGAAGAGTAGAGAATGAGAAGAAGATCTTCAAAAAGTGGCTTTATAGGAGAGAGCTTAAGTTAGCTCAGAATTTTGAAAAATGCTTTTACTCTCTCTCACCGAAGACTGTTTTCGTATCCTCAGTTGACGAAGATTATTCTCGAGAAAATATGCCTGGTGGGAGTTATCTCAATATTCCCCTAGGTGTTGACACCGATTACTTTCGGCCAGCTCCCGAAAACATTAAAATCAAGCCCAATCAAATAATTTTCACGGGAAACCTTAGTTATGCCCCAAATAGGGATGCTTGTCGGTTCCTAGTTTTTGAATTACTTCCTATTTTAAAAATAGAGATCCCTGACATTAAAGTTGTTTTGGCAGGAGCCAACCCTACAGCTGAAATATTAAGCCTTAGCGATCCTAGTATTTTGGTAACAGGACAAGTGGCTGACCTTAGACCATTTATTTGGGAGTCAGCTCTCTTTGTTTGTCCTCTTCGCTTTGGGTCTGGAATGAAAAATAAAGTTCTAGAGATCTTAAGTATGGAAAAGGCCGCCTTATTTTCAAGTGTTGCACTCGAAGGTATAGAAAATATTGAGGGCCTGGTTTCAATAGAACCTGACCAACTAAAAGGTAAATTATTAAAAGAAATCAAGAGTCAACTACTTCAGGCAAATATCATGAAAGAATCAGAAAGATCATTCCGAAGAGCAATTAAGGAGCATTACTCCTGGAGCCTTAGGCGAAATAGCTACTTCGAGCTATTTTCAGAGGTAACTCTAAGTCTTAGAAAAACGAGGTAAACTATTTGCACTGGCTGAGCAATAGGTCCGCATGTCAATAGAATAGGTAAAATCAAAAGCCATGTTTTAGATAACTTATCCATAAAGAGCCTGTAATAAGCTACCACAAAGATAAAGCCGATTAGTCCAAAACGATATAGGTTGTAGGAGAAAATATCGCCAATTTGAACGATCTCTCTTTTCTCTACACCAACGATCACAGAACTTAAGCCACTAGACCATTCTTTTATAGCGTTAACGGCATTGAAGAAGCGAACTTCCCCGTTAATCTTCTGAAAGTCTAGGAATGTTATGTAGATTTTATTATAAGAAGAAATTAAAAAAGGTTTCGTAACCCCGAATGAAAAGAAATCCCCCGCTAGCAATAAAAGGAAAAAAGCTACGAGCAACTGCGTCTTTCGACCATCTATAAGCATCCAAACTAAAAATATAAGATAGCCTGTTAAGGCTCTATTAATAGAAAAAATTAAACTACCTAAAGCAAGTAACACATAATCTAACTTTGAATAATGCTCTTGCTTAAACACGTAGAGAATTCCTAGTATAAGAAAAGACGCATACTGTGAAGATTCCATAAACAAGCCAGAGACTCGCCAATAGAAGTAATAACCTTCCTGCATAGGGTGATTATGAAAAATCATTGCCCACTCTTTGTTATGAAAGTAGACATTAATAAGCTGATACGCTCCGATGGCCACTTGTAACCAGAGGTTCCAATTTAAAGCTTCTCTAGCATAGAGAGTTTTTTCTTTAAAAAAGTGATAAATTAGGCCTGCTGAGTAAATTGATACTGCAATATTTATATCTCGAAAGTGAGTATTTTCCCAAAATAAAGATCGCAACAAAATAAACGTAGTAAACGATAAGAAAAGACCCATAAAAGGAGCTAATGTTCTATTTTTTAAAAAAGACAGTCCCTCAGAACTTAAACCTCTAAAGAGTAGGATTAAAAAAGCCAATTTTTCATTCGGAAAGTAGATTCCTCCAGACAGAACCTTAACTATACTCAGGCTAGGGGATATAACTAATGCCAAGGTAACAAAAGCGAAGAAGATACTATCTTTAAAAAGATAAGAGAAGTTAATAGGATAGGGTTCTTGAAGCTTCAAATTAATCCAATCGTAAAGAAAATTACCCTTAAAGCTGAACACAGTATTCCAAAAACCTAGTAGGTGCCTGTATTTCTAAATTTTTTTGCCCTATTCCGCAAAACCTTTTTATTGCCCTTGATAAAGATACTTCAGAATCTGGATTAAAAGTTTCTTCTGGATCAACAACATCACGAACATAATCCAATTCAGAAGCAATAATTGGCACACCATGAAACTTTGCTTCCAATAATGGAATGCCGAATGACTCTAACCGAGATGGGTAAATTAAAGCATCACAATCTTTATAGAGACTTTCAACTTTATCTCTTGAAATTGGCCCCAACAGATTAATCCGTAGCCCATTTTCTTCTATAAATTTGCCAATCCCTTTCGTCGAAACTGAGTCTTCTGACCTAATAGTTAGTGTCAATCTTGGCAAGAAGCCCTCTTTTTTAAGTAGCGAGAATGCCTCAACGAGAGTCCAGTGATTCTTATGCGGTTCGCCCGATGCAATATAAATAAAGTGCTTTTCTCTTAAATCGGTAGTTTCTTGAGGAGGATTAACGCAGTTAGATTGAAAGTAAGAAAAGAAAGGAAATACATGTACTTTTCCTTTGGTTCCCGCCGTTAGATCTAAAATATCTTTTGCCATGCTAGGTGTCTGAACAATTATTTGATTTGCTCCTCCAATAAAAAATCGAACTATTGTTTTTTCAAAAAGTATTCTAGCCTTAGATTTAAGACTAAAGCCTTTCAGTGAGAAACTTGAGACATAATACTTGTTTTGTAAAAAAACTATTGTCTTACAAGGCAAATAAAATAGTGGAGGTAAGTTATTGAGATATAAGACTCTATCACCTTTGTTAGCAATCTTTCTTATTTTTAAATCAACAAAATAGCGGGATATCAGCATTCTACTCAAGCGAATAAATATTAAGCTCGGAACTGAGTCATACTTCTCAGGAAGCTCAAATCTTGGATCAATAAAAAATGTAAATTTGGCATTCATTTTTGAGGAGCTTTCAATGAGATCCAATAGCAATGTCTTGCCACCATTTACGACGATTCCCGAAGCATTTACAATTATATGTCCCATTCGTATTTCCTCGCACCATATTTGGTAGAGCATATCATAAATAATAAAGAACCGTATTAGAAGAGTGTTTAGCGCTTTAGGGTTTAAACAACCTGAAGTATCTTACTCTTCTCATAGAAGACTTGCTGTTCTAAGAACTGCCTATTTTTGGGAGTTTTTAGCATGAAGAATAGGAAAACGAGGTCGAAAACCACGACATTGAGACTATTTATCCAAATACTACTAAGGGCCTCAAAAAGCGACCTTTTACTACAAAAAGAGAAGCTTGAACCTAGGAAACGAAACCTAAGTAGCAACCGTCCTCCCCAAATAACGCCCCCCAACCAAGGATTAATGAAAAATAAGAAAAGGCCAAGCACCCAGGAAACGGCCATTAGTGAGCGTGAAAGCCCTTCATAGGGGCGAGCATATCCTGAACATAGAATGAGGGCATATGAAAAAGCTTCAACCCTGACAATTTTTAACATTGAAAAGTAACTATTGGGAAACTCGTTAAACACCACAGAATCTTTACAGTGCTGCTCGCACCCAGGGCCATATTCTTCGACGAGCTTTCTTAAAACAAAAACTTCATCACCTCTTAGAGTAGTAACACTGGAAAATGCACCCACTTTTTCTATAGAGGACTTTCTAAAGGCCATATTTGCGCCAATCAACTTTGAGCCACTCAAATGCTGACTTGGAGCGACAATCATTCGATAATACACGTTGGAGAAGTCCTCTTTCCTCTGGCTAAGGTTTTTGACTTTTCCAGAAAAAACCTCTTTATCAGGATTCTCGAAAACGCATCGTTCCATTTCCTTGAGCCAGGCCCTATCAACTACCGCGTCAGCATCAATGAATAAAACAAACTCCCCCCTCGCCTGGCTCATCCCCGTATTACGGGAAACCGCCAAAGGAACATGGCTGATTTTAATAAGAGTAAATTTGCAAAAATTCTCAAAAATAGACTTAACTCTTTCAACTTCTTGGATCGTTTTATCAGCAGAAGAATTATCAACAACTATAACTTCAGCCTGATTTCCAAACTCTTCCATTGCGATCCGAACAGAGTTAAGACAAGCTTCAATATTTCCTTCTTCGTTAAAAGCGCAAATAATAATCGAATACTTCAAAGGGCTTCTCCAATAAAGAATAATATTTAAGTTCTAGCATGATTGATTAAGATAATACATCTCTGTAAGATTGACCATGTGAATAAATAAGGATGAAGTAGTGAAGCCAGAGCTTTCCAAAGAAGATGACCTCGATATCATCGAGGCAAGAAAACTATTAGCTTTTATTAATGAAAAAAAGAAGGCTTTCTTACTTATTACTCTATTAAGCTTAATTCTTGGCGGAGTGAGAGAAGTAAGAAGACCTACTTCCTATCAAGCAAAACTTGTAGCTGAGCTGCCAAGAGACCGAGCTGGTCAACATATCCAAGACCCAGAAACACTATCCTATATTGTCAAAAATGAATTTAACGTGACCCTTAAGTTCGCTAGATCTTTTGTCCTAGAACTTACAGCAACAGGCCCTGATAAGAAAAAAATTGCTTCTCAAGTCAGTGAGGCATTCTTAGCTGTAAAGGCCCGCTATAATGATTTGCCTACAAAAAACCTTTCATTTAGATTCCCAGTAAAAATAAAGGATATTGAAGTCAGCAAAATTTCTAAGCATAAACTGAGAGTGGTAATTAGGATCGTCAAAGTTGCCTTTTTAGGTTTTCTCTTGTGCTTGCTTTTTCTCTTATCAAAGAAAGTTATCAGGAAGTTAAAAAAGAGTCCTCTTCATTTAGATTAAGGACTCTCCACAGAGAGCCTCTGTATTATTTTTTCCAGAAGATTCTTTATGGATTTATTCCATTCGTAACCCTTCGCAAGACCTACCGACCGTTCACCAAAAGTCTTAAGAGACTTCTTATCTTTTAAGAAAATCTCAATATGCTTGCGAAGATCATCGGCACTAGACTCTTCAAAAACAAATCCATTCTCACCATCTAAGATGCAATCTAGAGCTCCGACCTTACTGGATAAAATAACAGGAAGACCCGAAGCCATAGCTTCTAATACAACGAGACCAAAGGAATCATGGGTCGAAGGTAGAACGAAGAGGTCTGACTTCATATAATTATCAGTTGGAACACCTGGTTCGACAAAAACCTGAATCCCGATATCCATCAGCTTCTTCTTGTATGTGGCAAAAGTATCCCTAAAGTACGGTGCTACATTACCATTCAATATCAATTCAATTTCCCTACCGAAGGTATTTACAAATAGTAAAGCCTCCAAAAGAACATGGATTCCTTTTTCTGGATTAACATTTCCAACAAAGAGAATTCGAAACTTTTCGTCATTGATTGACCTCGTTCTTGGGTATTCATCATAAAGTTTAAAATCTACTCCTAACGGGCTATTTATCAAGCGGCTTTGATCAGTGCCATTTTCCAAAAAAGACTCCTCGGCCAGTTTTGAAAATACCCAAACTAAATCAACGATCTCAACCTCCTTGAGCTGTCTTTCAATTCGAGCAGGAGGAATAGGATTTATAGCACCTATTTTTAAATACTCTTTTTCTAAAAGGGCATTGTGAGAATGAGGGTGTAAAAATTGTGATGCAAGAACAGTTCTTCCCTTTTTCTTATGAACTTCCAGGAATGAGAACTGAGACATCCCCCCAAGTCCAATAAAGCAGGTTTTTTCATCTACCTTTATTATTCCTCTACTAATCAATTTAGAGACTTCTAAATCATAAGTAAGAAATTCATTAATAGAAATATCATTAGGACTCATTCTAAAAAAAGTTCTGAGTAGCTTATTCTTGATTCGAATTAAAAATTCGCCGACACGGGATTTACTTAGGCTTAAGCAAATTACACTACCTGAGTTTTCGAATTCTCCTCTCCCAACCCATACAATATCATAACCAAGCCTATCAATATGCCTTACAAGCTCAGAGCAAAGACTCTTCGTCGCGCCTAGAGAATTTATGCTATAAGACCCGGAATAAACGATGAACTTCATTGAATTCGTCCTCTTTTAAAGAGCCCATAGATTACACCCATGTCTTTAAAATAGAATAAAAATAATCCTATCAACAACATAAGATAAAGTGATAACTTATAAAAAAAAGTCGGTTGATATAAGTCTAATCCATAAACTGAGATTGCCCCAAAGAAGAGAAGGCTTAAAATTCTGAAGTAGTATCTAAAATAACTAAGTCCACAGAGAGTCTTTACATACTTTTCATGTATATACGCTATTCCAATATTTCCGACTACCAATAGAGCTATCGCCGCACCTGTTGGCCCGAATGACTTAGCCATAAAAAAGATAGCAGGAGGAAGTAAAAAAAAGTTTAACAAGGAGATCTCTAAATCGGGCATTGTTATACCTGAAGAATGCAATAATGGGACAGCATTGCTAGAGACGGCCTTGAAAAGAACAATACATGTGAATATTTTAATCAAAATTGCAGCCGAGAGCCACTTGTCTCCATAAACAATGGAGACGAGATTCTCTCCGAAGATCCAAACGAAGAAAACAATCGCAAGAAACACAATGGACGTCAGGCTCGTCATGATATCAAAAATACTCTTTTGATCTTCGTAACTATTAATTCCAGATACAAAAGGAAATATCACCCTATTAACACTCGCTCTTATGCTCAATAAGTAATGACTTGCCTGATAAGCAATCCAGTAAAACCCTAAGACTTTGGCATTTAATAAGCTATTAATAATGTAGTAGTCAATATTGCTACATATATACGCTAGTACCGCAGCAATCATCACTGGTGCACTATATCTAATAGATTCTTTAAACCCATTGGAGTCGAAGTGTATGCTAGGGCGATTAGAAATAATGAGCCATGTGACAAGAGACTCCATCAAAAAGGACGTCACTTTCCACCAAATCAAACTCCAAAGTCCATAGCCATTCCAAACTAAAGTCACTGCAACGGCCCCGCCTATAATATTGGATACGAGCGCTGGAAGAACTGCCCTAAAAAATGATAGTTCCTTTTCCAGTAGTGCCTTTGGCTTGGTCAATGGATTATGTATGACAATAATACTAAATACCTGGGCATGTAGTGCAAGGTCAGACCTACCAAGCATCGCCATTATTTTAGGCATAAAAATCACACTGCAAATTATCAAAAAAATATTCAGGCAAAGTTCTGAAGTAAAAATCACATTTAAAATATGAATACTATCCTTTCTTGAAGCTATTAGAAACCGATCAGCATGAGTATTGCCTAGAATATGAACAAACATTACCAATGTAGAGACAAGAGCGAATGAACCAAATTCAGAGGGAGACAGGAACCTGGCTAAAATAACTTGAGTGATGAACAAAAAAACAAATTGTAATACTGTAAACAATCCTACAACTAGGCTACTTGAAAATAACTGATTTAGCCCCTTAATTGATCATACCTCCGCAAAACAAATAATCGTAGCAGGCCCTGAGACTCCAAGCTTTCCTAGAGCAACTTGCGATACTAGGTATCCCCTATTAATCAGCTTCAAGGGAATTGACCACTTTTTGAATGGGACATCACTATCACAAACAGGACACCTCACATCCAAAGTATCGACCATCTGATACCCAAAAATCCTCATCATGTCCGAGTACATTATAGCAGTAAAGTACCTACTACCTGAGAAATGAACTTCTAAGTTCTCTAGAAAAGGTCTTACATTTTTATCAACAAAGCCCTCATCAACAGAATGGATATGTCCAACAGGATGAAAGCGTGTTCGACAGTGTGGGCATATTACGTGATGGTATTTTAATTTTTCATTATAGGGGTTTGTAGTAAGCACATATTTCTTAGACACCCGCCTCAACTCACCTAAAGCCTGCTTCCAATATTTTACATCTATATGCTCTAGCACCTCAGAGCAAATCACCATATCATACGCGTTTGAAGGTATATCTTTTAAGTCTAAGACATCACCAACCTGAGCCTTGAGCCCGAGATTATCAACAATATGATCAACTCCCGAAGCACTGCGGTCCACTCCCTCTACTTCGACATCCCTTTCTTTCTTCAGATAGAGCATTAAAGATCCGCCGCCACATCCCACATCAAGGATTGTTTTCACATTGTTTGGAATAAGCTCAAGAATCTTCTTACATTTAGCTTCAGTAAATGGACTCTGATTCGCACTTCCGTGCTCCCTGTAATGCTTCTCCCAAAAAGACCTATCCCCAGACATACTTCCTACCCCAGCTACGACACACCGCAAACCAAAAAATATTCCACCTTATACCTACCTAGTGTGGACTTAGTAAAAAATACTAACATGCCGAAATTAAGTCAGAAAGGTGTCTTTTAAGAATTAATCAATTTTAAAGAAATTACTCAAAAACAGGAGTAATTTTGAGTAAACTCTACTATTTTATAAGCTTATAATTCGAGAAATAAATAGGGCAGCCATCTTGCATCCTACAAACAACAAATTAGTAACTATTCCTGAAGCAAGCTCTTACTATACTAGAAAAGTTGTAAACGAGGTGCTTAAGGAGTTCCCAACACTCAAGCATATAATACTATACGGCAGCTATGGAAGGCATGAGGGTGCTTGGATTAAGGTAAATAATGAATTTAGACCCTACAATGACTTTGATATAGTTCTCGTTTTTAACAGTAAATCAGATATACCCACTAAGCCAAAGCTCTCATCAATCAGGAAAAAACTTGCAAAGAATCTCGATGTAAAATGGGTCGATATCAGCCTCAAATCAAAAAGCTCTTTAAAGAATGTAAGAAATAGCATTTACGGCAGTGACCTAAAAAATGGATCCACAGTCATTTATGGCGACCCTGCAATTCTTAATCTAATACCCTATAAATCTACAGAATCAATCAAGCTACAAGAAGGAGAGGTTCTCTTCTTCACAAGGCTATGGACATTTTGTGGCTCAGTAAAAAAGCTCTCTAACCTGAAAGAAGATGAAGCAAGGTTTTTTAGAAACCAAATGGCTAAAGCTGTGCTTGCTGCTGTCGACACAATTCTCCTCATGCAAAAAGGCTATCACCATAGCTATAAAGAAAGAGAGCGGCGAGTTTTGCTCTTGCCACCTACCCAGCTTTCTACAAAAGAGCGAGAACTTATAAAGTGGGCATTTCAGCAAAAAAAATCACCACAGAACGAGGCTTTAGCTCAAGACCAAATTGAGGATATCTACAAAGAAGTCGCCATTTTTTATAGAAAATTTATGCTTATTGCTTTATCTAGCCTACACAGGAAAGACTTTAAAACTATCATTGATTTTAAGCGGTTCTATAAGACAAACCTCAAGGTAAATCTAAAAAGGCTTCTTTATATTGGTCTTAAGCGCAGCTTTCTATATGAAAAAATTTATTGGTCAAATATAATCCAAATGAATGTTCTTGCTATTATATGCTCTGAAAAAGGTAGTTTAAGTTTAATACAGGAATGTATGAAGTCTCTCAAAAAAATAGGTTGCGAAGCGCAACACTCCATTGAAAGTATACGATCATCTGTAGCTAAAGTACGGGAGTCTATTTGAAAAAGGTAGTCCTAATTCTATCCGACGCCTTTAGGCACGACTATTTAGATAGAGGCTTAACACCCTTTTTAAATGAAGCAAAAGAGCGTGGTCAATACGTGCGACAAATTATTCCAGGCAATGGTTTCTGTGAGAGAGCAGAAATATTTACAGGAAGACCATCTACTGAAACTGGTTTTTTTACCGCAATTGACTTATCTCAAGAGAAAAGTATTTATTCGACCCTAAATCCTTTTTTAATTATCCTTGATTTAATCATAAAAATCATTAAATCACCCCTTCTTGAAAAAATCATCCGACGACTAATTTGGGAAGTGATCTCTAGAACTAAACGGCCAATGCACCCCTATAAAATCCCCTTAAAGTTTTTAAAGTATTTTACCTTAACTGAAGACAAGATTGATATGAGAGAAAAGGGTGCGCTTGGGTTTCCAAGCATATTTGATTTAATCACAGAGAGGGGGGGGGATTATTTTTACGATTCATTTACCGCTCTTAATATTGCTCAAAAGGGAAATGATCAGTCGAGACTCAATCAAGCACTACTCAATGCTACAAAAGACTATTCTCACTACTTTATCTATATATCGCTACTCGATTCCACTGGACATAAGTTCGGACCAAAATCGAAAGAAATAGATGAAGCCATTAAGAACGTCGACTTAGAGATAGACTCATTTATTAAAGAATTTGAATTGAAATGCCCAGATACTAACTTTATTATTCTAGGTGACCATGGAATGTTGAAAGTTGAGCAATCAATAGATGCGCTTTCCTTAATATCAAAGACAATGGCAGCCTATCCTATTTCATATGGGAGAGATTATTTCTACTTTCTCGATTCTACACTCGTCAGGGTGTGGATAAGGAACGAGGAATTTAAAGGAAGGATTACTGCGGACCTAGAAGCATGTGAAGAATTCAAAATGAAAGGAAAGTTTATTTCAATTAAAAACTCAAAGGAGTACGAAATTCCTATTAATGATAAATCTCCCGACTTTATCTGGTGGGCTAATCCAGGAGTTCTTGTCTCTCCCGATTTCTTTCATAAGAAGGATGAGAAAATTCAAGGAATGCATGGCTATATTAATAGCTCTGAGCAAAGCAGGGGTTTTTGTATTTCGATAGGCCCAGACATCAAACCATCGGCAGTAAGGGAGGATCACCTCACTTCTGTCTTTAAAAAATTACAGGGTGATTTTAATTGAGAACCTATACATATATTTCCCTAGCAACAACTATAGTAGTTTTTATACTCAGTCTCGTAATTTCCCCCTACTACTTCAGTGGCGATCAATATTCATACAATAAAGTTTTTTCTGCACTATCAGAACTCTCTCTCCAAGATGGCTACCGAACTTATTACCGCGGACTTTCTTCGAGGGAGCCGGTAGCATTTTTTCTTTCTTGGCTCGCAAGTAAATTTCTAACAAAGCACGAATTTGTTGCATTAGCCAACTCGGCCTTGGCATTTGCAACAATGAAGCTTCTCTCAAAGTGGAGAACTTCAGCACTTGTTGCAGTTATCATTGTTTCAAGTAATTTCTATCTCTACGTTCTCTACTTCGCAGCAGAGAGATTAAAGCTTGGATTCATTTTCCTACTTTTCGCTCTTGCTTACATTCAAAGAAAAAGGTTTTATATCTTTGCTCTTGCTTCCGTTATGGGGCATGCGCAATTGTTCATTGTCTACATCTCAATGCTTTTTAAATTTTCAGTAGAAGAAATGAGAAAAGTCTGGGCTGGCTCCAAACCAAATAAGGCCTTAGTGGCAGCCTTTTTAATCCTTGGACTGATGGTTTGGGTAATGTCTGATCAGCTTATTGAGAAATTCCAAGCCTATTACTCCATGAAGGGCGCATTAAATATAATGGATACGGCCAAGCTATTCGTCTTCTGTGCTTTAACCATGTTCTATACTAGAGAAAGAATACAAGCATTCATGCTATTTGTGCCTCTTTTTCTCGTTGCACTCCTTCTAGGAGGAGATAGAGTAAACCTTTTTGGCTACTTTATTTTCTTGTTCTTTGCACTTCGGGTTAACAGAGGTTTTAATATTGGAGTTGCCGTAACCTCTATCTACTTTGCGTACAAGACCTACATACTTCTATCTAAGATTTTTATATACGCTAATGGATTCACTTCATTACCTGTATAGACCTACCACTTGTAGGGAATTGATGGGTCAGACAAGTCTTTTGTTATACTTTCCTTCGGATCATGGGGCTTGTCTGCTAGGTTTGCAATGATAGATGGACCATTCGAAATACCTTTAAATCCATACCAAATTTGAGGTGGCAGAAAAACTAATTGATAGTTGTCCGAGCCTATTTCAAGCTCATAAATAGCTCCTTTTGTTTTGGAACCTTCTCGATCATCAAAGATAACCAACTTAATCATACCTGATGGGACAACCATATTTTGAAAACGCTCTTTGTGAAACTTCCAGCCCTTAACCTTATCGGGATTTACAACCGAGAAGTAAACTTCACCGAAATTGACAAATGTCTCTGAGTCACTCCTGAGCATATGCATGACCATGCCCCGCTCATCAGAGATTATTCTTAAAGGTGTTACCTTCACACCCTCAATCATTGACAGGCCCATAAGTGTTTTCTTTCCCTAGCAAGACTTTCATAGAGCTCAATTTGAGAAAGAGTGTATGACAACGCCGAAGCCCCATCCTTGGAGTAAAAGTTTTTATACCATTTAGTGGTCATTTCAATAGTCTCTCTAGCATCGAGAACGGCCATCCAATTGAGACGTGCCATAGACTTGTCACAACAGAGTTTCAATAAACCCGCTTCTTTTTGATTTTCGTTGCTGGAGTTCACAGTATAGCCACCATTACCCCAAACCTCTTTCATTTCTCTAATAAGCTCTGCAACTGTTAAACAACTATCTTCTTTCGGGCCAAAGTTAAAAGACTCTCCTCGCAAATCTTTTCCACCTCTATAGAGGTCTGCTGCAAGTTTCAAGTAACCACTTAAAGGCTCAAGAACTAATTGCCATGGCCTGGTCGAATGAGGGCTCCTGATCTCAACTAACTTCCCTTCGGACCACGACCGAATGCAATCAGGAACAATTCTTGCTCTGGCCCAGTCTCCCCCACCGATGACATTCCCGGCCCTTGCTGTCGCAATAGCAGGGCATGAATCACTTTCAAAGTAAGACCTAGCAAATGCTGAAAAGGCAATCTCTGCAGATGCTTTTGAAGCACTATAAGGGTCTTTACCTCCGAGCGTATCGTTTTCCCGGTATCCATACTCCCACTCAACATTCTCATAACATTTGTCACTCGTTATAAAGACTGCGGCCTTGACTGATTCACTCTTTCGCACGGCCTCTAAAATATTTACTGTTCCCATTAAGTTCGTTTCAAACGCAAGTTGAGGGCTTTCATGACAAGTTTTCACTATTGACTGAGCAGCAAGATGAAAAACAATTTCAGGCCTAAATATATCAAATACTTCACTTATTTCACCCGGGCTTCTTACATCCCTAGCACTAAAACCAACATTTTTCATTAAGTCGACTTGATCAAATAAGGAAGGCTTGCTTGGAATATCGATCGAAAAACCTTTTACATCAGCCCCAAGCTTCTGTAGCCACAGATAAAGCCAAGATCCCTTAAAACCAGTATGACCGGTTACAAGTACTCTTCTTCCACTATAAATATTGTTAAACATACTAGTTACCTTTTTTCTTTAGACCATGGAGAATCACCCTTCTCCCATAGACTAGTCAAAAACTTCTTATCTCTCAGAGTATCCATGCACTGCCAAAATCCTTCATGCTTATAAGTCATCAACTCTCCAGCTTCTGCTAGCTTCTCCAGAGGTTCTTTTTCTAACACCAAAGAATCCCTAGACTCCAAGTAGTCAAAAACTTTTGAACTAAAAACAAAGAAGCCACCATTTATCCATCCCTCACCAGTCTGGGGCTTCTCCGAAAACCTTGTGACTTTATCTCCATCAATTATGAGCTGCCCAAATCTTGACGGTGGCCTTACTGCTGTTAAAGTCGCAATTTTTCCATGGGACTTGTGAAAATCGACCAACTTCTCGATATCAACATCCGAGACCCCATCTCCATAGCTCAACATGAAGATATCCTCATGCTCAAGCAGGGGCTTCAACCTGGACAGTCTCCCCCCCGTCATTGTATCGAGGCCAGTATCAATTAGTGAAACATCCCAGTCGACACTAGATTCTTTTAAGAAATCAACTTTGCCATCCTTCAAGCTAATCTTAAAATCACTATTTATAGAAAAAAAATTCAAGAAGTAGTTTCTGATAACTTCCCCTTTGTAACCTAGGCACAAGATGAAATCATTAAAGCCATGGTAGGCATAGGAGTTCATTATGTGCCAAACAATAGGATAGTCACCGACTTCTACCATTGGCTTTGGCTTTAAATTTGTCTCTTCACTTAGTCTCGTTCCAAGACCACCACATAATAAAACTGTTTTCATTTCCTACCCTCTGAATCAATGACTCTTGAAATGACATCTAGCGCCGAATCCAAGTCGCTCAATGTGTAATCGATCGTATCTGAAAGCTTTTTCGTAGACAGCTCAGCCTTCAAGGGACGAGGAATGCTTCCCCTCTCCTTCATCTCTTTTAACAAGCTTTTATCAAAAGAGAATTTTTCACAAATCTTCTCTACCCACTCATAGCGGCTCATATTTTGCGGACCAACAACGTGGAAAACTCCAGAGCTCTTTGATTCAGCAAGGCTTACTAAGACTCTTGCTAAATCTTCGACATAAGACGGGTTTCCATGGAGGTAACGAGGCGCAAAAACAAGATCGCCGGCATTCATTGTCCTATACACGGACATGAAGTAGCTAGGGGTCTTGGTATCTGGATCCCAGCCAAAGACATTCGTTGTTCTCGCTATGACATATTCTTTTAATGAGGACTGTATCAATTCCTCGGCCTCCACCTTAAACCTTCCATATGCGTTCATAGGACAAACATCATCGTTCTCACTATAGGCCAATGCCCGATCTGAGAAGACATAGTCCGAAGAGATATAGACAAGTTTAACTTCGAGCCCTTTGCAGAGATTTACAATATTCTCTGTCGCCTTAACATGAAATATGTAGGAGTTCTCCCCTTCTGCCTCGCAGCGATTAACGCCACCAGACATATTGGCACAAAGGTACACAACGCTAGGCCGCTCCTCATAGAGAAAGGACTTCACTTCTTTAAAATTAGTAATGTCTAAATGCCTAAGGCTATTGGAATCTCTGCTGAAGCACGTTCCAGTCGATACTCTTCCCCTAGCACTTAACTCCCGAGCCACAGCTCTTCCTACCAGACCATTGGCCGCAATGACGACATTATTCATAATCAAACACCTGAACTAATATTTAAAACCAACAATACACAACTCAGATAAAAGTGAACATCAAATGTCTTCTTCAACCAAATGCTCTAGGCAGGAAAGTAGTTCTACTCAAAGCTTTCTAGCTAGCCGATCACTTACACAAAGAGGACCATATAACGCATAGTATCTTCACCAATACGCAATGTAAATGTACAAGAGAATATGTTAAAAAACCTAAACCCCTCTGCCAAAAAAATAGTCGCTTTTCTATATGATTCACTCGTTGCAACTGCTGCTTTTCAGGGAGCTATCTACTTAAGAATCGGAAGTGATCAAACATTCTCTCCTCAAGATAATGTTACTTATTTGATAATGATTTGCTTGTTTCAAAGTGTAACCTTTTATCTTCTTGGCTTTTACAAGGGGATTTGGAGGTACTCTAGCACCTACGATCTAATAAGAATTATAAAAGGTGCAAGCGTAGGTGTATTTGGAAGTCTCATTATTCTTTTCATGTACAATAGGCTAATTGACCTACCAAGAACTATTTTCATTATTGATTGGCTTCTTCTTATTGTACTTCTTGGAGGCGGAAGACTTGGCTACAGAATGGTTAGAGATTCTGTAAGTTTTAAGTCTCAGAGCTCTACAAAAAAGCGTGTATTGATTATAGGTGCTGGGAATGCAGGCGAAAGAACTTTTAGAGAAATAAGAAGCCAGCCTAACATGAATATTAAAGTTGTAGGCTTTATAGATGATGATCACCAGCTACTGAGAAGAAATATACACGGCTGCCCTGTCCTCGGAAAAATCAATGAGATAGAGAGTATTTCCAAAGAATTAGATATAGATCAAATCTTTGTGGCTATCCCCTCGGCCAGTGGAGAAGAGATAAAAAGAATTTATGAACTCTCTAAAGACTTGGGAACTCCGGTCAAGATCCTTCCCAAAACATCCGACATTCTTGATACAAACATCCAATTATCTCAGTTTAGGGATATAGAAGTAAATGACATTTTAGGAAGAAAAGAGGTTCAGCTCGATGAAGATTCAATCAAGAACCTCGTCACAAATAAAGTTATTCTCATAAGTGGAGCAGGTGGCTCAATAGGCTCAGAAATCACCAGGCAAGTGTCTGTTTACTCACCTAAGAGGATCATTCTAGTTGATAACAATGAACTAAACCTTTATAGAATTGAAAAAGAACTCCGCAATACTAGAACCGATCTAACTTTCTCTATCTATATGGTAGATGTTAAGGATGAAGAATCTTTAAAGAACGTATTTCTTGAAAAACCACAGGTAGTTTTTCATGCAGCTGCCTACAAGCATGTTCCCCTTGTTGAATCAAACCCATATGCCGCTGTTCAAACTAATGTTTTAGGAACTAAGACAATTTCTAAAATCTCAAGTGAAATGCTTGTTGAAAAGTTTGTACTAGTATCTTCTGATAAAGCAGTAAATCCGACCAATATAATGGGGGCGACTAAGAGAATTTCAGAGCTCATTTGCCTTGCCCAACAAGAAAAGAGCGAAAGAACTAAATTTATAACCGTTCGTTTTGGTAATGTTCTTGGAAGTAGTGGAAGCGTTATCCCATTATTTAAAGAACAAATTAAAAGTGGTGGCCCTATTACAATTACCCACCCAGAAATAAAGCGTTACTTTATGTCCATACCCGAGGCTTCTCAGCTTGTTCTTCAGTCAGCAGCGATTGGAAGTGGAGGTGAAATATTTGTATTAAATATGGGTGAACCTATTTTTATACTCGAGATGGCCAAACAAATGATATCCCTTTCAGGCTTCACGGAAAATGAAATTGGCATTGAATTTATCGGTTTACGACCAGGAGAGAAGATGTTTGAAGAGCTCCTCCTAGAATCGGAAGAAACTCTGAAGACAGCTCACCCACTCGTTTATCGAGCTCAGGCAGTAAAAATATCTCCTGAGTTTCATAGTGATGTTCAGTTATTATCGAACCTCTCTCCATCTAAATCAATTGAACAGTTTAAAAAGGTTATCAAAAAAATTGTGCCTCAATATACTCCTGCAGTAGTCTCAATTATTAATAAGAAACTCCACGAAGGAGAAAACCACCAAGAGGGTGACCAGCTTCACTAATATTAACGATTACGAATTAATCCTTTGGGTAATACAATAATATGCATAAACCTTCTCACAACTACCTTTTCAATTTCTCCAGCTCCTATTCAGGGGGCGGGCTGAAAATTTTATGCTCATATTTGGACTTTTTTGATAAGAATAGCGGGGCTTACTTCATAGTAAATAGTCGACTCAAAGAAGAGCTTTCGCATACCTACCCTAACAATACTATTTTCTTTGTTAAAGTATCTAAGCTTAAACGACTATTTAATGACATGTATTATCTTAAACCAATCCTTGATAATATTCCCCGGCTAGACCTTTATTTTTCATATGGAATTCCTGTTTACAAGAAGATCGCTCGAAATAACTGGTTTCATGTTAGTAATATGATCCCTATCGACCCACAAGCAAACTACCTAGGAGCTCTACATATTCTTCAGATGAAGCTTTTAGGACATAGGATTAAGAAATATGCAAAATATGCAGATTTTCTATCGGCAGACAGCCTAGATGCTGCCAATAAGGCATCAGCATTTATTAAACATGAAATTAAAAACAAGGTCGTTTTAAAGAATGGAATAGATGGAAGTTTTATAAAGCTAAGAGGAAGACAAAAAAGCAAAACGGCAATAACAGTGGGCACACAACCCTACAAAGATCTTGGGAGACTATTTTCTCTATACAAGATGCTCCAAGAAACAGGAAAAGTTGAGTCATTAATTATTATTGGTGCACAAGAAAGCGTTCCAAATATAATTCTTGAAGACCCATCTGTTCTGTCAATGGGAACTATAGAATCTGCACAAGTCTACGAAGAGCTAGCTAAAGCCAGCATATACATCACGACTAGCCTTATTGAAAACTCCAGCGTTGCTGCTCTTGAAGGACTTTACCTTTGTTCACACTCATATTTGTCACAAATTGGCCCTCACAGAGAAATGCTTGAGGATGCTCAGCTAGAATACGAAAGCATTGATATAGATGAGCTAGGACCATTCTATGTCGTTAAAAATGAAGTGCCTTCAGAGTATATTGATAGCATAAGCTGGGATAGTGTTAATCTTGAATTTTACAATTACCTCAAAGAGAATTTGAGTTAGTTAATTCAACATTTAGCAATGACTTCTTCATAGCTTCCACTCTCAACTATAGCGCCATTCTCCATTCTATAAATAATATCGCAGTGCTTGAGTGTAGATAAGCGGTGAGCAATTACAATTAGAGTTTTTTGTCCTTTTAAGCTTCTTATTTCTTCGACTATCTCATTTTCAGTGACATTGTCTAAGGCGCTTGTTGCCTCATCCATAACTAGCACACTTCGATCATGGTAGAAGGCCCTCGCTATAGCAACTCGCTGCCTCTGCCCTCCTGATAGGCGAATACCTCTTTCTCCTAAGGGAGTATTTAGTCCATCCGGTAGTTCCTCAAGCAGCCCTTGCAGGTTACTTTTCTTAATAGAGTCAATCACTCTCGCTTCATCTATTTCGCTGTCCATTGAGCCTAATGCTATATTTCGTCTCAAACTATCATTTACTAAGAAAATATCTTGAGGAATATAGGCGATATGCCTCATCCACTCACAAAGGTTCTCCTTATTGACTTCTCTTTCGTTGAACTGCAAAGTTCCATGCTCAGGGGGAAGCAGACCTAATATTAAATTTACCAAAGTAGTCTTTCCGGAGCCAGATGTGCCAATCAGTCCAATAGAAGAGCCAGCTGATATATTAAGGTTAATACTCCTTAAAGCCTCTCGACTAGCATTCTCATATCGATATGAGATATTCTTGAGGCTAGCAGTTCGAAACTCATCCTCTTTTTGGAGGTCTAATCTTTTGACATCAAAGCTATCGCCAACAGGAAAAGACAGGTCATTGTACAGAAGGCCGACAGCATTTCTATTTTGAACAAGCTGAGAAAAAGAGCCAAGAACCTGGTTGAATGATGGAACAAGTCTCATTGCAGCAGCCGCAAACATCGTAAGAGTTGAAGTCATACCTATAATATTGCCATCTGTTGCTAGTGTAATATAAATTAGAGCTACGATGAAGAAGACAACGATCAGCTCTATTAGATAGCGAGGAATCACCTTTATTGTTGAAATACTTATGTTTACATCTGATAGCTGCTTGGCACTCTTGATAACTTTCTTATAGAAGAACTCTTCTTTTCCTAGGATACGAACTTCCTTCACACCCTCAACAGTTTCAACGATCCCTTGAATCATTGTTTTTGTTTGATCATCAGCCATTCGGCCATAAAGAGAAACCTTTCTTCTAAAAAGAAAGTCGTAAGAAATTGTTGCACTTATCACAACAGCTGCAAGAATAATTAAGGGCAGCCCGCTCTTGGCTAGCAGTAATATAAAGACCCCCAATATTATGATTCCTTCACTAATAAGACGTAAAACAGACTGGAAAGTCCCTTGAGCAAAAATAGCGGACAAACTCTGTATTGAATATATATATTCAGAAGTACTTTTCTTTAAAAAATTCGTATAGGTAATTCCTTGAAAATTCCTCATCAGACCTCTTCTAATGTCTACTGCTTTTTCATAGGAAAATCTAAGAATCATTCTGTTAACGGTCAAACCAACAACCGCTTTGGTAAAAAAACAAAGAACAAGTAAAGCGCCTATAGAACTAATAAGGTCAACTCTGGACAGTGAGTCTATCCACGGAATGTACTCGATAATGAAAGGGCTAGACTTAAACCTATCAGGGGAAAGCAGAAGAGCGACATAGGGAGCGACAAGACCAATTCCGGCCAAGTCTAAAAAGGACGATATTAAAAAAAAGAAAACCATTAATGGTATTTTCTTCAGGTCTTTCCCAGTTAAAAAAATAATTTCGTGTAAATACTTTCTATAGCCTTTCATATTTTAAAAAATTTTGCAGCGTGAATATTTCGTTGATTTATAGTAGCAAACAAAGAGCTCAAAGTCCTTGAAGCGCGCCAAAAAAAAAAACGCGACAAGTCAATCATGTTCACATATGAAAGCCTAGCCTAGCTGAGCAGCGGGAGTATTTATTCCCAAGACCCCATATTTATCATACTATCTATCAAAGATCGGAGCCCAAATAATGAAAGCACTACTTTCTGGCCCCAATGGAAACCTTGGTGATCAGATTCAAAAATTTGCAGACTTTAAAGTTCAGCCCATCCATAGAGGTGAGTGGGAGGATTATTCCTCGAAAAGCCTGGCCGGCTTTCATACTTTCATTCATTGCGCCTATGATTTGAAAAATACCATTCATGAGCAGCCTGCAAAGGTAATTGACTCTAACCTTCTAACAACAATGAAGGCCTTAGAAATTTGCAAGGAAAATAATATTCCTAATTTCTTATTCATAAGCAGTTGTTCAGTATATGGGCACTCCAGTAAAACGACTGAGAGCACTGCATGTAACCCAATCACTATTAATGGCCTGACGAAGCTGCTCAATGAAAGAATTATACTCTCTTTTTGTAAGGAAAATAAAATCAAGCCAATCATACTTAGGGCCTTTAATTCATACGGAGGCAACGACGAGTTCTCAATTATCAGCAAGCTTATAAAAGCTTCAAAGAGCGGCGAGACTTTCAAGCTCTACAATGGTGGTTTGGCCGAAAGAGATTTTATCCACATAACAGATTTAGCAAAAATTGTCTGTCAATTTAGTATAACCCCACCAGAGCCTTCTATTATGAATATTGGAACAGGTGAATCGACACGTATAATTAATATCGTTAAATACTTTGAGAAAAAATTTGGAAAATTTAAAATTGAGTCACGTAAGAATTTGGAGGAAGTCGCTTTTTCACGAGCAGATATCACTAAGTTAAAAAATGAAATTGAATTCAAGTTTTTGAATATTTATGAATGCATAGACTGTTTATAACAGCACGCTTTTCCGGCTAAAGGTCGGTCATCATAGCCTGGTCATAAAGCTTAGACACTTCTTTTATATCAAACATTTTCTCCGCTCGTTCTCTTGCCAAGCACTGAAAGTGCTCCAAGTTATCACTGATGTGAACAATTGCACTTGCCATATTAGAGGCCATCTGATCACTACTCTTCCAGCGTTCTCCCTTTATTGAAACTCCTGCATTTCCAATCAATTCAGATGTTCCACCAAACTCTGGAGTCACAACAGGTAGGCCACATGCAAGAGCTTCCACAACAGCATTTGGGCACCAGTCACCGACCTTTACGTGTAAAAATATATCACACTCCCTCATAGCCTTAGGTAGATTTGCAAAGCTCAAGACTCCTAGGACTTCAATCCTTTTTGAAAACTCCTGAAAGGCTACTTTTCCATTTAAGTAATTTAAAACTTCATCAGTACCATCTCGCATAGGCCCCACAACTTTGACTCTATAATCAAAGTCAGAAGGAAGATTCTTTAGTGTTTCAATGAATAGATCAAGGTGCTTGGGATAGTGTTTCGCCGATAAAAGAATGGTCACTATCCCTTGAGGCGAGCTCTTTCCAGGATAGAAGTGATCTAAATTTGTACCATTGTAAACTATTGAGTAGTTTTCTTTACGCTCAACGAGGTATTCGTCACATATCTCTTTTGCAAAGCGTGACTGATAAATCACATGATCAAAAAGTGAAAGATCACGTTTTAACCTCTGGTTCACAAAATCTAAGTATGTCTTATCATGCCGGTAGCTTTCATCAACAATATCTTCTGGAACATAGAAGCCATCTACTCTTAGCACAGTTCTTATGCCTAGTATTCTACATAGGATACTAAAACTATCACCCCAGGACGCTGAGAAAATTAGGGCCGAGCGACACTTGGCGAGAAGCCAATTACTAACTGTGTACTCGGTATCAGTATAATTGGAAAGGTTTGACAAAAAACGACTAGGACCACCTACTTCAGATCTTGAAATTAAGTTTAAATAGATATTACTTTGCTTGCGAAAAAGCACAACGGGCATAGTACCCACAGCGACAATCAAACGAATAAGGTTTTTAAATCTCAACTTTATCATTTACTCACCTTCTCTAAAAACCTAAATCAAACAAAAGTAAAACCTACCGACAAAAATTCATACTCGTCAAAAGGTGTAGGACCTTGAGCATAGCAAACAGGCAGAGCATCCAAAATAGAAAAAGCCCCTCGCCCTGAGACTCACAGCACAAAAAAGCTACGGTAGTCTACCAAAGAAAATAAAGAAATATATTTAACCAAGTAACTTGAATGGGCTCACTTACTAAACTAACATGGGTCATTAGATTGAAATAGATCCAAGGAACTCCGGTGCTTAAAAGAATATTGAAAAAACTTAAGCCTAAGAAAAGCCCAACCTACATAGACCAACTCGACATAAAAGAGGGAGAGATCTGTATCGACTGTGGAGCAAATGTTGGCATTGTAACCAAGAAACTTGCTGATAAGGGAGCAAATGTCTTCTCATTTGAGCCTAACCCTTACGCCTACAAAATTTTGAGAGAAAAGTTTCAAAAGTTTAAAGATGTAACTATTTTTCAAAAAGGCGTAGGTAAAGAAGAAGGCCGCTTTAATCTTTATCTCCATGAAAAGTCACAAGAGGATCAAGTAAAGTGGTCAACAGGCTCGTCATTCCTATCTGGGAAACCGAATGTTGATAGTACTAAATCTGTAGAGGTGGAAGTTGTAAAACTCTCTTCTTTTATCAATGACCTCGATCAAGATATTCGCCTACTGAAGATGGATGTTGAGGGGCTAGAGTATGAAATACTCGATGATCTCATAAATACAGGTGTTATCAACAAGATACAAACAGTTCTTGTCGAAACTCATGAGCACAAAATTCCCGAATTGAAAGAGGATGCTCAGCGAATCAGAAAAATTATTCAGCAAAAAGAGCTCAAGAATATAGATCTCGATTGGGTATGATACTTCTCCAGGACCTCTAGTCTTTTACAAGCTCCCACTTTACTGGAGTGCCTCTTTTGATATCAGATGCTGCAGTTTTACCTATTAAGTCTTGAAAATGCTTCGGAGCTAATCCATTACCCGGCCTAATTCGTCTCAAGTTATACTCTGTAATTGTCTCTCCAGCTTTAATATCTTCAGTAAAGAAAAGAGATCTTCTAAAAATAATACTACTCTTCTCTGCTTTCTTCAGGGAGTAGTCACCTTTTCCAAGTGCATTCCACGCTGTGGTCATCTCATCGACCAAGTGTTGGAACTCATGTGGATTAAGTGAAAATGCCGAGTCCGGTCCTTCATTAGAACGATCATCAATAAAGTGTTTCTCAATAAGACATGAACCTAGGGACACACCAGCAATTGCAGCTGTTGGGGAGAGAGAGTGATCAGAAAGACCTGTCAGAACACCAAAGTCCTCCCTAATCCTAGCAATTGTTCGAATATTAGATTGCTCAACTGGGGTTGGGTAGCCACTCACGCAATGTAGAACAACGATATCATCATGATATTTTTTGACCATTTCTATCGCCTCCCCTATTTCTTCTCGATTAGCCATTCCAGTAGAGATAATAACAGGCTTCATTGTCTTTGCGATTCTCTCTATTAGCATTAAATCGATCACTTCAAATGAAGCGACTTTATAAGCAGGAACCTCGAGTTCCTCAAGAAAATCAACAGCGCTTTCATCAAAGGGAGTGCTAAAGCAAGTAATTCCAAGCTTCTTAGCTTCAGCAAAAAGCTCCGAGTGCCACTCCCAAGGAGTATGTGCCCATTGATACAGATCGTGAAGAGAGTAATTATTCCAAAGTCCCCCTTTAACTTTAAATAATTCATTGTCACACTTGATAGTCATTGTATCTGGAGTATAGGTCTGAAGCTTAACGGCATCAGCCCCTGACTCTTTTGCAAGCCTGATCAGCTTCAAAGCATTCTCCAATTTTCCGTTGTGATTGCCCGAGATCTCTGCAATAAAGTAAGGCTTGAAGTTGTCTCCAATTTTCTTGCCATCAATTTCAATCTGCATTGGTCTCGCCCCTTTTATTAATTTTTCTAATCTCTAATTTATACTTCTCACCTTCTATTTCAAAGAATGCTGGGTAATTTCGATTGTCAGAAATTCGAAGCAAATTAAATTGGTCTCTAATTGTTCTATCCACATCGAGACGCCCATCTTCAGGAGTTCTTTTTCGATAACAAGTCTCTTCCCCTTGCTGAGGAGTTCCTCCAATTTCAGGGAACTTCTCAAAAAAACTTTTAACTAAAACAATTGTTTCTAGTGCCTGCTTTTCTCTAATTTCATCTACTAATTCGAGCCCATTTAGAAGGATATTGCTTTTAAGGTAAATTTTTCCAGCGTCAACTTCTTTTGTCGCCTCAAATAATCGAATTGGTATCTTATTCTTTCCTTCCAAGACTTGCCATGTGACAGGAGACATTCCCTTACCTTTAGGTAAATCGCTTGCATGAACAATTAAATTATATTCATTCAAAGATAAGAATTCTTCTTTTAGTATTTTTTCATAGCTTAGGATAAGGCAAAAATGAAAAGGTTCTTGCCCTTCGGGAGGCTCATGGGCAACTACTATGTCTAGCTTCGGACATGCTGCAAGAGCCGCGCTTCTCAGTTGATCAAGGTAGTTGTTAAACCACGAATTGGGTGATGTAAGTATTAAGCATTTCATAGGTATAAGTTTAGCAAAGAATGTTTCTAGTCGTCACCTTGCCGCATCGCCCAAAAAACTTAACGGCCTATTGGCTACTAAGGATTCAAAACATAGCTGCCAATTAGATACTTTTCAATAAAGAGGCCCACTCAGACATACCAGAGGGGGATATACATGCAACATTTTTCTGGAACTCACTAACTGCTATAGTAACATCCTTACTTTTCCACCATTTCATAGGATTTTCTTTTATACTCATAAGTTTTCTTGCCGCTGACTCTGGATCATGGTGAAAAATTCCAACATCAAACATTCTCTCAAAATAGACTTCGAGATCTTTTCTTATTAGATTTACCTCCGGATTCCAAAAGCAAATCGTTGGTCGTCCCATAGTGATCGTTTCCAAGTATGTTGTTTGAATTATGCTATGCACACAAACAGAAGCTTCCTTAACAGCCCCCTCAAAAGGTAGACTAGCATCTACCAAAATTTTATTTTCTCGGACCCACCTTTTGAATGGACTCTCATTCAGACTTTGAGAGTTGTGATAATCTCTGATACATAACTCTTCTCGATTACGCCCATCTAAAGCTTCAAGAAACCTTATGAGCAATCTTTCATATTCAGGATCTAAAGTGTAAGGATAAATGGAGTTATATGCGTACCGACTTGGATAGTAGCCTGTGATAAATAAAAGAGCCTTCCCTTTCTTGTCGTAGTCCTTCTCCCAACTGCTCCACTTATGAAACCTTAACGAAGGCATTTTCAGGACCTTTGATATTCCACCGTAGCTAGTAGTGTTGGACCATAGGGCATACTTATCCACGAACTTAGCCCATACTCTCTCTTGAACACTTGTCTCCATGATGCCAAAGCATCCTCCATGACATGCCATAACGTGAGTAGAATTAAATTTTTCAACAGAGCTGGCCATAAAAAAGTCGACACAAACTCCTCCTGAGCAATTCACTGAATTTAATAACACTACTTTTCGATTGGGAATAATACTTTCAATATGATCCCTGACCTTAGAAAAATTCTCTAAATATATCGTAGGCAGAGTCAATTTAATCAATTCTCGAATAACTTTCTCAATCTCTGAAGAGTCAGCATTCTCTTTAAAGATGCTCGCCCTTTTAGCAAAATCTCTATCGACGAAGCCTTCTTTACTGAGAGGCCTCCCATAAAGATAAACTGCTTTCTCTCCCAGCAGCTTAAATAACTCTCCTAGGTCCTTCTTCGTTAGGTACTGGTCTCCTAAAAAAGCATACCGAGCAGGTTTTTCTCTAAAACTCTCTAGAGTAGCTCGTCCAGATAATCGATCCTTAAATTCACTCACAAGTGAAGCCAGAAAAATTTTAATAGGAGCTCTCTTCACCTTCTTAGCCTTCTTCTTGCCATCACCGACTTTGGCCAAAGAGGTCTTCACATAGTCATCAGGTAAGACTACAGGCGTAAAAAAATCAGTCAGCTCCACAAGCCTGCTAAAAACTAAGAAGTGATAAATTCGACTAGACCCACTAGATACATCATGCGCGTCACACCAATCTAATTTTGTGTTTAGAATTTCAGCTTCTACTTTTCCATACTTAGCCGCTAGCTCCCTAATGACTTCATAGTGATCTATAGTAGTAGCAATAATTGGGTAGAGGTAAGAGTGAAGAACAGTTGTCCAATATCTTTTAGAATAAGAAGTGCCATGATACTGATTTAAGCAATCCTGTAATTCATCAATAAAGAAATCAAATAGCTTTTCACACGACTCGGCCTCTAACTGAAAAACCGTACTCGAAACGAGACGAGGAGCAGCGACCTTAATTTCAGTTCCCAGTAACTTGAATATTTGAATAGACTCTGGTGATTCACACCAGTTGCCTGCAAGAATTAAGCTGCGACTATCAGAGGTTGCTCCCAGTGCTGAAAAGCAAATAGTAGGTGAGCCAACTTTACTTATCATGAGAAGTGCTACCTTGACCGGTTAAGTAGTCTTGATTTGTCTCTTAACTTATCAAGCATCAGGATCAGCTCTTCAAAACTCATCGTCTCGCCTTCGGGTAACTTTATCTCAGTATCTTTTGATACACCACCATAACTATCGTCTTCATCCAGTAACTTAATAACATCGCTTAAAGCTGGAACGCCCCCATCTGGGCATAGTTGCCCGTAAAGCTTATTAGCAAGCTTCAAATCTTCGGGGTAATCAACTGTTAAGGAGTAATATGGGCGATCTTGCCCATCAAGAGGATCAAGAACTTCACAGTGAAAGACATCAGGATTAAAGGAGAAGAAAGACATATATTCACTTTGATTAGGATCAGGCATGAGATCATGAAGCTTTTTCAACATAGGCTTTGACATAACCTCCGATGTCATCCCGAGAGGAAGCCGCCCAGTCCTGCTATATTCTGCGTTGCTTTGAATGTGGTGTTCTACAAGTCGATCTATATTCTTTTCACAAGTAAAAGGATTATCGCCTGTAATCCTTAAAACATGATTAGAATCGAAAACTTCACAGGCTTCAAGAAGACGAGATAAAACATCCTCCTCGTGTCCAGCATAAGCCTTCACACCCCACTCCTGTGCTTTCTTGACTAAAATTTCGTCACTGGGGCTTTTAGATGTGCAAATAACTATTTCGTCAATAGATGAAGATTTTCTCAATCTCTTGATTAGCTGTTCAGTCATTGGGAGACCACCTAAGTCCGCCAATGCCTTTTCCTTCAACCTCTCCGACTTCATTCTTACAATTATGCATGCCAATACTTTTTGATTGTTTATCATACGATTAATCCAAACTTTCGAGAGTAATACTCTCATACTTTTTGATAGTTTCTTTAGCTCTTCTGCCTAAAATAGACGCTACCTCTGTAGGAGGAAGCCCAAGGTCCCCTCTCATAAATTGGTACATACAATCTTTTATCTCTTCACCTTTTTTGATGTCACGAATAGCTATTATGGACTTCTTAAAAGTAGCCCTATACTTTAGCTCTGCTTCTGAGAACTCACCTCTCTCACTTTCCCCAAGAGCCAACCAACCTTGCCTTAAGTTTTTTGCAAAGGTAACAAAATTGGCAGGACCAAGAGAGGACTCAAAGTCAGTCCCCTTCCTTAACCTATCATCAGTAATATGCTTTTCAATAAAGCAATATCCTTTTGCTAATGCCATCAAAGGCACAATCGTTGCTAGGTCTCCAGACCCATCCATATGGTCCTGAAAGCCTAGAGGAAAATCGAAGTTTTTACTCAGTGTTTCAATATAATTCAAATGATTGTCTACCACTTCAGTCGGAAACGCCTGAAAACCATGCATCAGCAAAATATTTTGAATCCCACTAGTTTTAGCAACTTTTACAGCTTTTTGGATCTCATTAATTGTTGATCCACCTGTCGAAATGATTAAAGGCAGCTTTTCCTCTGATACAATTTTAAAAACTCTTGGGTTAGAAAGATCTGCAGAATGTAGCTTTATTGCATGAGCTCCAGCATCAACCGCAGTTCTTAATCCAGACTCATCTAAAATATTTACAGAGACTGTCAAGCTTTTAGAGATCGCATACCTTATAAGTAAACCCCATTCGCTATACGGAATCTCTAAACCTTCAACCAAGTTATAAAATTTATGATTCGGCACTAATAGATTCTCGGTTTTAAAAATTTGAAACTGAATGCCATCTGCCTCAGAATCTGCAACGGCATCAATCATCAAGCGGACTCTCTCTGGATCACCATCATGAGAGCAGGCAATTTCGGCCATCAAAAATGGCTCTCCTTTAGGAGAGACTAGCTTACCATTGATCTCAAAAACTAAACCCGAGTCTTTACTCATTTCTCACCGCCGTACTGCTCGTAAATATTCTTTGCATGGACTCTCGCTGAATAGCCAATCATTGTTACTTTTTCTGGGACGTCTTTAGTAATAGTTGTACCAGCACCGACAAAGGACATCTTTCCTACTCTTATATCTGGAAGAACAGTAGCACCGATTCCCACAAAAGCCATATCGTCTAGCCTAACCCTTCCTCCTGTAGTCGAATTAGGAGCAAGCTGAACACAATCACCTAATGCATTATTATGCTCAATAACTGAAGATGTATTAAGAATACATGAATGCCCGATTGTGCAATCATTTTGAATAACTGCTTTAGCGCCAATAAAGCAACCTTCGCCAAGTATAGACGAAGCGCTAACGATAGCAGAGGGATGAATCAAAGTTAAAAATTGAGCTCCTTTATTTTTCAAAAACTCAAAAATCTCTAAACGTGCGACATTATTCCCAATCGAGATATGAAAGTAGTCAATTTCATCAAGCTGCTTTTTGCTAACCTCCAAAATACTTCCTACGACCGGTATCCCTAAAACATCCTGACCTTTTAACTCCAAGGTATTATCAAAAAAGCAAACAACCTCATATTCCTCATAGAAACTAGATATGACGTCCACGAGAACTCCAGCCTGTCCATCATATCGAGCACCTATAAAAGCTACTTTTTTTTTAATCAACGACATCACCCCAGTTGAGAAGTTCCTCGGACTTATAGTTTCGACCTGCTTTTTTTCCAAGAATACTATCAAAATGTTTCGGTTTTATCCCAGTACCAGGTCTTTTAATTGTTAGATTTTCTTTTGTAAAAACTTCTCCTTCTACGACATCCTCGGCCAGAACCAAACTTCTTCTGTGCACTTTTCTTTGCCCAACTTCTTTGTCGCAGAACTGACGATGTGTTGTCCCTAAACCTTTTTCGACCTCTCTAATTCCCAAAATCAAGCCTTTCATTTCTTCCGGCTCAATTGAAGCCGCATGATCGGGACCAAACTCGGTTTTATCCATGGTAAAATGCTTTTCAAGGACAGTCGCTCCTAGGACCCTGGCAGCGATGCTCATATTTATTCCCAAGGTGTGATCAGAATAACCGATATCAAAAGGGAAAGCATTCTTCAGTGTTTCCATATAGCGCAGATTGGTTGTTTCTATTTCTGCAGGATACCAAGAAATACAATGGAGTAGTGTAATCTGATCATTGCCTTCCTCAAGTATTGCATTAACGGCTTCTTCTGTTTCACCTAAACTCGCCATTCCAGTTGAAAGTATTATTGGCAGCTTTGATTTTGCCATATGACGAATAAGTGGAAGGTTAGTCAGATCCCCTGACGCGATTTTAACAACATCAATTCCCAAAGAAACGAGAAAATCAAAAGATTCATTATCGAATGCAGTACTTAGAAATTTAATATTTCGACTATCGCAATATGTCTTTAATTCGCGGTGCGCATCCTCATCCAGCTCCAGTCTCTTGAGCAAATCTTGAAAAGACTCTCCCTCCCTGCTTCCCTCATCGATATAACTACTAGTCAAAGCATCATGAGTGACCAACTTCTTTGCCTTGAAAGACTGAAATTTAACATAGTCAGCACCGGAATCCGCAGCGGCATCAACCATTTTCTTTGCCTTATCAAGGCACCCATCATGATTTATTCCAGCTTCTGCAATAAAAATAGCTCTATGTTCACTAGTACTTCTTTTCATAAATTTCTCCTATAATTCTCTTAGTTCTTTAACAAAAAGCCTTAAACCACTACCCAACATAATATTGTCGAAGTTCTTAGCCTGCTTTATCGCCAAAGAGTTATCCTTCACAAAGTTTTGAATTTTCTCTTTTAGTTCTTCCAAAGGCAAGGTAGCGCCAAAGCCAATATTATAATTCACTCCCAACTGCTCAAACCTCTGTGCGATCTCCATTTGCCGATCAAGCTGGCACAAAGTCATTCCTGGCACTCCAGCGGCGATTCTTTCAAAGAGGGTATTACCACCAGCAGTAATTGCAAAGTCACATCTTTTCCAAGTATCGTATAGACCATCAATATCCACTAATAACTCAAGCTTCCCACAATGCTGGTTTGCGAAATTTTTTAGCTTATCTAGATAGCCAGAAGCCCCAGAGCTAATAACAATTACTTTCTCAAACTCGTCACTCTCTACCAAGAAATTCAATAGTTTAAACAATAGATTGTTATGATCACTGCCGCCTAACGTGACTAGCACTTTCTTTAGCTCACCCGAAAAGTCTAACCTTCCATAGTCATATTTTTCACTCATAATAAAGTAGCTAAACCCTATCAAGTATCTCCCGCCAAGACCCTCATACTTAGCTGGTTGCTGATTAGGGTTGCCATTTAAGACTAAATCAACATTAACCTCTCGATACTCTGAGTCATCAATTATACAAGCAATCTTTAGTTCATTATTACGCAAGGGCCCTATAAGGACTTCCGTTAAATTAAACTCTAGTAGGTCTATAAGGATGTGCTTAATTTCAAAATCCCTGGAGTGGTCTATCAAGATTTTTGCCTGTACTGACAAGCTAGACCCGCATGAAAAAAAGTGAGGCTTAATCCCTTGAGAGCTCTTATTTTCAAAAAATGCTCTCGCAACACTGTCTTCTTCAACAATAAAGTGAGCTACAGTCCCGAAGTTCTTGTGCATGTATTTCGCAATAATCAAGCAACGATGTAAATGCCCCATTCCCAAATCTTTTCTTCCATCGACCCTTATTATAATTTTCTTCAACTTTTCAACGCATTAACAACGGACTGAATGTCTTCAGTGCATAGTTCGGGATATATAGGTAAACACAGAACTCTCGAAGCTATGTCTATCGAGTTTTGCATGGAATATTGTTTTTCGCCTGAGAACTCAAGAGTGTCTAGGGAGGGATAGAAATATCTTCGAGGAAAAATATTTAGCATGTTTAACTTTTTCACAAGATGGTTCAGCTCAATTTCCGATTTGCAAAGAATTGGAAAGTAAGAATTATTACTTAAGCTGTTATTACTCCACTTCTGGAATTCAAAAAAACCAGATAGCTCTTTTTTGTATACGTTTGCAATCTCCTCAACCCTTTCAGAAATAATATGAAATTCATCTAAGACACAAATCCCCATAGCTGCATGCATTTCACTCATTTTTGCATTGATTCCCATCTCAACGAGATTTTTCTTGGAATCAAAACCAAAATTTATTAATCTCTCCGCTCTTTCTAGATCCGCTTTATTTTTAAAAACAACTGCACCACCTTCCGTACTATGAAATAGTTTTGTTGCATGAAAACTCAAAGTCGATGCATCACCATAGCTTAGAATGCTATTATTTTTGTACTTAACATTAAATGAATGGGCTGCATCGTAAACAACCTTAAGGCTATGTTTCTTTGAAATTTTTTCAAAGGTCTCGACATCACAAGGGTTCCCAAAAACATGAACCGGCACAATCGAATCAATTCCTTCGAAGTCAGTATCCATCCCTAAAATACTGGAACTTAAGTTAAATGTTGCTTTGTCAATATCGGAGAATTTGAAGGGAACTTTCTCCCAGTCAAGGCTACTGGCCGTTGCAATAAATGAAAATGGAGTGGTAATGGCTTTTCCACTTATCCCTAAAGCCTTATAGGCGACCTGAAGAGCGAGAGTACCATTTGCACACAAGAGAAGGTTCTCGACACCCAGAAAACTTTGCAGCCTATCTCGAAACTCTTTGCACAGAGGACCATTATTTGTTAGCCAAGCGTTATCATAAACTCGCTCAAGTAAACTAAAAAGCTTCTTCTTATTAGGAAAGTAGGGGCGTCCAACACTTATCATCACAAATTCTCTACCGCTTTAAATGCACTTTTCCAAGTCCCTGGATCACTTCCCTTGAAGTAAAAGAACTCTATCTTGTTAGCCTCAATTAAAGCATTTAATTCTGAGGCAACTTCTTCACCATATTTCTTTAAGACATCGTTTATACTGCCAAGAATTAGCGATGGAATTATCCCTTGGTCTAAAAGAGACTTCACAACCCCAAGCTCAGCCCCCTCACAGTTCAGCCTAAGAATAATCTCATCACATATATCTAAGATTTTCTCGCTCATGAGTTCACTGATAATTTTATCAAATGAATAACCAGGGCAAACAATCAAGTCACTACTCTTTCCACTATCAAATAGAGAAGAACTCAGGGAGTTTTTTTCTATATAAAATTTTACCATCTTGGCTTCATTAACAAACTCATGGGGGAGAATTGCGACAGGAAGAAGCAAGGTAGTTAGGAACTTATCCTTGAGTCTCTGGTAATACCCCACCGTCACCTCCACAACAGGATCAATCATCACCGCTTTGAAGTTGCTTAGACAGTTATTGGGAGTTAAAAATAAGCGAAGGTACCAAATATGCTCTTTTAGAGTATTATCAGCAGGAGATGTAATAAAAGCTCCCTCCCCGTAACAAATAATTCCATCGTAGCCTATAATTTTTTTAATCTGCCTCTTAAGCCAATCGTACCACCAGTGAAAATAAGTTTTCCCGATGTAGTAACGATCTCCGACCAAGACCCGTAGCTCCTGTGCCTGGTGAGTGCCTATATCAATTAAAACCTTATTTTTGCTCACGCTCTACCTTAAATAATCCATTTTTCAGTTTCTCTATCTTAAAGTCTGCTATCTCTAAGTCCAAACCTTTCGCCAGTTCCCTTGCCTTATTCTGAAAATCCACCAAAGAAAGGTGACCCTGTTTAGTCAAACCATACTTGAAAATATTTCTTTGGGATGAATATCTTCCAGAGAATAACCTCGTCAAATGATCTATCCACCCTGCTAACCAAACCAGGCGAAGCCTTATGTTAGAGTAGATTGCCTTTTTATTGAAGAGGATCTGGGACCGAGACGGAAAGCCTTTTTTAGGACCTGGAGCGCTAAGTTCCTCCAACAGACCCAGTATATTTTCTGAAGATGAGCTTATTCTTTCATCGTGACAGTCCCTAATCAGATTATCAAGTTTAAGGCTCACCTCGAATTTTTGCCCTTGTAAAAAGCTTCCAACTTTTTTCAATAAGTCATCATTGCTAGAAGAAACAACAGAGGAGAGAAGGGCTTGTTTATTTAAGCGATTGTACAACTTACTAGGGAGCTCATCTGGAACAAAGGTGATAACATCTACTCCATAATAATGAGCTTCTATGGATGTTGTACTGTTAAAGTGAATAAGTATATCTGACTCCAGTAAAAGCGGGGAGATATCTCCACTTCTACTCATTTTGACATTCCTATACTTTGAAAAGTCTTCCCATGGGGTAGGATTCTCAGCGGGGTGAGGCCTTAGAATAACTCTTACTTCTGGGTAACTTGTTATAATCGACTCAACTAGTGATTTAAATTGAGGGTAAATAAAATCTTGTAGCTCCCCATCTAGGAATATCTCTTTTAAATGCTCATCAGTGGCCCCTGATCCACTGGCGCTCTTTACTGAAGCATAAGACATCTCTCTATCGATGTAGTGATTTGGGTAAGGAAAACTAGTCGCAATCAAAATCGTTTTGCAGTCGCCCCTCTCTTGTTTTTTCTTTTCACTCCTAAGTAGCTTCCAATAATCAAAAATGGGGCTTCCTGTCACGAAACCACACTTTTTTATAATTGGCAGATACTTTTCCACCTGTGAGTATTGCTCATCACCCCAGAAGAATACCAAATCTGACTCTTCAATAGACTTCTCACTGTATCGCAGATCAACCCCCGACCTGCCATTACTTGGCAACAGCCCTTCTGCGTCAATTGACGTTATCTTATGCCCATTACTCTTAATGGTTTTCTGCAGGTCAACTTCTCCTGGGACAATACTTTTTAACAACACGGTCCCTTGAGGAAAGTCTGCTAAAACAGGAAAAAGAGATTTCTTGCCGCCGATAATGACACTCCAGCCCCTTTTTGCCGCGACCAGTGCAAGCAATAGCATGCCGTTAAGTTCACGCCTATAAATCTCCAAAGGTATGTACAGAAAGTTTTTATTCAACTTTGTCCTAAATGCAACTTGTGACCGTTAGCAAGAGCTAAACTATACACGAAGATTCTTTATTTGGACATCTGGAACGCTTGTAGTATTAATATGTTCAAATTTTATAAGAGAGAACCAACATGCTGCAACACAAAAGTATTTTAATCACAGGTGGTACCGGCTCATTTGGAAAAGCCTTTATTGAAAATGTTCTAAATAACTTTCCTAATGTAAAAAAGGTCATAGTATTTTCAAGGGATGAGCTCAAGCAATTTGATATGATGAATAGCCCTATATTTAAGCCATACTGTGAAAGTGGAACTAATCAGTTACGCTTTTTTATAGGCGACGTAAGAGACTTGAATAGAGTAAGGAGAGCTTGCGAAGGCGTGGACGTCATTATTCATGCTGCTGCACTTAAACAAGTCCCTGCAGCAGAATACAACCCTCTCGAGTGCATTAAGACAAATGTAAATGGAGCTCAAAATATAATTGATGCGGCAATGGACTGCGGGGTGAAAAAAGTTGTCGCGCTTTCTACAGACAAGGCCGCAGCCCCCATAAACCTATATGGAGCAACGAAGCTTTGCTCAGATAAGCTCTTTATTGCGGCTAGTAATATGATAGGAAATAGAGAATTATCCTTCTCGGTCGTTCGGTATGGAAATGTCATGGGCTCAAGAGGCTCAGTTATTCCTTTCTTCATAAACCAAAGAAAAGCAGGCTTCTTACCAATAACAGATCATAATATGACAAGATTTAGCATCTCCCTTAAGGATGCGGTAGGAATGGTCTTATACGCACTAGAAAACTCTATAGGTGGGGAGATTTTTGTTCCTAAAATCCCTTCTTATAAAATAGGAGATATTGCTGAGGCAATAGCGCCTGGATGCGAACAAAAAATTGTTGGAATTAGACCAGGCGAGAAATTACACGAAGAGATGATTACAGAGTCTGACTCTCAAAACACTGTAGATTGTGGGAAGTATTATGCGATACTATCTCCTGAAGGTATGAAAAACTTGGACAAGTATGCCTCCAACTTCAACGCAAAAAGAGTCCCCCTCGGCTTTAAATATAACTCAGGAACTAACACTCACTGGCTTAACCCAGAACAGCTCCGGTCTCTCATCAAAGAACATGTTGACCCGGACTTCGAGGTGTAATTTTGAATAATATTTCTTACGGTCGCCACTTCATTTCGCAAGATGATATTGATGCAGTTGTTTCTACTCTAAGGTCTGATTTTCTCACCCAGGGGCCGGTAGTTCCAAGCTTTGAGAAAGCTGTTTGCCAAAAAACATCTTCCAGCTACTCTGTCGCTGTTAATAGTGCTACCTCCGCACTTCATATTGCCTACCTTGCCCTTGACCTAAGAGAGGGGGATACTCTTTGGACTTCACCTAATACTTTTGTGGCCACTGCAAATGCCGCTCTTTTTTGCAGAGCTAAAGTTGACTTTGTCGACATAGATGAAAAAACTTACAATCTATGCGCCAAAAAACTTGAAGAAAAGCTCATCAAGGCTAAGAAGCTTAATAAGCTTCCAAAAATAGTCGTGCCAGTGCACTTTAGTGGGCAGCCTTGCGATATGAAAAGTATCCATGAGCTCAGCCAAAAATATGGATTCAGCATTGTAGAAGATGCTTCCCATGCAATTGGTGCCAAGTACCAAGGCAACCCTGTAGGCAACTGTGAATACTCTGATATCACTGTTTTTAGCTTTCACCCTGTCAAGATCATTACAAGTGGCGAAGGCGGAATATCGACCACTAACAGTGAGAAATTATACAAGAAAATGAAAGGGTTTTCGAATCACTTTATTACTCGAGATGAAAAAGAAATGACCTGCGAGCCTGATGGGCCATGGACATATCAACAATTAGGACTGGGCTTTAATTTTAGACTGCCCGACATTTTAGCCTCTCTTGGCTTAAGCCAACTAAAAAGTTTAGACAAGTTTGTAGAGAGAAGAAATAAGATTGCTGCTCATTACAATGATTCTCTATCCGATTGTCCGATCACCCTTCCTTTCCAAATGGAGGGCTCTTACTCTTCTTATCACCTGTACGTTGTAAAAACAGACGATCGTATGAGAGTTTATAATCAACTCAGAGAGCTTAAAATATTTCCAGGTGTTCACTATATTCCTGTTCATCTACAACCTTTTTACAAAAACTTAGGCTTTAATAAAGGAGACTTCCCAAACTCTGAATCTTTTTACCAAAGCTGCTTAAGCATACCTATATACTACCATATCTCGGAAGCAGAGATTGAGCATGTCTGTAACTCTCTAATCGAGTGCCTTAGATGAATATCGCGATTATTCCCGCGCGAGGGGGAAGTAAACGTATTCCACAGAAAAATATAAAGTTATTTTTTGGAAAACCTTTAATCGCTTACTCCATAGAAACAGCGATGAGCTCTGGCATATTTGATAAGGTCATAGTTTCTACAGACTGCCCTCAAATCAAAGAAATTGCTCTCAACTACGGTGCAACAGTTCCCTTTCTACGTAGTCCAGAAAACTCTTCCGACTTTGCCTCAACAGCAGATGTCATTGAAGAAGTACTACTGGACTTTCGCAATAAGCTCAATAGAGAGGTCAAATCATTTTGTTGTATTTATCCAACTTCACCACTCTTAAAAGAAGAGTCTCTTAGAGAGTCCCAACAAAAGTTCATAAGCTCTGACTCATCAAGCCTTATTTCTATTTGTAAGTTTTCTAACCCAATACAGAGAGCTTTGGAAGTGAGTGAAGGGAAGGTAAAATTTTGCTCACCTCAATACACTTTTACTCGCTCTCAAGACCTTCCACCAAGGTACTTTGATGCTGGTCAATTCTACTGGGGTAGGGCCATCGAGTTCTTAAAAAAGCCAACAATGGTAACACTTGATGCAGTTGGTTTTGAGCTGTACGAAATGGAAGTGCAGGATATTGATAATCCAATGGATTGGGAAATAGCCGAACTTAAATACATGAAAAATTCAAAGTCCCTATGAGAAAAGTCCTCATTAGAGTCGATTCAGGTAGCCATATGGGACTAGGTCATCTTATGAGGTGCAGAAACCTAGCTCTTGGTTTTAAGAAACTTAATTGTGAAGTCTCCTTTATTACAAGGCTTCACTTTGGCCACTCGGCTCACTTAATAAACAAGGATTTTGCAGTTCATACACTCAACTCTGAGATTAAAGCCCCTCTCGACCAGAAAGCGCTCCTTAATTATGGAGATTGGCTCGGAACTAGCTATGAAACTGAGATTCAAGAAACGGCTGACTACATAAGGGCACAAAATGGCTTTGACCTCGTAGTCTTGGATCACTATTCACTGGACGCAAGATTCGAGAAGTCCCTGAGAGTTGATAATATTCTCGTAATAGACGACTTACAAACAAGAAAGCATTCATGCAATTTCTTGCTCAACCAAAATCAATCAGGCTCTCTTCCCACTTATGAGAAGCTTAATTTAAGAAAACAATGTACTTATTTCTTAGGTCCAAAGTATGCATTACTTAATACTGACTTCAAAAACCATAGGCCCAAAGACTTTCAAGCGATAAGAAAAGTTTCACGCATTCTAGTCTCCTTTGGGGGCAGTGATATAACAAATGAGACATTAAAAGTGGTTCAGGCATACCTTGGAATTAAAGATATTTTTGATATCAAGGTGATTCTATCAGCATCTCACCCAAACTTCCCTGAAGTTAAAGAACTCTCGAAGGGATCTAAGCCTTTTGAGCTCGTCGAATTTATTCAAGATATGGCAGCTGAAATTGTAAATGCCGATGTTTGCTTTGGAGCTGCTGGCAGTTCTAGCTGGGAAAGAGCTTGTCTTGGAGCTCCATGCTTTACGATAATCGTTGCGGACAACCAAAGTTCTATCATTGACACTTTGACGATAACTAAATCAACCTTACCAGTAGGCGACGGCAGAAGAACGACACTCTACGAATGGGGGGCTGTCTTTAAAAAGCTTAAGCAAATAAAAGAATTGAATACTGTAGCCGCAAATAATTATAACCTTTGCAAAGGTGAAGGAGTGAGCCTAATAAGCAAGACAATATTAAATGCCATTAAATAAGTCAGCGCAGCATTAGCTTGATAGGTAAGCTAGTTTTAAAAGTGAAAAGTTATGTGATAAGGTGCTTTTTTAACGGGGGAATAATGTGTCATGTAACCATTGATAACCAAGAAATTAGCCGTAATCATACACATTTTGCGATCTCAACATTTTGTACTGGCTATGTCATCTCAACTAGACAATTCCTATTCTTAGTATGCTCAAAAAATTCTACTCTTAGAGGTCCTATTAAAGAAAGCCAGAGCTCCCAGTGATTGGCTTAGTCGAATGTGGCAACGGTAATATTCAATCAGTTGGAAATGCTCTCACTTTTCTAGACACTCCTTGGGGCTATATTTCTAAGCCGCAAGATTTTGACAAATTCTCCCATGTCATCTTGCCTGGTGTTGGATCATTTTCCCATGTAATAGGAACCCTTTTAAAAAATGAACTTGTGCAAAGAATAAAGGATCACGCCACTTCAGGTAAGCCACTCCTTGGCATTTGCTTGGGGATGCAACTACTCTTTGAAGAAAGCTTTGAATATGGCCTTAGCCCCGGCTTGGCATTAATAAAGGGAAGAGTTCGTTCCTTATCTGAAGAAAGTACAAAGCTACTCGTACCTCACGTAGGCTGGAATACTTGTGACCAAAAAGGAGATAGATCATTTACCCTTGATGATTCTTTTTATTTTACCCATAGTTATTACTGTGAGTGTGATGATCAAAGCGATATAATTGGAACAACTCGCTACGGAAAAGAGTTTGTCACTGCCGTTTGCAAAGAGAATATTGTTGGCTTTCAGTTTCACCCAGAAAAGTCACAAAAATCAGGACTTAAACTTTTAAATGAGTTTGTGGGCATGAAATGCTGAAAAGAAGACTGATACCAGTATTAAATATTCTAAATGGTCATATTGTAAGAAGCGAGGAGTTCTCAATTCATCAAAAGATCGGCAATATAGTTAGTCAAGCAGCACGCTATAATGAATGGAATGTAGACGAGCTTATATATCTAGATATTAGTAGAGACAGTGCCTATGACCTAGGAAGGGATGACCTAAAGGTAAAATCATATAGCACTATCGAAAATATGGTTCAGATGATTTCTAAAGTTTGCTTTATGCCGCTAGCATTTGGTGGTGGGATAAAGAACATATCGGATGTGGACCTCAGGATTAGAAATGGTGCGGACAAGATTGTAATAAATTCAGAAGCATTTAATACACCAGCTTTGATAAAACAAGCCTCTGAGAAGTACGGACGACAAGCAGTTATAGTATCTATCGACTATAAGATGATAGAAAATGCTCCGCTTGTTCACACTAGTTTCGGAAATATAAACACAGGCGTAAATCTATATGCATGGGCAAAAGAAGCAGAAAAAATCGGAGCGGGAGAAATATTTATTAACTCGATCGATCGAGATGGAATGTCCAATGGATTCGACATTAAAACGATAAATACCGTAACTAAAGAACTTCTAATCCCAGTGATTTCCTGCGGGGGAGCAGGAGACTTTGATGACTTCCTTGAGGCTTATTTAGAAACTGAATGCTCGGGAGTTGCCGCGGGAAATTACTTTCACTTTACAGAACGAGCTTATCCAAAAGTTAAAAAACAGTTAAAAAAAGAAGGTATCAATGTACGATAAAGTGAAACCAATGACTTATTGCTCCAAGTGTGTTTACCCAGGCGTCTCAGCCGCCCCCCTGACTTTTGATGAAAATAATGTTTGCTCTGGCTGTAGAACTGCCGCACAAAGATCTGATGTAGACTGGGATGCGCGAAGAGAGAAATTTGAAAAGATCATAAACAGATATAAGTCTAAGGATGGATCAAATTATGATTGCATTATACCAGTCAGTGGAGGCAAGGATAGCTATTTCCAAATCCATATAATAAAGACAATCTACAAATTAAATCCTCTTCTCGTAACTTATCACGGCAACAATTATACTCCGACAGGCATGAAGAACCTTTTAAATATGAGAGAAGCTTTTGGCGCAGACCACCTTTTCTTTACCCCCAATATTAGGGTTTTGGAGGCCATGAACAGAATAGGAATGAGGCTTATGGGCGACATGAATTGGCATGCCCATGCCGGAATCTTTACCTACCCTATTCAAATCGCAGTAAAGCAAAAGGTTCCTCTCATGATCTGGGGAGAGCATGGTTTTATGGATCTAGGGGGAATGCATTCATACAATGACCTCGTAGAGTTTACTTATAGATACAGGCATGAACATTGTCTCAGGGGCTTTGAATGGAATGATATCCTAGAAAAGAGTAAGGAGTACGGAGAAGAGCTTTCAAGAATAGACTTGCTTCCATGGGTATATCCCACTGACGATGAAATTGACGATGTCGGAGTTAGAGGCATTTATATATCTAACTTTTTTAAATGGGATGCTAATGAGCATGGCCCTGAAATGGTTGAGAAGTATGGATTCTTAGAGGCTGAGGAACCTTTTGAAAGAACCTACAGACGTATGTCAAACTTGGATGATATGCATGAAAATGGAATTCACGATTATATGAAATATATTAAATTTGGCTATGGTAGAGCTACCGACCATGTGTGTAAGGATATACGAGCAGGGAAATTGGCAAGAAGTGAAGGCATTGAGTTTGTGCGGAAAATGGATCACATAAAGTCAAAAGACCTATGGCGCTGGCTAGATTACGTGGGATGGACTGAGCAAGAATTCGACAAAGTCGCCGATAGCTTTAGAGATCCAAGGGTTTGGTGGAAAGACGAAAATGGAATGTGGAAGAAGTCCAATATATGGGACAAGTAAAAGTACTAGTCGTTGGTAGTTGGTTTTCAACCACCTATGAGTTACCACTATACAATGCCTTCAAGGAGACTTGCGAAACAGATAAGTTTGCATGGTGCACATACTTTGGCTTTACACCACTATCAAATAAAATTGAAACTAATGGAAATTTTCTTTTATCGATTTGGTACAAGTTTCAAAATAAATTTATTATTGGCCCATCAGTACAAAAATTAAATCGAGACCTAAAGAGCAAGGTCGATCAATTCAACCCCGACTTAGTATTGCTATACCGCCCGACACATGTTCTGCTAGAGGTTGTTAAGCATATTAAAAAAAATAGTCTCATATTCGTATACAATAATGACGATCCCTTCACGTATAAATTACCTAAGTATGTCTATAGAAATTACTTTTCAATCCTTCCATTTGCCGATTGGATTTATGCCTATCGCCCTAAGAATATTAGTGATTACTCTAAGTTAAATTTTAACAACACATCAATTCTGCTTCCAAACTTCTTACAGGAGAAACACTTCCCACTGCCAAAGATCGAAAAGAGTTTAAATGTCATTTTCATTGGCCACTTTGAAGATGATGGAAGAGATGATGCTATAAAACTACTAATTGAGCACCTGGGCCAAGGAATAGAAATCTGGGGAAATGATTGGGATAAGTCACGTTATTACCCCTTTTTTGTAGAATACCTAAAGCGAGAAATTGTTCCGATATTTGGGGAGGAATATAATAAAAAGATAAATCAATCCAAGATTGCGTTAGTATTTCTATCTAAAATAAATAACGATACTTATACGAGACGCTGCTTTGAAATTCCCGCAACCAAAACATTTATGCTATGTGAATCCTCAATTGATATGAAAACCTTTTTTACTCAGGGGGTAGAGGCTGAATACTTCAGTACTGCTCAAGAGCTAACTCAGAGAGTAAGCTATTACCTAACAAATCCTGATGAGCTTGATAAAGTTAGGGAAGCTGCATTTAAAAGAGTATATTCCGATGGACACGAAATAAGAGATAGGGCCAGACAGATCCTTGCTGACGTTAAGAGAATCAAAGAATCTTCATCAAAGTGACGAGGTAAAATATCATGACTAAAGCCGCATACTTTCTTTGTTCCCCAAGTTTTGGAATCCTCGATAACTGGCTTCCTGTAATTGCCAAACTCACAGCGGATCACCCTGACCTAAAAGTGAAAATGATCATCAGTAAAGCGGGTAATCTAAAACAAATAGATTATGACAACCCTCTAATACAGCTATCCGATCAATACTTTGATGAAATTATTTTAAAAAGTTTTAATGAGAATTACTTAAGCTTCAAAAGCCTAGGTGAAGCTCAGAAGTGGAGTGTCACTAATTTTAATAAATTGAATTTCTCATGGATAAAGAATCAAGTTCTTTCGCAAAAGCTTCAAAATATCGTCGAAAAAATATTAAATAAAGTTGAGGGCTGGAATCAAAAAGTACGACTAAAAAAATTCTACTCAAACTTAAGCAACTTCCCTTTCAAGGACTCAGTTCTTCTTTTCGATATTTATGAAGAACACAAAGCCTACAACCAGCAAATCCTTTCTTTTTTCTCTAGTGTTGATAAGTTTTCGATAAGTCATGGTATCGACATCAATCAGGATGAAATTACGACCAGGGTTGCTAAAGTGGCAAGAGAAGCAAAGCTTATATGCTCTATCTATTCAGACAAAGAAGTAGACTATTATATCGATAGCTTCAATTTACCAAGGGAAGACCTAATAGTAACAGGAATTCCCCGTCACTCTAAAGAGTGGTCTGACTTTATTACTAGAGAGTTTCCATCTAAAATCGATTGGGACCAGTATGTCTTCCTTATATCAAGATCTTATTGTGACTACTTTCCCCCTCACAGAAAAAAGTCTGCTATAGAACATTTAAAAGAAACAATTATTGAAGAGCTTGGTCTTCAATTGGTTATAAAGTTACACCCGAAAGAATTGAATGATGGAATTTATGAAAAGGTACTTGGCAAGCATAATTATGGGAGAACTTGGCTCATCAGTAAAGATCATCCATTTTCTATTGCCGTCAAAGCTAAGTTTGCAATTACTTTTTACTCCGGAGTAGCAGTCGATATGATTTATCAGGGAGTACCTTGTATAGAGTACCTCGACTTAAGAAAGTTAGAAGACTTTGATACAAAGAAATCTCTACGAGATGGAGCAGGTATCCCAGTTCTTAGCTTTCGCTTTTTAAAGCTTGTAATGGGTGCGAGTGATCCCAAAACCCTACTTGGTCTTTGCAAGAAAGCAATCGACAACCGAGACAGCTGCGCCGCACAACTCGAAAATCAATACAGAAAGTTCTTCTTATACAGTGACGACAATAGGTCCCAGATAGTTTCGTTAATTTCTTCAAAGCTAAATCAAGCTAAATAGCCAGTGGCCAAACCTCCCCTCCAATTAGACTCTTGCTTACGAGTACTTTACTATATTTAGCTAAGGATTAGCCCATAGCGGCTCTAGCTCCTCAGTATCAGTTACTAAAACTCGGGTGAAAAATAATGTTGCATCAAATGGAATATCAACTCAGAAGTCATAATGTTCGTGTCATCAGAGCTATTTTCAATCGCCTTTGTAGTACGAGAGATAAATTATACTTATTTCTAGCGAAGTGTATTGTGATAATTTTAAAAATTTCCTCTGTTCGCTTGATGAGTATGACTAAAGAGAGAATAGTTCCTCTTGTCAAAATGCCCTATCAGCTACCTATCTTTCTAAGAGCGAACTCTTTCAGAGAGTTTAGAAGAGCTGGTTTTTGCTTTCGAGAAGAAAGCACCACTAAGTGGATCGAAGAATGTAGTAAAGAGGGAGGTGTTCTTTATGATATTGGTGCAAATGTCGGAGCAGTATCTCTCTTGTATGCGGCCAATGTTATGAAGAATCACAAGGTAGTTCCGGAGAGCTCCATTATTGCATTTGAGCCAACACCAGAGACTTATAGCGCTCTTTGTGGGAATATTAGTGTTAATCGTTGGAATGGTCGTATACTTCCCCTCAATATTCCAATGAGTGATAAATCAAGTATGGGATTTTTAAATATAACTAGCGAGTCGGCCGGAACAAGTGGACATAGTTTTAACTCGTCACTAAATAAAGCTCAAACAACTAAGGATGAGCCGATTACAATTCCTATGATCTCTCAGTCTATTGATAGGCTCGTGAATGATTTTAAACTTCCAAGTCCAGACTGGCTCAAAATTGATATTGATGGGCTTGATTTTATAGCCTTGAAAGGAGCTGAGAAACTCTTAAAGGCCGGTAAAATTAAAAGTATTTTGATTGAAAAAAATGAACATGAAGATGAAATCAGAAGCTTCATAAAAAATTTTGGATTCATTGAAGTTAACATAGAAGAAAGAATATCAGAAAATATTAACCTTAGATTTGATAGACCTTAATTTTATACTTCAGTCCACTCAATGAGAAATTCCTCTCCGGGACAAGACCCCAATTAAAGTAAGTAAAACAATTTTGCAGTCAAGGCGAAGGCATTGGTTTTCTAAGTAAAAATGATCATATTTAACTTTTTGGTCTAACTCAAGATCATCTCTTCCATTAACCTGGGCCCAGCCCGTCAGACCAGGTCTTACCCTATGAATACCATGCTCAGTTCTCATCGAAATCAAGTCATCCTGGTTAAAGAGAGCTGGCCTAGGACCGACAAAAGACATCTGTCCTATGAGAATGGACCAGAGCTGAGGAAGTTCATCTAAACTGGTAATTCTCAAGAAGCGGCCGATAGGTGTCAAGCAAGAGGCCGAATCACTTAATAGGTGCGTTGCTACTTGTGGAGTCTCTACAAGCATAGTTCTGAACTTCGGCATGGAAAATATTTTATTTTCTCTGCCAATACGGTTTGACCAATATAGCGCAGGACCTCTAGAAGTTAAGCGAACAAGTACTGCAATTATAAGCATCAAAAATAGAAAGATTACAATGAGTATTATTGCAAAAAGTAAGTCCAAAAATCTCTTCATATTCTTATAGAAACTTGTGCCAAACAGTACGATTTATATAGTCTGTATAGCTTTGAATAATCTTAACGACATGGGCAGAAACAGCGTCTGACTTGTAATCTTCAATTTCAAAAGGTTGTGACTCTCCATGCTGGCTCGTAGCAATCTCTATCGATTCAATTACTCTATCAGCAACTAAGCCAGACATTATAACAACGCCAACATCCATTCCTTCTGGTCGTTCATGTGCCTGCCTTATCATTATGCCCGGAAATTTTAAAATTGAAGCCTCCTCTGTAATAGTTCCACTGTCACTGATTACGCAGAATGAGGACTTCTGAAGTTTATTATAATCAAAGAACCCCATCGGCTTCATAAAATCGACCCTAGAGTCAAAGTCCTTTCGACCAAGAGACTCCATTTTCTTTCTCGTCCTTGGGTGAGTCGACACAATAACTCTTTTATCAAATTTTTGAGCAACAGCATTCAGCGTATCGAGGAGATCATTAAAATTTGCTTCACTATCAATATTTTCTTCCCTATGAGCACTAACAATAAAGAACTCCCCCTCTTTGAGGTTAAGCTTTTTTAATATATCCGAAGCTTCTATCTCTCCTTGATAGAAGTTCAGAACCTCGCGCATAGGAGTTCCAGTTTTTATGATCATCTCTGGCCTCAGTCCTTCATTTAGCAAATATCGTCTAGAGTGCTCGCAGTGAACCATATTAATGTCGCTTAAGTGATCTACAATTTTTCTATTCAGCTCTTCGGGAACTCTTTGGTCAAAACATCTATTTCCGGCTTCCATATGAAAAATAGGAATCTTTCTCCTCTTGGCCGCAATAACAGAAATACAGCTATTGGTATCTCCATACAATAAGACAGCATCCGGATTCACTTTATCCAAAACATCATCTATACCGGAAATTACATTTGCTATAGTCTTGCTAGCATTCTCCCCTGCAGCTTCTAAAAAATAATTTGGCTTCGGAACATTTAAGTCTTTAAAGAACACTTCATTGAGTTCGTAATCATAGTTTTGCCCTGTATGACATAATACATGATTAGTGTATTTCATTAGCTCGTTAATTATGCGACTAAGTTTGATAATTTCCGGCCGCGTTCCTACTATTGTCATTACTGTTAGTGCCACAAGCAATCCTATCTTAAAAGTTCCGAATCTCCAGAAAATACCTGCCCAGAGGTTCCTATCAGTTTATGTTTTTCTAGTAACTTTATTGTTCCTTCAAGGTTTAATACCTCATCCTCAGAGCTATACTCTTTGGTGAGGTTTGAATCATTATCTGAATAGTGATTCAGCTCAGGAAGCATAGATTTAATTGCATAGTAGTTACCTACTTTATAGCAATGATTAATCTCTTCCTCCGAGATCATTATTTCGTGCATCTTCTCACCAGGACGAATACCGTTAACTACAGTCTCTACCGATTTACTGCCAATTAATGCTTTAGCAATATTCTCAACGGTTGCCGATGGGGCACGCGGGACAAATGTTTCGCCAGCCTTCCCCTTTTTTAAAACCTCTAAAACTGTATCAACAGCATCATCTAAACATAATAAGAACCTTGTCATAGACGGTACTGTTAATGTTACTGGCCCACCTTCCCTGATTTGTTCAAGAAACAAAGGTACAACAGAACCCCTAGAGGCCAAAACATTTCCATATCTAACACACATAAATCGTGTTTGAGGAACGAGAATGTTCGCAGTGGTAAATATTCTCTCCTGAATCGCTTTCGTCATTCCCATAACATTGACAGGCTTTGCCGCCTTATCAGTGGAGATCCCGACAACGGCTTCAATAGGCAAATCATTTTCTCTTATTGCGCGAACAATATTTTCTGCCCCAATACAATTGGTTAGTAGGGCCTGAAAAGGAAAGTACTCACATGCAGGAACTTGTTTCAAAGCAGCTGCATTAATAATAATATCGACTGACTTACAAGCAGAGCAAATATCTTCATAGCTTCTGACATCTCCAATACGAAACTCAAGTAAGTTTTTAAAGTTATTGTAAGTCACTTCCTCTGTACTAACTTTCTTATGTAAGTAATCAAGGCGCATCTGATGATGCTTCCCTTCATCACGTGAAAATACGATAACTTTCTTAGGCTGACCACACTCTCCCGATAAAACTCTTTTAACAAAAGTTTTTCCCATCGAGCCGGTACCTCCAGTAATTAATATCCTCTTTCCTTCCAAGAAATTATTCATTACTAGACCCTTAGAGAATTGTAAAAATCAAAATCAATTTTTAGATCGTTCACAATATCTTCCCATCGCATAATTGGCATATCAGTGAGACTTCTAAAGAGAGACGAGTCCAAATCTCTTTTTATAGAAACTTCTTCATTCTTTTTAATTTCAACTTCAACTTCTAAGACTTCTTTTACCATCCCTAACAACTTGTACTTATCAATTGGCTCTGAAGAAATATGGTAAAGGCCGGCAAGTTTAGAGTTTGGAAAAATATATTCACTAAGAATTTTAGCGAGCGTATGCGTCGGAAAGCCCGAATAAATTGCTCCCGCAAAGCCCTCAACAGTCTTACCTCTTTGAGAATAAAACCATTCAACCAACCCCCCATGAGGAACAATTTCTCTTCCTATAGTGGAGGTGCGAATAGTAATGACATGCTCTTGCTCGCTTACCTCACCAAGGATTTTACTTCTACCATATAAATCTACCGCATCAGGAATATCCTCTTCGGTATAGTAGCCTTTCAGGCCCGAATAAACGCAGTCTGTACTAAATTGAATTAAGCGCGAACCATGCTCTTTACAAATTCGGCTCAACTGGTGAGGAAATAGTGAGTTTAAAGAAATAGTATCTTCTTCACTTTTAGATAGCTCGTGCTGCTTAACAATACCTGCGCAATTGAGGGCAATATCTGGTTTAATTTTAGAGACAAGCCTTTCTAAATTATCTAATTCTAAAACGTCGATCGCCTTGGAACACTTTGACCAATCAAGCCCATTTATTCCTCTCATCTCTGACTCGAGATCAGATCGACAAATACTGTAGACATCGTGCCCCAGACTTCTAAGGCTTGCCCACATGCGGTGCCCAATCATACCAGTTCCACCGATTACTAACAATTTCATTAAATAGTCCTGTTTACTTAATTCGAAGCAAAGTATGTCATTTGGGACTATTTTTGGCAATCACGTTGGGTCTCGCAGCATAGCCTCTAAACGCGTTAAAAGCTTATTACGCTCAAAGTGCAAAAAGAAATAATTTCTTCCATTTTTACCTAGCTCTTCCCTGTCCTTTGGCCCCATTCTGTATACTGTCAAAATGGCTTCAGCAAGAGATTTTGCACATCCAGCTGGGCAACTAACTCCCGCCATTGAATCTTCAATTAAGCTGGCACCTTCCCCATCCATAGAAGCAACAATGGGTCTAGCGCTTGCCAAATAAGACTGAATCTTAGCCGGAACAGTAATCGCGAATAAAGGGTCCTTCTTAAGTGAAGCTAAGAGTAAGTCTGCACGAGAATAGAAAAAGGGCATTGTCTCAATTGGTTTTCTTCCTAGAAGATGAAAGTTTTCTTGAAGGTCTCTTTTAACGACTTCCTCTTCGACCCACTTTTTCATAAGTCCATCACCCAGAATAACCCAATGGATTTTCCTATAATCCTTCAAAATCTCTGCGGCCTCAACAATCGTTTCAAATGATTGGCTTGAGCCAATATTTCCTGCGAAAGTTACATTAAAGCCTTTCGGCATTAAGTTCTCATCAAAGTCTCCGGCAGAAGCTTGGTAAATTTCTCCAGTAAACAAATCCTCTGCCCATTGTGGCCAGTATTCTACTTTCTTTGCTGGCACACCTCGTTTTACAATTTTTTCAATAAAGCCCTTAGAAGTAACGAGAATCTTGTCACTCTTACTATAAAGAAATTTAACGAAGCTGCCCCAAAGACGAAGCATCACTGGACTTTTAACTCCACCAGTCGCCTCAAGAGTCTCCGGCCATAGATCTGTCACCCAAAAAATAATAGATGATCCTTTGAGCCATTTTAAAATAATAGCAGGAAAAGCAACAGTAACTGGCGAGGGTTGGTAAATAAAAATTTTGTCTACCTTGCCCCGAATAGAAAGTGGACCGAGAATACTTGCAAAAAACAGGAATGAAAAATAATTTAAAATCAGCAAGAGCCCCTTCTTCTCACCTCTTGGAATCAGAGGTACTCTGAAGATAGGAATTCCCTCATAGGTCTCGCAATAGGGGCCAAGAAAGTTGTAATTCTTGAAGAATTTACCTTTGGGGTAATTAGGAAGCCCAGTTAAAACAAGAATATCATGGCCATTTTCTTTCAGCGCCAGAGCAATGTCATTTATTCTAAATTGCTCAGGCCAAAAATATTGGCTAACGATTAAAATCCTCATTCTATATCTAGCAACTTGTTAAGGTTCATTCTAAACTTCTCCAAGCTCTCGAATCTACTTGACTCTTTTTCCTGTGGCGAGAAGTTAGCGTTTACAGCGTAGAAATCAATATTACATAGTACTGAAGCTCGATAGTCAGTCATCGAGTCCCCAACAAAGATACACTCCCGAGAAGATATATCTTCTTGCTCCATTATATTTCGAATATGAAACTCCTTAGATTCTTCCCCGTCGAAAACCCCAGAGAAGAAGTGACATAAATCATGCCTTTGCAAAATTTGTCGAATCTCTTTTTCAGGTGCTCCCGAAACAATGAATATCTTAAGGCCAATATTTCGAACTTCTTCGAGGCAAAGCTTCGCTCCGAGAAATAAAGTATCACCCGCGAAGCCCTTCATGACCTCCGCTTCAAACTCATTCATAAGCTTAAAGATTTTATCTTCCTCAATACTTCTACCAAAAACCTCTTCTTCAAAGTATTTAAATTTATGCTTTCTACTAAGCCCACCATGTTCAAGATGGTATGCTTTTACTTTATCAAGCTGTTCCTGGCTTGCTTCTTCGCGGTACACTGCCAAGAAGGCCTCTGTCTTGACTTCGACAGAGTCGTTTAAAACACCATCAAAATCAAATAGTACACATTTTTTCATGCTAGGCCTTGCCCTCACTCAGTCAGGTTTATGAGATTAGAAATTGATGACATGCCCATTGCTATAACTGCCTCACGCGCATTACCACCGATATGAGGAGTGCAGAATACGTTATCTCTCTTGAGCAAACTATTTGTAAAACAAGGCTCAGCAACATAAGCATCTATACCGAGTCCAGAAATTAAATTTTCGTCAAGGGCTTGTTCCAGGTGGTTCTCGTTAATAATTCCCCCCCGTGCTGTATTTATCAAAATTGGCTTTTGCTTCATTTTTCTCATATCTTCAATCGTAATTAAGTTCTTTGTCTTATCCGTTAGGGGAGTGTGAACAGAGATGATATCAGACTCACAAATGATCTCTTCTATTGAACTATTGCTAATGGGGTAGCCTTCAAAAGCCAGCTGATCAGTGTCATTTACCAAAATTTTACAGTTAAAGGGCGCTAGTAGGCGATAAACCTCTTTTCCCACAAATCCAAAACCAATTAATCCCACCGTTTTATTTGAAAGTTGAACCCCTCCATTTTTTCTCCACTCGCCTCTACTCAGCAATGATGATGATTGATAGAGGTTCCTCAAGAGAGACAGTGCAAATCCTAGAGTCATTTCCGCCACACTTAACTTATTTACTCCGCCAGTCCATCCCACAGAAACCCCAAAGCGAGAGCATGCGGCCTGGTCAATATTATCAAGACCAACTCCAAATTTAGAGATTACTTTCAACTCCGGTAGCTCTTCTAAAATCAAAGAGTCAATCCTATCTAGACCTATAATAGCGGCATCAGCCCCCTTTAAAAAACTAATCAGTTCATCTCTTTTAAATCGCTTTCCCTCAGAGTTGTACCTTATTTCGGTGCCCCATCTCGATGAAAGCTCTTCTTTTAAAGACGAATTTTGGGAAAATGAAGCAGAAGTAACAGCCAATTTCATCTCAACTCTCTTTAGTATAATGACTACAAATAGAAAAATTTAATAGTTTAACAACTTTTTGATAGGGAAGGTCCTGCCTACTTTCTTCGTCTAGCCAAGAAAGAAGATGCCTCTTTTTTTCTCCCTTTACTAGAAGAAAACCCCGCTTACATCTGCCTAGCAATTCATATGTAACGGTAAGTCTTTCTAAAGGAGGTTTTGGGGAATCGTTAATTTCGACTAGAAGCTCTGAAGGTAGAAATGAGTCCATGTCTGGAAAAAGACTGCAGATATGTCCATCTTCTCCAACCCCTAAAACTGCAAAATCAAAGAAAGGCACTTTTGACAAGAGCAATTTTCCTTTCTCAAGAGAGGGGAAGCCTTTTTCATAGAAATCAACTACGTCATACTTATCTCCCATTACTCTTTGAACCATTCCTGTGTTACTCTCTAGAGAAGAGATTGGAACCATTCTTTCATCAGCAAGGTAGAGAGAGACATTCTTTGGATCTATCTTATTTCGTAGTTCAATTAAAACTGACTCTATAGAGCTCCCACCAGACAGGAGTATGTGAACTCTGCGACCACTTTCATTCTTAGCAGCGACAGCTCTCAGAATTTCTAGTAACATAACCTCTTCATTTAGCAAATTGAACACAGTAAACTAAGCCTTTTCTTCTTTGTTTATTTCTCTATAAACTTCATGAATACATTCAAGCACTCCTTGCCCAAGATCTTTGTATGCATGATAGACAAGCTTACGGCCAGTTTTTGGTAAGAAGTTAAATGGCGTTATTGTATAGTGGGTAAGAACTTCGGGGTCTTTAGTCGTTTTAATTTTTATATTTCCCCCCAGTATCTCATTGATCATCTGCAGAAGATTCTTAATTTGAATATCCTCAAGTCCAGTGATCGATACATAATTCTCACTAAATCCATCTTTGAGTATTTGAATAGAACCGCGAGCAGCATCCTTTACATGGATATACTGGCGAATTTCATCACCAACTCCCCAGTATTTAATCTCACCTTTTTCAAGGGCCTGAGAGATTAACTTATAAACAGCATTTCCATGAGTAGCGCCAGGCCCATAAAGAGAGCCATAACGAAGTATACAAAAATCTAAGTCGTAAGTTTTAGAATACTCTTCAATAAGAAGCTCACAACATTGTTTACTGGCACGATAAAAACTTCCATTTTTGCTGAAAACATACATGCTACTAGCAAAAATAATCTTTTTGACTTTATTTTGAACGCAGGACTCGAGTATATTAGTCGTACCCAAAATATTCATTTCGATAACTTGAGAGGGGTTTTCGGAGCTCGTTGCCATATCAGCCCAACCTGCATAGTGGTAGACATAATCCGCCCCGTTCGCAACTTCGATTAGCTTCTTCTTATCTAAAATGCAGCCTTTTACAAATTTCACATTTTTATGTTGAGAAGGCTTTATATCGTAAACAGTTACGCTCGCTCCCTCATTCAGGAATTCAGAGACCGTTGCATCTCCAATGAAACCAGAGCCACCTATTATAAGAACTTTAACTCCCTGCAACTGCTTCACTCTAATCTCCTTACTAGGCTATTCGCCACCATCAACATCATATATCGAACCAGTACAAAAAGAGGCTTCATCACTACAAAGAAATTTCACCATACTTGCAACTTCAGAGGCAAACCCCGGTCGCTTCAACATAAGGAGCTCTGCCCTTGCTTCAAGATTCTTTCCTTTATTCAAAGCATGAAATTTTGTATCCACAAAGCCTGCTCGAACAACATTTGACAAGACCCCATGAGCAGCACCTTCTTTGGCAACCCCACGAGATAGCGACTCTATTGCAGCCTTGCTCATTGTATAATGGATAGTTCTTGGCGAACCACCATGCTTTACAGAACAGCTCGAGATAAAAATAATCCTTCCCCAACGACTCCGTTTCATAGCAGGTAGCAGCCTTTGAGCAAGCAACATTGGCGCCTTGAGGTTTACATTAAAAATTAATTCCAATTCACTAAGAGGAATATGTTCAAACTCACAGGTATTAAGGTAAGCTCCTGCATTGTTAATTAAAATATCGACTTGGTTCGTTTGAAAGACTTTCTCGGAAAGCATCTCTTCGATTGATTCTAATTTCTTAAAGTCTGCTTTTACAATTCCAACCAGCTCATCTTTAAGTGATACGAGATTAGAGTCATCACTATTGAAATGAGCAATCACTCCGTAGCCAGATTTGAGAAGTATTTTTACAGTAGCCAGACCAATTCCACTATTGGCGCCTGTAACAAAAGCAATTTTCTTTCCGGAGCTCATAGAACTAGAGAACTGAGCATTTCTTGCATGGAGAAACGTTCTTTCTTTCCCCCTCTAAATGCTTCTTCCTAAGAGTATTGTAGGTGTGCCCTAGCCAAATATCTGTAAGGTTATTCTCGTTAATATTTCCGGTTGTGAGGTATGACTTGTAATCCGTATCACATGGATTTATTTTTCCATCAAACCAAACAAACATCCGCCTCCAAAGATCCGAGCAGGCTGTGCTAATACCTGTTTCGGGAGAATCGTATATATTTTCCCACGGGTTATATTTTACAAAACTAATTTGATCAACGAGGCTTCCCCAAAGTTTGACCATCTGATCCATATCCTGCTCATCGCTAACAAAAACACCGCTTACTCGGGTAATCACCTTAGCTGCAGAGTAGTGCTTATCCCTAATGTTTTGGAACATTTCTATATTCTTTAAAACTTTATCAAGCTTCCCATTAACTCTTAATTTACTGTAGAGAGGCTCAACTGCGGCGTCCGCAGAGAAAACGATGGTTTTCGCGCCACCAGAAAGTAGGGCGTGAGCATTTTCCTCATTCATCAGACTAGCATTTGTATTTACCTTTAAGTTTAAGAACTTCCCGCGAGAGTATTCCATCATCTTATTGAAGTCCTTACATATTAGTGGCTCTCCCCTAGATGCTAAAGAAAGGAACTCAACATTACCCTCCGCCATATCAACAACGCGCTTATAAGTATCTAGCGTCATACTGCCCATATGATTCACTCTATCAGTATTGAATGATTTGTCAGTTTGGTAACAAAAGACACATCGAAAGTTACAAATTGATGAAGGCTCTATTTGTAGATAAGGAGGAAAGCTATCAAGCTGCTTCTCGACAGGAAACATTTCATAGCGATATCGATGAAAAATATATTTTGGAATTTGAGAATCTTCCAAAGTCCACATCTCATCAGCAACAAATGGTGTAATAAAGAAGGAGCCTTTTTTACTAGCACCTTGAAGCTCTAGATCGGCTAAAGCCTTTAACAGAACACTTCTGTAGGAGCTCTCCCCAAGGTCATTGGATAAGGCTTGAACTGCTCTTTTAACCTGGCCTTCAACACTTGTTCTCTTATTAATTACATTGAGCTCATTAAAGCTGTCTTTTTTTTCATAAGTTGTTACATTCTGTTGCATAGACTACCCCATTCGACTTTTTTGTTGCTTACCTCAATTCAAGATCGGAGTATTTCCCTAACCACCATTCGACTGAAGACAGCTGTGACTCATAATCTAAGTCAAAGCCACCATCTTGCTCAACAGGACCAATATTTTGCCCCATCCACTTTTGAGGAAGAAGGCCATCTTCAATATTCTCCAAACACTTTGGTAAAACTATCGAGAAACCCATATCAGCAAACCATACATCTCCTTGGGAGTCTCGGTCACAGTTAAGTGTTTTTGGATCACCAAACAACTCAAATGGCACCATTGGAACCAATGTTCCATCCTCTGCCAACCTTCTCGCTCTCAATGGTGACCACATATTGTAGCGTGAAACAGATACAGCAGAGTCTAAATTGTCGTTCTTCTCAAGTAACTCAAAGCCTGTTTTAATTCCAGAAAGAGTTGCAGTCGCGCAATTGCAAAACAAGAGAGCAATGGCATCAATAGGCTCATCTGGATATCTTTTCTTAATTTGCTCAAAGCCGTGGACAAAGGCATCTTCACCTAGAGCCTCTTTGGTTGCAAGATAATCAGGCCTCTCAATAATCTCAATTCCTAATTTTTTACCAAGCTCGATGAGTGATGGGTCATCGGTAGAGAGAAAAACCTTATCTATCATTTCAGACTGTAGCGCAAGTTGCATCGGGTACCAGGCTAATGGTCGCCCGTTCACTGGATGTGTATTTTTACCGGGAAAGCCTACGCTCCCCTTTCTACCTATTAGTAACGCAGGTCTCAAAAGAACTCCTTATCCCAAATTTAGTTCATATTACAGCAGATTAGCAAGAAATGAAAAGCAGCTGACTCCCTGAAAGGTCAAAGAATATAATCCACACGAGGCTTTAACTCATTCAGGCAATTTCTGATAGAAATCGACCTCTATCTTTACACTCAAAACAATGTACTTAATATACTACAATATCCCGTAGTAAGTTCGGTACCATAATACAAACCTACCAATTCCTTCATCCAGGGAGGTTTTAGGTTTAAAGTCAATAAGTCTATAAAGATCCTCAACGTCAGCATAAGTCCGCTTCACGTCCCCATCCTGCATAGGCAAAAACTCTTTTTCCGCGGTTTTACCAACCTTATCCTCTATTGTTTTAATAAAATCAATCAACTGAACTGGCTTTGAGTTCCCAATATTAAAGAGACGAAATGGAGCCACTGAAGAGTTTGGCTTGTCATACTGTCCTGAGTCGCCAGCTGGGACCTTATCAATAAGCTTCACCATCGCCTCCACAATATCATCCACGTAAGTGAAGTCCCTCTCCATGTCGCCATTATTAAATATTTTTATTGGTTTGTTCCTGCAAATTGCATCTGTAAATAAGAATGGTGCCATATCAGGTCTTCCCCAAGGCCCGTAAACCGTGAAAAACCTTAAACCGGTTGTTGGAACACCATAAAGATGCGAGTAAGTGTGAGCCATTAACTCGTTAGCTCTTTTGGTGGCTGCATATAGAGAGATAGGATGATCAACAGAGTCCTCAACTGAAAATGGAATTTTAGAGTTTTTTCCATAAACCGAGGAAGAGGAAGCGTATATGAGGTGCCCAACCTGATTGTGACGACAGCCCTCGAGAATATGCAAAAAACCCTCGGCGTTGCTTTTAATATAAGTTAAGGGGCTTTCTATAGAGTATCGCACACCTGCCTGTGCAGCCAAGTGAATGACACAATCGAACTGCTCTCTTCGAAAGAGGTTTAAGATTGCAGACTCCTCGGAGAGGTCTAATTTGTAGAAACTAAGTCGAGGGTTTTTCTTGCTTTGAAGGTCCTTTCTATCTATTCCAAGACTCTCAAGCCTGCCCCACTTTAAATCCGGATCGTAGTAGCTGTTAATATTATCAATCCCAACTACAGAGAAACCTAAACCCAAGAGCTTTTTTACTGTGAAATATCCAATAAATCCTGCTGCACCAGTTACCAGAACCTTCATTACACCTACTTCCTAAAAGACCAATCAAGCATACGCTTACAATCAATGAGCTTAGATTACTTTGCCACATCAAATCAGCAATCAACAGCAAAATAGAGTAGTCAATCGCAACGCAAAGCACGACACCCTTACTTCGATTGTGCTAGACTCGGTAGTGAAGAATTAAGGCTCAAGAGTTACAAAAATAGCGTAAAAGAGGAAAGTATGAAAATTTTCTTAACTGGCTCAACAGGCTTTGTCGGCAAAGCTATTTTAGCTCAACTAACCACAAAGGGTTATGAGGTAATATGTGGCAATAGACTCAAAGGATACAACGAGGATCTTACAGGAGTGGATTATTGCATACACTTGGCAGCAAAGGTTCACGACTTTAACGAAGAGAATTATCAAGTTTACTATGATTCAAATGTAGCTCTAACAGAAAGACTTCTCAAAAGATCAATCAACTCAAAGGTTAAAAAATTTATTTTTTTGAGCACTATCAAAGTTAATGGAGAAGAATCACAAAAGCCTTACTCTGAGTTAAAAACTAAATGCCCAACAGATCTATATGGAAAAAGTAAATGGGAGGCGGAGCGGTTAGTTGAAGCTCAATGCTCAAATAGTTCGACAAGCTTTACAATAATAAGGCCCCCTCTAATATTTGGACCACAAGTCAAGGCAAACTTCCTCTCACTTATCAAAATAGCGCTTAAACCCATTCCTCTTCCTCTCGGACTAGTGAAAGAAAAAAGAAGCTTTATATTCGTAGAAAACTTAGGTGACATCATTATGCGGTGCTTACACACCACGGATTCTGATAATATGACCTTTCTCGTAAGAGACGACACCGACCTCTCGACGCAGGAACTAGTCTTATTAATGAGAAAAGAGCTAGAATCCAGCCCCCTCATCTTCCCCCTACCGCTAAACTTTCTGAAGTCCATATTAACTTTATCTGGTCGTAAAAGCCTGTTTCCACGAATAGCCAAAGGCCTTTCTATAGATGACTCAAAGACTCGTGAGCTACTAAACTGGAGCCCACCAGTGAGCACTAAAACAGCATTGAAAACAACTCTTGAGTCATTCAAAAAAAAGTTTTAGAGGACTACATACATTAGTCTTTTGTTAGTTCCCTAGTGTCAAAAGTGAGTCCGTATGTATATACTAGCGAGTGATGCTCTCAGAATATAGAAACTCATTCTCTTTAGGTCAGAAAGTCCTCGATTCATCGGTTGTTTTACTTTCCTGGATGCTTGCTTATTTATTTAGGTTTCATTTATTAGAGGGTGGACAGACTGGACTTCAATTAGAGTTCTTGAAAGTTGGCCTTCTGTTAATATTAATTTCTCTTTACTCTCTTTATCGTCAAAACCTTTACGAGTCACTCAGGTTTACCAGCCGACACAAAGAAGTTCTCTCTATCATCAAAGGTAATACAGTATCAGGTGTCAGTCTTATTATTCTATTGTACTTCTTCAGTGAAGATAGAGTATCCAGACTTACTATCTTAATATATTTCTTCTTATCCACTTTTCTTTTAATTGTCGTTCGAATGTCTATTAGGAACTTACTTAGATCCTTTAGAAAAAAAGGGAGAAACCTTCGTCATATCTTGCTTGTCGGAAATAGTTCTTTGATCATTAATTACATAAGTATCGTAAGAAACTACAAAGACAGTGGGATAAGGTTTTTAGGGTGGATTGATTCAGATGGGCTAGCAGAGAAAGAAAATATTAAACCAATTCATTGTTCCTATGAAAAATATCGAGAAAATACGACTCCCGACTCAATTACTATTGCATACTCAGGAGAAAGTAATAATAAAGCTCAAAAATTTATTATGTCTCATTACAATGATGTTATACCGATTCAAATACTTCCAGACCTCTCCTACTCAATGATTGGGCATCAAATAGAGGACTTTGGAGGCTTACCACTTCTCTCAGTAAACAAGCCGTCTTTCAACCCACTTGAGTCTACAGCAAAGAGGCTCATCGACCTTGTGGGAGCCCTTTTTGGCACGCTTATGATATCGCCACTACTCCTTACTATAGCTGCAGGGGTTAAGCTTTCTAGCAGAGGCCCTATTTTTTTTGGGCAACAAAGAGTCGGACTTGATGGGGAAGAATTTACAATGTGGAAATTTAGGTCAATGAAGATGGCAACGAGAAATGCTCTCAATGAAGAATGGTCAAATAAAAATAACCCCAGAAAAACAAGACTAGGTCAATTTATCAGAAGAACAAGCCTCGATGAACTTCCACAGCTTTTCAATGTTCTTATCGGTCAAATGAGCCTGGTAGGTCCACGTCCTGAGCAACCATTCTTTGTCGATCAGTTCCGTTATGAAATCCCGGGCTACATGCTTAAACATAAAATGAAGCCTGGCATGACTGGTTGGGCTCAAGTCAATGGTTGGCGTGGAGATACAGACCTTAATAAGCGAATTGAGTGCGACATCTATTATATAAAGCACTGGTCTCTATGGTTAGATTTCAAAGTTTTATTCCTCACTATTTTTAAAGGCTTTATAAATAAGAATGCATACTAAAGTGCTAAAGAGGGTCTTTTCATGGGTTTAGTTAATATACATGGCTTCACGCTTCTGAGGAATGGAATCAAATACGACTACCCTTTTCGTGAGTGCCTTGAATCATTAACAGAGCTTTGTGAGTCTTCTTATATTGCTCTGGGGGATTCAGAAGATGGAACCGAAGACGAAGTTAAAAAAATCAAATCACTTAACTGCATCATAACAAAATGGGATATGTCACTCATGGGTGACGGCGGGAAAATACTTTCTCAGCAAACTAATATTGCTCTCAATCAATTAAAGAAAGAAAAAAAAGATATACCAAACGCATGGGGCTTCTACCTTCAAACTGATGAGCTCATTCATGAGAATGACTTTGACCAAATCAAAAGAGACATTCAGGCCGCTGATGAGCAGGGCTTTGATGCTGTTCGCTTCCGCTATTTTCACTTCTGGCTTAATCACAATGAAATCGCTATCTCAAAGAGATGGTATCCCCAAGAGATTAGGGCCATAAAGCTTGATTCAGCAATTCAGTCTCATGGAGATGCTCAAGGCTTTACAGGCCAAAAGAAGGTTTACGAAAGTGATGTTCATATTTTTCACTATGGGCATGTCCGGGAGCAGGCAAAGCGAGAGGCTAAGCAAGAACTTCTCATTAAAATGATTCGCCCGAGTGAGAAGTACAGTAAGTATAAGAGCCGTGAAGAAAAAGCTTTTAACAAAACAGAGACTCTTAAGTACTTAGGGTCACATCCAAAATGGATGAAAGAGAGAATTGAAAAGTTTGGTGATACTTTTGAAGCTAAAGTTATTGATAATGTAGATATTTACGATCCAAGTGGAGTCATTGATGAAACCTTCAAGAAAAAAATTAGAGCTAAGAAAGTAACGATTAATAAGAAAAAATTCGAGTCTTCATTAACTCTTGCCCCAAATATCTTAGAGAAAATCGGATTAAAGAAGAAATTCCCTCACTCTATGAGAAGCCCTTACGCTAGGGCATGGAGTGAGCAAAAACGACTAGAGTTTCTCTTGTGGGCAAATGGAATTGGAACCGACCATTAGGGATAATTACTAAATGATATAGGTTTTACCTTTGTAACAATAAACTAAGAACTGAATAAGAAAGAGTCCCCAAAATAGAATCAAATGCAAATTCGCAAGATTAACAGAAAGCTCTCTCTTAATTTTTTTTGAAAATCCCAAGGCACCCAAACAAGAAATAAAATAGTAAACTGGGAAGATATAGCGACTAGCCTTTCTTCCAAAATAGCCGAATATTAAAATAACACCAAAACTTAAAAGCCCAAAAAGTGAGATGACCTCTCTTTCTTTTTCAGACTTTTGTCCTCTATACAAAAAAATAAGTCCAATAACCCAAGGAAGTGAATAGCCAACGCTTCGAGAAAGGTAGTAGCCAAGAGAGCTAAAAGGTAGCGTAGATTCGACCTGCCTTCTACCGAAAACTTGAATATTGAAATAAGCTTCCCAGAATGGATGTCCCGTAACAGAGCGGAACCAAAACTCGTACACAAGAGCACTCGCTCCAAGAAATAGCGCAAGACCTAATAAGCAGTACAGCTCTCTAGGCTTCTTCTTAAAAAATAGAATTGCGTAGATACCCCAAAAAGGAAAGAAAGTAAGGCCGCTAATTCCTTTTACTAAAAAGCCAAATAGAGAGCCTAAGTACAAAGCGCTTGCTCCCCAAAACTTCTTTAAATTAAAATAACCCAGTAGAGCAAGGGCCAGCGCTAGAACCAGAGGCTGCTCTTGATTTGCTCTAAGTCCATAATTTAGGGCCATAGGATTGAGGTGCATCGCCACTAAAACAAAGAGCGAGGCTTGTCGGCTTGCAATATTGGAGAATATTAAAAAGAAGAGCCACGGAATAAGAAAACGATAAAGCTGATTTATCGTATAGTGAGAATACTTCCAATCCCATCCCATTTTCGTCAAAATAACAGATGGTATAAACTGACCGACTAGATGATCTCGAACATAGGGATTATTTGGATCACGATAGGGAGACAGTCCTTGCCACTCTAGCGCAATAACATGAGAGAGCGGCTTCTCGCTCAGCTGCTTAACGAACCTCGTGTAAAGGCGACTGTCATTTTCTCGCGCCTCATAACCGACGAGATCCAGCATTTGAGGAATGACTAATAGAACAAGGGCAATGGAAATTAGCAGCTTTTTCAAAGTAGGCTAAATATCCCCAAAATTAGGAAGAGGTTTTCACCGTCTCCAAAAGTGTATTGAAAGAGCCCAGAAATCATAAAACTCACAACAAAAGCAAAAACGATGGGCTCTTTATAGCTATATTTAAGCCAAGCAAAACAAAAGAAAAGAAAAGCAAGAAATCCTAAAACCCCAGTGCTTGCAAGGTGCTCTAGCGCATTATTGTGGGCATGGCCTCCAAAGTGCTGGTTACCGATATTATGTCTCTTCTTGATCTCTTTACTGTTGGCTTCAAAATTTCGATAACCGAAGCCCAGGAGTGGCTTTTCCTCAAAAGCTTTATAGGCAGCTTTAAAAAAGTCAATTCGTTGCTCATTAGATCCCTGTCTCTTTGTGAACACATCTTGAACTTTCTTGCTCAAAATAAAAGACCCACCTAAAGATAAAACACAAGCGCCTGTGACAATCAAAAATGCTTTCTTGTGATTTCTCAAAAAAAGAAAAGGAATAGCCCCGAGAAAGCCAAGCCAGCCGCCTCTTGCAAATGAAAAAATCAAACCAACCAGATTAATGGCCCAACAAAGATAAAGCCAGTTTTCATGAAGCTTGAGATTTAATCTTTTCTTGAATGTTATTAGACCCGTTAATAAAACCATAAAAAGGCTAATGCCATAACCATACGTCATATACATTCCGTACAGACCGCAAGCTCGAGTTTCATGACAGGCTTGTTTAAACTTCAAAGAATTGAAGCCCGACCACAAGCCGACAAGTCCAGATATCGTTGCTATTGTTGTGGCCACTAAAAAAAGCGTCAAAAGCAGTTCACTTTTCTTGCTAGTTAAAAACCGTAACTTTAGGTTCTTAAAACTAAAGTAAGAAAGAAGCGCAATGATAAAATATTTCGTCTTTAGTAAGTTTTTGATTGGTGCTTCAATCTCGCTCCAATTACTAAAGACAGAAAGCCAGCAAATAATAGTCAGTAAGCTCAAGGCCCACCAGTGTGCTGGGGGGTTGAACTCTTTGCTTTTTATCTCTGAATAAAAAAAGTACAAACCTGGAATAACTAATAAGATATGACTAAGAGCAGAGAAGCTCACTGAAGTAAAAATGCCCAAAGCCAAAACAATCAGGCCGGCATAAGTAATTTTGAGAAAGGTTCTGTCGACAGTATTCATTATGCTAAGTGTCTGAAATAATTAACATCTTAGCAAGTAAAAAGCGCCTAAATCCTGAACACTGGCCTGTAAAAGCTTCTCAAGAGCACACCTCTGGCTTCTTCTAAGTCATATTAAACACATGAAAAAATTAACAATACTGAGCTGCTCTCTTCTCTCCCTCCTCGCTATGGCCGAAATCAAAACAATTTCGGGTTATCAAGTCGACACTGAGTCTCTGTGCGCCGGGTATCCGAAAATAGCGGTGCAAACGAAAGACGACAGCTGTGTTGGTCTTGTGGTTTCTCAAGAGGACGGACTCAAGCGACCAAGACGAATACTCTCGCTGAAAGACGGAAGCTTTATTATTACTGACATGAAAGGCTGGGCCAACAATGCAGGAATGGTGTGGAGACTTGAGCCTGAGACTAAAAAGCTCGTAAAAATATTTGAAAAAGTCGATCATGCCCATGGCTTGGCCCTAGGGCCAGATAATCTTGTCTACGTTGGAACGAGAAGTTCTATCTTTAGATTCGACCCACTCAATCCCTCTGAGACTAAAGAAGTTATTATCTCTGATCTCCCGAAAGAGGGAAAACACCCGCTGACTCACTTTATTTTTGATGAAAATAAAGACCTCATTGTCAATGTAGGAGCACCCAGTGATCAGTGCCTCGACGACAGCGGCAAGCCTCAATACCCTTGCCCGGAAAGCACTGGAAATAACCCAGAAGCAGCCCTCAGGAAATACACTCACCAAAGCAGCTATCAACAATACACAATCCTTGCAAAAGGACTTCGAAACTCCATGGCCTTGGCCATTCACCCTGAAACGAAAGAGCTTTTTCAGGGAGAAAATGGCATGGATTTCAAAGAGCTCGAGACTCCCTTGGAAGAAATTAATTTAATCAAAGAAGGCGCTCACTACGGCTGGCCCTACTGTTTTGAAGATGGCCTTTTAAACCCTAAGTATAAAAGATCTTGGAGAAATAGATCCATTCCTAAAATTGACTGTTTTGACTACACTTCTCCCGTTGCTCACCTCCCCGCTCACTCGGCTCCCCTAGATATGATGTTCTACGACGGGGCCATGTTTCCCGAGCTCCAAGGAAAACTCATCGTCTCTCTTCATGGCTATAGAGAAACCGGGCATCGAATAGTTTCCCTAGATATGAATACTGAAGGACTACCAACAGAATCCTCGAGAACTGAGCTCATTACCAATTGGACGGCCGATAGCGGTCTTACTCCCAAAGGAGCGCCGGTAGGAATGACAATAGACAACAAAGGTAATATTTGGCTCGTGGAAGACAAGAACAAGACCGTCTTGGTTTTCTCCAAAGGAGCAGGCTCCACGGCGACGGGAGACAGTGATCAGGTTACACAAGTCCGACTCAGCCAGGCGCAACAAGATGAATTCGCAGAGATCAATAGAGCTATTTTTCAAAAGTCTTGTATGGGCTGTCACGATTGGTTTGAAGGCTCACCCACTGAAGTCATGAGTACCCTAGTAAAAGACGGAATCGTTAATTTAAAAAATATTAAAAAAAGCCCGCTACTGATTCGCACATTTGGATCTGAAATGGGACCTCAAATGCCTATTGGAGATAAGCCGCTTACTCCTGAAGAGTACTTCACTATTGAGAACTTCTTAGAGTCACTTTAAGTTGAGATCAAGAATTTCTTGTCGCCTGACTTCGTACATAGGGTTCAATAGGTTTTCTTTATTGTAGTGAACCCTATTACCAGTCTCCAACTCCAGTATATCTCCGCCCGCTCCTCTGACAACTGCGTGACCGGCGGCGATGTCCCATTCAGAAGTGCCACCGAGACGGGGATTAAGATCGGCAACCCCTTCCGCAACCTTACATATCTTCAAGCTGGAACCAAAAACCAAAGCTTCTACCTCAAAGCCTTTTTTCAGTTTCTCTATATAGTTTTCTGTTTGGATATTTTTATGAGACTTCGAAGAAACAACTCTCAGCTTGCCTTTTTGATAAGCCTCTAGCGGCAGGCGTGACCTCCCCCCCTTCTTTTCAATAAAGCTACTTTCAAGACTGCCAAAATAACAAATCTCCTGAACAGGAAGATAAACAACTCCTGCAACACTCTCTCCTTCTTTTATAAGCGCAATATTAACGGTAAATTCATCACTACCTCTAATAAACTCTTTTGTGCCATCCAAGGGATCAACTAGAAAGTAGGTACTCCAATTGAGGCGATCCTTAAATTTATCTTGCTCGCTTTCTTCTGAAAGTAGAGGAATGTTTGGGTATAGTTTTAAGAGGGATTCTTCAATAATTTTAGAAGCACTCAGATCGGCCTGCGTAACAGGAGAACTATCCCCTTTAATTATAATATTTTGAGAATCCTTATTCTTATAGAATTTTAATATTTCTCTACCTGCGTCTTTGGCAATAGAGATCAGACTTTCAAGAAGCTCTTCATTTACTTGCAAGAATCTTCTCCCATTCGAGTGCTGTCTTTACAATGACCTTTAAGTCATCTTGTTTTGGCTTCCACCCTAGGACTTCGCGAATCTTGTCAGCTTTACTTATAAGCTTTGCTGCATCTCCAGCCCTACGCTCTCCCTGGATGGTTTTTATATCAACTCCAGAAACTTCCTTGACTGCCTTAATCACCTGCGAAACAGAAAAGCCCCTGCCGTAACCACAGTTTAAAGCAATTGAGCTGCCCTTTTTCTCCAGATAACTAAGGGCCAGAACATGCGCGTCGGCCAAATCATCAACGTGGATATAATCTCTTATGCAGGTCCCATCTTCTGTGTCGTAATCATTTCCAAATATTTGCATTTGCTCCCTCTTAGAGGTGGCGCACTCGCAGGCTATTTTTATGAGGTGAGTAGCGTTCGGTGTCGACTGGCCGACCTTCAAGTCAATATTTGCTCCCGCCACATTGAAGTAGCGAAGCGCTACGTAATTAAAGTCATGAGCGGAGCTGGCACTTTGAAGCATAAGCTCTGTCATGTACTTCGAGTGCCCATAAGGGTTTAGAGGAACGATTGGACTGCTCTCATCACAAATGCCATTGGGTGCTGAATCACCGTAAATGGCGGCAGTAGAGCTAAAAATAAAATTTTCAACACCAAACTCTACACACATCTTAATCATGCTTAATGAGTTCATCGTGTTGTTTTCATAGTACTTAATGGGATCTGAGACGGATTCAGGAACAACGATAGACCCCGCAAAGTGAAGAACAGCTTCGAACTTCTCCAGAGAAAACAACTCACGAAGCTTGTCACTCTCTTCTACTGAAAAGTAAGCATGCCTTCCATAAAGAATAGATTCTTTGCGGCCGGTAGAGAGGTTGTCCAAAACGACAATATCATGCCCTTCTTGTCCAAGCTTATTTAAGACATGGGAGCCGATATAGCCAGCACCACCAGTGAGAAGAATTTTCACAACCTAACTCCTTAAAAAAACGTAAGTTTACCCTGAGAAGAGATGCTTGTAAAAGATACATCAAAGGTAAAAAAAGGCCGTCATGTTAGCTATGCTGTTGTCCTATCTACTTAAGAAAAATTAAAGGTTACTCATGAACTCAGCAAGTATAGCAACAATCCTCCTTATTAGTGCTCAATCTAGTTTCGCCGCAAGTACATCACTCTCATGCCAATGGCTAAAATCACCACGTCACGCTGAAAACTTCTATAGACCCGCGATCTTCGCTTTCACCATCGACACTGGCAAAGACGCGGCGAGAGTTTCTCTTATTAAAGATTCTTTTCTTTATAGAACCTATCAACCTTGCTGGATTGGGGGCTATTCAAGCTGCGCTTTTGGATTTGACTATGATCGCCAAAGTGATTGGACTATCGATGAATACGGTTCATCAAGATTGGTTATCCAAGCTCCCAGTTATTATTGGAGTGCAGAATTAACTTTAGAGTTTTCTCAAAATATTCGAGATCTAACCTCGGGCAAAAAGACTTCCATGAGGATGAGCGGAGACGATGGTGACGGGGTCACATTTAAAAACGAAATTTTTTCCTGTGACGTTATCTAGAGAGTTTCTCTTATGACTTTATTAATTTCACTCACAAACTTCTCTTTGGAAAAACTTTTAGCTCGATTGGTCAATACATCCTTATCAAAATCAGCTTGTTCGAACCTCTCAATTGCCTTAATCAAGGCCTCAGAGGTGGCTTCTTCAAAGTACTCGGCCACACTATCATTTAGTGTTTCAAGCACCCCACCGGTTTTGTAAGCAATCACAGGAGTAGCACAGGCGAGAGATTCTAGCGGAGTAATGCCAAAGTCCTCAACGCCAGGGAAAATAAAGGCTTTAGCTCGACTAAAGTGATCGATCACTCCTGAGCGATTTAAATTGCCCAGAAATTCAATATTGGACATGGCCCGGCCCTTAAGCTCCCTTTCTTTTTGCCCACTTCCTATTATTTTTAACTCTTTGCCATTTTTATTGAAAGCTTCAATCGCCAAATCCACTTTCTTATTAGGGGCAAAGGCGGTCACCATTAAATAAAAGCTGCGCTCTTTTAAAAGAGAAACTTCTTTGAAATCCTGAAGGTCGACGAAGGGATTGATCACCAAAGAACTTTGATCGTAGTATTTTTGAATACGCTCTTGAACAAACTTTGAGTTTGCGATTGCGACATCAACATTCTGATTACTCTTTAAATCCCACTGGGTCAGGTACTTTCTGAATACCTTCATCCCGAAACGTTGATACCATGGAGCATCAGGACCAAAATAGCTGTCGTACTGATCATAGAGGTAGCGCATCGGTGAATGAATATAACTAATATGCTTAGAGCCGATTGGCTTTTTGACGCCCTTGATAACACAATGACTTGAGCTGAGAACAAGATCTGCTTTCTCCGTTATTTTTAAGGACTGCGCGGCCAGAGGGAAAAGTGGCAGGAACTTACGATAATGATTTTCTATTCCCGGTATATGATTAAGAAAGCTTGTCTTTATCTCTCTATTTTCGATACTTTTTGGAACCGAGCCCCTTTTATGGATCAGGGTATAAATCGGCGCCTCTGGAAACATTTCACAAAAAGCCTCTAGAACTCTTTCTCCACCGCGAAAACCGGTGAGCCAATCATGCATTAAAACAACTTTCATGGAGCTCAGTGTAGATGAGTCACTCCTCGCTGGAAATTAAAAAAGAATCCCTTAGATATTGGGCGTTACCCCTTTGCTGCTGAGTCTTTCAGGCGTAATATATAGAGTATTATTTATTTAATAAAAGATATTTAGAGACTCCATATGAAAGTAATAGAACATTTAGAAAAAGCACAAAATGCTCCTCTTTTTAGTTATGAGATTGTTCCTCCACCAAGAGGAAAAACGGTTAAAGAAGTTGTAGATATCGTGAAAAAACTTGAGCCATTTGATCCGCCTTGGATTGATGTTACGGCCCACTCTGCTGGCGCCTACTACAAC
>Ga0307981_1000128_pt1 | contig 80233 bp, 75 predicted proteins | sample OrgLakmetagen987_FD_201849 | JGI IMG/M metagenome (GOLD analysis project Ga0307981, IMG submission 201849) | Saline water microbial communities from Organic Lake, Antarctica - #987 | ecosystem: Environmental > Aquatic > Non-marine Saline and Alkaline > Saline | place: Antarctica: Organic Lake... | reverse complement strand
TGCTGGTGCCACTGATGCGGCGGCCCAGGCCCAGGCCGTCGCGAACCGCGATCATCGGCTCGGGCGCGCGCCCTTCGGCATCGCACGAAAAGGCGATGAAGGGCATGTCGCGCAATTCATCGAGCGGTACGTCTTTGCGTCCGAAAAGTGGATCCTCGGTGCCACAGAAGATCCCGTATTCGGCGCGCAGGATGAGCTGGCAATCCAGCCGCGAGAGCGGCTGCGCCATCAGGCAGACGCCGAAGGGGACTGACCCCGTGACGACGTTGTGCACGATCGTCGGGCTGGAGGCGATCTGGATATCGATCACCACGGAAGGGTGGCGTTGGTGCACGAGGCGTAGGATCTCGTCTAGCACGGCGCTGCGCACGCCGGTCACGATCTGCAGTTGAACTGAGCCCGCGAGATCGGAATGCAGCGCCTTGAGTTTTTGCTCTGCGCGCAGAGCGGCCCGGAACATGCGCTCGACTTCCGTGAACAGGACTTCTCCCGCTGCAGTCAGCTCGAAATCGCGCTGGCCTCGCTGCACCAGCTGCTGGCCAAGCCGTGTCTCCAGCCGGGTGAGCGAGGCGCTGACCGAGGGCTGGCTGAGCCCTTGTGCCTTTGCTGCACGCGTCACGCCGCCCTGACTGCCGATGAAATAGAAACAGCGCAGCAGGCCCCAGTGATCGCAGACGCCTGCAGAAGTTTGTCCGGTGTCCAGTGCGATGTTCATTGTGCGGCCACCGCATCGGCATAGAAGGCATTCAGCGCGTCGATCTGATCCAGCAGCTGGGCCTTTGCGGAGACGATATCGGCTTGAATTGCCGTGCGGGCGGCGACTGGATCACCACTCTCAATGGCGGCCAGAACGGCGTAGTGCAAGGTGTTCAGATCCGCTGTGCTGGTGTCGTAATAGCCCGCGACCACGGGGCCCATCCTGAGCCAAAGCCCGCGCAGGGATCTTTGCAGGTTGGGCATGTCGGCGGCACCGCTGAGCGCGAGATGAAACTCCTGATTGCACTGGGTCGCCAGCGCCGCGTCACCGCGTGCCGTGGCGCGGTCGGTGCGCGTCAGCAGGCTGCGCAGCGCGTGGTGCTCTGCGGGCGTGGCACGCTCGGCGGCGCGCTCGGCGGCGAGTCCTTCGAGCAGCAGTCGCATATCGAGAATTTCCAGATAATCTGCGCGCGTCATCACCGGTACGCGCACATCCTTGGAGGAACGTTGCTCCAGTACCCGCTCGTGGGTGAGCTGATTGATTGCATCGCGGATGGGGGTGGTGCTCACACCCAGCTGCTCGGCCAGCCCACGAATCGTCAGCTTGTCGTTCGGGCGCATCTCGCCGTTGAGCAGACCTATGGCGATGCGGTTGTAGACCTGCTCCCCGAGGCTTGTGTGGTCAAGCGCGCTGCGTAGGTTTTGCAAGCCGCGTCTTCTCTGGATCTGCGTATTTGATGTATGATGCATCAAAAATACTTGCCATACTCCGCTCCGAAACGCTAGCACATTGAGAGACAGCCGGAGAGACCCGGCGATGTTTGAATTTTTGAGAAGTGGATAGAGACATGGACATGCGGCCCAACTCCGACGAAGCGCGCGATATGGCGTATCATTTCCATGGGTATACCAACGCACAGGCGCATATGGAAAAGGGTCCCATGGTCATCGACCGGGGCGAGGGCGTCTATGTGTTCGACAAAAGCGGGAAGCGCTACCTCGAAGCAATGGCGGGTTTGTGGAGTGTAGCGCTCGGATTTGACGAGCGGCGCCTGATGGATGCGGCCTATGCGCAGATGCAGAAGCTGCCGTTCTACCACACGTTCTCGCACCGCTCGCACGGGCCCGCGATCGATCTGGCGGAAAAGCTGGTGCAGATCGCCCCCGTGCCGATGAGCAAGGTCTTCTTTACCAATTCCGGTTCGGAGGCCAACGACACCATTCTCAAGATGCTCTGGTACCGCTCCAACGCGATGGGCAAGCCCGAGAAAAAGAAGGTCATCTCGCGGGTGGGGGGCTATCACGGGGTCACGGTCGCTTCCGCCTCGATGACGGGGATGCCGGGCAATCACCGCTCCTTCGATCTGCCCATTGCGGGGATTTTGCACACCACGTTTCCGCACTACTGGCGCGAGGGGCAGGAGGGTGAGAGCGAGGAGGCCTTTGCCACCCGCTGCGCCGAGGATCTCGATGCGATGATACAGGCGGAAGGGCCCGAGACGGTCGCGGCGTTCATCGCGGAGCCGGTGATGGGGGCCGGCGGCGTGATCGTGCCGCCCGCGACCTATTGGGAGAAGATACAAGCCGTTCTGGCGCGGTACGATATTCTGCTCATCGCCGACGAAGTGATCTGTGGCTTTGGCCGGACCGGCAATATGTTCGGCTCGACCACATTCGATATCCGCCCTGATGTGCTTACGATGTCGAAGGGGATCACCTCATCTTATTTCCCGTTTTCGGGCTTCATGATGAACGATCGGTTTTATGAGCCCATCGCAGAGGAAAGCGGCAGGATCGGCGTGCTGGGCCACGGCTATACCGGCGGGGGGCATCCGGTGGGCGCGGCCGTGGCGCTGGAAAACATCAGGATCATCGAGGAACGCGATCTGGTCGCCAATGCCGCGGAGCGCGGGACGGAGTTACAGGCCGGGCTTGCGCGGTTTGTGGATCATACGCTGGTGGGTGAAGCGCGCGGTGTGGGCCTGATTGGGGCGTTGCAGCTGGTGGCACCCGAGGGGCGCGAGGATGAATTCACCCCCGGCAAGCTGGGCGCGCATCTGGGCGGGATCATGCTGCGCAATGGCATGGTATCGCGCAACATGGTCGACGCGATGGCATTCTGCCCACCGCTGATCATCAGTCGGGCCGAAGTGGCGCAGATGATGGACATCGTCGAGCGTAGTCTGGTGGAGTTCACATCGGATCTTGGCCTCGCGTGACGCGCGGGTATTACGAGGAGGTGACGAGCGGACCGACCGCGACAACGGCCCCTGTTGGCGCACCTGTGGGTGAGCCGCCGGGAGGCTCGTCACTGATCGCAAGTGTGCCACCGATCATCGCTTCCCGCAGGTCGGCGGGGACGGTCAAGAGGGCCTCAGTGCTGGATGGCAGCACCCCCAATGACACGGGAGCCGAAGCACCCTCGGCGATCAGCCAGAGCTGGAACACGCGGCCATCGGCCGGAGCGCCCGCGGCCCTTTCGATATTGATCTCGCCCGAAACCGGATCAAACAGCGCCTGTACCACCACGGCACGATCTTCTGCCATGATCTCCGCGACAAAGGTGGGGCCAGTCGGACCAAACAGGAATGAAGGCGCAAAATAGAGGGCAAAGGCGAGGGCTGCCGCGAGGAGAGCCGTGCCGCCGAGCCAGCTGGACAGCCGTGCAAACGGGGAGCGTGACTGCTGCGTGCTGTCTGTGAAGAGCTTCGCCTGAATTCTAGCCTTGACCCGCGCCGGTGCCGGCGTCTCCGCACTGTCGTCGGCCAGACGGACGAGACCTTCCTCCCAGTCGCGCAACATCTCACGCAATGCAGGCTCGTTGCGCAAGCGCTGTTCAACCGCAAGACGGCTGTCTGCATCCAGCAGATGCAGCGCATATTCCCCGATCAGGGAAATATCGTCTTGAGGTTGGTCGTCGGCTTGGCTCATCGGCTCAGACAGTCTTTCAGTTTTATCAGGCTTCGGCGAAGCCAAGTACGCATGGTGTTGATCGGCACACCTGCACGGTCTGCCAGATCGCTGTATGTGTCGCCATCAAGGTAGGCACCACGCACGCAGTCCGCGTGTTTTTTCTCCAGTTCGTCGAGACACATGTCGATCTGGGCGCGCTCGGAGCTTTGGATCGCCGCCTCTTCGGGCGTCGGTCCGCTGGCGGCCAGATCAAATACCTCTTCGACCCTTTTGGTAGGCGCTTTTCGGGCGCGCAGGCGGTCGATGGCCAGATTGCGCGCAATCGTGATCAGCCAGGTCATCGGGGAATACCCGTTGACTGCATAGCTGTCGGCCTTGCGCCATATTCTGACATAAACATCCTGAAGCGCGTCTTCCGCTTCTGCCGTGTTGTTCAACACACGCAGGCATACGCCAAAGAGTTTCGCCGAGGTTGCGTCATAGAGCGCAGAGAATGCCGCGCGGTCGCCCATGGCGGTGCGCAGAATATAGCTTTCAATGTCGGCAACTGTTGTCATGCCTTTGTTTTAGGCAACTGGGTGGGTTGTGTAAACGTCCCGTTTGCAAGGAGAAACAAATTCCGCCGGGTATCAGGAGCTGTGGCTGCACCCGATTGTGACGGGCCCGGCGCGGGCCTCGTTTCTACCTGTGGTAATCCCGACTGTCGCGGCGTGCAGATTGATCCGGGTCAATGCGCAGCTGCGGTGCGGGGGCTATTTTGCTCAAACACCAAGAAAGGACAAACCATGAAGCAGCAAAAACCCCCGCCTCCCGTCGAGGTGCCCATGCCCGTCGATCCGGTATCCGGACCAATCGGGCCGGAAATCCGCACTCCTAAAAATACGCCCGCAAACATACCTGCCGAAAATCCACCTGTGGAAGACCCGCAGGAGGATCCTTTCGAGGACGGCAATTTTCCGGTTTAGAGGGTTAGCCCCGCAAGTGCCCTGTCAGTGTGCGAAGAGCACTGGCAGGGTCGTCTGATCCATCATCTCACGGGTTGTTCCGCCGAAAACGGTCTGGATCATGCGGGCATGGCCGTAGGCACCCATCACCACCAGATCGCTGCCGAGATCGCGGGCGCGATCCTGAAGACAGGCGGCAACAGCGCGGCCACCGCTCGGAAACTGCGATAGGGTGACGGTGCAGCCGTGATGGCTGAGCCACGCGGCGACATCCGCGCCGGGATCCTGACCGCCCTGCTCCGCCGTGCCGACCGGATCGATGCAGGCAATTACCACCTCTTTCGCGTCGAGAAGATAGGGCAGGGCAGCATGGACCGCGCTCGCAGCCGCTTTGCTGCTGTCCCACGCGACAATGACATTCTGCGGCTTCAGTCCTGCGGAGCCATTGAGAAGGAACCCGACAGGCGAGAGGAAGAGGACACCGGCGGCGGCCTCGCGCAGGAATTCCGGTGTCTCGCGCAGGCTCGAGGCGAAGTGCACCTCGTCGCTGACCCGTGCGGCGCGGGCGACGTGATGCTTGATATCGACACCCACACACATGGCTGGCTGCACATCGCCCGAGGCGCCGGTTTTCGCCAGGACCTGCTCGATTTGGTCGACACGTTCCTTCAGTTCTCCTTTTGCGGTGGCGATCACATTGCTCCAATCATCCGGAACCACGAGCCCGCCGTAGGTGAACCCGCCGTAGAAATAGGTGGGCAAGCTGGGCGCGGACTCCAAAAGAAGACAGAGCAGATGATCCCCGCTCTCGAAGGCGGCATCTGCTGCCGCACGTATCTGTGCATCTTCTGTGCTTTTGTTGATCACAAAGGTAATTGTGCGGCGTTTCATGGCGCTCTCCGTTCCTGGGCTCGGCCCGGCCGGGCGGCGGGGCCTTTTCCGCAGACTCGCACGGGCAAACCACAGGCAACTGACAAAGATCAAGGCGAGGCAAAAACTGTGCCTCAAGGGCTGCGACCGGCGTCTCTCGCTCGCTCGCGGGCCAGTGCATGGGATCGAGAATACCGGTTAGGGAAGGCAGTTGCGGCCCATTAAACAAGTCCGCGAAATCCGGCAGGGGCGGCGGAAGGGCTGCGTGTTGCAGGTCTTGATCGCGCCTGTCGGGCCCGCGTTCTACTTTTTCAGACGATGCTTGTATTTCTCGTAGAGACGCTGGTTGAGCCGGATGAACTGCGACAGGGCCGAGCCGAGGACGCCCGCGGAATCGCGCACGAGATAGATGTATCCTGTGAGGCTCGCGATCAGCCCGCCAACGGCGTTCACGACCAGATCGGCCATGGTATCGTTCAGCCCGGATTTCTGCATGTTCAGCCCGAATGTCGTGTCCATCGTGAACTCGAACACCTCCCACATCGCGCCGACCATCATGGCCACGCAAAAGGCGATAAAGGCGATCGCCGAAGGAGGGGCCGCAAAGCGGTCACCCTCAAAAAGCATGAACACAAACAGGAAGCCGGTCAGCCCGAAGCCTACCGCAGCGCTTCCGTGCAGTGCCAGATCCCACCACCACAAACGCTCGTAGAAATCGAAAGCTTCGCCCAGAAAGATCGACGCAAAGAAAAAGGCCGTGGTGAAAATCAAGAACGGGAGGGGCAAGGTCAACGACCAGCGCGCAGCCAGAAGCGGCGGCAACAGCGAGAGCGCGAGGGTTGCAAAACTCACGAAAGCCAGCGACCAGCGCGCCAGCCCGAGTGCGACCAGCCCGGCCAGCAGAAGGGCGGCCCAGAGAACGAGAATTTTGGGATTGCTGTCCTTGATCAAATGCATGCCGATATATCGGTCCAGGTGTTATTATCTACGATATAGACCCTATATTAAACGTATGCAGGACACCACAATCCGTATCGCCAGTTATAATATCCGCAAGGCCCGCGGCCTTGACCAGCGGCGTAGTCCCGAGCGGACGATCGCCGTCATCAATGCGCTTGGGGCGGATGTGGTGGTGCTACAGGAAGCCGACAAGCGATTGGGCCAGCGGCTTCCGGCCTTGCCCCGCGCAATGATTGAGTCTGAGACGGATTTTTATCTGCTCGGGGTTTGCCCCGATGACATCAGCCTCGGTTGGCATGGTAACGCTGTGCTGGTGCGGCGGGGAATTGGGGCGCAGCTGCGCGAGCGGATCACTTTGCCGGGATTCGAGCCGCGCGGCGCCGTGCAGCTCACGCTTGATGTCGGCGAAGGTCTGACGCTGGTGGCCACGCATCTGGGCCTGTTGCGCCGTGATCGCCGCGCACAGCTCGCCATGCTGGAACAAGCGACCACGGGCGATGCGCGGGTTGTGATAGCGGGTGATTTCAATGAATGGTCGGGGCATCGGGGGCTGGAGCCGCTTGCTGAACGGTTTGTGACCCACAGCCCCGGTCGGTCCTTTCACGCGCGCCGGCCGCTTGCGGGGCTCGACCGCTTTGCGGTCACTCAAGGCATCGATGTCGTCGGGGGCGGGGTGGAGCAAGGAGCGCTCGCGCGCGTGGCGTCGGATCATCTGCCGGTCTGGTCCGATATCCGGGTACCTGCCGCTGTCCGCTGAACGAAACCTGTAAGTACTGGGCGCAGCACCGCACGGAAGATTGCATCCAGAGCGATCTCACAGGCGGGCCGGTATTCGGCCCTCCTCTTCCCGCTTAGCCGCGATCTCCCATAGAAAGCGCCAACAGGTCAGCCGGACGTTTGATGATAATCGTGTGAATGTTCTCGATTGCGATGATCCGTGCCTTTCGGAGCTGGGTGAATGTGCGGCTGACCGTCTCGGTGGTGAGGCCCAGAAAATCAGCGATGTCCGATCTGCTCATCGGGAGGATCACGCGGCAGTCGGTGCAGGGGTCCTCCCCGAAACGCTCCGCCAGGACGCAGAGGAACGAGGCGAGTTTTTCGCTGGCAGATTTCCGGCCGAGCATCATGAAATGGTCCTGCATCTCGCTGATCTCGCACAGGGCGGCCTGAAGCAGTGCGCCGTGCAGGCACGGATCGCTATCCGCGCTCTCAAGAACAGAGCGGCGGAACGGTTGCAGGCGGGTATCTGTAAGGGCATCGCAATCGGTGTGGTGTTTGCCGCCCGAGGGAAAGCCCACGATATCGCCGGGATAGCCAAAGGCGATCACCTGCCGACGACCATCGGTGAGAAGCCGGGTCAAACGCAGGACGCCAGCGCTCACCTGATAGAGCCACTCAACCTCATCGCCTTCAAAGTAGAGATACTCGCCGGGCCTCAGGCGGGTCTGCGCCGTTTGCGGAAAAAGCGCGGTGAGGGGCGTGCTTGCGGGCAGGTTCGGGGTTTCGCTCGGAAAAGTTACATACATCGGGGCGGCCTCCAGTCCGGGATGCCGCCACCTTGATCGGAACATGTAATCGGTATTATTGTAGGTATGCGGGATTTTGTATCATTTTGTATCAGCGCGGCGTCTGATGCGTTATCGTGTAACAACCGAGTTTCTGGTTGCACGGCCCCGCGATGTTCTGGGAGGCTCCATGACGTACCCGACTGTTCTTGTCGTCGACGATGATCTCAGAATTACGAACCTGCTGCGCAATGTGCTGGAGGACGAGGGATTTTGCGTCCGTTCTGCGCAAACGGCGGCGCAGGTGCTCGAGATCCTCGGGGCGCTGCCCGTCAGCCTGATCACGCTCGATCTCAATCTCGGTGCCGAGAACGGCATCGAGATCGCGCGCCGGATCAGGCGGGTCTCACAGGTCCCGATCATCATGGTGACTGGAAAGGACGATGTGATCGACAGGGTTGTGGGCCTCGAGGTGGGAGCGGATGATTACATCACCAAACCGTTTCACGTCCGCGAGGTGGTTGCGCGGATCAGAAGCGTTCTGCGCCGGAGCGGCGCGGGACTGGAGACTGTGGAGGAAGGAGCCGCCGAGGAGGCGCTGCCTGACACCATGGCGAGCCTGCGGTTCTGCTTTGACGGGATGACGGCGATACCCCAACATATGATATTGCTGGATCGCAGCGATGCCGAGTGCGACCTGACCAGTGGTGATTTCAGGTTGCTCGATGTGTTCCTGAATAGACCAAAGCGCGTACTCTCACGCGACCAGTTGATGGATCTGACAGGCGGGGCCGCTTGGACGCCGCTGGACCGCGCCATCGACAATCAGATCGCGCGCCTTCGCAAAAAGATCGAGCGCGCGCCGTCGGATCCGAAATTGATCAAGACGGTGCGCGGTATCGGATATACCTTCGCCTGCGATGTTCAGGTCGAACGACTGCCCGTCGTGCCTGCCAAGAGCGCGTGAAGGCGCTGCGCCAGATCGGACTGGCGATAGGGCTTGTGCAAAATATCGTAGGGCTGATCGTGTGCCATCGTGCTCGTGACCACATCACTGGCATAGCCTGAAGTGAGCAGCACTTTGAGGGACGGGAATTCAACCACAACTCTCGCCGCGAGATCATACCCGTTGAGCGCGCCGGGCATGACCAGATCCGAGAACAGAAGATCGACCCGCGCGCCGTCTTGCAGCATTTTATACGCTTCATCCCCGCTTTGCGCTTCCAGCGTCAGATACCCCAGATCGGCGATACGGGCGAGCGAGAGCTTGCGCACTTTGGGGTTGTCCTCCACGACCATCACGACCTGTGAGGCACCGCGCGCCATCCGGGGTTTTGGCGCCGGGCTGTCTCCAGTGCCGCCGCGCAGGGTCTGGTGCGGCTGCGCGGGGAAATAGAGGCCGAAGCTGCTGCCCAGTCCCGGCTCGGAGTACAGAGTGACATGGCCCCCTGACTGACGCACAAATCCGTAGACCATGGCCAGCCCGAGGCCCGTGCCGCCGCTGTCGGATTTGGTCGTGAAGAATGGCTCGAACGCGCGGCGCTGTGCCTCCACGCTCATGCCGCTGCCATTGTCGCTGACCGACAAGCGCACGTAATCACCCGGGTGGATATCGGTTTCCTGTGCCATATAGGTATCGTCGATCGTTACATTTTGGACGTCGACCAGCAGCTCACCCCCTGCGGCCATGGCATCGCGGGCGTTGAGCGCGAGGTTCATCAGCGCCGATTGCAATTGCACAGGATCGACGCGCACGGGATCGGCGTTATCGGCAAAATCCGTTTTGATATGATAGGTGGCGCCCAGCGTTGTTCGCAGAAGCCTGAGCGTATCGGCGCATAATACCCGCAGATCTACTGTTTCGGGTTTGAGCGTGCTGCGCCGGGCAAACACCATCAGGCGGGACGTGAGATCCGCCCCCAGTTCCGCCGAGGAGAGCGCATCCCTGATCAGGGGTGCTTGGCGCGCATCCACGCCCCGCATCTCAAGAAGCTCCAGATTACCGATGATCACAGTCAGCAGATTGTTGAAATCATGCGCGATCCCGCCGGTCATTTGCCCTATCGCATCCAGACGCTGGGAGCGCGCCAGAGCATCCTCCGCCGCTTTGCGCCGGGTGAGATCGTGCAGGATTGCGACAAACACGGGTGTGCCCGCGATCCCCGCGCGGCCAACCGACAGATGCAGCGGAAAGATTGAGCCATCGCTGCGCCGCCCTTCCAAATCGCGGCCCAGACCGATTATGCGTTTCTCGCCTGTCCGGATGTGATGCGCCATGAATCCGTCATGCAGCGCGGCCAGGCCATCGGACATCAGCATATTAACGGTGTGCCCCAGCATCTGTGGCAGATCGTAGGCGAACATCTGCGCCGCCGCCGCATTGGCCCGCATGATATTGCCAGCGCTGTCAGCGACGATCATGGCGTCCACCGCCGCGTCGAGGATGGCCTGCAAGATCGCGCTGTCTTGGTCCGGGGTGCTCATCGGGCGCTCCTTTTGTGCATCCTGCCAAAGGGAGCACCTGTACAGCAAGGTTGTTGTCCAGCAATGCCCCTTTATGATTGAGAAATATCAAAATAAGCGCCGTGGCGTGGGATATTTCCCTACGATTTCACGGACAAGAGAGGGCCATTATGGACTTCGCTCGGTGCAAAGGTCTTTTTGCCATCGGCAGGCCGGACATGATACATCTGTAACCGGAGGGCAGCGAGAGATCGAGGCGGATGCAAGCATCGCCCAAGCCCGTTCAGGAGTATTCTTATTGACCCAACAAGAGACCTCTGCCGAGCTCTTTGAAATGACGGACGCGCACTGGGACGCGCTCGGAAAATCAGGCGCGTCGCACAAGCACCAGCACGGGCATGCCGTGATCGTTTCGGGCGCGCGCGGGCAGGGCGGCGCTGCGCGGCTGGCAGCGCGGGGTGCGCTGCGCATCGGGGCGGGACTGGTCAGCGTGGTCTGCGCGCCGGACGCGGTCGCGGAACATGCCTCACAACTAAACGCGATCATGCTCAAGCCCTATGAAACCGAAGCCGCATTTGGCGCACATCTTGCCCAGATCGCACCGCAGGCGATCTGCATCGGACCCAATCTGGGGCTGGGCAGCACCGCGCTAGCGCTGCTTGGCGATGTGATTGCATCGGGCCTGCCCGCCTGCTTCGACGCCGATGCCATAACACTGATGGCACAGCAGGGCTCGGCATTGCCTGCCCTGCGGACCGAGCAAGGCGTCCTGACGCCCCACGAGGGCGAGCTGCGCCGCCTGATCCCGGACGTATACGGCACCACCAGTTGCCGGACTGCACTTGCGCTGGCCGCAGCCGAAAAGGTGGGCTGTACGGTTTTGTTCAAAGGGCCGCAGACGGTCATCGCAGCACCTGGGCGGCCCTGCGTCATTGTCTCTGCCATCCGCTTCAAGCACACCAGCTGGCTTGCCACGGCAGGATCGGGCGATGTGCTGTCGGGCTTTATCACCGGGCTTTTGGCACGCGGATTTGACGCTTATGATGCTGCGGCGGTCGGGGCGGATCTGCATTTCCGCTGTGCGGATGCGTTCGGCCCCGGCCTGATCGCCGAGGATTTGCCCGAGATGTTGCCCCGCATTCTCCGTTGATCTGGATCAGTTCGCCAAGGGGAACCGGGTGCTAGTATCTGCTCATCATACGCTGGGGTATCGCTCCGGCGCGCTTATGGGAAAGGAGACTGACATGACTGCAAATATCGGAACGACCGACCGCCTGGCCAGACTGCTCATCGGAGGCGTGATGATCCTCGCGCCCCTGCTCAATCTGCCCGCACTCTGGTCGAGTGCGCCGCTGGCTTTCGGCAGCATGCTCATCGGTGCGATTCTTGTCGCGACGGCGGGTCTGCGGTTTTGCCCGCTCTACCGGATTGTCGGTGTGTCCACCTGCAAGGTCTGATCGCTACTTCTGTATGGACGCGAGATAATTGAGCAGATCCTCGAAATCGGCTTCGAGAACTTCTCCATCCGCACCGCCGTTCGGATACACGTGCCGCAACCCGACGATCGCAAATTCCGGCATCGCCGCATCCGGATCGTCTTTTTCCAGAAACCCCATGACGAAACGTCTGACAAACTCGCGCGGGAAGCTGCCATCGTTGCGTTGTGACAGCTCTGCAAGATTTGGCGGCGGAACGCCGAGACCCAGCGAGGCAGGGCCGCCGCCCTCGCCCGAAAGGCCATGGCACTGGGCGCATTCCTTTGCGTAAATGCCCTGCCCCCGGTTGATCGAGGCGGATGTTTCGAGCGGTACCGGAGCACATGCGGATAAGAGCCCAGCACAAAGGCCTAGTGCGACAAGGTGGCGGTGGGACATACCTGAAATCTCTCTTTGGTCAGCGCAGGATGATTCTGAATGCTGCGAGTGGATGCAGACGGTGCAAGTTCTATGAGCATCCTGCACTGGAATTACCCATAAAATATTGATCTGCATCAAGTCTTCGATAAGATCTTGGGGTAGAGTGACCTTCGGTGTAACGTCACAAGCGAGAGGGGCGGACAGCATGCAGACATGGAGGAGCCTCCCGATAGACGGGCACCGATGAGCAACCAAACGGCCGTTCGGCAAAATACCCTCGTGCTTGAAGGGCCGCTTTTGATCGACACCGTCGAAGCGGTTTTGTCAGAGCTGTCAAAACTGGATCTGAACACGGTGCACAGGCTTGATATCGGCGAGGTGCACCGGATGGATACGGCTGGTGCTTGGCTCATCCTCGAACAGCAACGACAGATCGGCGCGCGCAGCGACCGGTTCGAAATTGCAGGCGCCACATCCGAACAATCCCAGCTGATCGAGACCGTCCGGCACAGCATGGCACCAAAGGAGCAGAGCCCGCCCGCCGCACGCTCGCTGGCGGACCGGTTCGAGGCTTTTGGCCGCCGCGTAACCGGCGGTTTTCACATGGCGGTCGAGCTTCTCTCGTTTCTGGGGCAGGTCATCGCGACACTGGGCGGCATCGTGCGGCATCCAAGCCGGTTGCGCCTGACGTCCGTGGTGCATCACTGTCAGGAAATCGGGATCAGCGCGGTACCCATCGTGGCGCTGATGGCATTTCTGATCGGCGTGGTGCTGGCCTTTCAGGGCTCGGCACAGCTGCGCCAGTTCGGGGCCGAGGTTTTCGTGGTCGATCTTATCGCGATCTCGATCCTGCGCGAGCTTGGCATTCTGCTGACCTCGATCATCGTCGCGGGGCGGTCGGGATCTGCGTTCACCGCCGCCATCGGCTCGATGAAAATGCGCGAGGAGATCGACGCGATGCGCACGCTGGGACTCGATCCGGTGAGCATTCTCGTGGTGCCGCGCGTGCTGGCGCTGATCGTGATGCTGCCCGCGTTGGGGCTGATCGCGAATATATCGGGACTTGTCGGTGGCGCGCTCATGTCGTGGATCGAGCTGGGCGTATCGCCTGCGGTGTTCCAATCGCGGTTGGTGAGCAATACGGATGTCTGGCATTTTGGCGTGGGCATGATCAAAGCACCGTTTTTCGCGCTGATCATCGGCATCATCGGCTGTTATCAGGGCATGAAGGTGGGCGGCAACGCAGAAAGCCTGGGGCGGCTGACCTCGGCGTCGGTGGTGCTGTCGATCTTTATGGTCATCGTCGTGGATGCGATGTTCTCGATCTTTTTCGCGGTGGTCGGGGTATGACGGATGTGCCTGATGATCCCATCATCCGCGTGCGCGGGCTGGTCACACGCTTTGGCACCCATACCGTGCACGATGGGCTCGATCTGGATGTGCGGCGCGGCGAGATCATCGGCGTGGTCGGCGGCTCGGGCACCGGGAAATCCGTCCTGTTGCGCGCGATCGTGGGCTTGCTCCAGCCCGACGCGGGCCAGATCGAGGTTTTTGGCGAGAGCGTGCGCGCGACCGCCGAGACGCAGTACCGCGCGCTGCGCCGCCGCTGGGGTGTGATGTTTCAGGACGGCGCGCTCTTTTCATCGCTAACCGTGCGGCAGAACGTGGAGGCTCCGATGCGCGAGCAACTGGAACTCGGCGACGAGCTGAGAGAGACGCTGGCTGGGATCAAGGTACGCATGGTCGGGCTGCCGGAGAACGCGATGATGCAATATCCATCAGAGCTGTCGGGGGGCATGCGCAAACGCGCCGGATTCGCCCGCGCCATCGCGATGGATCCAGAGATCGTATTTCTCGATGAGCCGACCGCCGGTCTCGATCCGATCGGAGCGGCGGCCTTCGATACCCTGATCAAGCAGTTGCAGACCTCGCTGGGGCTGACCGTGTTTCTGGTGACCCATGATCTGGACAGTCTGCACGCGATCTGTGACCGTATCGCCGTACTCGCCGACAAGAAGGTTCTGGCCGTTGGGACCATGGAGGAAATGCTCAAGGTTGATCACCCTTGGGTACATGAGTATTTCCACGGCCCGCGTGCGCGTGCCGCTCTGGGAACGGCGAAAAAGGAAGAGGCCCACTGATGGAGACCCGCGCGAACTATATCCTGATCGGCGTTTTCACGCTCCTGTCGATCCTCGGTACGCTGGCGTTTTTCATTTGGCTGGCCAGCGTGCAGGTCAACCGGCAGTATCAAACCTATGGCATCCTGTTCGAGGACGTCTCAGGCCTCGATGCGTCGGGGGATGTGTCGTTCAACGGGATTTCCGTAGGGCGCGTGATCGATCTGCGCATCGCACCGCAAGACCCCTCCAAGGTGTTCACCACCATCGAGATCGAAGCGGATGTGCCGGTCCGCACCGACACTGTCGCTCAGGTGCAGTCGCAGGGGGTGACAGGCGTCGCCTATATATCGCTGACGGGGGGCACTCCCTCGGCCGCGCCGCTTGAGGCAAACGCGGAAGGCTGGCGCATCATCCCCTCACGGCGCTCCAATCTCCAGGCTCTGGTGCAGGATGCCCCCGATCTGCTGGCGGAAGCGACACGTTTGCTGGCGCAGTTTCAAGCGCTGACCGGACCCGAAAACCAGACCTACGTGACCAATATCCTGCGCAATCTGGATTCGACCTCCGGCAGGCTCGATCAAGCGCTCAATGATTTCTCCGACATCAGCGGCACCGTGCGCGATGCGGTGGTGCAGATCAGCCTGTTCACGGACCAGCTCGACGTGATCGGCGCCTCCGTGAGCCAAACGCTGGATCAGACTGACAAGACACTGATCGCAGCGACCGAAGCGTTTTCGCAGGCGCAGACCGTGCTGGCCGGCTCCGTAGAGACGATTGACAGTGCGGGGAGCGTGTTCGACCGGGCCGAAGGCCTCTTGGCGCAGCAGATCCCCGATATCCTCACGCAATTCTCCGAGGCTGCGCGCCTGACCAACACAGCCATTGCCGATCTGCAAAGTCGGGGCGCAAATACGCTCGACGGCTTTGGGGAAACTGCGGGCCTGCTCAACGCCCGGCTCGTCGAGCTCGAAGTCTCCTTGCGCGAAGCCAACACCGCTTTCACCGCCGTGACCGAAGCCTCCAACAGTTTCGATGCTCTGGTGGACGGGGATGGCACGCTGCTGGTGTCCGAGACGCGCGCGGTCGTTGCAGATGCCGGCAACGCGATTTCAGCGATCGAAGCGGCAGTGGTCAATGATGTGCCCGCGATCATGGCCGATATCCGCACCGGCGTGGCACGCGCGACCAAAGCTGTCGATGACGTGGCCGCGAATGTGACCGCGCTCAGCGCGCAGTTGGAACCTGTGGCGACGGATGCGCAGGCTGCAATCGCCTCGGCGAACGCGCTGTTCGTGAAGGCGCAGAGCAGCCTCGCCACGCTCGACGGCACCCTCACGCGTGCCGAGGGGACACTTGGCGCGGCACAGGGTACCTTCGAGGCCGCGACTGAAGTACTCGATACCGATCTGGGGCCGATGATGAGGGACATCCGCAGCGCGTCCGACCAGATCACCCGTGCGGTCACCGATGTGGCGGCGGATGTGCCCGCGATCACCGCCGATCTGCGCGCGCTCATCGCTCGCAGTGATGCCGTGGCCCGCCAGATCCAGAATGCGGTGTCACAAACTACGCCTGGCTTCAGCGATTTTGCCAGCAGGGGCCTGCCTGAATTGACCCGCCTCGCCGCAGAGGCACGCACGTTGGTGAGCACGCTCGGCGCGCTCACCCGCAAGATCGAGCGCAATCCCGCAGGCTTCATTCTGGACGGACGCGTCCCCGACTACAGGAAATAGACCCATGACCGACCTGACCCGACGCACGGCCCTGCTGGGCGCCCTTTGCACCTTGGGAGGATGCAGCACGATCAGCTCGCTCAACGCGGCCGCTCGCCCGATGGACACCTATGATCTGCGCGCGGCTGCAGGATCTGCGACAGGCGCGCGCAAACCGCAAACCCTGCTGATCGCGCTCCCGCAGGCCTCTGCCGCAATCGCTACAGATCGGATCCTCATCAAGCCCGCGCCCGCACAGATCACCTATCTGCCCTCTGCCCGCTGGAGCGACGAGCTGCCCGCCGTGGTGCAGCTGCTGCTGGTCCGCAGCATCGCACAGACCGGGAGAACCGCCTATGTGGGCGCGGTGGATGCGGGCCCGGTACCCGACAAGGTGCTGCTGGCGCGCGTCGATGCATTCGAGGTTGCGGTGTTGCCAGATGGGCGCTTTGAAGCAACGGCTGATTTTGATCTCACCCTGATCAATGACAGCGATCAGCGTGTGATCGGGTCGCGTCGCTTCACCCAAACTGCGCCTGTAGCAGTGGATACGCCCGAACAGATCGTCGGCGTGTTCCAGACGCTGCTGGATGATCTGCTGCCGCGCATGGCGGATTGGGCGATCGCGGGCGTCTGATCTGCGTCGGCGGCACAGGCTTGGTCCGTTCTATACCGTCACGCTCCGAGGGACCCCAGATGCTTTAGCCTTAAAACTTAAGGCTTGAAATATATCCGCCTCATGGTAGCGTTGGTACAACAACCGATCAGGAGAACTGTGATGCGTATTGCTTGTCTGGGGGGCGGACCTGCGGGGCTGTATTTTGCGATCTCGATGAAGTTGCGCAGGCCGGATGTGGATATCACGGTGTTCGAGCGCAACAAACCTGACGATACCTTCGGCTGGGGCGTCGTGCTGTCGGACGAAACGCTGGGCAATCTGGCCACCAACGATCCGGTGAGCGCCAAGGCGATCGAGAATCATTTCGCCTATTGGGACGATATCGCGGTGCATTATCGCGGCTCCAAACAGCTCTCGACCGGCCACGGGTTTTGCGGGATCGGGCGCAAGCAGCTGCTGCTGGACCTTCAGGCGCGGGCGCGCGACCTTGGCGTGACGCTGGAATTCGAGCACAACGTCGAGAGCGTGCGGGCGTTTGCCAAGGACTTCGATCTGGTAGTCGCATCGGACGGTCTCAATTCCGCGACGCGCGCTGAGTTCAAGGACATCTTCAAGCCCGACATCGAGATGCGTACCTGCAAATTCACTTGGCTCGGCACCCACCAGAAATTCGACGATGCCTTCACGTTCATTTTCGAGGAGACGGAGAAGGGCTGGGTTTGGGCGCATGCCTACAGCTTTGATGACACCACATCGACCTTCATCGTCGAATGCGATCAGGCGACCTACGATGCCTACGGTTTCGGGGAGATGGAGCAGGCGCAGAGCATCGCGGTCTGCGAGGAGATCTTCAAAGACCATCTCGGCGGCCACCCCCTGATGACCAACGCGCACCACATTCGCGGCTCTGCGTGGATCAACTTCCCGCGTGTGCTGTGCGAAAAATGGAGCCATGAGAATATCGTGCTGATGGGCGACGCCTCGGCCTCCGCGCATTTCTCGATCGGGTCTGGCACGAAGCTCGCGCTGGAAAGCGCCATCGCACTCGCCGATTACGTGACTGAAAAGGACACGCTGGCGGAGGCTTTCGCCGTCTACGAAGAGGAGCGGCGGGTTCAGGTTTTGCGGCTTCAATCGGCGGCGCGCAATTCGCTGGAATGGTTCGAGGACGTGCACCGGTATCTGCACCTCGATCCGGTGCAGTTCAATTACTCCTTGCTGACACGCTCCCAGCGGATCAGTCACGAAAACCTGCGATTGCGTGATCCCGCCTGGCTGGAAAGCGCCGAGCGCTGGTTCCAGACGCGGGCGGGCAACACCAACAACAAGGTTCGCGCGCCCATGTTCGCGCCGTACAAACTGCGGGATATGACACTGGAAAACCGCGTCGTTGTCTCGCCGATGGCGCAATATAAGGCGGTGGACGGCGCCCCCACCGATTGGCATTTCGTGCATTACGCGGAGCGGGCCAAGGGCGGGGCAGGCCTCATCTATACCGAGATGACCTGCGTGAGTGCGGACGGCCGGATCACGCCAGGCTGCCCGGGGCTTTACGCGCCCGAGCACGAGGCGGAATGGGCACGGCTGACGCGCTTCGTACACGCCGAGACCACTGCGAAGATCTGCTGCCAGATCGGCCATGCGGGCCGCAAGGGTTCCACCAATTTGGGCTGGCAGGGGATGGACAAGCCGCTGGCCGCGGGCAACTGGGATCTGCTGTCGGCTTCCGCCATTCCTTGGGCCGAGGAAAACGCTGTGCCGCGTGCGATGACCCGCGACGACATGGACGCGGTAACGGCTGATTTCGTGGCTGCCGCAGAAATGGCAGACCGCGCGGGCTTTGACATGATCGAGCTGCACGCGGCGCACGGCTATCTGCTGTCCTCGTTCATCTCCCCCCTGTCGAATATCCGGGAGGATGAATACGGCGGCAGTCTGGAGAACCGGATGCGATATCCTCTGGAGGTGTTCGAGGCGATGCGCGCTGTCTGGCCCGCGGACAAGCCGATGGCGGTGCGCATCTCCGCCTCCGATTGGGCGGGCGATGATGGCGTGACACCACAGGAAGCTGTCGAGGTGGCGCGGGCCTTCTCGACCGCAGGCGCAGATATCATTGATGTCTCCGCCGGGCAGACTTCGACCGAGGGCAAGCCAGTTTATGGCCGGATGTTCCAGACGCCGTTCTCCGACCGGATCCGCAATGAGGCGGGGGTCGCCACAATGGCGGTCGGCAATATCTACGAGGCAGATCACGTCAATTCCATCCTGATGGCGGGGCGTGCGGATCTGGTGTGTATCGCGCGGCCGCATTTGGCGGATCCCTATTGGACCCTGCGCGCCGCCGCCCAGATCGGCGACAGGGATATGACATGGCCGCTGCCCTATGCGCCGGGCCGTGATCAGATGTGGCGGCTGGCCGATAAGGACGCGGAGGCTGAAAAAGTATGAGCCGGGTTCTGGTCACAGGCGGCGGCTCTGGTATCGGGCGGGCCATTGCGCAGGATTTCGCGGCTCGTGGACACGACGTGGTCGTTGCAGGGCGTACTCTGGCCGCCCTTGAAGAAACGGCGCAAGGCAGCGCAATCAGCTGCCGGGCCGTGGACGTGACGGACAAGGCGCAGGTCGATGCGCTCTTTGCTGCACCTTTCGACATCGTCGTGGCGAACGCCGGTGCGGGCACCGCCATGCGGGTGCGCGATATGCCACTGGACGTCTGGCAAAACACGCTCGCCGTCAATCTGACAGGCGTGTTTCTCACCTTTCAGGCCGGGCTGCGCGAGATGGGCGCGGGGGGGCGGCTGATCGCCATTGCCTCCACCGCCAGCCTAAAGGGCGGTGCGAATATCGCGGCCTATGCCGCAGCCAAGCACGGCGTGCTGGGGCTCGTCCGGTCGCTGGCAATCGAGGTGGCGCGCAACGGGATCACGTGTAATGCCGTGTGCCCCGGTTTTGTGGACACGGACATGGGGCAGGCAGCGGTGACAAACGTGATGGAGCGGCTGGATCTGCCGCGCGACAAGGCCGAGCGGATGGTCGTTGGCGGCAATCCGATGCGCCGCATGATCGACGTAGATGAAGTGACAGCAGCGGTACGGTTCTTGGCATCGCCCGAGGCGTCGATGGTGAACGGCCACGCGCTGTCGGTATCGGGGGGCGAGATATGAAGGATGTAACCGAGCGGACCGGGCAGGAGCCCTCCAAGCAGCGGCTGCGCGTCTGGCTCAACCTGCTGAAGATCAACCGCGGCATCGAGGCTGAATTGCGGGGCCGGATGCGCACTGAATTCGGCACCACCCTGCCGCGTTTCGACGTGATGAGCGCGCTTTACCGCCATCCCGATGGGCTGATCATGAGCGCGCTGAGCAGCATGTTGATGGTGTCGAACGGTAATGTGACAGGCATCGTCGACCGGCTGTGTGACGATGGTTTTATCCTGCGCGTACCCGTTCCCGGCGACCGCCGCGCAGCGCGCGCGCGCCTCACACCTGCGGGACGTCAGGAATTCGAGCGGCAGGCCGAAGTGCACGAGGTTTGGGTTGCCGAGCTGTTGGGCGGGCTGGATGCGCAAGAGTGCGCGGTCGTCCTCGACCTGCTGACGCGGATAAGAATGAATGAAACGGAGAGCCACCATGTCTGACACCCCCCAGCATTTCAAACTCGACATCGAAAACCGGATTGCCACCGTCGCGCTTGACCGGCCCGAGCGTAAGAACCCGCTGACGTTTCAAAGCTACGCGGAGCTGCGCGACTGGTTTCGGGAGCTGCACTACAACGACGATATCGACGCGGTGATCTTTGCCTCGAATGGTGGCAATTTCAGTTCCGGCGGGGACGTGCACGACATCATCGGACCGCTCACGAAAATGAGCATGAAAGAGCTGCTGACCTTCACGCGCATGACCGGTGATCTGGTCAAGGCGATCATCAACTGCGGCAAACCGATGATCGCGGCCATCGACGGCATCTGCGTAGGCGCCGGCGCGATCATTGCCATGGCCTCCGATCTGCGCATCGCCACGCCGGAAGCCAAGACTGCATTTCTGTTTACGCGCGTCGGGCTGGCCGGCTGCGATATGGGCGCCTGTGCGATCCTGCCGCGCATCATCGGGCAGGGTCGCACGGCAGAGCTTTTGTACACGGGCCGCTCCATGAGCGCCGAGGAAGGCCACGCCTGGGGGTTTCATAACAAGCTGGTGCCAGCCGCTGAGCTGGACGCGGCGGCGCGCGAGATGGCGGAGCGGATCGCGGCGGGGCCGAACTTTGGCAATATGATGACCAAGACGATGCTGGCGCAGGAATGGTCGATGTCGATCGAGCAGGCCATCGAGGCGGAAGCGCAGGCGCAGGCGATCTGCATGAAAACCGCCGATTTCGAGCGCGCCTACAACGCCTTCGTGGCCAAGCAAAAGCCGGTGTTCGAGGGGAATTGAGCGCGGATCGGGTTTACAGGGAAAAATGAAGGGAAGGCTGTGCTGTGGCGGATAAGACATTTCTGAACTGGCCGTTTTTCGAAGAGCGCCACCGCGCCCACGCGCGGGATCTCGACAATTGGGCAGCACCCGCGCTGGCCGCCGTCGATCACAGCGACAACGATCAGGCCTGCCGCGATCTGGTGCGCAGCATGGGCGACGCAGGCTGGCTGATGCCGTCCGCCGCGCCGGATGGGGCACCGCTTGATGTGCGTACCCTGTGTTTGACCCGTGAGATTTTGGCACGTCACGACGGGCTGGCCGATTTCGCCTTTGCGATGCAGGGGCTTGGCACCGGCGCGATTTCGCTGTTCGGCACGCAGGCTCAGCGTGAAGAATGGCTGCCGCTCACCCGGGCCGGCACGGCGATCTCAGCTTTCGCGCTTACGGAGCCGCAATCGGGATCCGACGTTGCCAATTCGACGCTGACCGCCACGCGCGACGGCAACGACTTTGTGCTGAACGGCGAAAAGACCTGGATCTCCAACGGCGGTATCGCCGATGTCTACACACTTTTTGCACGCACCGGCGATGCGCCAGGTGCGCGCGGGCTGTCGGCTTTTGTAGTGCCGGATGGTCTGCCCGGGTTCGAAGTGACGGAACGGTTGCACGTCATCGCACCCCATCCTTTGGCGACGCTGCGGTTTACCGATTGCCGGATCCCCGCCTCTGCAATGCTGGGCGAGAGCGGGCAGGGCTTCAAGATCGCGATGTCGGTGCTCGACGTGTTCCGCTCTACCGTCGCGGCGGCGGCCCTGGGATTTGCGCGCCGTGCTTTGGATGAAGCGCTGGAGCGGGTCACGACGCGCAAGGTGCAAGGCGCGCCGCTCTTTGATTTGCAGATGGTGCAGGGCCACATCGCCGACATGGCGCTGGATGTGGATGCAAGTGCGCTGCTCATCTACCGCGCCGCCTGGACCAAGGACAGCGGCGCGCCACGCATCACGCGCGAAGCGGCGATGGCCAAGCTCTTCTCGACCGATCACGCACAGCAGGTCATCGACAAGGCGGTGCAACTGTTCGGGGGTGATGGCGTGCGGCGGGGTGTCAAGGTCGAGGAGCTCTACCGGGATATCCGGGCGCTTCGCATTTACGAAGGGGCGTCGGACGTGCAGCGGGTCGTGATCGCGCGGCAGGCCATCGCAGATCATCGGGGAGTATAGGATATGCTGGGACCAACGGGCCACACCGACAGTTTCACCCGCGATCACCTGCCGGATGCAGGCGTCCAGCCGCACTTCAATCTCGCCGATTTTAACTATCCCGAGCTGTTGAACGCCGGGGCGGAGCTGACAGACAAAATGGTGGAGCGTGGGTTCGGCGACCGTATCGCACTCATCGGAAACGGGCGAAAACGCACCTACAAGGAACTCGCCGACTGGACCGCACGGCTGGCCCACGCGATGGTCGATGATCTGGGGATCAAACCGGGCAACCGCGTGCTGATCCGCTCGGCCAATAATCCCGCGATGGTGGCCTGCTGGCTCGCCGCGACCAAGGCAGGCGCTGTCGTCGTCAACACGATGCCGATGCTGCGCGCGGGTGAGTTGAGCCAGATCGTGGACAAGGCGCAGATCACGCATGCGCTGTGCGACACGCGGCTGATGGATGAAATGGTGGCCTGCGCCAAGACGAGCGCGTATCTCACATCCGTCGTGGGGTTTGACGGGACGTCGAATCATGACGCGGAGCTTGACCGCCTCGCACTTGAAAAACCCGTGTCGTTCGAGCCCGTCGCAACGGGCCGAGATGACGTTGCACTGTTGGGCTTCACCTCAGGCACGACCGGAGAGCCGAAGGCCACCATGCACTTTCACCGCGATCTGCTGATCATCGCGGACGGCTACGCACGCGAGGTACTGAACGTCCAGCCCAACGATATTTTTATCGGATCGCCGCCTCTCGCGTTTACCTTCGGGTTGGGCGGGCTGGCGATATTTCCGCTGCGCTTCGGGGCGGCCGCGACGCTGCTGGAGGAGGTTACGCCCCCCAACATGATCGCGATGATCGAGAAATACCGCGCCACCGTCTGCTTCACCGCGCCCACGGCCTACCGCGTGATGATGCGCGCGATGGACGAGGGCGCGGACCTGTCGTCGCTGCGCGCCGCTGTCTCCGCCGGGGAGACGTTGCCGAAGCCGGTCTATGACGAATGGATGAGCAAGACCGGCAAGCCGATGCTGGACGGGATCGGCGCAACCGAGATGTTGCATATCTTCATCTCCAACCGCTTCAACGACCATCGCCCCAATTGTACCGGCAAACCGGTGAGCGGATATGAGGCGCGCGTATTGGGGCCGGATGGCGCCGAGGCACCGCGCGGCACACCAGGGCGCCTCGCCGTGCGCGGGCCTACGGGCTGCCGCTATCTCGCGGACAAACGGCAGAAAGTCTACGTGAAGGACGGTTGGAACATCACCGGCGATACCTTCGTGATGGACGAGGACGGCTATCTGCATTTCGCCGCGCGCAACGACGATATGATTGTCTCCTCGGGCTACAATATCGCGGGGCCCGAAGTGGAGGCGGCGTTGCTGGCGCATGAGGCCGTGATGGAATGTGCCGTGATCGGTGTGCCTGACGAGGGTCGCGGCAATATCGTCGAGGCGCACGTTGTTCTGGCGGCAGGTTTCGAGCCGGGCGAGGAGATCGCAGAGACCCTCAAGACCCACGTCAAGCTGGCGATCGCGCCGTATAAATATCCCCGCTCGATCAAGTTCATCGCGGCGCTGCCCAAAACACCGACCGGCAAGATCCAGCGCTTTCGGTTGCGCGATACCAAGCCATGACCTTCACCTTTCCCCAAAAAGTGCTATTCAAACATTGCGATCCAGCGGGGATCGTCTTTTTCCCGCGCTATTTCGAGATGATGAACGACTGCGTGGAGGCGTTTTTCGACCAGATCGGCAGCCCGTTTGAGACGCTCCACGGTGGCACCGGCGGCGTTCCCACAGGACGGATCGAGGCGCGGTTTCACGCACCCTCGCGGCACGGCGACCTCCTCACGCTCACGCTTGAGGGGCGCCGACTGGGCCGGTCGAGCTTTGACTTCACCATCGAGACGGCCTGCGAAGGTGCTTCGCGCATGAGCTATGCCGCGACGCTGGTGTTCGTCGGCGCGGACGGTAGATCCACTCCCTGGCCCGACGCGTTGCGCGCAGGGCTTGCACCTTACATCAATGACGAGGCCTGACATGACACACACCATTATCTCCCCCGACGGCTGGGCGCCGGCAAAGGGCTATGCCAACGGGATGCTGACCAAGGATGGCCTGCTGTTCGTCGGCGGGCAGATCGGCTGGAACGCGCAGCAGGTGTTCGAGACGCATGATTTTATCGGCCAGATGGAGCAGACCTTGCGCAACATCCTCGACGTGGTGGAGGCGGCAGGCGGCACGGCGCAGAGCATCACACGGCTCACGTGGTACGTGACCGACAAGAAGGAATACGCCGCGCGGCAGGCAGAGGTGGGCGCGGTCTACCGCAAAATCCTCGGCAAGCATTTCCCGGCGATGACCATGGTGGTGGTCGCAGGGCTCGTCGAGGACGAGGCCCTGATCGAGATCGAAGCAACAGCGGTGATCTCACCCGCGCCCTAAAGATGCAGGAACTGCTCCACATGATCGCGCTGTGCGTCGAATTCGGCAGCACTCCCCTTCCACGCGATCTCGCCCTTTTCGATCAGGAAGTACCGGTCCGAGATCCGGCTCAGCTCGTCGAGGTTCTTATCGATCAGCAGGATTGACAGCCCGTCGGCCTTCAGGCGCCCCAGCATGGTCCAGATCTCCTCGCGGATCAGCGGGGCGAGGCCTTCCGTCGCCTCGTCAAGGATCAGCAGATCAGGATTGGTCATCAGCGCGCGCCCGATCGCAAGCATCTGCTGCTCGCCCCCCGACAGCTGGAAGCCGTAATTCCCCTTGCGCTCCGCGAGGCGGGGGAACGCATCGTAAACCCGCGCCTCTGTCCAGCCGTCAGGCCGGGGCCGCGCCGTCGCACGCAGGTTTTCCGAAACGCTGAGCGAGGGGAAGATACGGCGGCCTTCCGGCACCAGCCCCAGACCCGCCTGCGCGATCTCGTAGGGCGGCGCGCCTGTCATGTCGTTCTCGCCGATGGTGATTATACCGCTGGCGGGTTTGAGCAGACCCATCAGGCAGCGCACGGTCGTGGTTTTGCCCATTCCGTTGCGTCCCATCAGGGTGCTGACCTGACCGTGGGTTATATCGAGATCAATCCCGAAGAGAACCTTCGTGTTGCCGTAACCCGCTTTCAGCCCGGCGATATTGACCAGTGTGCTCATGCGGCACCCTCCCCCAGATAGGCGGCCCGCGCCGCAGGGCTCGCGCGCACCTCGTCCGGGGTTCCGCTCGCGACGATCTCCCCGTCGACCAGCACTGAGACCACATTTGCCAGCTGGAAAATCGCGTCCATATCATGCTCCACCAGCAACATGGGCAGGCTGCCGCGCAGATCCGCCAGCAGGGTGATGAGGGCGGCACTCTCCGTGCGGCCAAGACCCGCCATCGGCTCGTCGAGCAGCAGGAACTTTGGTTTGGCGACCAGTGCGATGGCAATCTCCAGCAGGCGCAATTCACCGTGCGACAGATCGGCGGCAGGAATCTCCGCGCGGTCGCCAAGGCCCACCCGGTCCAAAACCGCCTGCGCCGCCTTGTTGAGCGCTGCATCGCGCGCGGCAGTGCCGAAGAAGCGCATGCTGGAGCCAGCCTTGGCCTGCGCGGCGATGGCGGTATTCTCCAGCACCGAAAAGCTCGGCAGGACGGAGGTGATCTGGAACGTGCGGCCCAGCCCGGCCTGCACACGCCGCGATACGGACAGGGTCGAAATATCGCGCCCGTCCAGAACGATGCGCCCGCTGTCGGGCTGGAGCACACCGGAAATCTGGTGAATGAGCGTCGTCTTGCCCGCACCGTTGGGGCCGATGAGGGCATGGCAATCGCCCTGAGCGATGTTGATCGAAATATCGCGGCTGACTTTGAGCGCCCCGAAACTCTTGCTCAGGTTTTCGATCTTGAGGATGCTCATGGCGTCTGCCCTCCGGCCCGTTTGGGGACCAGCAGATCGCTGATGCCACCTTTGGCAAAGAGGACCATCAGCACGAGCAGCGGCCCGAAGATGAGCCGCCATTCTGCGATGAACGATCCCAGCACTTCCTCGACCACCACGATGAAGAACGCACCAAGGATCGCACCGTTGCGCGTGGCGAGGCCGCCCAGCACCACCACGACCAGCAGATCGCCAGAGGATTGCCACGTGGCCATTGCGGGGCTCACGAATTCGGCATGCTGCATCAGCAAAAGGCCCGAGACGCCAGCGATCATCGCCGCGATGACATAGGCCACCAGCCGGTAGCGGTTGATGGCAAAACCCATCACCTCCGCCCGCTCCGGGTTGTCGCGCGCCGCCCGCAGCACACGGCCAAAGCGCGACTGGCTCATCCGCCAGACACCCCACCATGTGAGGGCCAGCGTGCCCAGCACGACGAAATAGAGCCCGCCATCGTTCTGCACCACGTCGCTGCCGAAGAGCGTCGCGAGGGTCCAGAGCGTCAGCCCGTCATCGCCACCATAGGCTGCCAGCGAGGTGAGCGTGAAATAGATCATCTGCCCGAACGCTAGCGTGATCATCAGGAAATACACCCCGCTCGTGCGCAACGCGAGGCTGCCCGTGACCAAAGCCACCAGCGCGGTGACCGCCAGCGTGATCAGCAGGAGGACAAGGATATTCTCGATCCCGCCCTCGAGGGCGATTGCGGCGGCATAGGCGCCGACGCCGATGAAGGCCGCATGCCCGAGGCTCACCAGCCCGGCGTGCCCGATCAGAAGATCCAGCGAAATCGCGGCGATGGCAATCAGCATGGCCTTGATCAGCAGCCCTTCAAGATAACCCGCACCGATCAACGGCAGAAGGAACGGCATCGTCAGCAACAAGCCGAAGATCACGCCACTTAGGATAAGAGAGCGGTCCATCACGCGACCCCCTTGGCAGGCAGCAGCCCCTTGGGCCGGAACACGAGGATCGCGGCCATCAGGATGTAGATCATCATGGAGGCGAGCGCCGGCCCGATCTGGTTGGCGACGGATGGATTGAACAGCAGCGAGACCACATCGGTCGCGAGGCTACGGCCCAGCGTGTCGATCAACCCCACGAGAAGGGAGGCGACGAAGGCCCCGCCGATGGAGCCGATGCCCCCGATGATGATCACCACGAAAGCCACGATCAGGATGTTATCGCCCATCCCCGGCTCGATCGCGAAAATCGGCGCGGCGATCACACCAGCGAAACCTGCGAGCATCGCCCCCACCGCAAACACGATCATGAAGAGCCGCTTGATATTGACCCCCAGCGCCGAGACCATTTCAGGCGTCGTCGCCCCTGCGCGGATCAGCATGCCGATGCGCGAATAACTAACCGTGAAAAACAGCGCCACGGCCACGAAGAGCCCGGCAAATATGGTCGCAAAACGGTAGACGGGATAACGCAGCGTCTCCGTCAACTGGACAGAGCCCGACAGGAACTCAGGCGGCGCGATGGACAGCGTGGTGGGCCCGAACACGACCTTTGCCAGCTCGTTGAGAAAGATGATGATACCGAAGGTGGCCAGCACCTGATCAAGATGGCTGCGCGCATACAGATGCCGGAACACAAAATACTCCAGCACCAGCCCGAACAGCAGCGCCGCGACCAAGGACAGAGCGACTGCGACGACGAAGCTGCCGGTGAGTTGCGCGAAGGCGAACACCAGATAGGCCCCCACCATATACTGAACCCCGTGCGCCAGATTGATGAACCCCATCACCCCAAACACCAGCGTGAGCCCCGCGGCGATGAGAAACAGGAGCATACCGTATTGCACCCCGTTGAGGCACAGGATCGCAAAAAGCGTAACCGACATCGAATTTCCTAGCGTTGTAAAAAGCAGGGGCCGCACGCATTGGCGCGGCCCCGTTTGATCGCTCCGGATTACATATCGCAGTCCTGATGGAAGCTGTCCTCATAGGCCGTGGTGATGTTGCGTACGAAGGACGTGTGGAACTTGCCGTCGTCGCGCTTGACCACCGTCAGCATGTGAAAATCCTGAATCGGATAGTGGTTGTTGCTGAACGAGAAATCACCACGCAAGGAAGTGAAATCGGCCTCCTTCAAAGCCGCGCGCACCGCGTCCTTATCCGCCAGATCCCCACCAACTTTAGTGACGGCACTGTCGATCAGGCTCGCTGTATCATAGGCCTGCATCGCGTAGGAGCCGGGAATATACCCATACTTCTCCTCGAAGGCGGCGACGAAAGCGGCGTTCGCCTCATTGTCCAGATCCGGCGCCCATGAACCGGCAGAGAGCATGCCCACGGCCGCGTCCTTCTGGCCCGGCAGCGTCGTCTCGTCGGTCGTGAAGACCGACAGGAACTTCATGCTGTCGGCAAGACCCGCGTTGCCGAACTGGTTGACCAGCCGCACGCCCATGCCACCGGGCATGAAGATGAAAGCAGCGTCCGACCCAGAGGTGGACATGCGCGCGAGCTCGGCAGAGAAGTCCTGATGGCCGAGCGGCGTAAACACCTCCTCGGTCACAGTCCCTTCAAACGTCTGCTTGAAGCCTTCGATATTGTCACGACCGGCCTGATAATTCGGCACCATCGTAAAGACATTCTGATAGCCTTCCTCGTTGGCGATCATCCCGCTCACTTCAGCGTTCTGGTTGTTCTGGTAGGACGTCACGAAGAAGTAGGGATTGCAGTTTTTGCCCGCGAAAGTGGAGGGGCCCGCGTTGGGACTGATCAGGAAGGTCTCGGATTCCACAATCGGCTTGAAGATCGCCTGAAGCATGTTGGAAAAGACCGTACCGACGACAAAGTCGACCTCTTCACGCTCGACAAGGGATGTGGCTTTCAGCAGTGCCACTTCGGGCTTCAGCTCGTCATCCTCGACCACCAGCTCGACCTTTTGGCCGCCCAGCATCCCGTCCTTTTGGTCGAGCGCCAGCTGGAAGCCGTCAACGACCTGCTGCCCGAGCGCGGCAGGCGGGCCCGAAAGGGTCACGACCATCCCGATCTTGAGATCTTCGGCAAAAGCCGCCGTTCCCATTGCGCCACCGAGGGCAAGCGCCGTGGTCATCCGTCCTAGTGTCTTCTTCATCGTGTAACTCCCTTATTGCTGCCTCTTTTTGCGTCCGAGGCTGGTTGCACCTGCATTGTTGTCATGCCGGCGTCGTGAATGATGCCCTGTTTCGAGGGCATTGTCAGTGTTTTGTCACCGTTTCGTCTTGGGATACCACTTTCGCGGCAAAGCCCGCCATTTTAGCATAGCCTTTCACGATGGCCTCGCGCGAGTCGTGGCTCAGGACATCGTCAATCTTGTCAAAGCCAGCGGGCGCACGCTTTTCGACCTCATCGATCACGCGCTCGGGGCCACCGAGCCGGTTGGTCCGCACGACCTCGGACGTGGCGGGGAGGCGCGCCTGCTCGTATCGGTAGAGCGCCTCGCGGGGATGCTCGGCGCGGGCGAGCGCATCGGCAAGGCAGCGCGCATCGAGGATCGCCTGCGCGGAGCCGTTGGAACCCACCGGATACATCGGGTGCGCCGCATCCCCCAGAAGCGTCACGCGACCATGGGTCCAGCGGGGCAGGGGGTCGCGGTCGGCCATGGGATATTCATAAATCGCACCACTGCCCCGCACCAGCGCGTCGAGGTCGATTCCGGGGATATGAAACCGCTTGGCGTAGGGCAGCACCCGCGCCAGCGGCGCCAGCTTCGACCAGCTCTCGGACGGGGGCGGCGTGATCGCAGGGTCGGCCACGCGCACGTTTACGACCCAGTTCATCAGCTGTTTGCCGTCCTTCTGCGGCGCGATCGGATAGAGGACCAGCTTGCCCGCAAGCCCGCCCGCAATCGCCATCGTCTCGCCGTCCTCCCAGACGGGCCAGTCCACCGCACCGCGCCACATCACGACGCCCGGCCAACTTGGGGGGCCTTCGTCCGGGAAAAACTGCCGCCGCCCGACGCTGTGGATGCCGTCGGCACAGACCAGCACCTCACTACGGTAGGTGCGCGAGGAGAGGCCATCTGAGGAGCCGGTGAAATGCGCCGTCACACCGCCCTCGTCCTGAATGAACCCCGACAGACGCAGGCCCGTGTGTACCGCGTCAGGCCCCAGCCGCTCGATCACCGCATCGAACAGCAGCTTTTGCAGGCGCCCCCGGTGAATCGAGAACTGCGGATGATCGTGACCCGCGTGCATACCGCGCAGCTCGCGCCAGACTTCCTGGCCCCGGCGGGTGAGATAGCGCAGCTCGCGGGTGCGCAGACCCACCGCATCGAGCCGGGGCAACAGCCCAAGCGCGTCAAGTTCCGCGATGGAATGGGGCAAGGTGTTGATGCCCACACCCACTTCGCGCACAGTCGCTGCCTGCTCGACCACTTGGCACCTGATCCCGCGCTGGTGCAGCATGAGCGCTGTGGTCAGCCCTCCAATACCCGCCCCTGCGATAAGCACTGTCATGGCGCGGCATCCGCGTCCGTCTCGGGCGGCGGCAGAAAATCAACTGCGTGGGCCGCCGAGATTGCCACCACTTCGGCAGGATTGGGCGTGGGCCCCAGATTGTTGAGCGCCCAGAACAGATCATAGATGCGCAGCGCTGGCGTTACCCAGAACAGGGTTTTTATCGTGATGTCGGATTTGTTGAAGATGCCGTGGGGGATGCCGCGCGGCAGCTTCACCAGATCGCCCGGCTCGCCCACCATCTCGTTGCCATCCAGCACGAAATCGAACTTACCCTCCAGAATATACAGGAACTCATCCTGCTCGGGATGGATATGGGGCGGCACGAAAGTACCCGGCGGCAGGCTCGCGTGCCACGAAAAGCAATCCTCGGTGCGCTGTTTGGGCACATAGGTCTGGCCCAGAATAGTCCATCTGATGCCATCGAGGCTGTCCTGCGCGCGGACGATGCCGGGCTCCATGGGGGTCATATCTTATCTCCTGTCTGGGGTGATTTGCCGATGAAGGCGCGCGTGATCGGCGCATCCGGGTCCTTCAGACCGTCGAGAATTGTGAAATGGTTGTGCATCCCGTCGATGTGAAGCCGGGTCGGCACATCGAGGCCCTGCCACATCAAATCCATCAGATGGGCCTGCCGGATGAACTCGGGGCGCTCCCCACCCCCGACCCAACAGGTCAGCGGGCTCGTCCCGAAGGGGCGCTGAAGCACGGCGCTCTCGGCGCGCGCCTCGTCGGGGTCGAGGTGCAGGATGTCATTCATAGCCGTGTGCAGGAGCGGGCGCAGATCATGCAGTCCGCTGATCGAGAGCGTGTGACGGATGCGCGCGCGCACACCGGTGTCCAGCGGGCTGTCGGCGCAGAGCATGCGGGTCACCAGATGTCCGCCCGCCGAATGACCCGCAAGGCAGATCGGCCCCTCGACAAGGCCCGCTGCTACGGTGATCGCCGCCCCGATTTCGGCGGTCATTTCGGTGATCCGGGCCTGCGGGGCGAGGGTGTAGGAAGGGATGCACACCGCCCATCCCTGCGCTTGCGCGCCTTTCGCCAGATCGCTCCAGTGGGATTTCTCCAGCCGCATCCAGTAGCCACCGTGCACGAACACCGCGAGCCCCTTCGGCGTGCCTTCGGGCCGGATGATGTCGAGCATCCGGCGCGGGCCTTCGCCGTAAGCGATATCGCGTGTGATGCCGCCTTGAGGCAGTGCTTCCCGCCAAGCGGCCGCCCGGTTTGCCCAGAAATCCGGCAGCGCGTGGGAGTTCTCCACATGCGCCATATTGGCAAAGGCATCATCCCAGTCGCGCAGGGTCATCGACGGCTCCAGTCAGTCAGGCGAATCCACGACAAAGAGAACGCAGCGGATAAAACTTCGCCCACCGTAGGCCGACCCGATGCACGCCACCCGACGCCATTGCTGATTCCAGTCTCCATCTGCACATCCCAAAACAGATCTCTCGCCCCCGACACTGCATGCTGTGCGCCAAACTCTCTATCCGGAAAACGAATACCTTTGCACCCCAGCTATTTTAAGTTTGAAATATCTCCGGGTCTGGGTAAACTTTGATCAGAAAAACGAGATCACGCATGCAATTTGACACAAATCACAGCTATTTCGCCGACCATCCCGTGCTGCGCACCAATGATCTGGACGAGGCTCGGGCCAGGGTAGCACAGACATTTTGCGATCACAGGCTCGATCTGGGCCAACGGCAACAGGCCCTATCGGTGACGCTCAATGCAGTGCAGGGCAAGCATATATCAGTGAATTATCTCGCCTATGGCGCGGATGTAGCTGTGAACCCCGGATATCTGGGGGATTTCTATCTGTTCCAACTGCCGCTGTCAGGGCGTGCGCTGGTCCGGCATCGGGGGGAGGAAATGATCGCGCATCCTGGCGCCGGCACGGTGCTCAACCCAGATCGCCGGGCGGTATTGCGCTGGGATGCGACCTGCCGCCAGATCCTGTTCCAGATCCGCCGCAGCCATCTCGAAGAGGTGGCCCGCAGCCTGACCGGCGCACCTCTGCCGGGCCCGGTCCGCTTCGATACGGCAGTCGATTTCAGCACGCCGGGCGGGCGCATCCTCTACCGCAGCTTCATGACATGTGCCGCAGCAATCGAACGCGGCACCCTGTTTCATGGACCGTCGTCGAGCATGGATACGCAGGTGGAGTTTGATCTCGTCCAACATCTTCTGCTGCACCAGCAGAGTAACATCTCACATATTCTGGCGCGGAGCAGGCAGACGCCCAAACCCCGCGAAATCCGGCGCGCGCTGGATTACATGCACGCAAACATCGCTGAACAGATCACCATTCTGGACATCGCGCAGGCCGCACAGGTGAATGTGCGGACGTTGCAATTGGGCTTCCGGCGGACATTCGGGCTCACTCCGATGCAAGTGTTGCGCAATGCGCGCCTCGATACCGCCCATTATCTGCTGACCGGGCGCCAAGATATGCTCACCGTCTCCGATGCCGCCTACACCTCCGGGTTTTCGCATCTGGGGCGTTTTTCATCGTATTACCGGGCCCGGTTCGGGCATGCGCCCAGCCGCAGGACGTGATCTGGCAAGACCAGAAACAGGCGCGCTCAGATCATCTGCCTATGCACTGCGATCGCCGCAGCGTAGTGCCTGTCGGACACATCACGCTTCACGGTCCCTTTCTTCATGGCCAATAACGGTACTCTGAACAATTTCGACCGCCCAGAGAGCGCGGAACAGGCCCGCAATACAATTGTACGATAATCAACATTATGTATAATATGTATCTATAGGTATTTCGTCGGCACCGCCGTCGTGAACTTCAACTCTTCCATCGAAATCATCGAGTTCACCTGGCTGAACTCCAACCGTCCAATCATCCGCTTGTAGACCTGATCATAGGCACTCATGTCCGACACCACGACCTTCAGGATGTAATCGACCGTTCCCGTCAGCCGGTAGGCTTCGACCACTTCGGGGATCTCGTCGATCAGATCGCAAAAGCGTTGCAGCCAATTCAGCTCATGCCGCGATGCTGTTACACCGATGAATACAGTCATCGGCACGTTCGCCCGCGCCTGATCCACCAGCACCACGCGCTTTTTGATGAGGCCCGCTTCCTCCATCCGCTTGATCCGCCGCCAGCACGGCGTGACCGACAGCCCGACAGCTTCCGAGATGGCGGAGATCACCGTATCACTGTCCTGCTGCAAGATATCGAGGATGCTCCGGTCAATCTCGTCAAAGGTGATCTTGTCGATCGGCTTGCTGCCGGTTTTGCGTGCTTTCTCGGTCATGCAGGTACGAATTCCAGCACCACACCGCAGGTCTCGCCGGGTCCCGCAGCAATGCCGCGCGCCGTCTCCGTCACCGCAATACCCGCATCCGCGAGGCATTGCCGCGCCGCCGCAATATCGAGCACCTTGATCTGCAAGCCGTTGAACACGCCCTTAGGGGATTGCGTCAGATCGACACCCGGATAGCGCGCCGCCATCTGCGCCGCAGTCACCAGCACCAACCGGGCGGAGTTCACGCCGGTCTCAACCGTCACAGACCCCTCGGCGGCGCTCACCCGCCCCTGCGCCCAGAGCCGCGCAAACCGCGCCGCATCCGCCTGCGGCTCCGGCGATACCAGCACGATCGCATCCAGACCACAGGCCGTGTTCGCGTGCTCCAGCAGTTCCGGCAGCCAGACCGTTTCCGGCGTTTTGTGCTCGCACATGAACACCGAGCCCGCAGGCACCTCTGCCGCATCGAACACCAGCGTAGAGAAGGCCGCGCGGGCGCTGCCCCCGTCCGGCAGGGGCACAGGCCGCTCGAAACTGCCAAGTCCGTGCGTCCCGATGCCAAGCGCGCTGAGCGCCGTTTGGGCATCCTCTGCGGTACTGATCCGGCAGGCGACAGCATGCAGTCCCTCGCCATGCGCCGCCAGCGCCGCCCCGCGCGCGGCATTCAGCGGCGTCGCTTTCAGCAGCCCCAGCAGCTCGAAGTAATCCTCGGGAAACATGATCGTGTAATTCGCCGATCCCTTCGCCTCCGAATGCAGCCCGCGCGGCGACAGGGTAAACCCCAGTGCCGCATAGCGCGCGGCTGCCGTGTCGAGATCATTTACAAGAACAAAACAGTGATCAACGCCTTTGACAGGATGGGACATCAGTACCTCTCTTTCATTTTTATCAGTGGCCGCTCAATCTTCGACCGGTTTATCAATGCAGCCACAAGACCGCTTTCACCGGCGCACCGGCGCCAATAGAACTTCGTGCACCGCCACCGCAGGGTTCATCTGCGCGACATACAGCGCAGTGCGGGCCATATCTTCCGGCTGGATCATGTCACCCAGCGTCGCGGGATCAAAGCCGGGCTTGCGCGCCAGCAGCGGTGTCGCCACTTCGGCGGGGCAAAGCGCTGTGGAGCGGATCCCGTGCACACCCTCCTGCGCATTCAGGCTCGCCGAGATATCCGAGAGCGCGTGCTTTGACGCACCGTACGCCACGCCGCCGCCCGGCGAATGAAACCTTCCCGCCCAGCTCGACGTGTGGATCATGATGCCGTCCTTTTGCGCCCGCATCACCGGCAGGCAGGCGCCGATCACGTTCAGCGCGCCCGTAATATTGACCCGCAGCAGGGTGTCCCAACTCTCCCAGTCGAGCTCGGCCCAGCTGCGGCGCGGGATGTTGAGCCCGGCGTTGTTGCACAGAATGTGGATCCCACCGCCCCATGCCGCAATCTGCGCCGCGGCCGCAAAGATACCCTCCCGGTCCGTCACATCGCACGGAACGATCAGCGTGTCGGTCCGCCCGGGAAAGCCCGACGCCACCCGCTCGAGCGCTTCCACCCCGCGCCCCGTCAGGGCCATACGGTATCCAGCCTGCGCGAAGGCCTGCGCCAGCGCCGCCCCGATTCCGGATCCTGCGCCAGTGATCCAAACTATCTTATCCATTTTTTCATCCGAATTTTCGCTATTCGTTGAAATGTTAGACTACATTTATATCCTACGGTAGTAATTTATTCTTCTGTTCTATACGAACGTGGAAAATACGTTGACGCGCTTTTTATCGCACCGCAAAGTTACGCTACGGAACAACAAACCGTGATTCCAAATGGAATCCAAGCGACAGGGAAGTTGAAAATGAGAAAATATCTGATTGGAGCTGGCAGCGCTTGCCTCACGGCGACGGCGGCACTTGTGCCGGCAGTCGCCTCCGCGCAAGAGGTCAAAATGGGCGGCACGGCAATCATTCACATGGCCTCGGAGCAGCGCATCCTGAACCCCGCGCTGCGCGCCTCCACAGGCGTTTATAATATCACCGGTAAAATCGTCGAGCCGCTGCTCGACAAAAGCTATGACGGCTACGTGCCGGTTCTGGCCACCGAATGGTCCGGCACCGACGACGGCCTGACCATCACGTTGAAGCTGCGCGAGGGCGTGAAATGGCACGATGGCGAACCCTTCACCTGCGATGATGTTTCCTTCACCGCGATGGAGATGTGGAAAGTTCTGCTGAACTATTCCTCCTCGCTGCAAGCCAATCTCGAATCGGTCGATTGCCCCGATCCACTCACGGCGGTGTTCAACTATTCCAAACCGATGCCGCTCGATCTGTTTTTGGCGGCGATGCCCGATCTGGGTCACCCGATGCCAAAGCACCTCTACGAAGGCACCGATATCCTCGCCAATGAATACAACACCGCGCCCATGGGCACAGGTCCCTTCAAATTCGTGGAGTATGAGCGCGGCCAATATGTGATGGCGGAGAAAAACGAGGATTACTGGCGCGAGGGGTTCCCCTATCTTGACCGGATCGTATGGCGCTTCATCACCGATAAATCCGCCGCTGCCGCCGCTCTGGAGGCGGGCGAGATTCACGAGTCGGGCTTCAACGGCGTCTCGATGGCCGATGTGGTGCGCCTGAGCGAGGACGACCGCTTCGACGTGGGCACAAAGGGATATGAGAACAACGTCGCCCACTCCACCGTGGAGTTCAATCACCGCAATCCGATCCTCGCAGATCCCGCAGTGCGCAAGGCGATGGCCCACGGCCTCGACATCGACTACGCGATCGACGCGATCATGCGCGGCTTCGCGGCCCCAGGCCGTGGTCCGATCCCGCAAGCCGGCGGCGTAAACTACACCGACGATGTGCCGCTTTATCCCTACGACGTGGAAATGGCGAAAACGATGCTCGACGATGCGGGCTATCCGGTCAAGGAGGATGGCTTCCGCTTCAAGCTGCGCCACCGCCCAGCGCCTTGGGGCGAGTATACCCAGCTCTGGGGCGAGTATTTCGCGCAAGCCATGCGCGAGATCAACATCGACGTGGAGATCCTCGCCAACGATGCCCCGGGCTTCCTGAACGGTGTCTACCGCGATCATGATTTCGACACGGCCAATGGCTGGCATCAATTCCGCTCCGATCCGGCGGTCTCCACGATGGTCTGGCTGCGCTCCGGTCAAGCCGAAGGCACGCCCTGGACCAACCAGTTCGGCTGGAAAAGCGAGGAGATTGACAGCATGATCGACGCGGCCGCCTCCGAGCTTGACCCGCAGGCCCGCGCGGACATGTACCACACAATCCAGCGTAAGGCGGTCGAGGAGCTACCCGTGATGTTCGCCATCGAACATCCGTTCATCTCCGTCACGTCCAAAAAGCTGATGAACCACCACAACACGCCACGGTGGAACTCATCGAGCTGGTACGATCTGTGGCTCGACGAATAAGCTGAAAACAGGGCAGGCCCGCAATGGCCTGCCTACTCCCATTTCTGAAAGCACACCCCCGAATGAAGCTCGCCCCACCTCCGATGCTCATCTATGCCCTCAGGCGGTTGATACAGGCCGTGCCCGTGATCATCCTGATCATGATCGGCACCTTCCTACTGCTCAAGCTGGCGCCGGGCGATACGGTCGATGCGCTGGTGGGCGATATGGGCGGCGCCGATGCGGCTTTCATCGCGAGGCTCCGCATGGAATACGGCCTCGATCAATCGGTCTGGGTCCAACTCTGGCGCTACATGACCAAGCTTGCGACCTTCGATCTGGGCGTATCTTTCGTCTACGACCAGCCGGTCACGACCGTCCTGCTCGACCGTCTGGTGACCACGCTTTTGCTCATGGCCACCTCGCTCAGCCTCGCCTTCACGATCGGGATTGCCCTTGGCGCCTTCGCCGCACGCCGCGCCTATTCGCTGACCGACAATCTCATTTCCACACTAGGCCTCGTCTTCTACGCCACGCCCAGCTTTTTCCTGTCGCTGATGATGATGCTGCTCTTTTCGGTCAAACTCGGCTGGCTGCCCGTGGGCGGGATCAAGACGATCGCGGGTTTCTACACCGGTTGGGATCATGTGGTGGATGTGACCCGCCATCTGATCATGCCAACGACGGCGCTCTCGCTCATCTATCTGTCCTTCTACCTGCGTCTCATGCGCGCCTCCGTTATTCAGGTCACCGATCAGGATTTCGTCCGTACCGCGCGGGCCAAGGGCGCGGGCGAAACGCGGCTGATGGTCCATCACATCATGCGCAACGCGCTGCTGCCCGCCGTCACACTGTTCGGGCTCCAGTTCTCCACCCTGCTGGGTGGCTCGGTGGTGGTCGAGACAATCTTCACCCTCCCCGGTCTGGGCCAGCTCGCCTACCAGTCGGTCATCCAGCGCGACATGAACACGCTCATGGGCATCATCTTCCTGTGTTCCATTCTGGTCATCGTCGTCAACTTCCTCACCGATCTGCTCTACGCACGTCTCGACAGCCGGATTGAACTTTCATGAGCGTCCTCGATACCGATCTGCGCGCGCCCGAGCCGCCCCGCTACGTCATCCTGTGGCGCCGCTACAGCCGCAATCGCGCGGCACTTCTGGGCCTGTTCCTGTTCGCGATCGTGGTGGCCATGGCGCTTACGGCGGGCATCGTCGATCCGGGCGATCCGCTGCGCCGCGCGGGCGCGCCTCTCGTCGCCCCTTTCACAGACGCGAGCGTACCACTTGGCACCGACCAGCTCGGCCGCAGCATCCTGTCACAGCTTTTCTACGGCGCGCGCATCTCGCTGCTTGTGGGCGTCGCAGCCACGCTCATCTCGATCATCATCGGCATCGTGATCGGCGCGCTGGCGGGGTATTTCGGCGGCTGGATCGACGACATCCTGATGCGCATCACCGAAGCGTTCCAGACCATCCCCAACTTCGTGCTCCTGCTCACCCTCGTCGCCATCCTCGGCTCCAAGATCGAGTGGATCACCTTCGCAATCGGCGTGGTCAGCTGGACCGCCCCCGCCCGCATGGTCCGGGCGGAGTTCATGTCCCTGCGCAACCGCGAATTCGTCGATGCCGCACGCAATCTCGGCGTCTCCAACACATCCCTCATCTTCCGCGAGATCCTGCCAAACGCCCTGCCCCCGATCATCGTCTATGCCTCGGTGATCATGGCGCTCGCGATTCTGCTGGAAAGCGCGCTGGCGTTTCTGGGTCTTGGTGATCCCAACTATGCAAGCTGGGGCAACATGATCGGTCAGGGTCGCGCCGTGCTGCGCACCGCATGGTTCTGCGCTGCCATTCCCGGCATCGCGATCGTACTCACCGTCCTGTCCTTCTCCCTGCTGGGCGAGGGGCTCAACGACGCGATGAACCCAAGGCAAAAGAAATGACCCAAAGCCACCCCCCGATCCTCCAGATCGACGATCTGCGCATTTCCCTGCCCAAGGGTGCGGACCGTCCTTTCGCGCTCGACGGTCTCAGCCTCAAAGTCCACCCGGGCGAGATCGTCTGCATGGTCGGCGAATCCGGTTCCGGCAAATCGCTCTCGGCCGGGGCCATCATGCGCCTTCTCCCCGAGCCGCAGGTGCGTGTCGCAGGAGGCACGATCATCTTCGAAGGCGAAGATATCCTCGCCAAGACCGAGGCCGAGATGCGCAAGGTGCGCGGCAAGCGGATCTCGATGATCTTTCAGGAGCCGATGACCGCGCTCAACCCGCAAAAAACCGTGGGCTGGCAGCTCGACGAAGTCCTGAGGCTCCACATGGATGCCTCCCGCAAGGAGCGCTATGCCCACGCCATCGAGATGCTGGAGCGTGTCCAGATCCCCGATCCCGCCTCGGCCTACAATGCCTATCCCCACCAGATTTCCGGCGGCCAGCGCCAGCGCGTGATGATCGCCATGGCCCTATCGCTCTCGCCTCGCCTCGTCATCGCAGATGAGCCTACCACGGCACTCGATGTGACAACCCAGCTCCAGATCCTCAAGCTCATCCGCGAATTGCAGCAAAAGGACGGCGCGGGCGTGCTGTTCATCACCCATGATTTCGGCGTGGTGGCGGAAATCGCCGACCATGTCGTCGTGCTGCGGCAGGGCGAAGTGGTCGAGCAGGGTCCCGCCACCCGTATCCTCAACCACCCCGAGCATCCCTATACCCAAGCGCTCATCGCCTCCGTCCCCGATCTCAAGCCCCCTGCCGCCAAGCCCCGGTCAGACCTGCCCGTCGTGCTCAAAGGCACCGGCCTGCGCAAGACCTTCGCCGCGCGCGGTGGTTTCCTGAGTGGGCGGCGCAAGGAAGTCGTCGCCGTCAAAGACCTCAGCTTCACGCTTCATCAGGGCGAGACCCTCGGCGTGGTGGGCGAATCCGGTTCCGGCAAAACCACCGTGTCGCGCCTGGTCACGCGCCTGCTCAAGGCCGATGCGGGGGCTGTCGAAGTCGACGGCACCGATCTTCTGGCCTGTTCGCCCTCGGAGCTGCGCGCGATGCGCAAGCATATCCAGATGGTGTTTCAGGATCCGATGGCCTCGCTCAATCCGCGCAAGCGCGTGATCGACATCATCGCACAGGGCCCCATCGTGCACGGTGTGGGTCCCGAGGAGGCGCGTGCCCGCGCCCGCGACCTGCTGGAGATGGTGGAGCTGTCGCCCGCCGCCGCCAACCGCTTTCCCCATGAATTCTCTGGCGGCCAACGCCAGCGCATCGGCATCGCGCGCGCACTGGCGCTGGAGCCCAAGGTCATCGTCGCGGACGAACCTGTCTCGGCGCTCGATGTGAGCGTTCAGGCGCAGGTACTCAAATTGCTCGCCGATCTGCGCGACCGGATGAACCTGTCGCTTCTGTTCGTAACCCACGATCTGCGCGTCGCGGCCCAGCTGTGCGACCGCATCATGGTCATGCAAAAGGGCGAAGTGGTCGAAAGCGGGCCCACCGCCGACGTGTTCGCCGACCCGCAGCACCCCTACACCCAAAACCTGCTCTCATCCATTCCGGGGCGCTCTTGGGTGCCACCCGTTCGCAAAATCGACGCCGCCTGAGGAGACCCAATGTCCCTATCCTTCGAGACGATCCGCACCGCCATCATCGGTGAAGGCGCCACGATCCCCGGCCCCTTCGGGCCGCGCGCGATCCTCTACGCCGATTATGTCGCCTCGGGCCGTGCGATCGGCTTCATCGAGGATGCGATCCGTACGCATGTGCTGCCCTTCTATGGCAACACCCACACCGAGACCTCGTTTACCGGCCGCCGCTCCACCCAACTACGCGAACTCGCGCGCGAGACAGTACGCCGCGCAGTCTATGCAGATGAGGATCACGCGGTCATCTTCACGGGCGCCGGCGCCACGGCAGCGGCGGACAAGCTGGTGCGGGCGCTATCGCTGCGCGATCTGGACGCGGGCGCCGTCGTGTTCGTGGGCCCTTATGAGCACCATTCGAATGATCTCATCTGGCGCGAAAGTGACGCGCAGATCGTGCGCATACCGCTGACGCAGACGGGCGGCATCTGCCTCAATACGCTCGCGGAAAAGCTGGTGGAACACGTCGCTGCCCCGCTCAAAATCGGCGCGTTTTCCGCCGCCTCCAACGTGACCGGCGTGCGTACCGATCTGCGTGCCATCGCGCGGCTGATGCATACACACGGCGGCTGGTGCGTGGCTGATTTCGCCGCCGCCGCCCCCTATATTCCTGTGCGCCTTGCCGCCAGCGCGCCCGGCGCGGACGACCGGATCGATGCTGCCTTCCTGTCACCGCATAAATACCCCGGCGGCCCCGGCGCCTCGGGCCTGCTGATCGCCGACCGCCGCATGCTCGATACACTCCGCCCCACCGTCACCGGCGGCGGCACCGTATCCTACGTGACCGCGACAGGCCATAATTACGTCGCCAACCCCGAGCGTCGCGAGGAGGCGGGCACCCCCTCGATCATCGACAACATCCGGGCCGGCATGGTGCTCCAGCTCAAGGCCGACATGGACGAATTGGAGGTCGAGCACCGCGAGCAGGCCATGACAGCCCGCCTCGCCGCCGCCCTCGCGGACATTCCCCAGATCGACGTGCTCGGCCCCCAGGGCGCGGACCGCATCGGTGTTTTCTCGTTCAACATCTCCGCAGACGGCAAGCTGCTCCACCATAACTTCGTGGTGGCCCTGCTCAATGATCTGTTCGGCATTCAGGCGCGCGGCGGATGCTCCTGCGCCGGCCCCTACGGCCACACGCTCCTGCACATCGACGATGCCACCACGACCTGCCACGAGCGTGCCGTCAATATGGGCCATTCCGCCTTCCGCCCCGGCTGGGCACGGCTGGGCGTCAACTGGTTTTTCAGCGAGGACGACGTCGATCATATCGCCAGCGCCCTTGATTTCATCGCCCGGCGCGGCCTCGATCTGCTGCCCTACTATCATCTCGATCTGTGCACGGGCGTTTGGCGCACCCAGTGCAAGTTTGACGACAGCGGCCCCGCCTCCCTTTCCGATCTGTGGCGCAACGCAGCCGAGCCCGAAACGGCCGCGCCCTCGTTTGCCGACTGTCTTGCGCAGGCCGGCGCCTTGGCGGATGCCGCGGCCGCGCAACCCTGCGCTGCCCCGGAGGCGATGCTCCCCGAAGAGGAAACCCTGCGCTGGTTCTGGTTGCCGCAAGAGACCCGGACCCAGCCGCACCCACGGATGGAAAAATCTGCATGAGCGCCGTCACATTCCCCCCTTCCCTCTGGGCCGATACCGCTCCTCCGCGCACTATGGCACCAGCGCTGGAAGGCACGGTCGAGACGGATATCGCCGTGATCGGCGCGGGTTTCACCGGTCTGTCGGCTGCGATCGAGATCGCACGCGGCGGCGGGTCGGTCATCGTGATCGAGGGCAAAGCCGTCGGCTGGGGTGCTTCGGGACGCAACAACGGTCAGGTGATCCCCATCCTCACCTCCGCCGAGCCCGATGCATGGATCGCGCGCTACGGCGAGGCGGGCAAGCGGATGGTCAACCTGATCGGAAATTCTGCCAACATCCTCTTCGATCTGGTGCGCGAATACGACATGGACGCCGAAGCCGAGCAATCGGGCTGGTTCCAGCCCGCGCACAGTCCCGGTCGCGTCGCCCTGTCGCGCAAGCGCGTCGAGACGTGGCAACGCCACGGCTTTCCCGCGGAGCTCAAGACAGCCGATGAGAGCCGCGAGATGCTCGGCACCGATTTCTGGTACGGCGGCATGTACAATCCCACGGGCGGACACATCAATCCGCTCGCCCTGTCGCGCGCCATGGCAAAAACCGCCGAAAGCCTCGGTGCGACGATCTTTGAGAACTCCCCCGTCAACCGCTATGCCCGCGAGGGGGCGCATTGGATCATCCGCACCGCAACAGGCACCATAAAATCCCGCGCCCTCATCCTCGCCACCAACACCTACACCGGCGAGCTTGTCCCCTCCCTCGCCCCGCGGCTGGCGAAATCCATCGTCCCGGTGCTAAGCTGCCAAATGGCCACGCCACCGCTGGGCGACAATCTGCGCAGCACAATCCTGCCGGGCCGTCAGGCCGTCTCCGACACACGCGGCGATCTGCGTTTTTTTCGCTACGACGCGCGCAACCGCCTGATCACCGGCGGTGCCGTGATGGGTAATTACAACGTGGCCGCCCGCGTCCGTGCCAAAGCAGCACGCAGTCTTGCGGAGGCCTTTCCCGATCTGGGCGCCCCCGATATGACCCACGTCTGGTCAGGCTACATCGGCATGAACTGGGACCGTTTCCCGCGCATCCACCGCCTCGGCCCCGACGGCTACGCCTGGATCGCCTGCAACGGGCGCGGCGTGGCACTCGGGACCGCACTGGGCCGCGAGCTGGCCCGCGCTGCCCTCGGCGTCAGCGAGCAAACCCTCGCCCTGCCCTTCTCCGAGCCGAAACCGTTTCCCGCCCACAGCATCGTCCGCCGCGTGGCCCCCGCCTATCTGGGCTGGCTCAAGCGCAAGGACATGACCGAACCAAAGACATGAAGGAAAACCAGATGAGCCACAACGACATACCCGACGGCATGGAAATCAACGACATCCCGATCCTTCTGCGCCGCAAGATGGAGGCGATGCTGCTCAAGCACGTCCTCGACGTGATCACCGACCGCACCGGCCGCGCGGAGGCGGAAGCCGTGATCGGGGAGGCTTGTTCGCGCTCCGCCATTGAGCAGGGCAAGCAACTCGCCGAAGCGCTTGGACGCACCCCCGATCTCACCGATTTCGCCGCGATCCAGCCGAACTGGACCCGCGAGGACGCGCTCCAGATCGAGACGCTGGAAGCGACGGAGGAAAAGCTTGATTTCAACGTCACCCGTTGCCGCTATTCGGAGGCCTACAAGGAGATGGGGCTGGGCGATATCGGCCACCTGCTGTCGTGCAACCGCGACGGTGATTTCTGCATCGGCTACAACCCCGATATGGAACTGACCCGGACCCAGACCATCATGCAGGGCGCGAGCCACTGCGATTTCCGCTACCGCATGAAAACCAAGGAGGTTTGAGCCATGGCCGTTGAGAACTGGGTCGCCCGCGAGGTCGAAAGCCTCACCGCCTTCCGCCGCGATCTGCACCAGAACCCCGAACTCCTGTATGATCTGCCCCGCACCGCCGCGACCGTGGCGCAGGCGCTGCGCGATGCGGGCGTCGATGAGGTGGTCGAAGGGATCGGCCGCAGCGGCGTCGTGGGCGTGATCCACGGCCAGACCAACACCTCCGGGCGTACCATCGGCCTGCGCTCCGATATGGACGCTCTCCCGATCAAGGAAGCCACCGGTGCGCCATGGGCCTCGCAGACGGAGGGCAAGATGCACGCCTGCGGCCACGACGGGCACACCGCCATGCTGCTGGGCGCCGCGCGCCACCTGGTGCAAAGCCGTGCGTTTGACGGGACGGTGATTGTGATTTTTCAACCGGCAGAGGAGGGCGGCGCGGGCGCGAAAGCGATGATCGACGATGGTCTTTTCACCCGCTGGCCCTGCCATGAGGTCTACGGGATGCACAACCGGCCCAATCTGCCGGTAGGCCATTTCACCATCGCCTCCGGCCCGATCATGGGGTCGGTGGACGAGATCAGGATCACCATCGAGGGCCGGGGTGGCCACGCCGCGCGCCCCGACGAGACGATCGACACGTTCCCCATCGCCGCCGCCCTCATTCAAGGGGTCCAGACGATTACGTCACGCACCGTCGATCCGATGGACAACGCGGTCGTGTCGCTGTGCACGATCCACGCGGGCAACGCCTTCAATGTGATTCCCCAATCCATCGAGATCACCGGCACCGTGCGCACCCTGCGCGAGGAGGTCCGCGCGCATATCGAGGCGCAGCTTCAGGCGCTGGTGCCCAACACCGCCGCAGCCTACGGTGCTGTCGGCACAGTCGACTACATCCGCATGTATCCTGTCACGGTCAACCACGCGCGCGAGACCGACCTCGCCGCCGCTGCCGCGCAGGAAGTGGCGGGCATGGCCAACGTCTCGCTCGATATGGCGCCAGTGCTGGGCGGGGAGGATTTCTCCTTCATGCTCAACGAGGTCCCGGGCGCGATGATCAACATCGGCAATGGCCCTTCCGCCGGGCTGCATCACCCTCAGTATGATTTCAACGATGATGTGATCGCATGGGGCTGCTCATACTGGACCACCCTGGTCCGCCAACGCTTGCCCGTGACCTGACGACTGCTGCAACCCTCGCCTGCGCGGCTTCCCGCCGCCGCGCAGGGGTCTCAAGCGCTAATTGGCCTAGTTTCCCACGCCCCGTTTAACTTTCCGACAGAACGATACACTTCAAGCGCACTATGGCCATACCGGCCGATGCGGCGCCCGAAGGACACCCGATGAAGAAACACTATGAAGCACTACTCGCCGCAACCGTCGCCATGGGGATAGTGTTCGCCATCGTCGCCCACTTCACCGACACGGCAATGAAAGGCCGCACACCGTCTGGTGCAGCGTCAACCAGCACGGGCAAGGCGATTGCAAGCGCCGATCAAAACAGCGAACTCTTCACTCGGCCCAACTCTGACGCGCCGGAGGCACAACAGTCCTTGCTGGGCCGGATCGGTATCGCGCTCAGTGGCTCCTAAATCCCGACGCATCACGACAGTATGTTGTGTCTCCTGATTGGTGCGGCGAGCGTGATCTAAGATTATATCGCGATGCGCATCGCCCGCTGCGACCATACGCTCATCGATGGCGGAATTTACCGTGCAGGTTTGGATCTCGTCATTCCCAGTGTCCAGAAGCTTGTCCTTTGCGTCTCTGCCGATCTTGCTCGACGGGAATGGACGCGTCCACCGCGTGACTTGAGAGGGCGCCCACACGCAAGGCACGAAAAAGCCGCGCAACCCGACAGGGCTCCGCGGCTTTTCTGTGTCAGACGGTTAATTTGCCCTCAGGCAGCAGTCCGAAAGGTGTGGACGACATGCTCACCAACATCTGGCTGGCTGCCCTCGTCCAAATTTGCTTTCGCAATCTGGTAGCCAAACCGGAAGGGGTTGCTCGTGGAGGCCCACATCGCTGCCTCCGCTATATCGAGTTCAAGCAGCACCGCGTTAGGATCTTCTGGCCCGCCTTCAAACCAAGCGCCAATCATCGCCGACCAAAGCTCTTCGATCTTTTTGCGGTCGTCCACGATGCTGAGGTGCCCGGCAATACAGGCGTGAAAATCCTGCCCGTTTGATACGACCGTGAAGCGCGCTTCTTTGCCCGCTCCAACCGCCTTGGCGAGATCGGTATCACGCGCCGTGATAAATCTGATCTTACCCGCTTCGCGGTCTCCGAAATGCGTCATGGGTTGCAAATGCTGGTCGGAGCCGTGGATCCCCAACATGCCCGTGCGCACGTCGTCGAGTTCATCGAAAAGGACCGCCTCGGGATTGGTGGTGAGTTTTTCTTCATTTGCCATGATAGGATTCCTTTCGTCTCGTTTCAGTTGCTAAAGGATCAACGGTCAGGGTGCCCTTACGGTTCCGCAGAATTCATTGAACAGCGGAAGCGGCTTACCGCTGAGCGGTCGTCGGATCGCAGTCTGCCCCGCAATTTCTCGGGAACGATCCGTAGCAGTTGTCGTTAATATGTATCCAAGCGTTATTACGCGAGCCACACGGCTCCTCTCCAGCAGATGAAAGAAGAATGATCCCATGCAAACTGCTGTTGAGGCGCGCCCGGACGCGTCCCGCGCCACATCCAATATCGACGTATTGATCACCGCAAGCGAGGCTTACCCCAAGTTCGAAGCCCTCATGCTCGGCGCAACAAACAACATCGTCATGGGCTTTCGCATTTTCGATCCCGAAACCCGGCTGGTGTCAGAGAAGGCGCGCGCCGTGGGCAGCATCTGGGCGGATCTGCTGGTCCACACCCTCAATCGCGGTGTACCGGTTACGCTGATGCTCTCGGACTTCGATCCGATCGTCGGCCATACCCTGCACGAGATGGCATGGCGGTCTGTCGAAGCCCTCGAAGCGCTCAACGACCGGACCAAGCCGGATGCCGCACAGATCACTGTGAACTGCTTCCAACATCCCGCGGAAGGGGGATTTGCCTCCCGCCTGATCTTCGCTCTCAAAACCCGCAAGAAACTCCGCGAGATCGCCCGTGAGATTACCGAAAGTGATCATCCGGAAGAGCGCCTGCACTACGCTCCTGGCCTGTCAGATCTGCTCTTTATCAAAGGCGGCAAGGTCCGCATGCGCAAAACCGCCCTGCCCGCGCCGCGCCCCGTCACGCTGCATCATAAAATGGCTATTTTCGACGATGAGATCACATATATCGGCGGCCTCGACCTCAACGATCGCCGCTACGACGATCTCGAACATGACCGCGGAGCGCAGGAGACATGGCACGATGTCCAGATGGTCTCCCATGACCCGCAAGTGGCTATGGCGGCACAGGAATATCTGCGCACACTCCCCGATGTCACCCACCGCAAAGCGCCCCCTGCCCGCCACGCAAGCCCCCTGCGCGTGACACTCTCGCGCAAGCGGGCCTCCAATTTCTGGCATCTCGCCCCCGAGCGCGTGCTGACGCAACTGCTCGACGAGTATCTCAAGCAGATCGCCCGCGCCCGCACTTTCATCTACATCGAGACGCAATATTTCCGCGACAGGCGCATTTCAAAAGCACTCGCACGCGCGGCACAGCGCAATGCGGGGCTCCGGCTCATCGTTCTGCTGCCCGCCGCCCCCGAAGAGGCCCTGATCGACGAGAGCCCCGGTATCGACACAAAGTTCGGAGAATACCTGCAAGCCCGCGCCCTGCGCCGCGTGCGCCGCGCCTTCGGCAACAGGTTTCTGGCCGTCAGTCCGATACAACCGCGCAGGCCCGATGCCCGCGACGCCAGCCATGACCGCGCCACACTCGAAGGCTCGCCGGTGGTCTATGTCCACTCCAAGCTGGCCATTTTCGACGATCACGCAGCCATCATCTCCTCTGCCAACATAAACGGGCGGAGCATGAAATGGGACGCGGAGGCAGGCGTGGTGCTCGACACGCCCGAAGAGGTCAGGTTCCTCACATCAAGGGTTTTCGAGATCTGGCTGGGAGAGGACAAGGATTGCACCCCCCAGACCGCCTTTACCTGCTGGGTGAACCGCGCTTTGCGCAATGCAGGTCGCGCGCCGGAAGACCGCGAAGGCTTCATCGTGCCCTATGATCTCAAGGCCGCCACACTCGCAGGCGTGCCCGTTCCGGGCGCCCCGGAGGAGCTGGTCTAGGCCGCTGCGAAGATTCTGTTGGGAACCATTTCGGCCTGCGACAGTTTGTCCAGCACAACGGCTAACGAGTAAATTGCAGAAGGAGACAGTCATGCTTGGTTGGGCTTTAACATTTTTCGTAGTGGCGATCATCGCCGGTATTCTTGGGTTTGGTGGCATCGCAGGCGCGTCCGCAGGGATCGCCCAGATCCTCTTCGTGCTCTTCATCATCCTGTTCGTCATCGCCATGGTGGCGCGGGCAGTACGCGGCAAACCGCCCGTCTGAATGAAGCACGAGTGACCATCACACCCTATACCATTGGCCCTGCAGGGATGCAGGGCCTTTTTGGTGCGATAGCCCATCAGGGCGCGCGCGCCACACCTCCCAACAGGACCTGAATCGAAAATGGACGACCGACACAAGATCAAGAACCTGCTCACGTTCATTGCAATCATCATCGCATTTGCAGCCCTTTACGTAGCGCGCGATCTCTTCCTGCCGATCGTGATCGGCCTCATCGTGGCGCTCACGTTCAGCCCTGTGGTGCGCAGCTTTGGCCGCTTCGGCATCCCGGAAGGCATCACATCCGCCGCACTGATCCTCGTCGCAGGCGCCATCCTCGCCATAGCGTCCTACGGTCTGAGCGGCCCGGTCTCGGACATCATGTCCGATGCCCCCGCCATGGGGGCGGAGCTGCGTCAGAAGCTCAAAGGCCTGATCCTCTCTATCGAATCCGTCCAAAGCGCCGGCAAGCAGGTCGAGGAGATGACCACGAGCGCGGATGCAGCGCCCGTAGTGGCGGTCGAGAAGCCGGGCCTGCTCGCCTTCGCCGCAGGCAGCCTCGCCAATTTTCTGGGGCTCATGGGCGTGGGCCTCGTCCTCGCGATGTTCATCCTCGCGTCCGGTGATCTCTTCTACATCAAGCTCGTACAGGCCTTTCCCAATTTCTCCAACAAACGCCGCGCCATCCGCACCGCCCGCGACATCGAGCGGCAAATTTCGCGCTATTTCCTGACAATTACCCTGATCAATGCAGGTCTCGGGCTGTGCATCGGCGCGGCGCTCTATGCCGTTGGCCTGCCCAATCCGGTGATGTGGGGGGCCATCGCCTTCGTTCTCAATTTCCTGCCCTTCGTCGGCGGCATGATCGGCGTGGTGCTGATCGCGGCTTACGGCATCCTGAGCTTCGACACGCTGACCGCAGGCCTTTTGCCCGCCTTCGTCTATGCCGTCATCAATGCATCGGAGGCCCAGTTCGTCACGCCAACCATTCTCGGCCGAAGCCTCGAGATGAACACCGTGTCAGTGTTTCTGACCGTCATCATCTGGAGCTGGCTCTGGGATGTGCCGGGCGCGTTGATGGCTGTGCCGTTCCTCGTTTTGCTGAAGGTAATCTGCGCAAACGTGCCAGGCATGGCAACTTTGGGCAATTTTCTCGGGCCGCGGGCCCCCTTTGACGCCGCCTGAGTGCCACATCGAAACGCCCCAAGGATTGGCGCCGCGGCGCTGCAAAACCTGATAGTTCCTGTGCAAATCCCCCGCGAGGGCTAGCTAAAGATACCACAGAGGAGAAGAGAGTGACCAAGCCAGACAAAGAAAAAACCGCGAAAGACAGTTCAGAGGATCACTCCAAAGAGGTCGAGTCCCCAACCGAAAAGACGCTTACCGAAGACGAACGCGAAGAGGTCGCCGATCACGGCAGACTGTCTGCACTCGCCGTCTATTCCATCATCCTGCGCGAGGGCGAGGAGGAGTTGCGGCGGCCTTTCGCATCATTGTGGTGGTCAGGCGTGGCAGCCGGGATCGGCATTTCCACCTCCGTGCTGGCAGAATCCGTGATCCGTTCCAACATGGGCAGTGATCATCCCTACCTCTCCGCCGTGGAAAGCCTCGGGTACACGCTGGGCTTCGTCCTCGTGATCCTTTCGCGGCTCCAGCTTTTTACCGAGAATACCATCACGGTCGTGCTGCCGTTGCTGGCCGCGCCCAGCAAATACGGCTTTAGCCGAACCGCGAAATTATGGGGCCTAGTTTTCATCGCCAATATGGTCGGCACCTTTTTCACCGCCGCCATCGCGGTCCACGGCGGGATCCTGACCGACGAGATCCTCGGTGCGGCCCTCGAAATCTCGCGCCATCTGGCAGAGCTGTCGTTCTCCGAAACCCTGTTGCGCGGCATTCCTGCGGGCTTTTTCATCGCAGCGCTGGTCTGGATGCTGCCCTCGGCCAAAGGCTCGGAAGTGTTCGTGATCGTCATGTTCACATGGCTCATCGCGGCGGGCGAATTTACCCACGTGATCGCCGGCTCCAACGAGATTTTCAACCTGGTGCTGATCGGCGAGATGAACATGATCACGGCCCTCTTCTCGCACATCGCGCCCACGCTGATCGGCAATATCATCGGCGGCACCGGCCTCTTCGCGATGCTGGCCTACGGGCAGATCCACAAGGAGATGTAGCCGCAAGCCCTCTGCAGCTGCTCCATCGGCACCAACCGCGGCGAGGGGATTTGAAAACCCTCGCCGCACTGTCGTTGTGGTGGGGATTTATCGGCCTCGGATAGTGTATTTCGCCGAGCTGGAACATACATCGCGCATATTCGTTTGTGAGATCAACGCCCAGCCGGAGACACCGATGCCTGATTTGGACCAGCCCCCACTACAGACAGGCACGCGCACGGCGTCCTTGACGGGCATTCTCGACGATGTAGAAGCCCTCGCTCAGCGCAGCGAAAAGGTTCATGTGGATGAAATCGTACAAACACTCGGGCGGACCTCCTCCGCCGCCCTGATTTTCATGCCGGCCCTCATTGCCTTCTCGCCCCTGAGCGGCATTCCCGGTCTGTCGACGATCTGCGGCCTCACGATCACCATCATCGCTGCGCAGGCAATAGTCGGGCGCAGCAGGCTCTGGCTTCCGGGTTTCATCATCCGCCGCTCGATCGACGCAAAGCGCCTCTACACAGCACTTGAAAAGGTGCGCAAACCGATCGCCTTTCTCGACAGACACACCCACGAGCGCCTTACGTTCCTGACCACCGGCGCGGGGGAAAAGCTCCTGTTCGCGCTGTGTCTGCTGGGCGGTATGATCATGCCCTTTCTGGAAGTGATCCCGTTTTCCGCCTCCATTGCCGGTGCGTCAATCTCACTGCTCTCCATCGCCATCCTAACCCTGGACGGCGCAATCGTCGCCATGGCCGCCGGGCTGCTGGGAATCATCATCGGCACCCTCTCGCTGGCCTTCTAGCCCTTGCCCACATTTACCCACGAGCTCGCGTTTTAGGGAACACCCGCTCCCGTCGCGCGTTGGCCCATCAAAGGCGCCGTGCCTAACATCCGCGCCCGAAATACATCATTCAAGGAGATACAAATGCCCGAACATTTCGTAAAAGAACTCGATCAAGCCGCCCGCCAGGACATGGTGACCTTGCTCAACGCCAATCTTGCCGACGTTATCGCTCTCACGCTTGCGGTAAAGCAGGCACATTGGAACCTTAAAGGGCGCGGCTTTATCGGCGTCCATGAGCTGCTCGACGACGTGGCCGACCGCCTACGCGAAAGCGCCGACCTGATGGCAGAACGCGCCGTGATCCTAGGCGGTTTCGCCAAAGGCACGATCGAAGTCGTTGCCGATCAGAGCAACGTCGCCCCCTACCCCGTCGATGAAAGCGACATCACCGCCCACATCGAGGCGCTCAAAGAGCGGTTCATGGCCGTGGGCGGCACCGTCCGTCTCGCCATGGCCAAAGCGGATGAGGCGGGCGACGAAGACACCGCCGATATCCTGACGGAAGTGAGCCGCGCGCTGGACAAAGATGCCTGGTTCATCGGCGCAAACGCCTGATAGACGACCCAAGGGGCCCTTTCAACGGGGCCCCTTGTTTCTTCCAACACCCCAAAACTTCTAAACGCCCGGCGCCGATTCCGCGCGGCCGGTATCACCCCGCCGCAAGCCCTTCGCGCCCAGCAGATCCGTCTGCCAAGTCGCCCCCGCCGCCGCCACAGCGCCCAGAAGATTGGCCAGCACCGCGGCACCCACGATCCCCGGATAGCCAAACATCGACACCCCGATCCACGCCAGCGACAGATAGATCACAAACACACGGCTCAGACTGATCGCCATCGACCACAGCGCCTTGTCCCGCGCATTCATCGCGGAATTCGCAATCACCACAATGCCGTAGCCAAACATCGTCAGACCCACGTATTTGAGATACTGCGCCGCATAGCCCAAATCGCTTTCCCCGGAAGCCAGTAGCCCCGCGATCGGTTCCGCGAAAATCCACAGCACCGCACCGATCACCAGACCGTACACCATGCAGAAGCCGTAGGCGCCCAGCGTTGCAGCCTGCGCCCGCGGCACCTTGGCAGCACCCCAGTTCTGGCCCACCACAGGGCCAATCCCCGCCGACAGCGCCATCAGCGGCACCAGCAGGATGGATTGCACTCGCCCCGCCACACCAAACCCCGCCACCGCATCATCGCCCACCGTGGCCACAGCCGCAGTGACTAGCGCCATACCCGCCGGATTGATCGCATTCGAGACCGAGGCAGGCAGCCCGACCTTCAGGATACGGGTCACGCTTTCGCCCAGCCCTGCCAGCACACGGCCGCACACGCCCAGCAGCCCCCGCCGCCACGCGATCCAAAGCGCGATCGCCATTGCCACTATCCGCCCGATCAGCGTGGACAGCGCCGCACCCGCAGTACCCATCTCCGCAAATGGCCCCCAGCCGAAGATAAACACAGGATTGAGCAAGATCCCGAAAAGCGCCGCAACGATCATGATCGCCGCCGAGGTGGCCCCGTCACCATGCGCCCGGAACACCGAATTGGTAATCATCATTACAACCAGAAAGGGAAATGAGAGCGCCCAAAGCGGCATATAGGCGGCCACCTCGGCCGCCACATCACCCTTGGCCCCCAACGCGCCGAACAGGAGCGGATAGGCCAGCCAGATTACCATCCCCAGCGCCAGAGAAGCAGCCAACCCAAGGCCGATCGCATGCAGCCCCAAGCGCTGCGTCTGCTCGTCCTGCGCCCCTGCCCCGATGCTTTGCGACAGCACCGAATTTGCCCCCGCGCTCAGCCCGATCGACAGTGAGGTGATCGCGGTGATCACAGGATAGATAAAGCCCACAGCCGCCAGAGCAGCACCGCTCACCTGCCCCAGAAAATAGGCATCGGCCAGTCCTACGGCGATCACCGAGAAAATCCCGAAACTCATCGGTGCCGACATAACAGCCAGCGCCCTCCAGACGGGGCCTTCGGTGAGGTCCCGCTTCCCGCTCTGTGTCAAAACTACTATCCTAAATTACATCTGCACTAGCGGACAAACCGCATGCTCGCGCATCCGGCGTCACGCCCTGTTGGTGCACTTAGGGCGTTACCGCGCCATTGGTACTTCCATCACCAGATCAACGCTGGCAAATGCCTCCACAGGCCGCCTGACCCTCACCTCTCAGGCGATCAGACACTCCCGCCCGCAAGCGACCTGCCAGACAATGCCTTCGGGCGGGTATTCGAGCGTGACCTGCCCGCTGAGCGCCTGCTCCACCATGGGTCCCAGCACGGTCGAGCCGAAACCCTTGCGCACCGGCGCTGTCACAACCGGTCCCCCGGCCTCGCGCCAGCGCATCACAAAGCCGGTATCGGCGGTCTCGCCGTGCCGCCACTCAACCTCGACCTGCCCTGCATCACCGCTCAGCGCACCGTGCTTTGCAGCATTGGTGGCCAATTCGTGAATGGCCATTCCAATGCCCTGCGCCGCCTCCGCGGTGATCTTGAGCGCGGGACCCTCCAACGACACCCGCGATTGCGTGCCATCCGACACGTGGGCAAGCTGGGCCGTGATCAGATCCTTGAGATGCACGCCCGCGTTGCGATCCTCAAGAAGCAGGTTATAGGACGCGGCAAGCGCTTGCAGCCGTGCTTCGTATGCAGCCATAAAGTCGCCTTGCGCGCGCCCGCCACTCAGCCGCGCAATGGATTGCACGAGCGTCAGCACATTTTTCGAACGGTGGTTGATCTCTTCCATCAAAGACCGGATATGGGCCTCCGATTTCTTCCGCTCCGTGATATCAAAGGCAGATGCCACCAGCTTCTCGATCCCGCCTTCGGCGTTGCGGATCGGGGCCAACATGAAATCTATCGCCATAATTTCATTGCCCGCCATCCGCACTTCGGCGTCATATCGGACTGTCTCCCCTGCCCGCGCCCGGGCAATCGCCTCTTTCAGCCCCGCCGCGGCCTCAGCTTTGTAGCTCCACCAGTCCGCCTCCCAGAACTTTTTGCCGATCACATCGGCGCGTGTCAGTCCTCCGGCCACCAGCGCGGGGTGATTGGCTTCGAGCAGTGTGCCATCGGCATCCAGAACGCCGATAAAGGCCACGGCATTGTCGAGGATTTCGCGCAGTTCGTCTGCATCCTCGCGCAGAATGATCACTTCGTTGGTTTGGGGTGTAAGGTCATAGAAATGGCACACTGCGCCAAAGCTGCCGTCAGGCAGCGTGATCCGTTGTATCACCCAATCGTAGGATTCGACGGCATCACTGTTCTTGCGCTTTTCGCTCGTCGGCTCGGAGCGGTAGGCCTCCCCCGTCTCGAGTGTATGCCGATAGCGGGCCACAACGTCCGAGGCAAACGTCTCATCCCAAAGCACGTTCAACACTTCTTCGATGTTGCGCCCGATCACCGGCCCCGCACCGGTCAATGCCCGCTCCGCGCCTTTGCTCAGGCGAACAATCCGGAAATTCGCATCGATCTGGATCATGCCGAAAGGCACTAGGTCCAGTATCGTGTTCATCGTTTTCAATTCAGGCTGTGCCGTTCGGTTCATCAAAGGCTGTTCCGTCACATCCAAAAGAACGCCTCGTGCCTCGCGCAGCAGCCCTGTTTCAGGGTCCATCGGGCCAAAGCTCTCCCCACGGTCCAGTACCCAGCGTATCGATCCATCGCGCTTCACCACCCTGAACGTCATCCCGTAGGGCCCCGGCTTGCGCGTGGCGTTCTCGAGCATCCTGATGGCTGCATCACGGTCGTCCTGATGGATCCGCGCATAGGCGGCTGTCCTGGGATCGACAGTGGTTGTGGGCGCCATATCAAAAAGACGGTATGTCGCGAGCGACCACCACGACAGTCCATCAGCGATGTCTAAATGATAGTGCCCGATGTCTACAGGCGTCACAGGTTCTGTCGCCACGGCAGACTGAAGGTGCGATTGCGTCACGTTTATCGCCAGACCGTGCACAACGTTCTGGATGCGGTCATAGCGCAACCGCATACTTAAGATGGTATGCGGTTCGCCTGCCCGTCCAACACGAAATTCATGCTCTGGCACGAAGTCATTTGCCAACGCCGTATTGAGAAAAGCCTCGTATCGTATGCGTTCATCTTGGAGCAATGTCTCGGTGAGCGCGCTTCGTGTCTCGAGTGTCTCATTCACCCCCAGCAGACGATGCATTTCATCTGAGCACCGTAGTGTATCGTCTCCGACGGACCATAAAAACATACCGCAACCAGGAAAGTCCGGCGTCACACCTATAGTGTGATTAAACGATCGTGGGTCCATCGCACCTTTCCGCATAAAATATTGAATTAAGGGCGCGCAGTCCGTCCTTGGCAAGTCGTGTCGAGACTAGTTGAATCCCGATATGATGCAAGGCAAAGGTAGGTATTGATCTAAGCATTCCGTATCAAATCTAACCGCTCGCACTTTCTGGTAATCTCCTGTTAAGCGCCACTTGATGTATCAACAGACAAAGTTCACAGCTGTGAACTTTGTGCACTTAGCGAATTCAAAAAATGCCGAGTACTAAAGGTTCCAGCCCTTACCTGCTTGATCAATCCGTGTAGATAGGAGTTAACACATCTGATCTCAGTAAATTTCTCAAGCATCACCGACACAACGATGGCAGAATTTGCTGCACCGATAATCTTTACAGCAGTTTCCCATGTGTTTCGCTGCAAGCCAATCATTGGATAAACTTTACAGGCTGCCCTATAGAGGTCATCCCAATTGTTGACCTGGCCGCCACCAAATAATGCAATCTCAGGGCACCGTTCCTTCATCTCAGCAAATAGGATTTGATGTTTCTCTCTATCTGTCGTTGCTAGTTCTAAGTATTTATTAGGACTAGAACAGTGGTGCTCATTTTGAACGTCGTTGGTGCTTAATTGGGCTGACTCGGCAATCAAAAAGTCACGCAGCTTTTGAAGGTGGTCTGATACATTTCCGTGAATTTGCTCCAATTCCTCAACAGTCAACTTCCGCCGTAACTGGCGTGTTGTGAGGCGGCAGAAATCCGAATTTTGATCGTATTGTGCAGTACTCAGAGCCCTCGTTTCGATGAACGCGATGATGTCCCGTTTCATCAAGGTAATCTCTTGCCGCAGGCCTCTGATCATTTCTTCCTCCCTGTCCGCTTTTGCGGCGAGCGACAAGAGCTCTGGATATCTGGCTGCGAGCGGTGAGATATCGAAACCGAAGGCACTGCTGTTTGGACCCCTCGTGCGCATATACCGCTTGCCGTTTGGGCTGTCGCGGCGGAGCAGCAGGCCCGCGTCTACAAGCTGGGCGAGGTGGCGGCGCATGGTGGAGCAGGGCATGCCGTTGAGGCGCTTGCAGATCGTCGCATTGGAAGCAAAGATCACTTCACCGCCGTGGAGCGTGTCGGTGCGGTGAAAGCTGATGAGTGCCTGTAGGACGCCCACCGTGCGGTCTGATAATCCCAGATGTTTGCGGGCGGTGCCTACCGCGCGCAAAGCATCCCACTTGTTCACCGATACTTCGGGCTGGGGAGGTTCGATGACCTTTGGGGATGGGACATAGGATACGGCGCGCCGGAACGGCGTTTGGGGAATGTAGCTCATATTGGTATCACAAAGACGCAGAATTCCCGCACCGCGAATCAGTTAAGACTTGCGGAGTCATACAGCGACCACTATCTTGAAGATGCAAAAGACAAGATGAGGGTCTCGTGAAGTGAATGCTTTGCGGGGCCTTTTCTTTTGTCCCTGATGTGCCTCCTGTGTTGGTTACATGCTCAGTCTTCCGCCTGCGTTTTCCATCGGGCGTGAAGGTCGGTCAGGATGTCCTCGGCGTGGGCTTCGATCCATTCGGCGAAGGGGCCTGGCTCGAGGTCGATCCTTAAATTCTTGTCGCTGTGTCGCAGAGCCGCGCTGTCAGTAGCACCAAGACTGATGCTGCGCCGGGTCGTCTTGGCCGAAGGCTGAGGCGGGGCAGGGGAATGTCTGAGCTTTCCCGCCTTCCGCAGCACGGCCTCGAAGGCGGCCTGAGATGGCTCAATCCCGCTGGACAGACCATCAAAGACAGTCTCGCCTTCCTTGTCATGAGTGGCGAGAGCTACATTGACCAGAGCATCGGGATTGATCCTGTTGTCGGTAATTGCCCGCGCCAGAGCATCCCAACGGGGGCGGCCAATGCCGTGGGCCGCACCGATGGCGCGGGCGAGGGCAGGGGTTACCGTATCGAGAATGCCCAACGCCATCGAAATCGCTGATTTAGACACTGTGAGGATTTCGGCAATCTGCGATTGGGTGCCAAAACCCTGCTCGGCCAACTCGCGGGCGAAGAGCGCTTTTTCAATGAACGACAGATCGCGGCGCGCCATATTCTCGGAGATCTGGGCACGCACGGCTGCATCATCGTCCATGGCGGCGACCAGCGCGCGGATCTTGTCGACCTTGCCGGAGGAGCGGATCGCTTCGAGCCTACGCCGCCCGTAGACAAGCAGATAGCGGCCCTCGTGCTCGGGATGCCGACGGACAAGAATGGGTACGGTCTGGCCGTTTGTCTCGATCGCGTCTCGCAGATCGAGTACATCTTCTGGGGCGAGACGGTCTGCGATGCGGTCGTCGTCTATGCTCCAAGGATCGAGCTCCCAGAGCGAGTGGCTGTCGACGGCATCGCGGGCGGAGCGCAGCGCACGATTGGACGCCATCATCGGGTTTGGCGCGGCGGGGGCGGCGGCTGCGAGCGTGTCGAGCATCGAGGCGCGCTTTTTCTTCTGATCGCTCATGTGCGCCCCCATGTTTTCAGGATCAATTGCATGATTTCATCGTTCACCGCGTTCAAACTTTCCATCGCGCGGTCGTAGGTGCTGCGGGTGAAGGCACTCCGCTCGACCTCATACAGGGTCTGTTTTGTGAGGCCCGCATCGGAAATTGCTGTGGATTTCAGCATAGGCGCGTTTAGGACCTTCTCGCCGTACATGGTCCGCAGGAAGGCAACGATGCGATTTTGCGGGGTGTCCGTCGGCTCGTAGCGGGTGAGCAGGTAGCGCATCCAGTCATGGGACATGTCCGCACCACTTTCCGCGATGACGTCCATCAGGTCGGCCGTCATGCGCAGAAACTGGCTCATCGACATTACATCGAGCATTTCGGGGTGGATTGTGACGAGGACGCCGGTGGCGGCGGAAAGGGCCGACATGGTGAGAAAGCCGAGCTGGGGCGGGCAATCGATCACGACAACATCATAATCGTCATCGACCTGCATTAGAGCCTGTTTTACCCTGAAGAAGAAGAGACCTGCGTTGCCTTTCGAGAGCGCGCGGGGGGTTTCATGCTCAAATTCCATCAGCTCGAGATTGCCGGGTATGAGATCGAGATTGGGAATATAGGTGGACCTGATCACATTGCGGATCGGGACCGGATCCTCGTAGCGGATCGCATCGTAGAGGGTGCCGCCTTCGGGCAGATCGAATTCGGGCTGTACGCCGTGCAGCGCGGTAAAGGATGCCTGCGGATCGAGGTCGATGCCGAGGACTCGAAACCCTTTGAGCGCGAGGCGTTGGGCGAGGTGGGCGGCTGAGGTCGTCTTGCCCGACCCGCCCTTGAAATTCATCACGCCAATGACTTGAAGATGATCGCCCTCGCGGCGGCCGGGCAGATAATCACCGGGTTTGCGGGCGGTTTTTTCCAACAATACGCGCAAGTCCTGGATATCGCCGGCGGAATAATGCCTCCGGTTGCCGGAAGTGACCTCGGGCTTGGGGCCTTTATCGTCGAGGTGCAGTTTGCGCAGATACGAATCGTTCACGCCGAGCAGACCTGCGGCTTCGCCGGAGGTAAACGTGCGCATTTGCTTCTCTGCATCCGGGGGAAAGAGACTTTCCCTCTGCGCATGAAGCTGGGCGGCAAGCCAATCGGAATGCTGCCGTATAATACTGTTGAGGTCTTCCGGTGGGAAGCTATCCTGCATTTTGTTGTCCGCCCTGATGGCACTGCTGCGCGTTCACGGTTACACGCGTTTTCCCGTGTATTACCGTGACTATTGCCGGAAGAGGGGAGAGAGCGCAAGAGAAATTGGAATTTAGGGTCTAATATGGGGCCTGGGCGTTGGGACTGGCTGTGCTTTCGACCTGATTGTGCCGCATCTTAGCGCAGACTACACGTTGCAGTCGGATGCTTCGCATGCAAATACGTGCAGCCCGTGAGATGTGACAACCGGAGCGGTGTAGCAGGAAGTGGATTCCCGCTGGACTGATGCCGGATACCTGAGATACGACTCATTTCACGCCATATATTATACAGTTGATGCCAATGGACAGAATTGCGCAGAACTTGAGTGAGACGGACCAGTTTCTGGTGCAAGCGGCCATTGGGCGTGACCTGCCTGCGTTTTGCGCAGGGATGGGTATCGATCTGGCGGCGTTTGCCCGCGCTGTTGATCTCGACCCGGCAGCATTTGACGCCTTCGATGCCTATATTAGTCTGGACAGGTTGTGCCGTCTGATGAAGGCGATTTCCGTCACGATGGCGGATGATGCTTTCGGTTTGCACTACGGACTGTTCTACAAGGCTGGCGGGACGGGTCCTTTCGGTTTGGGATTGAATGCGGCGCCGACGTTCGGGGATATGCTCGAGTTTTACCGCCGGTATGTGGGGGTCGTGGTCCATTCCGAGACCAATATTGTTACGGTCGGGCAGGAGACGTTCTCCATCGAATGGAGCTATTCGCCACTCATCGCGCATCAGGAGCAATACTCCGACTTTTCGGCTTGTGCTGTTCTGAGAGCGTTCAGCGGGTTTGCGGGGCAGCGCGTCTTGCCGTTGCACGGCCACCTCAAACGCGCGGCACCGATCAACACGGCGTTGTATGAGCAGACTTTCACCGGAAATATCGTATACGGGGCCTCGACCAACCGGCTGTTTTTTCCTGCATCGCTTCTGGCGCTGGAAAACCCGGCGGGCAACAGTGCTGCGTTTGCCTATATGTCGCAACAATGTGACGCCGTGCTTGATCGGTTGGCGCGCCGGAAAACAGCTGTGGCGATGGTCGTGGATGATCTGACGCAGCATCTGGGGCGTAAGAATTGTGGGATCGGTGCGGTCGCGCGCCGGATCGGAGTTTCGGAGCGCACGCTGCAACGGCGGCTGCATGTGGTGGGCACGGATTTCAGCCGCCTGTTCGAGACAACGCGCGATGGGGCTTCCGTGCGGTTGCTCACCGAGACGGAGAAGCCGGTCGCGGAGATTGCCGATCTGCTGGGATATGGCTCTCAAAGTGCCTATGCCCGTGCGGTCAAGCGGGTGCACGGGCTCACGCCGCGACAGATCCGGAGTGCGGGCAGGGCGATCCCGCGCCAGTGAGACAGTGCGCTGGCGTAGGTGGACGCGGCAGATTGGCGCAGTATGTATATTTCTGGCGGTAGCTGAATGGTGCAAACAAAGGCAATGATCCTTACCTACTTTCGAACCGGCCCGCGGTGCCTCCCCGGGACTGAACCAGCGGCGGCGATTCGTCTGCGGGACCTCGGCTGGGTCTGCTGGAATCCGGCCTAGGGCACCGTCAAAGCAGAAAAGGGACCATGAGATGAGCGCTTACCGTAAGAAGACAGCCAAGGAATTCAGTGTATTTCTGGAAGCCCTCGAGGCGCTTCCCGCGAACGAGCGCGTGCTGGAAGGGCTCTATACCGCGTCCGATCTCATTCAGGAGGCGGCCTATGCCTACGCGCATGAAATCGAGGGGGAGCAGATCGTCAATCTGATCCTGCTGGCGGACAGCGTAGAGCGCGAGGCGAAGAAACTGATGAAAAAAGACAGCGAAGTCACGCGGAACTGAGGTTTTCGAGCCGGGTCGGGGATTTTACGCTTTCAGCAATGCGAGAAGGGCGTTCGACAGACCCGCGCAGGCACTGTCCACGTCGAGGCGCGCCTGTGCTTCGGGAATGCCCTGAAACATGGACTGCGAAATGGCGAGGCTTACGGGCGGGCCGAAAACTATGTGATAGAGGGTGTCGTCGTCTATGGGTTTGAAATGACCGTCAGCGGCGCCGTCTGCCACGATGGCGATGACGCGATCGGTCATCTTCTCGATAAATCCATCATAGAACCCCTGTGCGACGGCGGGGATCTGGCGCGCGGTCTCTGCGACCACGGGCGCCATGCGGCCGGCGGGTGACAAGATGCAGCTCTCATAGACGATGCGCATCATGGCGTGGATTTTCTCATCGTGGCTCATGGTGCTGTCGTGCTGCACATCACAGAGCCTTTCGACGTTATCGGCGAGATCCACGGTCATTGCGAACACGAACAGGGCCTCTTTGGAGGCGAAATGATGATAGAGGGACGGCTTTTGCATCTCGGTCGCGCGCGCGACCATTGCAAGCGAGGTGCCGGCATAGCCATGCGCCATGAAAAGCCCCGCCGCGATCGCGCCGATCTCGCGTTGTCTGTCAGTCATGATGCCCCCGCCTCCACAAAATCTCAAACGCGGCCTTGACAAACCAATGCCTCAACTCAAGTAACCTACCGATCGTTAGGGATATCGGGTGGACCTGAATGGAGCGCAATATGTCGATATTTGGCCGGGCACTTTTTCTACTTGTTTTTACAGCTTTGCCAAGTGTGGCGCAGCAAAACCCAGCCGCCGAGCTGGGTCCGTCGGGTGTGGCATTGCCGGTCCCCTCGGTCAAGCTGATCGAGGTGGGGCAGGCCACCTCAGAGGATGTGCGGGCTTTTTTTGGCCGGATCGCGGCGCGCGAGACTGTCGATCTCAGCTTCGAGGTCGGGGGGCACCTTATCGAATTTCCCGTGGTCGAGGGCAGCCGTGTTGCATCCGGTGAACTGATCGCGCGGCTCGAACTCGGGGCTTTCGAGCGGGCGGTGGAAGAGGCGACGCTGACGCTTGCGCAGGCCGAGCGGGCCTTGCTGCGCGCGGAGAGCCTGGCCCAAAGCAACGCAGGATCGGGCGTGCAGGCCGAGAATGCCCAGACCGAGCGTGATCTGGCCGATGTGCGCTTGAGAGAAGCGCAGGCGGCACTTTCGGACGCGACCCTGAATGCGCCCTTCGATGGATTGGTGGCCACCCGGGTGACCCCGAATTTTTCAAATATCGAAGCGGGCCAGCCGATTTTAAGGCTTCACGATATGTCGGAGGTGCGGGTCGAGATCGATGTGCCCGAACGTCTGTTCCGTTTGACGGATGGCATTGTCTTTGAGGGCATCCTTCCCGCCCGTGCCGAGCCGGTCCCGCTGGAGATCGCCGAGTTCAATGCCGAGACGGGGCAGGTGGGGCAGACGTTCCGCGTCTCGCTGCGGCTGCCGCCGCTGGAGGATGCGACGCTGATTCCCGGCGCGTCGATGACGGTGCGCGCCCGTGTCGCGCGTCCGCAAGCGGACGGCTTCGTGCTGCCTGCCACCGCGATACAATCAGGCGCGGACAGGCGCGCACGGGTGATAATCTACGAAGAAACGGGCGAGGACAGCGGGACGCTGCGGGAAATGGAGGTCGAGGTGCAGTCGGTGTCGGGGACCGAGCTATCCGTCGCTGGTTTGAGCGACGGGATGATGGTTGTGGCTGTGGGTGGGCATATGCTGCGCAGCGGAGCGACTGTGCGGCCCTACCGCGGCCTGACAGTAGAGGAGTAGAGGCATGCAGATCGCCCGCTTTGCCATCGAGCGCCCGCTTTATACCTGGCTTTTCATGCTTTTTTGTCTGCTCGCGGGCGCCTTTGGATATTTTGCGGTCGGCAAGCTCGAGGATCCCACCTTCACGCTGAAATCCGCGCTGGTGATCACGCCCTATCCTGGCGCTTCCGCATCCGATGTCGCGATCGAAGTGTCGGAAAAGATCGAAGCCGAGGTGCAGCAGATGGGCGAGGTCGACACCATCACCTCGCGCAATTCGCCGGGCCTGTCGGTGGTGGAGGTCGAGATGCGCGACACCTTCGGCGGCGATGCGCTGCCGCAGATCTGGGACGATCTGCGCGACAGGGTGTCGGATGTTCAGGCGGAGCTTCCGGAAGGGGCGCTGCCCTCGATGGTCAACGATAATTTCGGGGATGTGTTCGGGATTTTCTATGCCGTGACCGCGGAGGGCTATTCGGATGCGGAGATCTGGGAGATCGCTTCGTTCCTGCGGCGCGAAATGCTGTCTGTCGACGGGGTGTCCAATGCCGAGCTGATGGGATTGCCGGAGGAGGCGATTTACATCGAGCCTGACAGCACGCTTCTGGCGAACCTCGGCGTGGATCCCGATCTGATCCGTGGGGCGGTGGCCGCCGCTGACAGCGTGGTCCCGACCGGCACGGCTGAATCTGGCGCCCGCGACTTGCGGGTCGAAGCGCCGCAGGGCGACGACAGCGAGAACGAGATTGCGGGGCTGAGCCTGGGGACGGAGGGCGGTGTGATCAATCTGTTCGACATCGCGACCATCACGCGCGCCCGCGTCGACACGCCCGGGCATATCCTGCGACACGACGGTGTGCCTGCCTTCACCATCGGGATCTCGGGTTTGTCGAACCAGAATATCGTGAACGTGGGCCAGCGGGTCGAGGCGCGGCTGACGCAGATCGAGACCATCCTGCCGCTGGGGGTCTCGCTGCATCCGATCTACGAGCAGCACCGCGTGGTGGACGAGGCCAACCAGGGTTTTGTCAAATCGCTGGGGATTTCCGTGGCGGTGGTGATCGGTGTGCTGGCGCTGTTCATGGGCTGGCGTGCGGCGGTTGTCGTGGGGGTCTCGCTGCTGTTGACGGTGACGGCCACGTTTTTCTTTATGTTCCTCTGGGATGTGAAGGTTGAGCGGATCTCTCTCGGGGCGCTGATCATCGCGATGGGGATGCTTGTCGACAATGCGATCGTCATCGCCGAAGGGATGCAGACGGAGATGCGGCGGGGGCGACGTGCGGTGGACGCTGCCGCCGATGTGGCGGGCAAGGTTCAGGTACCGCTTTTCGGAGCGACGATCATCGGGATCATGGCGTTTGCCGGCATCGGGCTGAGCCCGGATGCTTCGGGCGAGTTCTTGTTTACGCTTTTTGCGGTTATCGCGATTTCGCTCAGCCTGTCGTGGATCGTGGCGATCACGGTGACGCCGCTTCTGGGCTCGTATCTGTTCCGGACCGTGCAGGGCGATAGCGATGATGTATACGGCGGGCCGGTGTTCCGGTTTTATGGTGGGTTTGTGCGACTGGCACTGAAGCTGCGCTGGCTGGTGATCGTGGCGCTGGTCGCCACCACGGTAGCGTGCATCGGGGCGTTCGGGATGGTGCGGCAGCAGTTTTTCCCGCCTGCGAACACGCCGATCTTCTACCTCAACTACAAGGCGGCGCAGGGTACCTCGATCCACGAGACCTCGCGTGATCTTGCGCGGATCGAGGACTGGCTGCTGGATCGCGAGGATGTTGTCTCGGTGACGGCATCGGCGGGTAATCCGTTTACGCGGTTCATCCTGACCTACTCGCCCGTGGACAGCGATCCATCGCGCGGGCAGCTGTTGATCCGCGCTACGGGATACAATGCTATTCCCGCGCTGCGGCGGGATCTGGATGTTTTTGCCGCCACCGTCGCGCCCTGGGCCGAAACGCAATCGGAGCAGATCATTTATGGCCCGCCGGTGACGGCAGACATCGAGGCGCGGTTTGTCGGGCCCGATCCGGACGTGCTGCGCGGGCTGGCGGCGCAGGCGCAGGAGGTGCTGGAGAGCGCCACGACGCTGCTCCATACCGAGCGGACCGACTGGCGCGAACGCGAGTTGGTGACGCGGCCGCTGCTGGCCGAGGACCGTGCGCAGGCGGTTGGTATTACGCGGCAGGATGTGGCGGCCGCCATCGCGCTGGCCACTGACGGTATTCCTGCGGGGAACTACCGCGAGCGGGACAGGCTGATCCCCATCCTGCTGCGCACACCGCGCGCGGAAACCCAGAACGGCGATCTGCGTGACAGGCTCGTCTGGTCGCCAGCGTTGCAAGATTATCTGCCGCTGGGGCAGGTGATCGACGGGTTCGAGGTCACGTCCCGCGATACGCTGATCGAGCGGCGCAACCGCGTGCCTACGGTGAGTGTCCAGGCCTTCGTGATCGCTGGGGTCACGCCGCCTTCTGTGTTCGGCACGGTGCGACCGCTGATCGAGGATATCCCGCTGCCGCCGGGCTACAGCCTTGAATGGGGTGGCGAGTTCGAGAGCGCAGGAGAGGCGCAGGCCTCATTGGGCAAGCAGATGCCGCTGAGTTTTGGCATTATGCTGCTGATTACGATCCTGCTCTTTGGCAAGCTGCGCCAGACGGCGGTGATCTGGACGATCGTCCCGATGGCGGTGAACGGGGTGGCGCTGGGGCTTTTATTCTCGGGGCAGGCGTTCAGCTTTACCGCGCTGCTGGGGCTGTTGTCGCTATCGGGGATGCTGATCAAGAACGCGATCGTTCTGGTGGAGGAGATCGACGACCAGAAGGCCGGAGGCCTTGCGCAGACCGAAGCGATCATCGGGGCCTCTGTCAGTCGTTTGCGCCCCGTGGTTCTGGCAGCGGTCACGACCATTCTGGGATTGGCGCCGCTGCTGCTGGACGCGTTCTTTGCCGCGATGGCGGTGACGATCATGGCTGGTCTGGGCTTTGCTACGATCCTGACACTTGTGGGCGTGCCGGTGTTTTATCAAACCTATCTGCGCCGCGAGCGGCTTGCGGAAAAGGCACAGCGGCGGGCAGACGGGCCTGCCCGCAAGCGCTGGTGGCAGCGGTCTACATCTGAAGTAGCCCAGAGCAAGCCCCGCACATCCTAGCGCGCGAAGGAGATATCGGACATCATGACATCGGGGGTCTCGCGGTCAGTGGCGCGCAGGCGCAAGCTGTTTTGATCCATTCGCAATTCAATGTTCTGGGCGATCCTGCGGCCCGTTGCAGGATCGACGGTATTGAAATTGAACGCCACGAGCCCGTCGCGCTGGAGGCCGACCACGGGCGCGCTGCCCATGCCGTCGGGGTTGGCCCAGCTGCCGGTGATCCGCTCTGATCGGTCACTGCCCGACAGGGTGCCAGATATGCGCAGACGGCGGCCCGGTACGACACATTGGCCCGACAGTGTCAGCGTATCTGCGGCCGCATCGTAGCTGTTGGTGATCTGGCAGCGCAGGGTTTCCTGTGGTCCCGCCACCGTTTCGCGTGCCCATCCTGCGCCGCGCCAGTCACCGGCCATATCGGCGAGCGGCCCTGCGGCGGCGCTTGTGGCGCTTGCAAAAAGGAGCATTAGGGGCAGGATTTTAGAGCACGGCATGAGAGATCCTCTTCGAGGTGAGCAGAGCGGGCAGCAGCAGCAGATCGATGAGCAGGGCGGTCCAGAGGGTGACAATCATCATGCCGCCAAACAGGCGGATCGGGTAGAAATCGCTCAGCAGCGTCACGCAGAGGCCTGCACTGAGCAAAAGCGTGGTGAGTACCATGACTTCGCCTGCCGCTTTGGCTGCTGTGACAATGGCCTGTTCGGGCAATTGCCCCGCTTTTCGGGCCAGTGCGAAGCGTGACAGGAAATGCACCGTGTCGTCGATCGCGATGCCGAAGGCGATGGTCAGGGCGAGCACGGCTGTGGGTGTCAGCGCGCCCTGCGCCCACAGATGCAGGGAGGCGCCGGTGAGCGTGATCGGGAGGATATTGGGCAGGATCAACACAGGAACCAGGCGGAAGGACCGGAACGCCAGCGCGCAGAGCGCGGTAGCGCCCAAGGCAGCAACGATGAGCCCTGCCGAGAGTTGACCGATGAGGCGTACGGCCTCGATGCGCATCACGACGGGCAAGCCGATGACGCGGTCCGCCCCTGCCTGAGTGGCGATGTTGTAGAGCGTGTCGAACCGGGCGAGGACTTCCGCGCTTCGCATCGGCTCCGGCATTGCGATGAAGATCCGCGTGGCATCATCGTCAGTGCGTAGTGAGCCGGCGAGAGCGGTAGGAAGTATTGCAAGCTCCTGCACTGAGGGGCGCGTATCGGGGTGGCCAAGCCAGCGCGCGACACTGACCTCCGACAGCACGGATTGCGGGCCGCTTGCCGCTTCCAGTTGGGTGACCAGATCTACAGTCTCAGGCCAGTCCGCTCCGCTTTCGACGATCATGCGGAACACGCCCCCGAACGCCGCCGAAATGGCATCGTTGGTGGCAAGCGTCGGGCTGTTGTCGGGGAGGTTCTGGTAGAGGGGAAACCACGGTGTCGTCAGAACGAAGCCAGCGACAGATACGATCAGAAGGCCGCAGCAGGCGGCGAGCGTGCTGCGCGGATGGCGCGCGCCCTGTGTGGCGAGGCCTGTTGCCACTGCACCGGTAAGGCGGGGCAGGGGTCTGGGCGACAGGCGGATCACGCGTGCCATCAGGCAGAACGCCACCAGCACGATCACGAAGGCCAGCAGCGTACCAAGCGCGCCGAGGACGGCAAATTCGAACAATTGCTCATTGCCCGTCAGCAGGATGCCCGCGAAGGCCGCCGACGTCGTGAGAGCGGTGAGAGCGCAGGCGGGGCCGACCGTGGTGACGGCGTCCCGCACCGATCCGTGATGTTTGAGATGGCCTGCAAGATGCACGCCGTTGGCGACGCCCAGCACAAGCAGCAAGATGGGGATCACATTGCTCAGCACCGTGACCGGATATCCGAGCCACACGCACAGCGCCATCACGCCCGCCGCACCGATGAGCGCGGGCACCACGGCAAGCAGCGCCATGCGCAGATCGCGCAGCAACAGCGCGGCGGCGAGCGTGACCACCAGCGCGCCCCAGAGATTGAGTGAGATCAGGTCCGCCTTGAGCCCCGAGACGATCTCGCTGCTGATAACGTCCTCTCCGGTGATCCGGGCGGTGAGGTTTTGCGGAAGTGCGGTGGCGAGCAGATCGCTGATTTGGCGTGCGGCGGTGGGCACTTCCGTCGCGTTCGTATCGACGGTGACACCGAGCAGCATCGCTGTAAGATCGGGAGAAAGGAATGTCGGCAGACCGGTGCCCAAAGCATCAAACCGCGCGAGATCATCCGCGAAACCGGGGCCGATCTCAGGCGCGAAAAGCGGCGTGCCGTTTGGGGCATCGGCGCGGAGAGGGAGGCGGAGAACGAACGGCGAGGCGACGGCGGTGACGCCTTGGGTGAACTCAAGATCGAGGGCGAGATCGCGCATATTGCCCATAGTCTCGGCGGTAAAGCTGGCGGGGGAGGTGATGTGGATCAGGATGGTGCTGGTGGGCGGATCCTGTGCCGCGTCATAGCTGCGCTGCGCCTGTGAGAGGGTGCTGTCGGATAGGAAAACACGGTGGATGTCGTCGTCGAAGGTCAGGCGGGGGAGGCTGAAACCGATGAGGATGAGGAGAGCAGCGAGCAGGAGAGCCGCTGTTTTAGGGAAGGCGATCGCGGCCAAACCAATGCGCTCTGCGCCAAATCCCACGCTGCGCTGCATCAGCGGGAGCGCCTCGGAAGGCACGGGGGGCGGTGTTGAGCGTCCATTGCAGGCCCCTTTGCCGGATGCAGTTTGCCCGGCCCCTCCTGTAGCGGGGGCCGGGCGTTCGTGGATTGCTCAGTATCGCGACAACGGTGTGCAGGCGCAATATGCCTCGCCGCGATGGCCGTGATCAGGGCAGATAGATCGCCTTTGCGTTGACGAATTCCTTCATGCCGAAGCCGCCATGCTCGCGCCCGAAGCCGGAATCCTTGACGCCGCCGAAGGGCATGTTTGGATCTGCCGCGCCGAAGGAGTTGATGCGGATCATTCCGGTATCGAAGTGGTTGCGGGCAAGCTTGAGCGCTTTTTCTGCGTCCTTGCTGAAGATGCCACCGCCCAAGCCGTAGCGGCTGTCGTTCGCGATCCGCATGGCGTCTTCATCGTCTTTTGCGCGGATGACGGAGGCCACGGGGCCGAAGATCTCATCATCATAGGCGGGTGCGCCGGGCTTGCAGTTGCCCAAGACGGTCGCTGGATAGTACTGACCTGTCTGCGCCTCGTTCGGGTTGCCGCCACACAAAAGATCCGCACCGTGGGCTAGGCTTTTCTCGACCTGATCGGCGACGGTTTTGTACTGCCCCGCGCTCGACAGGGGTCCAAGCTGGGTGTCGTCGCTGGTGGGATCACCCATCTTGATGGATTTCATCGCGTTGACGAAGCCGCTGATAAAGGCATCGTAGACCGCATCCGTGACGATGAACCGCTTGGCCGACACGCAGGTCTGCCCGTTGTTATAAAGGCGGCCCATCACGCAGGTTTTCACAGCAAGCTCGATATCGGCATCCTCCAGTACGAGATAGGCGTCGTTTGAGCCCAGTTCGAGCACGGATTTCTTGAGGTGCTTGGCGGCTGTCTGGCCAATCTGGCGACCGGCGCCGTCGCTGCCGGTCATGGTCACGCCGCGCACGAGATCGTGGGCGATCACCTCGTCGGAAGTGTCATGGTCGATCACGATCACTTCGAACAGGCCGTCGGGCAGGCCCGCCTTGGCGCAGACCTTTTGCAGCAGCAGGCCGCTGCCTGTGCAGATTTCGGCATGTTTGAGCACGACCGAATTGCCCGCCATCAGATTGGCAGCAAGGACGCGCACGGGCTGGTAGATCGGGAAATTCCACGGCTGGATACTGTAGACGACGCCGATGGGGGAATAGGTCACGACGCCGCGCTTCTTGCCGCCTGAATGTGTGCGCTCTTCGTCGGCGAGCTTCTCCGGACCGTGCTCGGCAGTATATTCGAAGATACGGGCGCATAGCTCGATTTCGGTCTGGCCATCGCGCAGCAGCTTGCCCATTTCATTTGTCATCAAGTGGGAGAATTCGTCCGCGTGGGCGCGCAACTCCTTGGCGATGTCGCGCAGGATCGGCGCGCGCTCCGCATGGGTTTTGGTTTTCCATTTCTCAAACGCGGCGTGCGCACGCTCGATCTTCTGGAATGCGGTTGCTTTGTCCATCATGTCATAGGTGGAGAGGGTCGCATCGGTGGCTGGGTTTACAGTTTTGATCTGGCTCATGGTGATGTGCTCCAATTTATATTGCTTGTGACATCAACCCCGCGTGTGACGATCCGTTCCATCAAGTGGGGCCCGCGCCCCGATACATCGCGCACCGGAGCGGGGCAGAGACCCGCGTTACTTGGGCAGCAGCACCTTGTTGATGACGTGGATCACGCCGTTCGATTGCTTCACGTCCGCGATGGTCACCAGCGCCGCGTTGCCGCTTTCATCGAAGATATAGACCTTGCTGCCTTTGACCTGAGCGGACAGGGCATCGCCGGAGACTGCGTTGAAGTTGTAAAAGCCATCCGGGCTCTTGCGTGCTGCGGCGATGATGTCGGCAGCCGACCAGTTGCCCGCAACCACATGCGAAGTCAGCACTTTGGTTAGCGTGTCCTTGTTCTCGGGCATCAGCAGGGTATCGACGGTGCCTGCGGGCAGGGCCTCGAACGCTGCGTTGACGGGAGCGAATACAGTGAACGGGCCGTCGCTTTGCAGGGTCTCGACAAGACCTGCGGCCTGCACGGCGGCGACCAGCGTGGTGTGATCGGCGGAGTTGACCGCGTTGCTCACGATATCTTTTTCGGCGAACATCTCGGCACCACCGACCATCGGGTTTGCGGTGGAGTGGGCATCCGCAAAGGCAAATCCGGCGCTCAGTGCAACGGCGAGCGTCGCGCTCACAACAGTTTTTACAAATGTCATTATTTTATTCCTTGCTAAATTGTCCCGGAGTTTTCCGGGATCTGTATCAAGGCACGCAGTGGGGCGCACGATAGTTTCGTGGCCCCCGTTTTAGTGTATCAAGGCGGTGCGGTGCGCCCGTGCTGCTATGGCGCTTCGCCGATCGCCTTGCGAAAGGACGTGAGGAAGCTTTCGGCGTTTTTCTTGAGCGACGGGCCGAGGTAGCCGCCCTCCTGGATGAGTACGGTCGGCAGGTTCATCGCGGCGATGCGGCGGGCCATCTGGGCGAAGCCGCCCGCGTGGACATTGACCGCCGCCAGTGGATCGTCGGCCGCCATGTCGAGGCCCAGCGAGACCACGAGCGCCTGCGCGCCGAAATCCTCGATCGCGCCAATGCCGCGCTCGAGGGCGGCGAGCACCTCCTGTTCGCCATCGCCAATCTGGAGCACCTCGTTGCGGGTCATCCCGAGGCCTTCACCCTCGCCGGTCTCGTCAGGGTAGCCGAGATAGAACGTCGGATAGACGGCGGGATCCGGATGCAGTGAGCAAAAGAAAATATCGGGCCGCGCGTAGAGGATATCCATCGAGCCGTTGCCGGTGTGCACGTCGATGTCGAGCAGGGCCACCTTTTGCCAGGTGCTCCGCAGATGCTCGGCGGCGATGCAGGCGTTGTTGTAAAAGCAAAAGCCGTTGGCGCAATCGCGCATGGCATGGTGGCCCGGGGGGCGGCTCAGGCCGTAGGCGGCGCGTGCGCCTGATGCCACTTCTGCCGCGGCGGCCACGGCGGTCTGTGCGGACCAGTAGATGGCCTCATAGGTGTCGGGGGTGAGGGGGGTGGAGGTGTCGGTCATCCACCACCCCATCGCGCCGTTGATGTCGCGCGGTACACGGCCGCGGCGTGAGCCGGGGTGGCGGGTCGGGATGCCGAGCGCGCCCTCTGGTGCCTCCGCGATGAAACGGGTGTGGGCGTCTTTGAAGAAATCGACATAGTCGGGATCGTGCACCGCTTTGATGGGTGCTGTGCCGTAATCGGCGGGGGCCTCGACGGGAAAGTCGTTCTCCAGCAGCATGTCGCGGATCAGGATCGCGCGCTCGGCCTGCTCGGGGTGCTCCATCGGGGCGCCGCCGCGGTAGTAGATCTCGGGATTATGGCCAAGCTGGCGCGGGTCGAAGAAGGCTTTCATGCTGGGATCCCTGTTGGAGTTCAATAACCAATTTTTCTGTCGACGGCTGCCTGGGGTCGCTCGCCCGCCAGCAGGGCGCTGACCGAGCGCGCGAGCGTTTTCGCGACGGTGGAGGGGGAGGTCACGCTGGCCTCGTGGGGCGTGACGCGCACGGCGGGATGGGCCCAGAATGGATGGGCGGACGGCAATGGCTCCTCGCGGAACACATCGAGCGAGGCTCCACCGAGCTGGCCGCTGTCGAGGGCGTGCAGCAGGTCCTCCTCGACCAGATGTTCGCCGCGCCCGAGCTGGATCAGGGTCGCACCCCGGGGCAGGGCCGTAAACAGGCGGGCGTCGAGCAGATCGCGGGTCCTGTCCGTGAGAGGCAATACGTTGATGAGGATGTCGGACCGCGCTGCGACATCCATGATTGCGCTCTCGCCCCAGATCCGGGTGATGCCGGGATCATCGGCACCTTGTGTTCGTGCGGCGGCCAGCACCGGAAAGCCCACGGCGGCGACGGCCTTGGCAATGGCGCGGCCCATCAGCCCGTAGCCCAGCACGCCGACCGTGACCTTCGAGGGCGGCCGCAAGCCCTTCACGATCGTACGCGACCAGCGCGCGGATTTCTCCGCCGTGAGGTAATGCTCCATCCGGCGGTGATGCCAGATCACGTGCCACAGCGCGAAGCCCGCCATCATCGCGGCCTGTTCGTCGTCGTGAACGCGCGCCACGATCGCGTCGGCGGGCAGGCCGGGGTGGTGCAAGACGCCATCGACGCCGGCGGCGATGACTTGCACGAGGTCGAGATTGGGATAGGGTTTGAAAGCCTCGGGGCCGGGGTTCCAGACCAGCGCGAAGCGGATGCGTGCGGGATCGGGCACCTCGTCGGGGCGGTAGAGCTTTAGATCGGGATGGGCCGCGACGGCCTTGCCGAAGATAGCTGGCAGATCAAGACTGTCGGAGAGATAGACGCCCTCGGTGGGGCCCGTCTCGGTGAAAGGTGAGCTCATGGTGTCGCCTCGCGCTGTGCGGCGAGGGCGCGTTCGTGGGCCTTCCCGGGGATCGCGTCGAGCAGGGACCGGGTGTAGGCGGTTTGCGGATCGCCGAGCACCTGTGCGCAGGGGCCAAATTCGACCATCTCGCCGCGCTGCATCACGATGATCCGGTCGCAGACCTGTGCGGCGACCCGCAGATCGTGGGTGATGAAGATCATCGACAGGTTCAATCGCTCCTTGAGCTCCGCCAGCAGATCGAGCACTTGCGCCTGAATGGAGACATCGAGCGCCGAGACCGCCTCATCCGCGATGATCACTTCGGGATCGAGCGCCAGCGCACGGGCGATGCCGACGCGCTGTCGCTGACCGCCGGAGAATTCATGCGGGAAGCGGGTCATGGCGGAGGGATCGAGGCCGACGAGCGTCAGCAGTTCTTGTGCGCGGGCGCGGGCGGCTTTCTTGTCGCTGCCGTAGGCGATGAGACCTTCGGTCAGGATGGTGCCGATGCGGGCGCGGGGATTGAGCGAGGAATAGGGGTCTTGAAAGATCATCTGGATGCGGCGGCGGTGCTGATGCAGCGCATCGCCGTTAATCTTTGCGATATCCTTTCCGCCGATCTCCACGGTGCCGTTCTGTGGTGTCAGTAAGCGGACGAGGCAGCGGCCGAGGGTCGATTTACCCGATCCGCTCTCGCCGACGATGCCGATTGTCTCTCCCTTTTGCAGCTGAAACGAGGCATTCTGAACAGCTTTCACCACGCGCGGTTTGGCGAAGATGCCGGAGGTGCGGGTGCGGAACGTCATGCTCAGATCCTGCACGCGCAGGATCGGGGCGGCCTCGTCATCGTGAGGCACAGAGTCGTGGAACGACAGACGCGGGATCGCGTCGAGAAGGGCGCGGGTGTAGGCGTGGGTGGGATCGAGCAGCACCTTGTCTGCCGTGCCTGCCTCGACAACTTTCCCCGATTGCATGACGATCACCCGGTCTGCGATGTCGGCGACGACGCCGAAATCGTGGGTGATGAACAGCACGGCCATGCCACGCTCGCGGCGCAGGGTGTCGATCAGCGCGAGGATCTGGGCCTGCGTTGTCACATCAAGCGCGGTCGTTGGCTCATCCGCGACGAGGACCTTGGGCTCGAGCGCCAGTGCCATGGCGATCACGACCCGCTGGCGCTGTCCGCCCGAGAGCTGGAAGGGGTAGGCGCGGATGGTCGCGTCGGGGTCCGGCAGGCCGACCTCCTGCATCAGCTCCAGCGCGCGTTTGCGCCGCTCGGGTGGGGTCAGCCTGCCGTGGGCCTCGAACACTTCGACGATCTGGTCGCCGATGCGCATCAGAGGATTGAGCGCGCTGAGCGGCTCCTGAAAGATCATCGAGATTTCGCGGCCGCGCAGGGACATCATCTCGCGTTCGCTCAAGTCCAGCAGATTGCGGTCTTCGAACAGGATACGGCCCGATGCGGGCGTTACACCTTCGGGCAACAGGCCCATGAGAGCGTTGGCGGACATGGATTTGCCCGAGCCACTCTCGCCGACGATGCAGAGGATCTCGCCCGCATCGAGGGTGAAGGACACATTTTCCACGGCCAGCGGGCGGTCCGCACCGGTCGGCAGGGCGATGGAGAGGTTCTCGAAAGAGAGCAGGCTCATGGTGTTCTGCTCCGCAGACGCGGGTTGAGGGCGTCGTTCAGTCCCTCGCCGATGAGATTGAGGGCCAGGACGGTCAGCACGATGGCGATGCCGGGGATGAAGCTCAGCCACCAGGCGGTGCGCAGGACTGTGCGCGCCGCGCCGATCATGTAGCCCCAGGACATCACGTTCGGATCGCCGAGGCCCAGAAAGCTCAGCGAGCTTTCAAGCAGGATGGCGGTGGCGACCATGAGGGACGCAAGGACGATGATGGGGGGCAGGGCGTTCGGCAGAACCTGCCAGATGATGATGCGCAGATTGCTCTGGCCCGAAAGCGTTGCGGCTTCGACGAATTCGCGGTGGCGCAGCGACAGAACTTCGCCGCGCACGAGGCGGGCGACGGGGGGCCAGCTGACGATGGCGATGGCGAGGATGATATAGCCCAGCGAGGGTTGGAAGATCGCCAGAAGCACGATGGCGAGCGCGAAACTGGGAATGGTCTGGAAGAACTCGGTGAAGCGCATCAGGCCGTCATCTACCAGCCCGCCGTAATATCCAGCGAGTGCGCCGATGGGAATCCCGATCGACAAGGCCACGACGGTGGACACCAGCCCCACCAGCAACGACACGCGCGCGCCGTGGAACAGGCCCGACAGCACGTCGCGGCCAAGGGCGTCTGTGCCAAGCATGAGACCGTCCACGGTGAAGGGCGGCAGAAACGGGCGCTGGACCATCGACCACGGGCTGCGCGGAAAGAGGAAGGGGGCAGCTGCGGCACAGAGGATCACTGCAAGCAGGATGAACAGGCCGATCACGGCACCACGGTTACAGGAGTATCTGCGCCAGAACCCCCTCACGATGTGAGCCGGATGCGCGGATCGACGACGCCGTACAGCAGATCGGTAATCAGGTTGAACAGCAGCACCATGGCCGCCGAGATAAAGAACACGCCGAGAATGACATTGTAGTCACGCTGGTTGATCGCCTCGAACATCAGCCGCCCGATGCCGGGCCATGCGAAGACGGTCTCGGTCAGGACCGCACCGCCGACGATCTGGCCTGCCTGCAAACCTGCCAGTGTGATCACCGGCAGCAGTGCGTTGCGCAGGATATGTCGGCGCTGGATGACTGAGCTGCGCAGGCCCTTTGCGCGGGCGGTCTTGACGAAATCGAGCCGGGAGACTTCGAGCATGGAGGCGCGGGTCATGCGCATGTAGATCGCGGTGAAAAAGAGGCCTAGCGTGGAGGCGGGCAGGATCAGATGCGTGCCGATGTCGAGCACGCGGGCGAGGCCCGTGTAATTGGCGCCGATTGTCTCGTAGCCAAAACCGGGCAACCAGCCCAGAAAGACCGAAAACACGAGCGAGGCCATGAGGGCGACCCAGAAAAGCGGCGTGGCGTAGAACAGCAGTGCGACGGTGGAGATCACGGTATCCCACCACGTGCCCTGCATCTGCGCGGCCAGAACGCCCGCGATCACGCCGATCACGATGGAGATCACGAAGGCAGTCGAGGTCAGCAGCAGGGTCGCGGGAAGGCGGTCCCAGATGAGCTCTGCCACGGGCATCTGCTGGCGGTAGGAAAAACCCAGATCGAGCTGGATCACGCCCGATACATAGTTCCACAGTTGTACGGTGAAGGGCTGATCGAGGCCGAATTGCGTGCGCAGATCGGCGAGGAACTTCTCATCCGCAGCGCCCGCTTCGCCGGCCATGACCGCCGCCGGATCGCCGGGGGCGGCGTGGATCAGGATGAAGTTCAGCACCACAATCCCGAGCAATATGAATACGGCCTTTACGAGCCGTGCCGCGATAAAGCCAAACACGATTTGATCCTACTCGTGAAGGGGGAAGGGTGTGCCGCCGCGCCACAGGAGGGGCGCGGCGGCGGGGTCATTGGCGATTAGCGGTCGAGCCATGCGTCGCGCATGCCGTCGTTGACGCCGATCGCGGTGCTGACCGGGTTCATCAGATCGCAGCGGTAGATAGTCGGGAAGGCCAGCTCCAGCATCCACGCGACAGGCACATCATCGACGATGATATTCTGCGCTTGCGTATAGAGCGACTGACGGTCCGCGTCGTTCGCCTGAATGGCGGCGTCTGCGAACAACGTATCGACCTCCTCGTTCACGTAGCCGGAGACGTTGTTCCACGGGCTACCCTTGGCGATGTTGGTTGAGACATAGGTGCGCGAAACACCCAGTGCCGGATCGCCGTACTGGTAGAGATAGGTGAAGGCCATGTCGAAGTCCCAATCGGCCACCTTCTGGTTCCAGCCCGCAACATCGGTCGCGACGATTTCGACGGTGATGCCGATGTCCGCAAGGTTCTGGCGGGTGGCCTCGGCCCACCGCTGCCATGTCTCGCCGTAGGGCAGGGGCAGCAGCCGGAGTGTCTCACCGTTATAGTCGGAGGCGGCGAGGAATTCCTTTGCCTTCTCGGGGTCGAAGGTGATGTCGGGGGTATCCGTCTCGAAGAAGCGCGTGACCGAGCTTACCGGACCTTTGGCTACTTTGCCGGTGCCGTTCCAGAGCGCATCCCGGGCGAACTCGCGGTCGAGCCCGTGCATCACGGCCTTGCGCAGGTTTTTATCCATCATGGGGCCTTCGTGCATGTTCAACCACATCCACGAATGCGGCCCGAAGAACTCCCAGCCCGCATCGGTGGAGCAGACGTTATCCATTGCCGTGAGGCGGGGTACGTCGAAATTCTCGACCGAGCCGCCCGGTAGGAGATCGATCTTGCCGGTCTCGAAAGCTACCGCGCGGGAGGCTGCATCGGGGATGACCTGATAGTAGATCTCGTCGAGGTAGGGTTTGCCTTCCATGTAATAGTCATCGTTTTTGACCAGATGGATATAGCTGCCGCGCTGCCATTCCTCGAACTTGAAGGGGCCGGTGCCGATGGGCGTGTTGTTGGCCGGGTTGTTCGCGAAATCGGTGCCCTCGTAGATGTGCTTGGGGATCATCGGCATGGTGCCTGCTTCGAAGATGCCCAGAAACGGACCGAAGGGCTGCTTGAGCGTGAACACCACGGTCTTGTCGTCAGGTGTTTCGATGCTTGCGACCTGTTCCAGCGAGGCACGCAGGCGTGCATGGGTTTCGCGCAGGAACACATCGACGGAGAACAACACGTCGGCAGAGGTGAACGGCGTGCCGTCATGCCAGAGTACCCCGTCCTGCAGCGTGAAAGTGTAGGTTATGCCGTCTTCGGATTTGGTCCATTCCTTCGCCAGCGAAGGCATCGGGTTGAGATCCTTGTCATATCGCAGCAGGCTCTCGTAGATCTGGCCCGCGACCATCTGTGTCGGGCCGTTCTGGACGAGGCCCAGCATCAGGCTGGGGGGTTCGGGCTGGATCACGGCGTTGAGGGTTCCGCCCGATTTGGGCGTGTCTTGCGCGGCGACCGCGGAAGCAAGCGCGAGGGCTGCGACGGTTGTCAGGAGCCGAAAGGTTTTCATGGTGTATCTCCCTGAAGATGGGGTTGCTGTTGGTCCGCCGCGCTTATTCTGCGAGGTCGGGATAGTGTTTGAGCGCGAGGCGCATGTAGGCCTCCCACTCGGGGTTGGGCACGTCGGGATTGCCGCGGTCTTTGGTCGCGCGATCATACTGGCTGGCGGTGTGCTCGGCCACGGCGTCGGAGACACGGTGCAGTTTTGAGCCCGACGACATCAGCGCCACCTGCGCCTTGCAGGTCCGCTCGAGGTTGAACATCAGCGCGAAGGCCTCCCCCACGGTGCCGCCGCAGGTCAGCAGGCCATGATTGCGCAGGATCATCACCTTGCGGTCGCCCAGATCGGCGACCAGTCGCTCGCGCTCCGACAGATCGAGCGCGATGCCTTCGTAGTCATGGAATGCCACGCGGTTGTGAAACTGCATCGACCATTGGTTGAGCGGCAGGATCCCCTCCGACATCGAGGACACGGCGACGCCGGCGACCGTATGCGTGTGCAGGACACAGCCTACATCCTTGCGGGCGGCATGAACCGCGCTGTGGATCGTGAAGCCTGCAGCGTTGATCCCCTTGCCGTAGGTATCGCGGATAATGGTGCCATCCAGATCGACGGTCACGAGGTTGGAAGCGGTGACTTCGTCAAAGCGCAGACCGAAGGGATTGATAAGAAAGCCGTGCTCTGCCTCCTCGGCGGGGGCATGGGCGGAGATATGCGTGAAAATGCTGTCATCCAGACCGAAATGGGCGATCAGCCGGTACGCGGCAGCGAGGTGCAGGCGTTCTTTGGGGAGGGTAGCGACGGTGTCGTGTTTCATGAGAACCTGTAGGGTAAGGGCTCGCAACAAACTCAGTGTTTATGAGCGAGCCGGATTTCTGGCGGAATCAAACGACGTAACGTGAGTAGGTGGTCAGATGCTAGCGAAGAAGAATGCTTCTGCAAAATAGATCTGGGCTATGTTAGAGATAGACATTGACTATGTTATTTCTAACAATCCGGCTGTGGCTGGGAAGAGATGCCCGCTAATGCGGCGCGTTGATCACTTCTTTGACGATTGACAAAACCATGCGCTCTGCCGCGCTGAAATCGCGTGAGGAATCGGAAACGAAAAACATATCGGCAAAGAGCTGCGCTTTGGGAAGCTCGATCCGCCACAGGGTTTCCTCCGCGATGGCGCGCCCGACGGCATGGACCGGCAGCACGCCGATGCCGACACCTGCGGTGATCATCCGGCAGACCTCGTTGAAATCATTGCTGGTGCCACTGATGCGGCGGCCCAGGCCCAGGCCGTCGCGAACCGCGATCATCGGCTCGGGCGCGCGCCCTTCGGCATCGCACGAAAAGGCGATGAAGGGCATGTCGCGCAATTCATCGAGCGGGACGTCTTTGCGTCCGAAAAGTGGATCCTCGGTGCCACAGAAGATCCCGTATTCGGCGCGCAGGATGAGCTGGCAGTCCAGCCGCGAGAGCGGCTGCGCCATAAGGCAGACGCCGAAGGGGACTGACCCCGTGACGACGTTGTGCACGATCGTCGGGCTGGAGGCGAT
>Ga0307981_1000127_pt1 | contig 80352 bp, 36 predicted proteins | sample OrgLakmetagen987_FD_201849 | JGI IMG/M metagenome (GOLD analysis project Ga0307981, IMG submission 201849) | Saline water microbial communities from Organic Lake, Antarctica - #987 | ecosystem: Environmental > Aquatic > Non-marine Saline and Alkaline > Saline | place: Antarctica: Organic Lake... | reverse complement strand
CCAATATTAATATTATTCCAGTCACCTTCCCGCATTTTTATTAGTCCTCCCCCTTCATTAACGTTTTTCTTTTCATCCCTTCATAAAGGTCGAAAAAAATGTGTATTATTTTTTGGCCCAATTACCTGATTTCCAACCCAATAATAGTATTATTTCAACTATTTCCTCATAGTATTGCTAGTTTTCTTCCTCTCATTAATGTTTCCCCCTTCATCCCTTCATAAAGGTCGAAAAAAATGTGTATTATTTTTTAATTTAATTACCTGATTTTCAACCCAATATTAATATTATTCCAGTCACCTTCCCGCATTTTTATTAGTCCTCCCCCTTCATTAACGTTTTTCTTTTCATCCCTTCATAAAGGTCGAAAAAAATGTGTATTATTTTTTGGCCCAATTACCTGATTTCCAACCCAATAATAGTATTATTTCAACTATTTCCTCATAGTATTGCTAGTTTTCTTCCTCTCATTAATGTTTCCCCCTTCATCCCTTCATAAAGGTCGAAAAAAATGTGTATTATTTTTTAATTTAATTACCTGATTTTCAACCCAATACGAACATTATTAATAACTCTTCCTCCTTCATCAAGATTTTCCCCTACACCCTTTTGTGAAGGTCGAAAAGATGCGTACTATTCTCTGTATCAAAAAAATTAGTACGATAATAAGATACCGGTGTCTACGACGTACGGTGAAAATTAAAGAAGATTGTTGATAACATTCGTATTGGGTTGAAAATCAGGTAATTAAATTAAAAAATAATACACATTTTTTTCGACCTTTATGAAGGAAAAAAGTGGCACGTAGTCAAAACATCGAGAAAATCATGTTTTTAGGTGAGTCTTTCTCTTAAATTGGAAAAAGATATTTTACAACTCTTAAAGTAGTAAGTTGCGAATAAGTAAACGTCTTTGAGTAAACTAAGTGCTGCACATTCAATAAAAATAAGATGGAAAAATTACGATTAAACTTGATCTTTAGGTATAAAAAATAATACACATTTTTTTCGACCTTTATGAAGGAAAAAGTGGTTCGTAATCAAAACACTGGAAAAATTGCGTTTTTAGGAGAGTTTCTCCGTTTAATGGGGGTAAGGTAGCCCGTAACTTCTGTAGCAGGTGGTTCGCAAATAAATATATATCTTTGAGTAAACTAAGTGTTATGCATTTAATAGAAGTAAGGTAGAAAAACCACGACCAAATTTCATTTTTAGGTATAAAAAATAATACACATTTTTTTCGACCTTTATGAAGGAAAAAAGTGGTTCGTAACCAAAACATTAGAAAAATTGCGTTTTTAGGTAAGTTTTTCCGTTGAATGGGGTAAGATAATTTGCAATTTTCACAGCAGTAGTTAGCAAATAAGTTAGTATTTCTGAGTAAACTATATGTTATGCATTCAATAGAAATAGAGCAGGAAATTCATGGTTAAACTTCATTTTAGGTATAAAAAATAATACACATTTTTTTCGACCTTTATGAAGGAAAGAAGCGGTTTGTAATCAAAACATTGGGAAAATATCGTCCATAGGTAAGTTCTTATGTTGAATGAGAAAAAGATAATTTGCAACTCCTACAGCAATAAGCTGCGAATAAGTAAATATTTTTGAGTAAACTAAGTGCTATGCATTCAATAAAAATAAGGCAGGAAAATCACGATCAAACTTCACCCTTAGATACAAAAAATAATACACATTTTTTTCGACCTTCGTGAAGGGAAGAAGTGATTTTCTATACGTAAAAATAAAGCTTAATTACCTGATTCTTAATCCAATGTGGGTATTACGAACCATCTTCTTAAATTTTCATTGTACGTTATAGCTTTCCTAAGCACAGCCCCTAATATATATACATGTTTCATCCAAATAAATTGAAATACCACGTACCTATCTGAAGACACACAACTATATAAATGATTCATTATTCTTACACATTTTGTGACAGCCCTGCTTTTTGGCAAACTTCTTTACAAGAACCTGCAAGTATTACTATGGAAGGTATTTTACTTTTCAACAAACATTTATTATTTTTATTAACTGTTATTGTAATATTCATTGCTTGGTTATTAGTATTCACTATTACCCACTTCGTAGAATTTAACAACAAATACAACTCGAAATTTGTACATTCTAAAGAGCTGGAAATCGTATGGACCACCATTCCTGCGTTAATCTTATTAATCCTTTCTACGCCGTCATTCACTTTGCTGTACGCTATGGATGAGATTTCAGAACCAGAATTATCTTTGAAAATTCTAGGGCACCAATGGTTTTGGAGTTACGAAATTTCTGATTTTAATTCTTGTCAAAAACAAGAACAAAGTTTAAAATACGTTTGCTACATGATGGTTTTAGACGGTTTACCTAAAACAAAACAGGGTTATTTCAGATTATTAGAAACTAACAAACGAGTTATTTTGCCAACAAACACGCACTTACGATTACTTGTGAGCGCCGCCGATGTGCTGCATAGCTGGACTGTTCCTTCGTTTGGTCTAAAAGTTGACGCATGTCCTGGTCGATTAAATCAATTAAACTTATTCATTAAGCGAGTTGGGGTATTCTTTGGTCAGTGTAGTGAGATATGTGGTGTAAATCACGGTTTTATGCCGATCGTAGTGGTATCGTTACCAACTTTACAGTTCCACCATTATATTATGACTAAGTTAGAATTAGGTTAATTTTTTTGTAAAAAATGACATTAAAAAAGAAAGACTTAAGAAAGAAAATCAAAAACTTTACTATTAATTTTGGCCCACAACACCCGGCAGCTCATGGTGTTCTTCGACTTGTATTGGAATTAAGAGGAGAGATCGTAGATCGTGCAGATCCTCACATAGGTTTACTCCACAGAGGTACGGAAAAACTCATAGAGCATAAAAACTATTTACAGGCGCTGCCGTATTTTGATAGGTTAGACTACGTTTCTATGATGTCACAAGAACATACTTTCTGTTTAGCAGTCGAAAAACTATTAAACGCAAAAGTACCGTTGCGAGCGCAATATATTCGAGTTTTATTCGCTGAAATTACACGAATTTTAAACCACTTACTTGCGGTTGGTTGTCATGCTATGGATGTCGGTGCTATGACGCCGTTTTTATGGTCGTTCGAAGAACGTGAAAAACTAATGGAGTTCTACGAAAGAGTTTCTGGTGCACGAATGCACGCTGCATATTTCCGTCCTGGAGGCGTGTCTATGGACATTCCTGCAGGTCTGTTGAATGACATTTATTTGTTTGCAGAACAATTTAATATCCGATTATTAGAAGTTGAAGAAATGTTAACCGAGAATCGTATTTGGAAACAACGTTTAGTTGATATTGGTGTAGTTTCGTCTACAGACGCGCAAGCTTGGGGTTTTAGCGGCGTAATGTTACGTGGTTCTGGTATCAATTGGGACCTAAGAAAAAGTCAACCTTATGAGGTTTATAACGACCTAAAATTCGATGTCCCTACAGGCACCAATGGTGACTGTTACGATCGATACCTAATTCGGATATTTGAAATGAAAGAGTCTTTAAAAATCATAGAACAATGTTTGAATCAAATTCCTTCAGGAATAATTAAGAGTAGTGACAAAAAACTTACTCCACCATCTCGGAAAGATCTAAAACAGTCTATGGAATCTTTAATTCACCATTTTAAAATCTATACTCAAGGGTTTGTGGTTCCTTTCAATGAGACCTACACAGCCAGTGAAGCTCCGAAAGGAGAGTTTGGGGTTTATTTGGTCTCGAACAATACAAATCGTCCCTATAGATGCAAAATTAAAGCCCCAGGATTTGCCCATTTACAGGCACTAGACCACATGTCAAAAGGGCATCTGATTGCAGATGTCGTTACTATCATTGGTACTCAAGATATTGTGTTTGGAGAAGTTGATAGGTAGTCTAATATTAGATATAAAACCCATACATGAATTTAAACATTTTTTCGAACGGTAGCTTATTATTAACCTTCGCTTGTAATAATTCAAAATCTAAGTCTAACGTTAACCTTTTAGAAAAGGATTTCAAAAGTTTTGAGACAAATTTAAAATACAAGTCATCCAAAAATATAAATACACCCAGCACATTGGTTGGGTATAGAAAAAAATTATTTAAGTAAATGAAAAATCAAATTCAAAAAGATAGAAGTAAAAGAAATTTAAGACTAAAGTCTGAAAATAAATGTGCTATTTTAAAAAGTATTACGCGAAATAGTAATGTTACAAAAACAATCCGTTGGAACTCTGAGCTGAAATTAGCGGATCTAAAATCAAATAGTCACAAAAATAGACAGGTAAACCGCTGTGTGCTGACTGGTAGAAAAAGTAAATTTAACAGCGCGTTCAGGTTCTCTCGTTTATCTTTCCTAAAGTTTGCAAGGAATGGGCTGGTCAGTGGGCTTCGTAAATCCGCAAGGTAAACTTCAAGGTTTGTTCTAAGAATTATAAATGTTATTAAATAGTTCAATTTATCAATTTGTAACTCGATGGCTTTTCTCTACAAATCATAAAGATATCGGTACTTTGTACCTCATTTTCGGGGCAATCTCTGGCGTAGCCGGTACCGCTTTATCTTTATATATCCGAATTACTTTAGCTCAACCTAACGGTAGTTTTTTAGAGCATAATCATCAAATGTATAATGTAATTGTAACAGGGCATGCCTTCGTTATGATTTTCTTTATGGTTATGCCAACGTTAATCGGCGGTTTCGGTAACTGGTTTGTTCCTTTAATGATTGGAGCACCTGATATGGCTTTCCCTCGAATGAATAATATTAGTTTTTGGTTATTACCGCCATCACTATTATTATTGATAGCATCAATTTTATCTGAAGCTGGAGTAGGTACTGGTTGGACCGTCTACCCTCCATTATCTAGTGGTACTTCACACTCAGGAGGAGCTGTCGACTTAGCAATTTTCAGTCTACATTTATCTGGAGCCTCTTCAATCCTAGGCGCTATAAATTTCATCTGTACCATTTTCAACATGCGAGTTAAGAGTTTATCATTTCATAAATTACCTTTATTTGTGTGGGCAGTACTTATAACAGCATTTTTGTTACTACTGTCTTTACCCGTACTAGCTGGAGCTATTACAATGCTACTAACAGATCGAAATTTCAACACTACATTTTTTGATCCTGCTGGTGGAGGTGACCCAGTTTTGTACCAACACTTATTTTGGTTCTTTGGTCACCCAGAAGTGTATATCTTAATTTTACCAGGCTTTGGTATTGTCAGTCATATTATCGTTAGTGCTGCACGAAAACCCATTTTTGGTTATTTAGGAATGGTTTATGCCATGTTTTCAATTGGAGTACTTGGTTTTATCGTTTGGGCGCACCACATGTATACAGTAGGATTAGATATCGATACACGAGCTTATTTCACAGCGGCCACTATGATTATTGCGATTCCAACGGGAATTAAGATTTTCAGTTGGTTAGCTACATTATGGGGTGGTTCTATTGATTTACGAACTCCAGCATTGTTTGCTATTGGTTTTATTTTTCTATTCACTGTAGGAGGTGTTACGGGAGTAGTTTTAGCAAATTCCGGTATCGATATTGCTTTACATGACACATATTACGTGGTAGCACATTTCCATTATGTGTTATCGATGGGAGCAGTTTTTTCTATGTTAGGAGGTGTGTATTTTTGGTTTGATAAACTAACGGGAGTAAAATATTCTGAGATTTTAGGTAAAATTCATTTCTGGGGTTTTTTCGTTGGAGTAAATTTAACATTTTTCCCTATGCATTTCTTAGGGGTCGCAGGTATGCCTCGACGAATTCCAGATTATCCTGACGCATTTTACCATTTCAATGCTCTTGCTTCTTGGGGTTCTTACGTTTCTGCTATTTCCTCATTATTTTTCTTCTATGTTGTTTATGAAGCTTTTTCATCGAACAGACAGGTAAGTAATAGTCACGCATAAAACTAGAATTTAATCAAATACTATATATATATATGAATAAGCAATTAATAGTTGAAAATTTACGTTCTTTATCAAAAGTATGTCCAATAGAAAAAATTCAAATATTTGACGACAACTTAATCCTGATTGTCAAGCCCGACGTTTTGTTTGACGTTCTATTATTTCTAAAAAATCATATTTTGTATCAGTTCACGTTATTGACATGTATTTCTGGAGTAGATTACCCTATGAATAAATACAGGTTTCAAATTGTCTATGAGTTGTTAAGTATCCGTTACAATTTCCGTTTAAGAGTTAAAACATTCACATACGAATTACTGGGTGTTGACTCATGCGAAAGTTTGTTCCCGGCCGCAGGTTGGTATGAATGTGAGATTTGGGATATGTACGGTGTTTTTTTCAAAAATCATTCCAATTTAAAACGGATATTGACTGATTACGGATTTGAAGGGTATCCGTTACGAAAAGACTTTCCGTTGAGCGGTTTTATCGAAATGCGTTATAACGAAATTGAAAAGCGTGTCGTTAACGAATCTTTAGAATTATGCCAAGAATATAGAACATTTGCATTTTTATCACCTTGGGAATCACAAAAGAACTTCTAGTTTAAAGTGGGATATAGCCAAGCGGTAAGGCCCTCGTTTTTGGTACGGGTATTCAAAGGTTCAAATCCTTTTATCCCAAAATAAAAGTGATTAGCTCAATTGGCAGAGCGTCTCGCTTACAACGAGAATGTTGGTGGTTCGAGTCCATTATTACTTATAATAAATCTTAATAATAAAATGTATTTAATTTTAGTATTTCTACCTTTAATTGGGTCAATGACTGCTGGGTTGTTCGGCAGAAAATTAGGTCCCAAAGGTTCATCGATAGTAACAGTTACGTTACTTTTTATAACTTTTTTAATTTCTGTTTTTGCTTTTTATGAGGTAGCTTTAACCGGTTCACCTGTTTACATCAAATTAGTAACCTGGATCAACTCCGAAATGTTAAATGTTGATTGGGGTTTTCTATTTGACACTTTAACCGTTACGATGTGTTGTGTTGTTACTTTTGTTTCCACCTTAGTTCATTTATACTCTACAGAATACATGTCGCATGACCCTCACTTACCGAGATTCATGTCGTATTTATCCTTGTTTACGTTTTTCATGTTAATATTGGTGACTGCAGACAATTTTGTTCAAATGTTCGTTGGGTGGGAAGGTGTTGGTTTATGTTCGTATTTATTGATTAATTTTTGGTTTACACGAATTCAAGCTAACAAAGCGGCTATTAAAGCCATGGTATTAAACCGAATTGGTGATTTTGGTTTGGTTTTAGGAATACTAGTTATTTTTGTCAAATACAAAGCTGTAGATTACGCTACTGTATTCGCGATAACACCTATGTTTGTTGAGAACAATTTCATTTTTTTAAACACAAGTTTTAATTTGATTGACATTATAGGTTTTCTACTTTTCATCGGCGCAATTGGTAAATCTGCGCAATTGGGTTTACACACTTGGTTACCTGATGCGATGGAGGGGCCTACCCCAGTCTCCGCCTTGATACATGCAGCAACTATGGTGACTGCTGGTGTTTTCTTAATTGCCCGAAGTTCACCCATTTACGAATACACTCCAAACATGCTGAAAATCATTACTGTCTTAGGTGCTTGTACAGCATTCTTCGCGGCAACAGTAGGTTTAATGCAAAATGATTTGAAAAGAGTTATAGCGTATTCCACATGTAGTCAATTAGGTTATATGGTTTTCGCATGTGGGTTATCTAATTATTCTGTTGGTATTTTCCATTTAGTAAACCACGCGTTCTTCAAAGCTTTATTGTTTCTAGGGGCAGGTTCCGTTATTCACGCAGTCGCTGACGAACAAGACATGCGAAAAATGGGTGGGTTAAAAACCCTGGTGCCTTTCACGTATTCTACTATGGTTATCGGTTCACTTGCTCTAATAGGATTTCCTTTCTTAACAGGTTTTTACTCTAAAGATGTTATTTTGGAGGTTGCTTACGGTAAATACACAACTGAAGGTCATTTTAGCTACGTACTGGGGTCTATCGGAGCATTTTTAACAGCATTTTATTCAACACGACTAATTTATCTCACCTTTTTATCAAAACCTAACGGGTACAAATCAGTTATTTGCGCAGCATACGACTCTTCGTATCAAATATGTACTGCCCTTGGTGTACTGGCTATTCCAAGCATGTTTATTGGGTACTATAGCAAAGACATGATTATCGGTTTAGGTACAGACTTTTGGGGGAACTCTTTACACGTTTTACCTGAAAACATGAACATGATCGACGCGGAATTCATAGAACACTCTTACAAAATCCTGCCGGTAATCTTAAGTTTGTGTGGTGCTACAAGTTCTTTCCTATTGTACACTTTTGGTAGTCGAACATTATTCCGACTTAAAATATCATTCCTAGGTAAAAAAATATACAACTTTCTAAACAAAAAATGGTTTTTTGACAAAGTTTATAATGAGTATATAGGACAATTTTTCTTCAAATTTGGTTATAACGTAAGTTACAAAATAATTGATCGAGGTATCATAGAAATGTTTGGCCCTATGGGTCTATCACAAGCTATCTCAACTAAGGCGTTCTACGTCAATAAGTTGCAAACAAATTATTTATATCACGCAACCTTATTAGTTCTTGTAGGTAGTACATTGTTATTAGGCATGAGACAGTTTTGGTTCATTTTTGGTAGTTTTGTTGATTACAGGTTATTTATTCTATTTTTTGTTTCGGGATTCTATTTAATAGTTTCTCAAAGAAAAAAAATTTAGTCCATTAATAATTGTTCGTTTTAGTTTTAAACATTTCAGGTTTTTAGCTTTAAGAAAGGTTTCTTCTAAAATAGTGTGTTTTCCTCTTTTAGGTAAAAGTAACATTTTTAGCTCAGTTGGATAGAGCAACAGCCTTCTAAGCTGACGGTCATAGGTTCGAATCCTATAAAATGTAATATTAAAGGTTACGTTATACTTAGCTAAACTTTATAATTTACAACACGTCTCATTTTCACACATATATGAAAATTGTTAAGTTAATCCTAAATAATTTCAAGCTTGTAAGTGAAAAGAGAAACTTAACTGTTATTTCAAAAAATAATACGTTTAAAAATGAAGAGTTCAAGTATTTGAAAACACGTCATACTTGGCACTTAGTTGATCCAAGTCCTTGGCCATTAGTTGCTTCTTTAGGGGCTTTCTTTATGACTTCGGGCGCTGTACTGTACATGCACAACTTCGCAGGTGGGGGAAAACTATGTTTAACAGGTTTTATCACCATATTATATGTAATGTATATTTGGTGGCGAGATATCATTCGAGAAGCCACCTTCGAAGAACAACACACGTTTTCTGTTCAAAGAGGTCTACGGCTTGGTATGATCTTGTTCATTGTATCCGAAATAATGTTCTTTTTCGCTTTTTTCTGGGCATTTTTCCATTCCAGTCTGTCGCCAGCTTTCAACATCGGAGGCGTTTGGCCCCCAGTTGCGATTGAGACAATCCAATCTTCAGGAATTCCCTTGACAAACACTTTTTTCTTGTTAAGTTCTGGTGCAACGGTTACTTGGGCACATCACGCAATAATCGTCCGAGCTAAAAAACAAGCTATTGTCGCTTTAATTTTAACAATTATTTTAGCTGCAATATTCACTTTTTTCCAAGGTTTGGAGTATGTCGATGCTCCTTTCACGATTACAGACAGTGTATTCGGGTCATGTTTTTACTTGGCAACGGGATTTCACGGATTTCACGTTTTTGTAGGTACAATATCCCTATTAGTTTCGCTAATTAGGATTATGTTAAATCACTTTACTTCAACTCATCATTTTGGGTTTGAATCTGCGGCGTGGTATTGGCATTTCGTAGACGTTGTATGGTTGTTTTTATTCATAACTGTTTATTGGTGGGGTGGTGTTCATTAAGTTAATTTGTACATAAATTTTATAAAAGACTTAGAGTTTAAATAACCTCGTTTACAATACAAGTGTCGTGCAATAGACAGCTATAAAGGCCAAAATGATGGAATTGGCAGACATGCTAGGTTTAGGTTCTAGTTCTTCATAAGAGAGTAAGGGTTCAAGTCCCTTTTTTGGTAAAAGTAAACTCACAAGTTAGCCAAATGGTTAACAGGGGATTACGTCTATTTTTAGTTTTTATACGTAAATAACTATTTAATTCACATGAGTAAATGTATGTCTGTCACTCCTTAAGGTTTTAGAGCATTTAATCATTGTACTTGATTGTTTGCTATAAAGGTCTTTACCACCAATATAAAAATCGTTAATCCAAATCTTCAATTTTGTTCCAAATATTTTAAGTTTTTTCTTTTTCGTAACTTCAGCCGGTCGTACAAGCATGTTTGATATAGGCTGTATCAAGTGCGTGTTCTCTTTCAGAGTAAGACCGTCATTCGCTATGGACAAAAACCCACTAAAGTTTCTAAATTTATTCAAATTACCGTTATTAAAACTTAGCAAGCAATTATCTTTGTAGTTGTTCGTCAAATTAATATTTTTAGAACAAGCAAAAATTTTACGTATAATTTGCCAATCTTCCTTCGTTTGCTTGTTCGTAGAAATAAACTTCACGGTTTTCTTGAAAACCCCTTCTGTATTCAAAAAAGTGCCACTTGTTTCAAAAAAAGTACTATTAGGTAAATTTATATAGTTGTAAATTTTATAAGAAGACTTCGTTGCTAGTACCACGTTTGCAAATAAACCATTGTTTTGTTCCAAGCAGAACTTCGGTAGTGTATCAGACACTCCTAAGTATCCTAACAGTTTAAGATTTATGATTTTTCTCAAATTCGACGTACGAGAAGACGTATTCAAGAAATATAAACCACTACTAGAGTTTAAGTCATTCTCATTGAAAGTTTTAAATTTACTTAAATAGTTAATCCCGGTTTCGTTTATCGTCGTATTTACAACGTTCAAATTACAAATTCCTTTCGTGTTTGTTTCAGTAATATAGTTCAGAAGGGTTAGAATCGTCTCTGAGTCTTCCCGCTGGAATACATTGGAACTTACAATTACTGTAGGCTTCGAATTCGCTAATTCTTGGCAAAACAAGTTGTTTCCTTCTGCTATCGATTTTAAATTCTTTGCGCTAAAACCAAGGTATTCCACAGGAAAAGTTAATTCCATAGAGGCTCCAAGTGAGAGGATTCTAAAGTCTCCTGTTAGGTAACGTTTACGTAGTTTTACGTTCAAACTTGAACTTTCATAGCGACTATTCAAGCCAACAAGTAAGCATAAATTTGAACTACTCAACTGGCGTGTTAATTCTTTATGGTTACTCGTTGTAAAGTTTTGCTCCAAATCGTTGCCTTTCAAACCATTTTCCGCCTTTCTTATTTTCAGAAATGAATATTTGTTCGAAAACATTTTCAATAAATTAACAATTTCCATACTAACATTTGTATCAAAAACCACATACAAACTATTCGTGTTTAAGAAATGTTTGCTTAAGTGGTCCTGGAAATACAAAGTCATTGTAATTTCATCTAACAATGTCTTCCAAGCGCTTTGTACCGTAGTTTTGCCAACTCCTGATTTAACAAAACCTTTTAAGATTCTCTCTGGTGAGAACATTCCGTCAAAGGCAAATCGAGTTTTGTCTGAGATCCAATGGCTCGCATTTGCGTGTGTGTCGTATTCGGGGTTGACTTTCACTATGCTGTTGTTCTTCAAATAAACTTGGGTATTTGTAGCAAAACCGTCAGAAAAGTCGATGGAGCTCACGTTTTTCAATTCCCAGCTTCGACTCACGAAAGGATAGGGCTTCGAAGTTAATGCACCTACAGGGCACAAGTCAATAATATTGCCAGATAGTTCTGATTGGAATGTTTTAGTTACGTATGTACCAATTTCACTGTCAAGCCCACGACCAAACATACCTAAGTCTTCTGTTCCTGCGATTTCTGCAGCAAATCTTACACACCGTGTACAGTGAATACACCTTGTCATTACGGTCTTCACGATTGGTCCTATGTTTTTATCTGTCACAACCCTTTTAAAATTGTAAAATCTTTTTTTCGCGATACCAAAGAAGAGCGATTGGTCTTGCAAATCGCATTCACCTCCCTGATCACAAATAGGACAATCCAAGGGATGATTCAACAGTAGGAATTCTAGCACGTTTTCTCTAGCTTTCTTCACTAACGGACTGTTTGTGAAAATTTCACTGTTGTTCAAACATGACTTTGCACTCATAGCACAAGACACAAGAGGTTTAGGCGAATTTTTTAATTCAACAAGACACATACGGCAGTTACCTGAAATAGACAAACTTTTGTGATAACAGTAATGAGGTATATTAATACCAATGGTTTCACAATATTCAATTAAAGGGGCATTGTGCTTCCAGTAATCGTTAATGTGATTACTTTGAAACTCCAATACATAATTAAATTTTACGTTATTAATATGAAAATATTTTAAAGATTTCATTTTTATTTCGTTTTTGGAAATGTAGCTTAATTTGGTTAAAGCGTCGACCTGTCACGTCGAAGATTGCGGGTTCAAGTCCCGTCTTTTCCGACAAAAAGATTAAGTCGTCTAAAAAACCGATTTAACTTTTAATATTTCTAACTTTATCCATTTGTATTGTTTGCTTCAATTTGTAATAGATGGATAAAATAGCTAAACCAATGGCTGACTCCGTAGCTGCAATTGTTAAAATGAATAGCACGAATACGTATCCTGTGATATCATCTAAATAAATAGAAAAAATTACGAAGTTTAAATTTACAGCTAACAACATTAATTCGACAGACATTATCGTTATTAAAATATTTTTCCGATTTAAGACAAGGCCCAAGGACCCTATGAAAAACAAAATTATGATAATATTCAAAATATAATTTATATTCGTAGTAATCATATATATTATTTATTAACTCTCATGGGTACATTGGGATTCGAACCCAAGACCTGTGGATTAAAAGTCCAATGCTCTACCGCTGAGCTATGTACCCCTTTCGTGAATTTCTAACTAAAGTTAGATTTATAACGCGAAAAGAATTAAGAATCCCATCATTAAAGAGAATAAAGCAATAGCCTCTGTTAATGCGAATCCAAAAATTGCAAGTTTAAATAACTCGTCTTTTAGAGAAGGGTTTCGAGAAACACCAATTACTAGTGCACCGAATACAGTACCGATACCTACTCCAGCTCCTGCTAGTCCGATTGTGGCTAAGCCTGCTCCTATAAATTTAGCTGCTTGTAATAACATAAAATAATTTTATTATTATTTAAAATAAACAAATGATATAAGTCTTCGGAAACTTTAAAGCAGCTAATTCTATTTAAATCTAAAGTTTGTCATCAAAAATTTTAGTAGTTGTCTTATATGGTTTTCTTAAGTATTGAAGGGATACCATCCTTTTCTATGTAAAAACTTTAGTCTTGACTGGCAATTTCGCACCCCCTGTTTTAAAAGCAGCTATCGCAGTGTTAACGGTCACACCGCAGAGTTCAAATAAAACGCACCCTCCGCCGATTTTAACTGCCCAATGATCAACTGCTCCTTTACCTTTACCCATACGCACTTCTGTCGGTTTCGCCGTAATTGGTAAGCTTGGAAATACTCTAATCCATAGCTTACCTTTTCGTTTGATTTTTCTATTTATAGACTGTCTAGCTGCTTCAATTTGTCTAGCTGAAATTGTACCAGACTCTATAGCTTTCAAACCAATAGTTCCAAATTGAAGTTTCGTTGACCGGAATTCTAATTTCGGAAGTGTTCCTTTCCTAAATTTTTTATACTTTAATCTTTTTGGTTGTAAAAACATAATTTTAAGAATTTAGTCTTTTTGGCATATCCAAACTTTTACACCGAAAGTACCATTAGCAGTATACGAAGTGTCTTCGTGATAACTTATTGAAGAATTGAAGGATTGCAACGGCACTTTCCCCACTTTGAGTATTTTTTTACTCGACCGTGGTACACCGTTAAAACGTCCTGCTATTACGATCTTAACTCCTTTCACTTGGGAAAAACTTGAAGGTATAAGTTCTTCTAACGCTCGTTTTAACAGGAAAAGTACAAATCCGTGCCGTTTTTTTTGTTTCTCAAAATAGTAAGAGATAGCTTCTGCTAATAATTTAGCCGAATCTTTTTCGCTAACCGAAATAAATAAAACTTTAATAAGCTCTTTAAATAAAGGGGTTTTTAAAAAACGTTTAAATTGGTGTAATATTGCCCGATATTCGAAAGTATTAGCTTTTGACTCATTAACCAAAGCTTCAAATTTTTGGTTCAAATTCTGAGTTTTAAAGTTTATGGTTGTGCTTTTACAAAACATATTTAAGTCAATCATAAGGACGTTATTTACAAGATGATTAACTAATTCCTTGCTATTGGCCACTGTTATTATTTTGCTCAAACTTTTATTACTTTGGCGGGTTTGCTCATAAAATTTCATTGTCTCTGTTCGTTTCTCGAAAAATGTGATTAAGAAGTTAGTAGTCGATTGACTGTATTCGATTTTACAATTATGAATAACTAAGCCGTGAAGTTCAAAAACTCGGTTTAAGTAATTCCGAATTTCAACATCCTTATACAATAATAGCGAAGATTCTTCTAAATTTTTTTCTAAATATTTCGATTTCCATTCGGCGTTCTTTAAACTTAAACTAAAAATTGTTGAATTTGTCTTTTGTCCCATAAGATTTGTATTATTATGTTTTCTTTTTTTTAAACGAAAATCGTTTTCGCGTCGGGGAGAACTCTCCTAATTTATGCCCAATCATCGCTTCTGTGATTTTAACTTTAGAAAATCCTTTACCGTTATGAACATTTAACGTCAAACCTACAAGTACTGGTACGACCGTAGATTCACGAGAGTCTGTGTAAATTTCACTTTTCGTTGTTCTGCACTCTTGTAACAAATCGTATGATACAAAAGGGCCTTTCCATTTAGCTCTACTCATTCTTTAAAACACTATTTTCTTTTAACTAAAACTTGTCTGTTTTTCGATCTACTAGTTTTACCACCTTTCGTGGGTTTTCCCCAAGGAGTTACTGAAGAGCGGCCACCGGACGTTTTTCCTTCCCCTCCGCCATGAGGATGATCAATAGGGTTCATTGCAACTCCTCTGACGGTGGGCCTCTTATTTAACCATCGGGATCTACCTGCTTTGCCTACGGTTGTTAAAAACGCAAATTCATTTGACACAACACCAATAGTTGCGTAGCAATCGACTGATATACTTCTTTGCTCACCAGAACTTAACTTTATTCTGGCAGAGTTAGCACTTTTTTCAATTAGTTGTGAAAAAGTACCCGCCGCGCGACTTATTTGTGCTTTACCATGTGGTTTCGCTGAAACGTTGTGCAATGAGCTTCCAATCGGTATTTTCGAAATTGGTAAAGAATGTCCATTCTTCGCGTCAGCGTTTTGCCCGGACTTCACTATATCACCTACTTTTAAATCTTTTGGAGCTAAAATATAGTCGTATTTTCCACTACCAATATCATAGATTGACGCTATGTTCGCGGTTCTATAAGGGTCATATTCCAAGCTTGTGATAATACTGATAGAGTCATGCGTTCGACTAAAATTTATTTGTCGATATCGTTTTTTATGTCCTCCTCCACGATGCCATGAAGTAATTCTACCATTAGAGCTTCGTCCAGCATTGTTTTTAGTGCCTTTAATTTTGGTTTTCAACAAAGGCTTTTTTCCTAAATCTGATCTGTTTAATTGAATTAAATTTCGTTGCGAAGGGGTCGTTGGTTTAAAAGTTTTAAGTTTCATTTTAACAATAAATTATTTAAGTCATGATTTTATCAAATATATTAGAAGTACGTAAAGGTGTACCCAACGAAGCAAGATCGACTCGCACATACATTAAGAAGTTAGTTGTGTTGTTGTCTTTATTAAACAGGCTAAAATCTTCTAAAATGCTTGCCAAAGCTTTAAAAAACGAAAAATTAAATAGTTTATACTCTAAATTTGACTCTAACAATTGTATTTCAAGTTTTTCTGGGCATAACTCTAAACTAACGAAAAATAATTCAGTAAGTTATATTATAAATATAAACTTATCACCAACAAATACTTTAGTGAATGTCACAGATGTTAAAGGGAAACCTAAAGTTTCATTTTCTGCGGGGCTGATCCAGCTAACTAAGAGACAGAAGAAAACGCAGCCGATGGCTTTGATAAGTATTTTTAAAGTTCTATTGTTAAAAGCAAGGTTCTTAAAAGACAAACCTGTAGCGTTACATTTCAAAAATACCAAAGTTTTCTATGAGTCCCTAATTGTGAGAGTTTTGAAAGATAGACTTTTTATAAAGTCTGTCCAAAGTTATAATTTATCACCTCATAACGGTTGTCGACCTAAAAAATTAAAGCGGATCAAACGACGTACGAAAAGAATGGTTTTACGTTAACTAGAAACTTTTAACGAAAGAATGACTGAGCGGTTTAAAGTGGCAGATTGTAAATCTGTTGGGTTTCCCATCGTAGGTTCGAATCCTACTTCTTTCAGAAAAACTTCGGAATATAACGCAGCTTGGTAGCGTGCCTGTTTTGGGAACAGGAAGTCATGTGTTCAAATCACATTATTTCGATTATCGTTTTCTCAGTTTGTAGTAAGGAATTTTTAACAGTCTCTTCAAAGAGTTGTTAAAAACTCGAACAGTCTTACCGTAATTCAAGCTAGAAATTGTTTTCAGTTGAGTTGAGGAATAAATTTTATTATTAAATTTTAATCCTAAGAATGGCATCGTTGGACTCACTTTTATAACCTTTTGCAAGTCAACAGCAAAATCTGCGTTTTCATTAAAATAAACCAAGCAAATAGAGCCGTCCATTATAACAATAATATTTTCAAAAATAGATCGCTCGAGGGACTTTCTTGACAAAGTATTGTAGGTTTTGGTACATTTCAGGTGGTGTTCGTGGAATAATCGTTCCATTTGTTGCCTGTTTTTTGAATTTGAATTCGAAACGTTGAATATCAAAAGTATAGGCTTTTTTTTAAAATAGTTTTTAGTTTTTCGCAATTTATAACTTTTTAGTTCAAACTTCATTTTTCATTAACAAATAGGCTTGGCAGGAGTTGAACCTACGACAAAACCGTTATGAGCGGTACGTTCTACCACTGAACTACAAGCCTTTATACAAGTACTACTTTATAATAATCCGATGGGTAATTTTAGCTTTAGTCAATTAATCATTTTATTTCTTCTTGTTTTATTAGTGTTTGGAGATTTTTCAAAAATCCTAACTAATATAAGAACAATATTAAAAAAACGAAGTTTACGATTAACGAAAAAAAAACACAGGAAAAAAGGGAGTTGAACCCTTGACCTTTGGTTTTGGAAACCACTGTTCTACCAACTGAACTATTTTCCTGAAGAAATAATTTTGAAATGCTTAGCAAATACTTTATTGAAATCCGAAATCGGCTAATCCTTGTAATATTATCTTGGGTTATCGCTTTGACGATTTCATATTTGAACAAGGAAACACTCTTATTCTTGTTAATAAAACCTAACATTGCCTTGTTTGAAAACAAATTCTTTTACTTCATAGCAACTAATTTGACAGACATGTTTTCTGCTTATCTTCACTTAAGCTATTTTGTAGCTTTTCAAGCTGCAGTTAGCTTTGGTGCGTTTCAATTCAAAGCTTTCATTACACCAGCCTTGTATAAGAAAGAGCTAAAACATTTGCAATCGTTTTATCTACTGAGTATTTGCTTCCTTCTAATAGGGGTGTTTTTCTTAAATAATATCATACTACCGTGCTGTTGGAAGTTTTTCCTGAGTTTTCAAAGCTCTCCTGCCTGTTCAATAAATATTTTTCTAGAAATGAGGGTCACAGAATACCTATCTTTATATATTTTAATATATTATGTGGTTATATTTGTGGGACAAACTTTTGTCTTTACATTTTTAATCATAGACACTCTTGAGAAAAAACTCTCCTTTGTGAGGAAGACACGTAAATTATTTTACTTAGTTTTTTTTGCGTTTGCTACTTTGATAACACCACCTGATATAATTAGCCAGGTTTTCTTGGGGATTTCTTTCATTGCTTTTTACGAATTAATCGTGGTTACTATTATTTTGAAGAGCTTTAAAATTAGTTAGGTAACCAATTGAAGCTAGTAAGTACGCCTACAGTGAATAACAAATAACCTAAAGATAAAGGTAAGAACGATTTCCATCCTATATGCATAAGTTGGTCGTATCTATAACGTGGTAGAGCTGCTCTAGTTAGTATAAAAAATAGAACGCCTAAAATAATTTTAAGTGAAAGCCAAAAACTTCCAGGTAACATATTCAAGGGAAAAACATTAAACAAAGGTAACCACCCTCCCAAAAATAAAAGTGAAGAAAAAGTACTCATCAAAAGCATATTCGCGTATTCTCCTAAGAAGAATAAAGCGAACGTCATGGCTGAATACTCTACATTATAACCTGATACGAGTTCAGCTTCTGCTTCAGGTAGATCAAAAGGATGCCTATTAGTCTCAGCTAACATCGAAATGTAAAACAAAACAAACATCGGAAATAGCGGTATTATAAACCATATTTGTTCTTGAGCTAAAACTATACTACTCAAATTGAAAGAGCCTGCGCAAACACAAATATTGACGATAATAAATCCTATGGATACTTCGTATGAGATCATTTGCGCAGCTGACCGAAGAGAACCTAGGAAAGGGTACTTAGAATTACTGGACCATCCAGCCATTATTATACCATAAACACTTAACGACGAAATAGCAAATAAATAAAGGACACCTAAATTCATATCAGAGATAACTATTGTTTCTGATAAAGGTATGACAGCCCATCCAATTAAACTTAAAACGAATGTTAAAACAGGTGCTAACAAGAAGACATAAATGTTGGAATTACTTGGCAAGATAGTTTCTTTGACGAACAACTTTAAACCATCAGCAAGAGGTTGTAGCAAACCTACAAAGCCTATCACGTTTGGTCCTCGTCGTCGTTGAATACTACCCATAAATTTTCGTTCTGCAATCGTGAAATAAGCTACAGAAATCAATAGTGGCACCACTATTGCAAGAACTTTTAAAATAATACAAATTATCGTAACCATATATAAATTTGAAGGTTAAAACCGGATTTGAACCGATATTACAAGATTTGCAATCTAATACATTACCAGTTATGTTATTTAACCAAAAGTTAGTTTCTAATAAGGATAAGGAGGGATTCGAACCCACGGTATTTCACAATACAATAGTTTTCAAAACTAACGCCTTAAACCACTCGACCACTCATCCATAGACTAGCAAAAGAAGGGATTTGAACCCTCAGCTTTAACCTTGGCAAGGTTACACTCTACCAATTGAGTTACAATTGCATTTCTTTCTTAGACTTGAATTTTATAAGATCTCATTAAGAAACTAAAGTTTTCATAATTAGTATGCGTCGTGACAAAACTAATGTCTAAACCTTTCAAATTCTTGAAAAATTGGTAATTTTTTTCTAACTCGTGAAAAACTAGAACATTAGATACTTTAAACGAAAAAATATTATGCTTTACACGTGATTTTGTTTTGGTTGGTATATGCTTGAGAGTAGCTTTGCTAATCAACTTTGCCAAAAACGATTGCATTTTTTCGCCACGAATCGTTACTTTACATCCAATAGGTTGTCCTTTCCTAATTTTCAAGCTAACACTAGATACCTTGGATTTCAATAAAGACCCTTTTTGAGATGTTAGTAACTCTAAAGCAACTAAAGCTGCGATTAACTGCTTCAAGTCATAATGCTTAAACTTGAAACGCAAGTTTATGAAGAGAAGTTTTGGCATTTCCATAAGGTTTTTGTGTCGAAATTTGTTTATCAAGTCGTATTTTACGATATTTTCATTATAATATTCAAAGAAGTGCATTTTGTTAACGAAATCTACAAAGTACCTAAAGAAATATTCGCAAATTTGGAATATTTCCCTTTTTTCAGTTTTCTCGATACAGGTCCCACTATTCTACTTGCAAGTGGCTTTCCTTGGGAGTTTATTAAACTTACAGAATTGTTGTCAAAAAACGTGAGAGACCCATCTTTATTAATCAATTTACTTTTAGTCTTTATTATTAATGCTTTATAAACTTCGCCTTTCTTCACTTTTGATGTTTTACGGGATTTGCTTCGAAGCTCTTTTATGGATACTATAATGACGTTTCCTAATTTAGCAAATCGTTTTTTGAAACCTCCAAGAACTTTTATACACTTCACAGTTTTTGCCCCGGAATTGTCCGAAACTTTCAATATTGTTTGTTGTTGAATCATGTTGGTATATTTTCAAGTTAGCGCTTATAGCTCAATTGGATAGAGCGTCGGGTTTCGGTTCCGAAGGTTATAGGTTCAAATCCTTTTAAGCGTATTAAATTCTTTCGGCTAAAACCAACGATAGTTCGCAAACTTACGTTTTGCGAAACCTTCTTTATGTAGGTCAGTTTTTTGTTTGAAACTTGGGCTACTTTTCTTTGACGAACTTAAAAGCTCTAGGTTCAAGTTTTTGTAGAACGATTGTATCTTTCTCTTCCTGCTATTCAAAACTAAAAACTTTACAGCATAAGATAATTTTAACTTTGAGCTTAATAAGAATGGAAACTCAACAGTTCTTTTCCGTTTCCGCTTGATTTGTTTTACATATAATAGTGGCGAGCTGTTAATTAACGCGGTTTTCAATATCGCTTCATAACTTCTTAAAGGTTCGGTCTTTTGGATTAGTTTCAAAGTTTTAAGAAAAACTTTTTCAGATGTTCTTTTGTTACCATTAACCATTATCCGGTTAAATACGCTTTGTTTTAAAGTTTTTTTTCTCATCATAAATAGTTTGAAATTTTCTTAGTTCCGTATTTGGAGCGAGAAGTTTTTCGGGCCTTTAATCCGGAAAAATCTAACTTACCTCTTACTAAATGGTATTTAATACCCGGTAAGTCTTTCACCCTGCCACCTCGAACTAAGACTGTGGAATACTCTTGTAAGTTGTGACCTTCACCTGGGATATATGCGGCAATACGTTTACCGTTTGTCAGCCTTAATGTTGCTAATTTACGTAACGCTGAGTTAGGCTTTTTAGGAGTTCGTAAAAATATTTTAGTACAGACTCCTTTCTTTTGTGGGCTCATGTTTAAAGCTGGTGCTTTGTTTCTTCGTTTTTTCACGGATCGTTTTTTTCTACATAGCTGGTTGATGGTTGGCATTTATATAATTGAAATGAGTAATAAACGTAAGTGTAAACTATCGCTATTTTTAGCAAGAATTCTTGTAAAAAGTTGTTACTTAAAGAGTTTACTATAGCTAAACTGTTAACAACAATAATACTTACTAACAATAAAATTAGAAGATATAAACTCATTTTTACAAAATATACTCTGTTTTTCAAACATCCGTTTAAATGCGTCGAAATGTTGCTGTGACTCACCCAAAACCGGAGAAGTACAAGGGGTACGAGGAAGGTAAATGCTAAAATGGAAATCGGCTTAAAAATGAAGTAAATATCGGATAAATTGAACGAAACAGAAGTTTTTATAACTAGAATGTGAATAACAAAGGCATAGTATATAAAAATGCCAACTTCGTTCTTTTTGCCTTTTACCCTATTGATTTTCAGGAAGTGAAATAGAAAGTAGATTAGCAAAAGTAGAATTGATACAGTCAGTAAAAACTCTGTTAGTGTTAGAAAATGTGAGAGAGTTAAAATGTTTCTTACAACAATTAATACGTTTTCCATCAACGTTCTAAAATCAGCGTTTGTTAGAAAAAACTTACCTACGCTCGTACCATATTCTTCGAAGACGTGCTCGAAGAAAAACCAACCGAACAACCTATCTAGAAGGTTCAAGTCTCCGGGATTTAGTGTAACTTTATAAAAAACGAAAAAACTTACACCGCTCATAAGCCTACCAGCAATTAAATACCACATAGCATTAATATGAATGTTACTTTAATTTCATTAAACCAAATAATATACTCGTTACCGGACTTGAACCGATACTCTTTAAAAAGAATCAGATTTTAAGTCTGACGTGTCTGCCAATTCCACCAAACGAGCCATTTATATTTATTCCACAATTTGATCTTTTAACACTAGGTGCTCAACTGTTCGGACTATTAATTAGTCTATATTTATTTTACTATTATTCTATCTCTACAAGTATCGCTAATTTTATTGAAGTTAAGAAATTTCGAACTAAAAAAATTAACAAAAATAATAATTTAGTCAATACTATCGACAAAGATTTGGATTATAACTTATGGTTAATCAGTTATAGCTATATTAACTTTATTAAATAGGGATTTTATAATTTCAAGGTGTCAAAAGGGGGTATAACTCAATTGGCAGAGTGTGTGCTTTGCAAGCACAAAGTTATCGGTTCAAGCCCGATTACCTCCAAAAGAATTCCTAACCGTGCTACTCTCTCCAGGCCGGATTTGAACCAACGTCCAAGTGGTTAACAGCCACTTGCTCTACCGCTGAGCTACTGGAGAAATATATACTTATGGTTGAATTTAACGCTTATAACATTCCAAAACATCATTCAAGTTTAGCCACATGGAAAACGAGTCTGAACTATTGGATAACTTGACATCATCGACGACTACTATTTGGTAAATTTTATAACTAATTTGTAGTGTTTGAGGAGGTAAAGGCCAAAACTCAGCATTCAGCAGGAAGTATTCTAGAAGCTTCAGGCTTTTTTTTGAAAAAGTTACCACATCTCCTTTCTTCAACAAAGTCGACGAATCATTGACACGTACTCCGTTTATCTTAACATGGCCATGAGATATCAATTGACGAGCATTCATTACGCTTGAAGCAAAACAAGACCGTTGAAGAGTAATATCAAGTCTCTTTTCTAATAATTCCTTGAAAAATAATTTAGAATTTACTTTGTTTTGAATTCGGTTTGACGAAGTTTGTGCTTGAGAAACACTATTTTTCAAAAAACGTTCCAGTAAATTACCGTAAAAAAGGTTAAAACTTTTTTTAGTTAATAAGTTTTGTTTGTAATTTTTCGAAAAAAAGTTATTGTATTTAGGGATTAAATGAACATTTTGATCATAAAACTTGTAATAGCAATTATTTTTGCGTGTTTTAGATATTTTAGCAAGTTGCGATAGCAAAAATTGCCATTTACGTTTTTTGAAATTCAAAAGTTTTGGTCTATTTTGTACGTTTTTCTTCAAGAGCGCAAACTTTTTATATACGGGTTTGTGTCTGTATTTTTTTGTATTAATCATAGAAGTTAATGTACTTTTTCAGTTTTTTTAAAATAGAATATATTAGAAAAAAACATAACTGTTTCATGTTTCTTTTTAGAAAGTTCCCCGGAACAGAACATACTACGTTATTCGTTTTATGAAATGTTTGGCTACCTAGTATGATAACAGGGCACCCCACCACAGAAACTTCCTTTAAAATGTTCGTATCCTTTACCGTTACGTTGAAAAGAACTATTAAATCAGGATCTTTTTTTACGAAAGGGTTTCCTACTAAAGATATCTTTTGATTTGAATTTTGAATATTTGCATTTTTGTTACCGAATAACCCATTGACCCAAAACTTCTTTTGAATGAAAAAATGCTGTATTGATCGTAATACAACTTGATCCTTAATATAAGGAAAACCTATAAATAAAATCCTTTTATTACTAGAATGGTATAGGTGGATTAAATTTAACGCTTGTTTTAAACGTAACTCTAAACAATTCACAGCACTTGATTTTGTGGCGTTTCTTGAATTGATTTTATACGCTTGATGCTTTATTAAATGGAGTTTCAACAAAGTATATTTCTTAATTTTAAATTTTTTTAATTTCATTTAAACTTTTTTCCCTTCTTTTAGTTTGATTATTTCATTACTGTAAGAGACACCTTTGCCTTTATAAGGTTCCGGTGTTTTGCAACTTCGAATCAAGGCCGCAATCTGCGACACTTGAGTTATAACATTACCTGATATAAATAATTTATCTGTTTTATGGCATCTTATGTCAAGCACTTTCGGGATCTTGAAGTAAACGCTATGACTAAAGCCAAGCTTCAAATGAACCAAATTATGTAATTTTGTTTCGACGGGGAATGCCTTGAAACCCACCCCGACTAAATTAAGTTTTTTACATATAACAGTAGATACTTCTAAGAAGGATTGTTTCAGTAAAGCTACAGTTGTTCCACGTAAACTTTTCAGAGTTTTTTTGTTTTTGTTTGACGCTTTCTGGAACGTGGTGTCTAAAACCCGAATAACGTTATCGGTTCGGTGTAACTCAAGTTTAACTTGTAGCTTCAAAAGTTTGTTGCCTAAAGGTCCGCTTACTAATAGGATCTGTCTTTTATTACAATAAAAGACGTCAATATTCTTAGGAATTTTAACAATATGCCGCTTTAAAAAATACTTCATTTTACTTTATTATTAAGAGAGGTTCTCCGCCTAGTTTATATTTTTTGCAGTCATTGATTGACATCAAACCTTTGTTTGTAGAAATTACCAAAAGCCCTTCACTTGAATCGAGTTTCCAAAGTTGTTTCAACGAATAATGTATACGTAAACTAGGCTTACTTAACATCTTTACAGAGTTTATAGTAGGCTTTCCGTTTCTGTACTTCAGGAAAATTTTTAGTGTGTTTGAATTAGTTTTTGATATTTTGTATCCGGAAATAAAGCCTTCATCCCACAAAACATTTAAGACTGACTCACATGTTTTTTTTCGTGTCTGGTTTATGTAAGCTTTTTTTGCTAACTGACCATTTTTAATACTTGCAACCATATTTGATAAGTGATTTTTCATAACCAATTTAATGTGTAATGTTCAGAGACAGATTTGAACTGCCGTCACAAGGATTTTCAGTCCTTTGCTCTAACCAACTGAGCTATCTAAACACTTATTTCGACTTCAAGATTAACCGACCGTAATTGGTAATAATTTTCATATACAATTTTAAACTCGTAAAGTTTTGTATTAATGAAAAATTATCGGGGTTAATTTTGTTCTTCAAACTTTGACGAAATTTTAAGGGCTGATTGACAACCTCTACTTTAAATTTAAGGTCTGCAAACATGTTATCTTTTAAACTTTTTATGAAAGCGAACAGTAGAAGCCCTTTATACGAGTGTAACTTCAGTTTTTTTACGTAAAGACCGTATTCAAAATGCTCTTGCGCTGTTTTGTTTACGTGGGGAGACTTTAAAACAGTAAAACTTTTCTTTTTTGTTGAATTTTGATATGTTGTTACTTTTAGTTTTTCTAATAGAGTATTCTCGGAAAAAAGCCTCAAGAAATGTTTTATTGATTTATAATTTTTTGAGTATATATATATATTAATAAACATAGTTTTTGGTGAAAGCTTAAGAATGATTAATGGGATAAATTAATACTATCATTCAGATAAATGCAAGTCAACACCGTAAACACGTATGCTTGAATCATAGCAACCCCTAACTCTAGACCCATTAGAACAACAAGTACTAAAAGTGGGATAATGTGAAGCACGGAAAGGAAATCCTCTAACAATAGCATACTCCACGCGAATCCTACAATTACTTTCAGTAAAGTGTGACCAGCCATCAAATTGGCAAATAGTCGCACACCTAAACTAATTGGCTTGAAAATATACGAAATAAGCTCAATTGGAACTAATAACAAACCTAGACCAATTGGCGTGTTCGCCGGTAAGAAGACAGACAACATATGGATTTTATGTCGCTGAATACCAATGATAACAACACCAATGAAAATTGGAAATGATAAAGCGAAAGTTACAATTAAATGACTTGTGATAGTAAAACTATAAGGTACTAACCCGATTAAGTTGTTAAATAGAATGAATGTGAACAGCACCGCAATAAACGGAAAATACTTTTCGCCTTCTTCATTTAGGTTATCAAAAGCTAATTGTGCAGCTGTTTCATAAACAGTTTCTACGAAAGTTTGCCAAGGATTAGGTATAAAGAAGTAACTAGTTTCACCTAAGTAATCAGTGTCAGCACTGAAAAAGTAAACCATTGAACTAAATATTAATAAAACGATCAAGTTAATGAATAACATATTAGTCAACGAAAAATCTAAACAAAACAATTTGAATGAATATAATGAGATAATCTGAAATTGTTCTAATGGAGTAAATAGCATGTATAGATAATTATTGTTTTTAATCGTTATCGTTATGTGCCAGTTTGGTCTCAATGACACCGATTAAAGGAATTAATACAATGAAAAATAGAAAGTAGAATACAGTAGCAACCTGACCTACTATGACATATACATCTTTAACAGGTTTTTGGCCAACCCAACCAAGAACTAGAAAATCTGCAACTATTAACCAATAAAAAATTTTGAAAATTGGTCGGAAGGTTGTACTTCGAACTTCTGACGTGTTTGTAAACGGGATTAAGAATAAAATTATCAAAGCACCTCCCATAGCAACAACACCACCTAATTTATCTGGAATGGACCTCAATATAGCGTAGAATGGTAAGAAGTACCATTCAGGTACGATATGAGCCGGGGTTTGCATAGGATCAGCTGGAATATAATTGTCTGGGTGCCCTAAAGCATTAGGGAAGTAAAATACGAATGTCGCGAAAAGTAATAAGAAGCAGAAAAACGCAAACAAATCTTTAACGAAAAAATACGGGTAAAAAGGTACTTTATCAACACCACTGTCTACACCTAAAGGGTTATTTGATCCATCTTTGTGTAACAAAGCTAAATGCAATAAAGTTAACCCTGCAATCACGAATGGTAATAAAAAATGTAGGCTGAAAAATCTGTTCAATGTAGCATTATTTACTGTGAAGCCCCCCCATAGCCAATCTACTATAGATTGACCAACAATAGGAACAGCTGTCACTAAACTAGTAATAACTGTGGCACCCCAAAAGCTCATCTGACCCCAAGGTAATACGTAACCCATGAAGGCAGTACCCATCATTAGAATAAAAATTAGAACACCAGAACACCACAATAGTTGTCTTGGTTGCATATACGAACCGTAATATAACCCTCTAAAAATATGACAATAAACAACAATGAAAAACATAGACGCGCCATTTGCGTGAATATATCGGATTAACCAACCATTGTTCACATCTCGCATAATGTGCTCGACGCTACTAAAGGCTAAATCAATATGTGGCGTGTAGTGCATTGCTAGAAAAACACCTGATAGAATTTGAATTACTAAACATATACCTGCAGATGATCCAAAACTCCATGCGTATGTTAAGTTTATTGGAGTTGGGTAATGAATAATATGATTATCCACGAAAGACAGAACATAATTGTTATTCCATCTTAATGTCTTAGTTACAAATGAGGCCATGAAACTTGAATTATTTGAGTTTTGAAATGAAGATACCGGACTTGTAAAAGTATCAAACACAGAATTATTTAACTTATAAGTTGATTTCATTTATGGTTTGTTGAGAAACTAAAATCGTTTTTGACGTTTAGAAGTCCTACCGTTCGTATGTGTTCGCTGACCTCTTACAGGTAACCCCGAGATACGGCGCAATCCTTTGTATGATTTTATTTCTACAAGGCTTCTCAAAGAAAGAGCTTGCGATTTGTACAATTCAGTAGTGATTATAAGGTTAGATTTTTCAATCGTTTTTATTAATTTGGATATTTGATCACTAGATAGCTCAGAAGTTTTTAAGTTTTTTGAGAACCCCAACTGCTGGCATATTAGTGTCGAAGTTTTTTTATTCAACCCGTAAATTTTTTGTAAAGAGATTGTTAAATACTTATTATTAGATATTTCTGTCTCAAAGATGTAAATCATAAATTTTGAATTAAAAATACATAAACTCAACAAGCATATTTGTGCTGAAATGAATTGAATTTAAGAAAATACTAGGGTACACACCCATCACCAATGTACCTAGAAGTAACGGGAAGAAAATTAAAAATTCTCTTTTATTGATGTCTAAGTAATTCTTGAAATACTGAGTTTTTAAATTACCATAAGCTATTCGGTTGAATAACCACAAGGAGTAGCACCCCCCGATAATCATACCTGTGGCGCTTAAGAACGTGACAGTTGTATTTGCTTTAAAAGAGCCTGTTAGAATTAAAAACTCACCAACGAAGCTACCTGTTCCTGGTAGACCTATATTTGCCATTGTGAAAAACAAGAAAATTAACACGTAAACAGGCATTGTGTGTACAAGTCCCCCATAATATTTCACCATCCTGGTATGATGTCGATCGTATACCACCCCAATAATAAGGAATAAAGCACTTGCGACGAACCCATGACTCAAACTTTGTAGAATAGCTCCTTCTATCCCAATTATGTTAAAACTGAATAACCCAACCATTACCAAATTCATATGAGCTACCGAAGTGTAAGCAATAATTCTTTTGAAGTCTGATTGACGTATTGCTGTGAACGACGCATAAACTATTCCTACGACAGACATCGCGTATACGAAAGGTGCGAAATAAAAACAAGCTTCTGGGAATAGTGGAAACGAAAAACGGATAAACCCATACGTCCCCAATTTTAGAAGCACTCCTGCTAAAATTACGGAGCCGGCTGTTGGAGCTTCAACATGGGCCTCGGGTAACCAGAGATGAACAGGCACCATAGGTACCTTCGTTGCGAAAGATGCGAAAAAAGAGAACCACATAATTTTTTGTTCTAACGACGTGAACGAAAATGTCAGTAACACTTCGTAATCTGTTGTGCCCACTTGATAATATATGTACAAGATTGACAGTAACATTAATACAGAACCTAATAACGTGTAAAGAAAGAAGAAGTACGCAGCTCGAATTTTTCGTTCTCTGGATCCCCAAATACCTATGATTAGGAACATGGGAATTAATACGCTTTCAAAGAAAATATAAAACAAAAGTAAATCAAGTACACAAAAAACTCCAACCAAGAAAAATTCCATAACTAAGAAAGCTATTAAATATTTTTTTAAGTCAACTTGGATAGTATCCCAACTTGCGAGTAAACAAATAGGAATTAGTAAAGTGGTTAATAAAATGAAAAATAAAGAGATACCATCTACACCTATAGGAAAATTGATGTTTAAAATAGGTATCCAAAAGAATTTTTCCACAAACTGAAATGTTCCAATAGATTTGTTGAAAAAAACCCATAAAGTTAGTGATAATACAAACGTTAAACAAGAGCAATTTAGAGCGACAGATCGTAATAAAGATTTGTTCGATGACGGAATGAAAGATAAAATGAGTGCTCCTATTAACGGCAGCACCAAAATATAAGATAATATATTTTTAATATATAACATAGATTTGAAACACGTTTCTAAACAGCTAACGATAAAAGTAAACTGAATTTATATGAAAATAAATATAGTATTGTTGGGTTAATGAATAAAAATAAAAACAAGAAAAATAATAGTGAAATTAAAACTGAACTTTGTAACTTAATTGGGTGATACAGTTTACCAACTAAAACTTTTTCAAAATATAAGATTTTAATTAACCTAATATAGTAAAAGGTACCAATAACGCTGCACAATATACTTAGGAGAGCTATGAAATACATGGAAGACTCAATAGCTGTTAGAAAAACACTAATTTTAACTAGAAAACCGATCATCGGTGGGAATCCCGCAACTGAAAATAATACGGTAGTGAAAAAAATTGCGAGCATATAATTAGATTTCCCTAACAAAACTAAATCTGTTAAATCCTTATTTTGTTTTTGTAAAGAATTGTTCTTTACACGCGTTAACAAAAAAATAGACCATACGCACAAACCTGAAAAACTATAAACAACTAAATAACAAAATAACATTTGAACACTCTCAAGTGTACCCGCACTAAAAGCAATTAAAGCATAGCCCATATGACTAATAGAGCTATATACAAGTAAACTTTTTAATTTTCGCTGTTCAAGTCCACCGAACGAACCAACAATGACGGACAAAATGACTGAAATAACAATGAAATAGCGCCAACTTTCGAAAAAACCAAAAAAACTGTAATAAAAAATTCGTAGTAACAACACGAAAATAGCTAACTTAGGGACAACTGCGAAGAAAAAAGTTGACGCTGAAGGCGAACCTTCGTATACGTCGGGAGCCCACGTGTGGAAAGGTGCTATGGCGAGTTTAAAAAGTAAGCTTATTAAGATGAATATTAACCCAAATTTAATAAGCCCGACATCGAAAAAACTTATATCAGGGAGTGTCGTATTAATAGTGCTACCGGGGTAAACGTTGATCAACAGATCTCTAAATTCTTCAAAATTAATGGTCCCTGTAACACCGTAAAGTAGCGAAGAGCCGAATAGGAATAAACTCGATGAAAAAGCTCCCATGATGAAATACTTAATACCTGCATCAACGGAATATGTCGAAGTTTTCTTGAAGGAAGCCAGCACGTAAAAAGCCAAACTTTGTAGCTCAATTGCTAAATAAGCAGTCAGTAAATCGTTGGAAGAGCATAACAAGAATAGACCTAATACGGCGAACAAAATCAACAAGATATACTCGAACTGATTTATTTTTTGGCCCGCTAAATAGGGTTGCATCATTAGCAGACAAAATAATGACAGACTCCCTATTACAATTTTTGAAGAAAAACTTACGTAATCATTAACGATTGTGTCGTTTAAAAAGCTTAATTCTAGAACGTCTAGACAATCGTTCATTACTAAGACACAGGATAGGAATAGAACTAAAACTCCTAAATATAGAACCGAGTCTTGAATTAACAAGTTTTTTTTTTTAACGGCTAAAAATGTACAATGTAATACCAAATAGACTAATGAAAGTCCCAAGAACAGCTCCGGTAAAATAACAATTTCTTTAAATAATAATGTTTCAATACGCATAAAATGTATAATAAGCTTAAGTAGATTTGAACTACTGACCTTACGCTTATCAGGCGTACGCTCTAACCAACTGAGCTATAAGCTTTAAAAGTGAAGAACTAAACTTAAACAATCAGAACGTTTTTATAAGTCCGAGAAAGTTGCCTAAAAATAACCTGTTTTTTATCACTATCAACGCCCGTGTTTAAAGTTAATACTACGGCTGCTATTGTGGCCAGCAATAAGACGTTCCCTGCAATTAGGAATTGTAAAACATACTCCGTATAAACTACCTGACCTATGGCTTGAATTTCTGTAAAAGTATCCATTCTCTCATACCAATTGAAGTGGAAATTACCTAAAAAAGTATTTTCATATGGATTTGACTTGAAAGTTTCCCCAACGACCATTAAAATTTCTGTTAGAAACACTCCACCAATGAGAGCTCCGAAAGGAAAATATTTCAGAGTATCTTTTTTTGAGCTAACTGTTTTTACGTCTAACATCATAACGACAAATAGAAATAATACTGCTATAGCTCCAACATAGATAACAATGAACATTAAGGCTAGAAATTCGCATTTTAACAAAAAAAGGATTCCCGCGGAAGAAATGAAGCTTAAAACTAAAAATAATACTGAGTAAATTGAATTTTGAACAAGGATTACCATTAAAGAACTTAATAGTAGTATTCCTGAAAATAAGTAAAATAAGATATTAATAATCATTTTTGTCTAATATAATGAAAGAGGGATTCGAACCCCCGACGCCTGGATTATGATTCCAATGTTCTAACCAACTGAACTATTTCATTTTGTTCCAGCTACACGTTCCCGTACAGCTACCTTGTTACGACTTCATCCAAATTATTAATTTCTCAATGGTTTTCTACAAACTAAAAATATAAATTTTAATATTGCACAGAAAACTTCAAATAAAATTAACTCTCTGCATGTGACGGGCGGTGTGTACAAGGCCAAGATACATATTCACCGCAACGTGCTGATTTGCGATTACTAGTGATTCCAACTTCATACAAGCGAGTTGCAGCCTGTAATCCGAACTGAGAAAACTTTTGAAGATTAACTTAAATTATATTTTTGTAACTCTCTGTAATTTTCATTGTAGCACGTGTGTAGCCCAACCCATAAGGGCCACAGGGACTTGACTTAATTCTCACCTTCCTTCAATTTATCATTGATAGTCTCTTTTAAAGCTTTAAAAACCCTTCAATTTAAGTTTTTTAAAGTCTAAAACATAATAAAGATAAGAGTTGCGCTCGTTAAAGGAATGAACCAAACATCTTACGACACGAGCTGACGACAGTCGTGCAACACCTGTAAAAAATCTAATTTTTAAACTTGTACTAGAAAATCAAGTTTAAAAACGTATTTCTATGTCAAGGGTTGGTAAGGTTTTGCGCGGATTATCGCATTAAACCACATGCTCCACCACTTGTTGTAGGCCCCCGTCAATTCCTTTGAGTTCCAATCTTGCGACCGTACTCCTCAGGCGGAGTGCTTATGGCGTTAGCTTAGAAAATCCAACATAATTTATGTTAAATTACAGCACTCAGAATTTACAGTGTAGACTACCAGGGTATCTAATCCTGTTTGCTACCTACACTTTCGTCCCTCAACGTCAGTTTTTACTAAAGAGTCGCCTTCGCTACTGATATTCCTTCATGTGTCTGCAGTCGTTACTCCTCGACATGAAATTCTACTCTTCTGCAAGAAACTCAAGTATAGTAGTATTAAATGCTTTTCTAAAGTTAAGCTTTAGGTTTTAACAAATAACTTACAATACAGTCTACGGACCCTTTACGCCCAGTTATTCCAGATAACGCTTGCCCCTCCCGTATTACCGCGGCTGCTGGCACGAGATTAGCCGGGACTAAACTTCTTTTAATAATGTCATTATCATCTTAAATGAAAGAACTTTACAACCAAAATAGCCGTCATCGTTCACATAGTATTGCTGGATCAAACTTTCGTTCATTGTCCAATATTCCTCACTGCTGGCTAAAAAATTAGCCTGGACCTTGTCTCAGTTCCAGTGTGGTTGATCATCCTCTCAGACCAACTAAAGATCATAGGCTTGGTAATCTATTAAATTACCAACTACCTAATCTTACGCAAAGGTATCTTCTAGCAAATTACTTGCAGTAACTTTTTCGTATTTAGTATTAACTAATAATATTTCTCAATTTACAAATCTATAAATTGATTAATTTTATCCTAAACTAGGAGGTAACAATTTTACGTGTTTCTCACCCGTTCGCCACGAAGTAAATATTCGTACGACTCGCATGTGTAAAGCATACTACTAGCGTTCATCTTGAGCCAGGATCAAACTCAAAAACAAATAGATTTCAAGTAAAACTTACTCGAAACTCATTAAAATTAAAATCTCTATGTTATAAAAACATGTTGTGAAGTCAAGTTGTATAAAATTAAAAAAGTTAGTACTTATTTGCTGAAAACCTTACGGCTCTTACACATTAAGCCTATTTACGTAGTCTTCTACTACATCTTTGAAAAAATCAATCTCGAAGCCAGTTTCTCGCTTAGATGCTTTCAGCGATTATCTGTTATAAACTTAGCTACTCGACGATGCCATTGGTCTGACAATCGATACACCATAGGTTTACTTTTCCCGGTCCTCTCGTACTAGGGTTTAATCTTCTCAATTTTTTAACGCCTACGGTAGATAGGGACCAAACTGTCTCACGACGTTCTAAACTCAGATCATGTACCGCCTTCCTTGGCGAACAGCCAAACCCTTGGAACCACTTACAGCTCCAGGATGCGATAATCCAACATCGAGGTGCCAAACCACTCCGTCGATAGGGTCTCTAGAGAGTGATTAGCCTGTTATCCCCGGCGTACCTTTTATCCGTTGAGCGATGATCTTTTCCACACAGAATCACCGGATCACTATAACCGACTTTCGTCCCTGCTCGATTTGTCAATCTTGCAGTCAGGCAAGCAATATACTATTACGCTCTACAATTAAAAATTTTTAATTTGAACTTACCTTTGTACGCCTCCGTTACTCTTTAGGAGGCGACCGCCCCAGTCAAACTACCCATTATGCAATGTCTTGAGTAATGAGTAATAAAAAATTTTAAGAGTGGTATTTCACTGGCGTCTTAATTATTTACTTGCGTAAACATTTTAAAATGACTTCCCACATATTCTACACATAAAAGTTTTTATTACAATGCATAACTATAGTAAAGGTGCACGGGGTCTTTCCGTCTAGCCGTAGGTACTCCGCATCTTCACGGAGAATTCAATTTCACTGAGGTTATGTTGGAGACAGTAGGACAGTCGTTACGCCATTCATGCAGGACACCAATTAAATGCCAAGGAATTTCGCTACCTTTGGACCGTCAGAGTTACAGCCGCCGTTTACTGGGATTTCTAGTCAAAGCCTTAACTTTTTCTATTATACTTGCAGCACCGGGCAGGCGTCAGTCTCTATACATCATATTACAACTTTGCAGAGACCTGTGGTTTTATTAACCAGTCGCTGTCCTTGATTTTGTGACAGCTTTCGTAGGTTACCCTATGAAAGCTACTCCTTCTCCCGAAGTTACGGAGTCATTTTGCCGAGTTCCTTCAACATAATTCGCTCAAGCGCCTTAATTTACTCAATTTGTTCACCTGTGTCGGTTTACAGTACGGTTTTTAAATTGCACAGATTATTTCTTGAAAATAATCAAAAACTTTCATTGTGACCTTGAAATGAAAATAGTTTTCATATTCTGTCATCCGTGCGAAAATATAAAATTTTTTTATTTACCCATCAAAAAGAACTTTCGTTATATTCTTAGGGACCGATTTACCCGAGACGGATTAGCCTTGTCTCGGAAACCTTGAACTTAAGGCGACAGTGTTTTACACACTGTTTGTCGCTACTCATATCAACATTTTCAATTCTGATTTCTTCAGTTTATGTCGCCATAAACCTTCTTAGATTTACAGAACGTTCTGCTACCATTTAAAATATTTAAATCTATCGCTTCGGTAAGTAGTTTTAGCCCCTGTACATTTTCGCCGCAAAAAATCTAAACCAGTGAGCTGTTACGCTTTCTTTAAAGGATGGCTGCTTCCAAGCCTACCTACCGGTTGTTTTAAATTTTTCACAACTTTTTCACTTAACTACTTTTAGGGACCTTAGCGAATAGTCTGGGCTGTTTCCCTCTTGACTATGAATCTTAGCACTCATAGTCTGTCTGTTCAATGTCTTTTACCTAGTATTCGGAGTTTCATTAAATTCAGTAAAACTTTACGTTCCCATCGTTTATCGAGTGCTCTACCCCAGAATAAAGTTTTTGAACGCTCTACTTAAATAGATTTCGCAGAAAACCAGCTATCTCTAAGTTTGATTGGCCTTTCACCCCTAACCACAAGTCATCCCAGTATTTTTCCACATACACGGGTTCGGTCCTCCAATAAGCGTTACCGCTATAAATTCAACCTGCTCATGGTTAGATCACTTAGTTTCGGGTCTTACTTCAGAGACTTAAAAGCTTTTTAAAACTTAATTTTTTTTCGCCTACACATATGTTTAAGCTCGCCACTGAAATAAACTCGTTGATCCATTATGCAAAAGGTACGTTGTCACTTTTATTTTTCAAATAAGCTTCAACTGCTTGTCAGCATTAAATTTCAGTATTCTTTCAAATTTATTTTACTAAATTCTCATTTCACCTTTCCCTCACGGTACTAATACACTATTAATCATCAAAATTTTATAGACTTTGAGGGTGGTCCCCCAATCTTCGAACAACACATGACTTGTGCCATTTTACTATGAAAATAACAAGAATATAGTTTACAGGGCTTCATGTAAATGTTACCTTCTGTGGCTCTTTAGATTCAATAAATTGATCTTGCTATTTTGAGTCTTTATCATTTTCGCTCGCCGCTACTCACAATTTCTCGGTTGATTTTTTTAATTAGCTACTTAGATGGTTCAGTTCGCTAAATTTTTCGATCTTCACAGAAATACAAAAATGTGTTTTTGTGAAAAAGCTCCTTTATTGAAGCTCGGTTTTCCGATACGGATATTTGTAGGTCTCAGCATTTAGTAACACTCACTACAATGTTTCGTTAATAAACGTCCGCAATTTTTTTGATGTTTAGGCATTCATTTAATGCTTTACTTTTTATACAACTTGTTTTTAAGGCGAATAACGGGATTTGAACCCGTGTCTCTTAGAATCACAACCTAATACTCTAACCAACTGAGTTATAATCGCCAATAAGTTTATTACCAGGTTCTTGTTAGGAGTAAGACTTGAACTTACAACCTCTGGGGCATGAGCCCAGTGAGCTGCCAATTGCTCTATCCTAACACGCGTGTTTATCTCGTTAGTCCCACTCAAGAGCACCTACGTACCAGACGTAGACAAACCCAACGCCTAACTCAATGATAAAATCAATCATAGACCAAAAACCCAATGTGCTAAGTTGAGATATACTAACACTCCAAGGCAATAAAAACATGGCTTCAATATCGAAAAGTATGAACAAAATTGCTACAATGTAAAATTTGACGTCAAAAATGTTTCGAGCATCTTCATAAGGCTCAAAGCCACACTCATAGGTAGATAATTTTTCCGTGTCAGGATTTTGTACCGATAGAAGATAGGAAAGAGTTACGATAATAAGAGCTAGCACTATAGCAACACTTATAAAAATTAGTACAGGTAAAAACTCGAAATGCAAAAGAGACTGATTGAAATTATAAAAAGGCAAAGAAGCGGTTAATGTATTAATATTTTGTAACATATATATGTGATTAGGAAAGAATGGGATTCGAACCCACGGTGTAAATATTTACTTACACAAAGATTTAGCAGATCTTCACTTTAAGCCACTCAGTCATCTTTCCATCCGATAAAAAATTTATAATTGATTCCCTTTATATTAGAAGTATTTAATTAAATTTTTTATAAATATCCTTGAATTCAGAAATGATTTCAGATAAATATATCTCCAACGGGACTTGAACCCGTGTTATTACCGTGAAAGGGTAATGTCCTAACCGCTAGACGATAGAGACTTTTTTCTTTTTAAATACTTAAAAGCATGTATTGTTTTCAGATACTAGTTCTGAGGTACGTATTTTGGGGGAGCTTGTTTTTCTCGTGCATGAAAGTCGAAATACATATTCAGCTATTTGGAGACTTAATTTCAATAAACACCAACTATGTATTTCCCAATGAAGTGAGCTAAGAAAAGTATTCATTTTATTACATTTCTAATACCTAGAAGGGAAGTCGAATCAAGATTCAAATAACGTTTTTGGTAAAACTTGAATTTCATGATTTACAAATTGTGGAATACCATGAAGTTGGGTTTAGAAATACTTGTTCCCAATTATCTTAAGGATGGAGAAAACAAGAATTCTTTACTAAAATTTGTGAAAAAATACCTTTTTTCAGAGTTTGTAATTCGCGCCACTTTTTTCCTTCATAAAGGTCGAAAAAAATGTGTATTATTTTTTGTGTAAAAGAAGGGATTAAATTTTGATCCTAGCGGCATTTCTACTAAAACTCAAACTTTACAAGTGGCTAGGTGTATGCTGTTGAAGAAATAATTTCGCGACACAAGTTTCGTTCCTTAATGAAAAGAAAAGCTATTTACTAAAATGAATGTGAAAATCACAGCTTTCCGAAATTCTTAAACTGAATCACTTTTTTCCTTCATAAAGGTCGAAAAAAATGTGTATTATTTTTTTTATCAAAAACGAGTTAAACCAAAGTTTTAACTTTGCTTTTAGTGAGGCTCAAAAATGATTCATTAAATAATATGTTATGTAATAGAAATGATTCCTAGGACGCCCATTTGCTTTTATTTGTCGGGACTATTTGAAAGATACTGATTTTTACGAACCCCCAACTTCTTTTACTTTTCACAGAATTCGAAAAAAATGTATTATTTTTGAAAACAAGATATCCGTACGTTTTCGTATTTCGTCCCGATTTAAACTCTATCATATGCGCTCTATCACTACATGAAGGTCAAGAAAAATGCTTTATACCTAAAAATGAGATTTAGTCATAATTTTTCTATCTTATTTCAATTGAATGTGTAATGCTTAGTTTACTCAAAAATATTTACTTATTTGCGACCTACTACTGTAAGAGTTACAAAATACCTTTTTCCATTCAACGGAAAGACTACCTAAAAACGCGATTTTCCCGATGTTTTGACCACAGGTCGCTTTCTCCTTCATGAAGATCTGAAAAAAGATGTGTTATTTTTGAGAACAAGGTACACCTACGTTTTCGTATTTTGCCCCAATTTGAGTCTTTGTTGCGCGTACTCTATCTCTGCGTGAAGGTCAAGAAAAATACTTTATACCTAAAAATGAGATTTAGTCATAATTTTTCTATCTTGTTTCAATTGAATGTGTAACGCTTAGTTTACTCAAAGATATTTACTTATTTGCGACCTACTGCTGTAGGAATGACTTCCTACTACTGTAGGAGTTACAAAATACCTTTTTCCATTCAACGAAAAGACTACCTAAAAACGTGATTTTCATGATGTTTTGACCACTGGTCGCTTCCTCCTTCATGAAGATCAGAAAAAAGATGTGTTATTTTTGAGAACAAGGTGCACCTACGTTTTCGTGTTTTGCCCCAATTTGAGTCTTTGTCGCACGTACTCTATCGCTGCATGAAGGTCAAGAAAAATACTTTATACCTAAAAATGAGATTTAGTCATAATTTTTCTATCTTGTTTCAATTGAATGTGTAACACTTAGTTTACTCAAAGATATTTACTTATTTGCGACCTACTGCTGTAGGAATGACTTCCTACTACTGTAGGAGTTACAAAATACCTTTTTCATTCAACGGAAAAACTTACCTGAAAACGTGGTTTTCTCGACGTTCTGACTACAGACCACTTTTTTCCTTCATAAAGGTCGAAAAAAATGTGTATTATTTTTTATACTTAAAAATGAAGTTTAATCGTAATTTTTCTATCTTATTTTTATCCAATGTGTAGCACTTAGTTTACTTCAAAATATCTACTTATTTGCAACCTGCTACCGTAGAAGTTAAGAAATACCTTTCTCCCATTCAACAGAAAAACTTAGTTGAAGACGCGATTTTCCGATATTTTGGCTACACGCCACTTTTTTCCTTCATAAAGGTCGAAAAAAATGTGTATTATTTTTTACACTTAAAAATAAAATTTAATCGTGATATTTATGCCCTATTTCTATTAAATACACAACGCTTAGTTTACTCAAAGATATTTTTAAGTGTACTCTGGAACTGGGAGTGTTTTTGTTCATCTACTTATCCCTATTCTGCGAAAGCTCACTCTACTTTCTAGAATAGAAATACAATTTATTCAATAAAGCAAATAAATATAACCAAAAAGTTAAGTCCTAGGTTTGACTAGCCTGTTTATCAAGACATTTTTATCACTTAATTTACTTATATTACCTATCGGACTTTAAATGATTTCTGGAAATGTTGCTACTTCTAAAAATATTACAGATGGCAAGTACTTCTCTTCTTGATTTGATATCTTGTCCTTCAATTTGTTTAGGACATCGAGGTACCCTCAATTCGGTAACTAAAATTCTTCCCTTGAAAAGCTTTAACATTATGTGATTTATTATAATATCGTTCATATAAAACATATTGTTACTCTATAGAGTAGAATGACTTCATACAAACCATATTTTCATCCCATATTCACTTATTTGCAATCCGCTACTGTAGAAGTTGCGAAATATCCTTCTCCTGCTCAACGGAAAAACTTACCTAAAAACGCAATCTTCCCAATATTTTGGTCACGAACCGCTTTTCCTTCCATAAGAGCCGGGAAGAATGTGCGTTATCCCTTAGTTTAATTGCCTGATTTCCAGCCCAATATTAATATTATTCCAGTCACCTTCTCGCGTTTTTATTAGTCCTCCCCCTTCACTAACGTTTTTCTCCTCATCCCTTCATAAAGGTCGAAAAAAATGTGTATTATTTTTTGGCCCAATTACCTGATTTCCAACCCAATAATAGTATTATTTCAACCATTTCCTCATAGTATTGTTAGTTTTCTTCCTCTCATTAATGTTTCCCCCCTCATCCCTTCATAAAGGTCGAAAAAAATGTGTATTATTTTTTAATTTAATTACCTGATTTTCAACCCAATATGAACATTATTAATAACTCTTCCTCCTTCATCAAGATTTTTCCCTACACCCTTTTGTGAAGGTCGAAAAGATGCGTACTATTCTCCGTATCAAAAAAATTAGTACGATAATAAGATACCGGTGTCTACGACGTACGGTGAAAATTCAAGAAGATTGTTGATAACATTCGTATTGGGTTGAAAATCAGGTAATTAAATTAAAAAATAATACACATTTTTTTCGACCTTTATGAAGGAAAAAAGTGGCACGTAGTCAAAACATCGGGAAAATCATGTTTTTAGGTGAGTCTTTCTCTTAAATTGGAAAAAGATATTTTGCAACTCTTAAAGTAGTAAGTTGCGAATAAGTAAACGTCTTTGAGTGAACTAAGTGCTGCACATTCAATAAAAATAAGATGGAAAAATTACGATTAAACTTGATCTTTAGGTATAAAAAATAATACACATTTTTTTCGACCTTTATGAAGGAAAAAGTGGTTCGTAACCAAAACATTAGAAAAATTGCGTTTTTAGGAGAGTTTCTCCGTTTAATGGGGGTAAGGTAGCCCGTAACTTCCGTAGCAGGTGGTTCGCAAATAAATATATATCTTTGAATAAACTAAGTGTTACGTATTTAATAGAAGTAAGGTAGAAAAATCACGACCAAATTTCATTTTTAGGTATAAAAAATAATACACATTTTTTTCGACCTTTATGAAGGAAAAAAGTGGTTCGTAACCAAAACATTAGAAAAATTGCGTTTTTAGGTAAGTTTTTCCGTTGAATGGGGTAAGATAATTTGCAATTTTCACAGCAGTAGTTAGCAAATAAGTTAGTATTTCTGAGTAAACTATATGTTATGCATTCAATAGAAATAGAGCAGGAAATTCATGGTTAAACTTCATTTTAGGTATAAAAAATAATACACATTTTTTTCGACCTTTATGAAGGAAAGAAGCGGTTTGTAATCAAAACATTGGGAAAATATCGTCCATAGGTAAGTTCTTATGTTGAATGAGAAAAAGATAATTTGCAACTCCTACAGCAATAAGCTGCGAATAAGTAAATATTTTTGAGTAAACTAAGTGCTATGCATTCAATAAAAATAAGGCAGGAAAATCACGATCAAACTTCACCCTTAGATACAAAAAATAATACACATTTTTTTCGACCTTCGTGAAGGGAAGAAGTGATTTTCTATACGTAAAAATAAAGCTTAATTACCTGATTCTTAATCCAATGTGGGTATTACGAACCATCTTCTTAAATTTTCATTGTACGTTATAGCTTTCCTAAGCACAGCCCCTAATATATATACATGTTTCATCCAAATAAATTGAAATACCACGTACCTATCTGAAGACACACAACTATATAAATGATTCATTATTCTTACACATTTTGTGACAGCCCTGCTTTTTGGCAAACTTCTTTACAAGAACCTGCAAGTATTACTATGGAAGGTATTTTACTTTTCAACAAACATTTATTATTTTTATTAACTGTTATTGTAATATTCATTGCTTGGTTATTAGTATTCACTATTACCCACTTCGTAGAATTTAACAACAAATACAACTCGAAATTTGTACATTCTAAAGAGCTGGAAATCGTATGGACCACCATTCCTGCGTTAATCTTATTAATCCTTTCTACGCCGTCATTCACTTTGCTGTACGCTATGGATGAGATTTCAGAACCAGAATTATCTTTGAAAATTCTAGGGCACCAATGGTTTTGGAGTTACGAAATTTCTGATTTTAATTCTTGTCAAAAACAAGAACAAAGTTTAAAATACGTTTGCTACATGATGGTTTTAGACGGTTTACCTAAAACAAAACAGGGTTATTTCAGATTATTAGAAACTAACAAACGAGTTATTTTGCCAACAAACACGCACTTACGATTACTTGTGAGCGCCGCCGATGTGCTGCATAGCTGGACTGTTCCTTCGTTTGGTCTAAAAGTTGACGCATGTCCTGGTCGATTAAATCAATTAAACTTATTCATTAAGCGAGTTGGGGTATTCTTTGGTCAGTGTAGTGAGATATGTGGTGTAAATCACGGTTTTATGCCGATCGTAGTGGTATCGTTACCAACTTTACAGTTCCACCATTATATTATGACTAAGTTAGAATTAGGTTAATTTTTTTGTAAAAAATGACATTAAAAAAGAAAGACTTAAGAAAGAAAATCAAAAACTTTACTATTAATTTTGGCCCACAACACCCGGCAGCTCATGGTGTTCTTCGACTTGTATTGGAATTAAGAGGAGAGATCGTAGATCGTGCAGATCCTCACATAGGTTTACTCCACAGAGGTACGGAAAAACTCATAGAGCATAAAAACTATTTACAGGCGCTGCCGTATTTTGATAGGTTAGACTACGTTTCTATGATGTCACAAGAACATACTTTCTGTTTAGCAGTCGAAAAACTATTAAACGCAAAAGTACCGTTGCGAGCGCAATATATTCGAGTTTTATTCGCTGAAATTACACGAATTTTAAACCACTTACTTGCGGTTGGTTGTCATGCTATGGATGTCGGTGCTATGACGCCGTTTTTATGGTCGTTCGAAGAACGTGAAAAACTAATGGAGTTCTACGAAAGAGTTTCTGGTGCACGAATGCACGCTGCATATTTCCGTCCTGGAGGCGTGTCTATGGACATTCCTGCAGGTCTGTTGAATGACATTTATTTGTTTGCAGAACAATTTAATATCCGATTATTAGAAGTTGAAGAAATGTTAACCGAGAATCGTATTTGGAAACAACGTTTAGTTGATATTGGTGTAGTTTCGTCTACAGACGCGCAAGCTTGGGGTTTTAGCGGCGTAATGTTACGTGGTTCTGGTATCAATTGGGACCTAAGAAAAAGTCAACCTTATGAGGTTTATAACGACCTAAAATTCGATGTCCCTACAGGCACCAATGGTGACTGTTACGATCGATACCTAATTCGGATATTTGAAATGAAAGAGTCTTTAAAAATCATAGAACAATGTTTGAATCAAATTCCTTCAGGAATAATTAAGAGTAGTGACAAAAAACTTACTCCACCATCTCGGAAAGATCTAAAACAGTCTATGGAATCTTTAATTCACCATTTTAAAATCTATACTCAAGGGTTTGTGGTTCCTTTCAATGAGACCTACACAGCCAGTGAAGCTCCGAAAGGAGAGTTTGGGGTTTATTTGGTCTCGAACAATACAAATCGTCCCTATAGATGCAAAATTAAAGCCCCAGGATTTGCCCATTTACAGGCACTAGACCACATGTCAAAAGGGCATCTGATTGCAGATGTCGTTACTATCATTGGTACTCAAGATATTGTGTTTGGAGAAGTTGATAGGTAGTCTAATATTAGATATAAAACCCATACATGAATTTAAACATTTTTTCGAACGGTAGCTTATTATTAACCTTCGCTTGTAATAATTCAAAATCTAAGTCTAACGTTAACCTTTTAGAAAAGGATTTCAAAAGTTTTGAGACAAATTTAAAATACAAGTCATCCAAAAATATAAATACACCCAGCACATTGGTTGGGTATAGAAAAAAATTATTTAAGTAAATGAAAAATCAAATTCAAAAAGATAGAAGTAAAAGAAATTTAAGACTAAAGTCTGAAAATAAATGTGCTATTTTAAAAAGTATTACGCGAAATAGTAATGTTACAAAAACAATCCGTTGGAACTCTGAGCTGAAATTAGCGGATCTAAAATCAAATAGTCACAAAAATAGACAGGTAAACCGCTGTGTGCTGACTGGTAGAAAAAGTAAATTTAACAGCGCGTTCAGGTTCTCTCGTTTATCTTTCCTAAAGTTTGCAAGGAATGGGCTGGTCAGTGGGCTTCGTAAATCCGCAAGGTAAACTTCAAGGTTTGTTCTAAGAATTATAAATGTTATTAAATAGTTCAATTTATCAATTTGTAACTCGATGGCTTTTCTCTACAAATCATAAAGATATCGGTACTTTGTACCTCATTTTCGGGGCAATCTCTGGCGTAGCCGGTACCGCTTTATCTTTATATATCCGAATTACTTTAGCTCAACCTAACGGTAGTTTTTTAGAGCATAATCATCAAATGTATAATGTAATTGTAACAGGGCATGCCTTCGTTATGATTTTCTTTATGGTTATGCCAACGTTAATCGGCGGTTTCGGTAACTGGTTTGTTCCTTTAATGATTGGAGCACCTGATATGGCTTTCCCTCGAATGAATAATATTAGTTTTTGGTTATTACCGCCATCACTATTATTATTGATAGCATCAATTTTATCTGAAGCTGGAGTAGGTACTGGTTGGACCGTCTACCCTCCATTATCTAGTGGTACTTCACACTCAGGAGGAGCTGTCGACTTAGCAATTTTCAGTCTACATTTATCTGGAGCCTCTTCAATCCTAGGCGCTATAAATTTCATCTGTACCATTTTCAACATGCGAGTTAAGAGTTTATCATTTCATAAATTACCTTTATTTGTGTGGGCAGTACTTATAACAGCATTTTTGTTACTACTGTCTTTACCCGTACTAGCTGGAGCTATTACAATGCTACTAACAGATCGAAATTTCAACACTACATTTTTTGATCCTGCTGGTGGAGGTGACCCAGTTTTGTACCAACACTTATTTTGGTTCTTTGGTCACCCAGAAGTGTATATCTTAATTTTACCAGGCTTTGGTATTGTCAGTCATATTATCGTTAGTGCTGCACGAAAACCCATTTTTGGTTATTTAGGAATGGTTTATGCCATGTTTTCAATTGGAGTACTTGGTTTTATCGTTTGGGCGCACCACATGTATACAGTAGGATTAGATATCGATACACGAGCTTATTTCACAGCGGCCACTATGATTATTGCGATTCCAACGGGAATTAAGATTTTCAGTTGGTTAGCTACATTATGGGGTGGTTCTATTGATTTACGAACTCCAGCATTGTTTGCTATTGGTTTTATTTTTCTATTCACTGTAGGAGGTGTTACGGGAGTAGTTTTAGCAAATTCCGGTATCGATATTGCTTTACATGACACATATTACGTGGTAGCACATTTCCATTATGTGTTATCGATGGGAGCAGTTTTTTCTATGTTAGGAGGTGTGTATTTTTGGTTTGATAAACTAACGGGAGTAAAATATTCTGAGATTTTAGGTAAAATTCATTTCTGGGGTTTTTTCGTTGGAGTAAATTTAACATTTTTCCCTATGCATTTCTTAGGGGTCGCAGGTATGCCTCGACGAATTCCAGATTATCCTGACGCATTTTACCATTTCAATGCTCTTGCTTCTTGGGGTTCTTACGTTTCTGCTATTTCCTCATTATTTTTCTTCTATGTTGTTTATGAAGCTTTTTCATCGAACAGACAGGTAAGTAATAGTCACGCATAAAACTAGAATTTAATCAAATACTATATATATATATGAATAAGCAATTAATAGTTGAAAATTTACGTTCTTTATCAAAAGTATGTCCAATAGAAAAAATTCAAATATTTGACGACAACTTAATCCTGATTGTCAAGCCCGACGTTTTGTTTGACGTTCTATTATTTCTAAAAAATCATATTTTGTATCAGTTCACGTTATTGACATGTATTTCTGGAGTAGATTACCCTATGAATAAATACAGGTTTCAAATTGTCTATGAGTTGTTAAGTATCCGTTACAATTTCCGTTTAAGAGTTAAAACATTCACATACGAATTACTGGGTGTTGACTCATGCGAAAGTTTGTTCCCGGCCGCAGGTTGGTATGAATGTGAGATTTGGGATATGTACGGTGTTTTTTTCAAAAATCATTCCAATTTAAAACGGATATTGACTGATTACGGATTTGAAGGGTATCCGTTACGAAAAGACTTTCCGTTGAGCGGTTTTATCGAAATGCGTTATAACGAAATTGAAAAGCGTGTCGTTAACGAATCTTTAGAATTATGCCAAGAATATAGAACATTTGCATTTTTATCACCTTGGGAATCACAAAAGAACTTCTAGTTTAAAGTGGGATATAGCCAAGCGGTAAGGCCCTCGTTTTTGGTACGGGTATTCAAAGGTTCAAATCCTTTTATCCCAAAATAAAAGTGATTAGCTCAATTGGCAGAGCGTCTCGCTTACAACGAGAATGTTGGTGGTTCGAGTCCATTATTACTTATAATAAATCTTAATAATAAAATGTATTTAATTTTAGTATTTCTACCTTTAATTGGGTCAATGACTGCTGGGTTGTTCGGCAGAAAATTAGGTCCCAAAGGTTCATCGATAGTAACAGTTACGTTACTTTTTATAACTTTTTTAATTTCTGTTTTTGCTTTTTATGAGGTAGCTTTAACCGGTTCACCTGTTTACATCAAATTAGTAACCTGGATCAACTCCGAAATGTTAAATGTTGATTGGGGTTTTCTATTTGACACTTTAACCGTTACGATGTGTTGTGTTGTTACTTTTGTTTCCACCTTAGTTCATTTATACTCTACAGAATACATGTCGCATGACCCTCACTTACCGAGATTCATGTCGTATTTATCCTTGTTTACGTTTTTCATGTTAATATTGGTGACTGCAGACAATTTTGTTCAAATGTTCGTTGGGTGGGAAGGTGTTGGTTTATGTTCGTATTTATTGATTAATTTTTGGTTTACACGAATTCAAGCTAACAAAGCGGCTATTAAAGCCATGGTATTAAACCGAATTGGTGATTTTGGTTTGGTTTTAGGAATACTAGTTATTTTTGTCAAATACAAAGCTGTAGATTACGCTACTGTATTCGCGATAACACCTATGTTTGTTGAGAACAATTTCATTTTTTTAAACACAAGTTTTAATTTGATTGACATTATAGGTTTTCTACTTTTCATCGGCGCAATTGGTAAATCTGCGCAATTGGGTTTACACACTTGGTTACCTGATGCGATGGAGGGGCCTACCCCAGTCTCCGCCTTGATACATGCAGCAACTATGGTGACTGCTGGTGTTTTCTTAATTGCCCGAAGTTCACCCATTTACGAATACACTCCAAACATGCTGAAAATCATTACTGTCTTAGGTGCTTGTACAGCATTCTTCGCGGCAACAGTAGGTTTAATGCAAAATGATTTGAAAAGAGTTATAGCGTATTCCACATGTAGTCAATTAGGTTATATGGTTTTCGCATGTGGGTTATCTAATTATTCTGTTGGTATTTTCCATTTAGTAAACCACGCGTTCTTCAAAGCTTTATTGTTTCTAGGGGCAGGTTCCGTTATTCACGCAGTCGCTGACGAACAAGACATGCGAAAAATGGGTGGGTTAAAAACCCTGGTGCCTTTCACGTATTCTACTATGGTTATCGGTTCACTTGCTCTAATAGGATTTCCTTTCTTAACAGGTTTTTACTCTAAAGATGTTATTTTGGAGGTTGCTTACGGTAAATACACAACTGAAGGTCATTTTAGCTACGTACTGGGGTCTATCGGAGCATTTTTAACAGCATTTTATTCAACACGACTAATTTATCTCACCTTTTTATCAAAACCTAACGGGTACAAATCAGTTATTTGCGCAGCATACGACTCTTCGTATCAAATATGTACTGCCCTTGGTGTACTGGCTATTCCAAGCATGTTTATTGGGTACTATAGCAAAGACATGATTATCGGTTTAGGTACAGACTTTTGGGGGAACTCTTTACACGTTTTACCTGAAAACATGAACATGATCGACGCGGAATTCATAGAACACTCTTACAAAATCCTGCCGGTAATCTTAAGTTTGTGTGGTGCTACAAGTTCTTTCCTATTGTACACTTTTGGTAGTCGAACATTATTCCGACTTAAAATATCATTCCTAGGTAAAAAAATATACAACTTTCTAAACAAAAAATGGTTTTTTGACAAAGTTTATAATGAGTATATAGGACAATTTTTCTTCAAATTTGGTTATAACGTAAGTTACAAAATAATTGATCGAGGTATCATAGAAATGTTTGGCCCTATGGGTCTATCACAAGCTATCTCAACTAAGGCGTTCTACGTCAATAAGTTGCAAACAAATTATTTATATCACGCAACCTTATTAGTTCTTGTAGGTAGTACATTGTTATTAGGCATGAGACAGTTTTGGTTCATTTTTGGTAGTTTTGTTGATTACAGGTTATTTATTCTATTTTTTGTTTCGGGATTCTATTTAATAGTTTCTCAAAGAAAAAAAATTTAGTCCATTAATAATTGTTCGTTTTAGTTTTAAACATTTCAGGTTTTTAGCTTTAAGAAAGGTTTCTTCTAAAATAGTGTGTTTTCCTCTTTTAGGTAAAAGTAACATTTTTAGCTCAGTTGGATAGAGCAACAGCCTTCTAAGCTGACGGTCATAGGTTCGAATCCTATAAAATGTAATATTAAAGGTTACGTTATACTTAGCTAAACTTTATAATTTACAACACGTCTCATTTTCACACATATATGAAAATTGTTAAGTTAATCCTAAATAATTTCAAGCTTGTAAGTGAAAAGAGAAACTTAACTGTTATTTCAAAAAATAATACGTTTAAAAATGAAGAGTTCAAGTATTTGAAAACACGTCATACTTGGCACTTAGTTGATCCAAGTCCTTGGCCATTAGTTGCTTCTTTAGGGGCTTTCTTTATGACTTCGGGCGCTGTACTGTACATGCACAACTTCGCAGGTGGGGGAAAACTATGTTTAACAGGTTTTATCACCATATTATATGTAATGTATATTTGGTGGCGAGATATCATTCGAGAAGCCACCTTCGAAGAACAACACACGTTTTCTGTTCAAAGAGGTCTACGGCTTGGTATGATCTTGTTCATTGTATCCGAAATAATGTTCTTTTTCGCTTTTTTCTGGGCATTTTTCCATTCCAGTCTGTCGCCAGCTTTCAACATCGGAGGCGTTTGGCCCCCAGTTGCGATTGAGACAATCCAATCTTCAGGAATTCCCTTGACAAACACTTTTTTCTTGTTAAGTTCTGGTGCAACGGTTACTTGGGCACATCACGCAATAATCGTCCGAGCTAAAAAACAAGCTATTGTCGCTTTAATTTTAACAATTATTTTAGCTGCAATATTCACTTTTTTCCAAGGTTTGGAGTATGTCGATGCTCCTTTCACGATTACAGACAGTGTATTCGGGTCATGTTTTTACTTGGCAACGGGATTTCACGGATTTCACGTTTTTGTAGGTACAATATCCCTATTAGTTTCGCTAATTAGGATTATGTTAAATCACTTTACTTCAACTCATCATTTTGGGTTTGAATCTGCGGCGTGGTATTGGCATTTCGTAGACGTTGTATGGTTGTTTTTATTCATAACTGTTTATTGGTGGGGTGGTGTTCATTAAGTTAATTTGTACATAAATTTTATAAAAGACTTAGAGTTTAAATAACCTCGTTTACAATACAAGTGTCGTGCAATAGACAGCTATAAAGGCCAAAATGATGGAATTGGCAGACATGCTAGGTTTAGGTTCTAGTTCTTCATAAGAGAGTAAGGGTTCAAGTCCCTTTTTTGGTAAAAGTAAACTCACAAGTTAGCCAAATGGTTAACAGGGGATTACGTCTATTTTTAGTTTTTATACGTAAATAACTATTTAATTCACATGAGTAAATGTATGTCTGTCACTCCTTAAGGTTTTAGAGCATTTAATCATTGTACTTGATTGTTTGCTATAAAGGTCTTTACCACCAATATAAAAATCGTTAATCCAAATCTTCAATTTTGTTCCAAATATTTTAAGTTTTTTCTTTTTCGTAACTTCAGCCGGTCGTACAAGCATGTTTGATATAGGCTGTATCAAGTGCGTGTTCTCTTTCAGAGTAAGACCGTCATTCGCTATGGACAAAAACCCACTAAAGTTTCTAAATTTATTCAAATTACCGTTATTAAAACTTAGCAAGCAATTATCTTTGTAGTTGTTCGTCAAATTAATATTTTTAGAACAAGCAAAAATTTTACGTATAATTTGCCAATCTTCCTTCGTTTGCTTGTTCGTAGAAATAAACTTCACGGTTTTCTTGAAAACCCCTTCTGTATTCAAAAAAGTGCCACTTGTTTCAAAAAAAGTACTATTAGGTAAATTTATATAGTTGTAAATTTTATAAGAAGACTTCGTTGCTAGTACCACGTTTGCAAATAAACCATTGTTTTGTTCCAAGCAGAACTTCGGTAGTGTATCAGACACTCCTAAGTATCCTAACAGTTTAAGATTTATGATTTTTCTCAAATTCGACGTACGAGAAGACGTATTCAAGAAATATAAACCACTACTAGAGTTTAAGTCATTCTCATTGAAAGTTTTAAATTTACTTAAATAGTTAATCCCGGTTTCGTTTATCGTCGTATTTACAACGTTCAAATTACAAATTCCTTTCGTGTTTGTTTCAGTAATATAGTTCAGAAGGGTTAGAATCGTCTCTGAGTCTTCCCGCTGGAATACATTGGAACTTACAATTACTGTAGGCTTCGAATTCGCTAATTCTTGGCAAAACAAGTTGTTTCCTTCTGCTATCGATTTTAAATTCTTTGCGCTAAAACCAAGGTATTCCACAGGAAAAGTTAATTCCATAGAGGCTCCAAGTGAGAGGATTCTAAAGTCTCCTGTTAGGTAACGTTTACGTAGTTTTACGTTCAAACTTGAACTTTCATAGCGACTATTCAAGCCAACAAGTAAGCATAAATTTGAACTACTCAACTGGCGTGTTAATTCTTTATGGTTACTCGTTGTAAAGTTTTGCTCCAAATCGTTGCCTTTCAAACCATTTTCCGCCTTTCTTATTTTCAGAAATGAATATTTGTTCGAAAACATTTTCAATAAATTAACAATTTCCATACTAACATTTGTATCAAAAACCACATACAAACTATTCGTGTTTAAGAAATGTTTGCTTAAGTGGTCCTGGAAATACAAAGTCATTGTAATTTCATCTAACAATGTCTTCCAAGCGCTTTGTACCGTAGTTTTGCCAACTCCTGATTTAACAAAACCTTTTAAGATTCTCTCTGGTGAGAACATTCCGTCAAAGGCAAATCGAGTTTTGTCTGAGATCCAATGGCTCGCATTTGCGTGTGTGTCGTATTCGGGGTTGACTTTCACTATGCTGTTGTTCTTCAAATAAACTTGGGTATTTGTAGCAAAACCGTCAGAAAAGTCGATGGAGCTCACGTTTTTCAATTCCCAGCTTCGACTCACGAAAGGATAGGGCTTCGAAGTTAATGCACCTACAGGGCACAAGTCAATAATATTGCCAGATAGTTCTGATTGGAATGTTTTAGTTACGTATGTACCAATTTCACTGTCAAGCCCACGACCAAACATACCTAAGTCTTCTGTTCCTGCGATTTCTGCAGCAAATCTTACACACCGTGTACAGTGAATACACCTTGTCATTACGGTCTTCACGATTGGTCCTATGTTTTTATCTGTCACAACCCTTTTAAAATTGTAAAATCTTTTTTTCGCGATACCAAAGAAGAGCGATTGGTCTTGCAAATCGCATTCACCTCCCTGATCACAAATAGGACAATCCAAGGGATGATTCAACAGTAGGAATTCTAGCACGTTTTCTCTAGCTTTCTTCACTAACGGACTGTTTGTGAAAATTTCACTGTTGTTCAAACATGACTTTGCACTCATAGCACAAGACACAAGAGGTTTAGGCGAATTTTTTAATTCAACAAGACACATACGGCAGTTACCTGAAATAGACAAACTTTTGTGATAACAGTAATGAGGTATATTAATACCAATGGTTTCACAATATTCAATTAAAGGGGCATTGTGCTTCCAGTAATCGTTAATGTGATTACTTTGAAACTCCAATACATAATTAAATTTTACGTTATTAATATGAAAATATTTTAAAGATTTCATTTTTATTTCGTTTTTGGAAATGTAGCTTAATTTGGTTAAAGCGTCGACCTGTCACGTCGAAGATTGCGGGTTCAAGTCCCGTCTTTTCCGACAAAAAGATTAAGTCGTCTAAAAAACCGATTTAACTTTTAATATTTCTAACTTTATCCATTTGTATTGTTTGCTTCAATTTGTAATAGATGGATAAAATAGCTAAACCAATGGCTGACTCCGTAGCTGCAATTGTTAAAATGAATAGCACGAATACGTATCCTGTGATATCATCTAAATAAATAGAAAAAATTACGAAGTTTAAATTTACAGCTAACAACATTAATTCGACAGACATTATCGTTATTAAAATATTTTTCCGATTTAAGACAAGGCCCAAGGACCCTATGAAAAACAAAATTATGATAATATTCAAAATATAATTTATATTCGTAGTAATCATATATATTATTTATTAACTCTCATGGGTACATTGGGATTCGAACCCAAGACCTGTGGATTAAAAGTCCAATGCTCTACCGCTGAGCTATGTACCCCTTTCGTGAATTTCTAACTAAAGTTAGATTTATAACGCGAAAAGAATTAAGAATCCCATCATTAAAGAGAATAAAGCAATAGCCTCTGTTAATGCGAATCCAAAAATTGCAAGTTTAAATAACTCGTCTTTTAGAGAAGGGTTTCGAGAAACACCAATTACTAGTGCACCGAATACAGTACCGATACCTACTCCAGCTCCTGCTAGTCCGATTGTGGCTAAGCCTGCTCCTATAAATTTAGCTGCTTGTAATAACATAAAATAATTTTATTATTATTTAAAATAAACAAATGATATAAGTCTTCGGAAACTTTAAAGCAGCTAATTCTATTTAAATCTAAAGTTTGTCATCAAAAATTTTAGTAGTTGTCTTATATGGTTTTCTTAAGTATTGAAGGGATACCATCCTTTTCTATGTAAAAACTTTAGTCTTGACTGGCAATTTCGCACCCCCTGTTTTAAAAGCAGCTATCGCAGTGTTAACGGTCACACCGCAGAGTTCAAATAAAACGCACCCTCCGCCGATTTTAACTGCCCAATGATCAACTGCTCCTTTACCTTTACCCATACGCACTTCTGTCGGTTTCGCCGTAATTGGTAAGCTTGGAAATACTCTAATCCATAGCTTACCTTTTCGTTTGATTTTTCTATTTATAGACTGTCTAGCTGCTTCAATTTGTCTAGCTGAAATTGTACCAGACTCTATAGCTTTCAAACCAATAGTTCCAAATTGAAGTTTCGTTGACCGGAATTCTAATTTCGGAAGTGTTCCTTTCCTAAATTTTTTATACTTTAATCTTTTTGGTTGTAAAAACATAATTTTAAGAATTTAGTCTTTTTGGCATATCCAAACTTTTACACCGAAAGTACCATTAGCAGTATACGAAGTGTCTTCGTGATAACTTATTGAAGAATTGAAGGATTGCAACGGCACTTTCCCCACTTTGAGTATTTTTTTACTCGACCGTGGTACACCGTTAAAACGTCCTGCTATTACGATCTTAACTCCTTTCACTTGGGAAAAACTTGAAGGTATAAGTTCTTCTAACGCTCGTTTTAACAGGAAAAGTACAAATCCGTGCCGTTTTTTTTGTTTCTCAAAATAGTAAGAGATAGCTTCTGCTAATAATTTAGCCGAATCTTTTTCGCTAACCGAAATAAATAAAACTTTAATAAGCTCTTTAAATAAAGGGGTTTTTAAAAAACGTTTAAATTGGTGTAATATTGCCCGATATTCGAAAGTATTAGCTTTTGACTCATTAACCAAAGCTTCAAATTTTTGGTTCAAATTCTGAGTTTTAAAGTTTATGGTTGTGCTTTTACAAAACATATTTAAGTCAATCATAAGGACGTTATTTACAAGATGATTAACTAATTCCTTGCTATTGGCCACTGTTATTATTTTGCTCAAACTTTTATTACTTTGGCGGGTTTGCTCATAAAATTTCATTGTCTCTGTTCGTTTCTCGAAAAATGTGATTAAGAAGTTAGTAGTCGATTGACTGTATTCGATTTTACAATTATGAATAACTAAGCCGTGAAGTTCAAAAACTCGGTTTAAGTAATTCCGAATTTCAACATCCTTATACAATAATAGCGAAGATTCTTCTAAATTTTTTTCTAAATATTTCGATTTCCATTCGGCGTTCTTTAAACTTAAACTAAAAATTGTTGAATTTGTCTTTTGTCCCATAAGATTTGTATTATTATGTTTTCTTTTTTTTAAACGAAAATCGTTTTCGCGTCGGGGAGAACTCTCCTAATTTATGCCCAATCATCGCTTCTGTGATTTTAACTTTAGAAAATCCTTTACCGTTATGAACATTTAACGTCAAACCTACAAGTACTGGTACGACCGTAGATTCACGAGAGTCTGTGTAAATTTCACTTTTCGTTGTTCTGCACTCTTGTAACAAATCGTATGATACAAAAGGGCCTTTCCATTTAGCTCTACTCATTCTTTAAAACACTATTTTCTTTTAACTAAAACTTGTCTGTTTTTCGATCTACTAGTTTTACCACCTTTCGTGGGTTTTCCCCAAGGAGTTACTGAAGAGCGGCCACCGGACGTTTTTCCTTCCCCTCCGCCATGAGGATGATCAATAGGGTTCATTGCAACTCCTCTGACGGTGGGCCTCTTATTTAACCATCGGGATCTACCTGCTTTGCCTACGGTTGTTAAAAACGCAAATTCATTTGACACAACACCAATAGTTGCGTAGCAATCGACTGATATACTTCTTTGCTCACCAGAACTTAACTTTATTCTGGCAGAGTTAGCACTTTTTTCAATTAGTTGTGAAAAAGTACCCGCCGCGCGACTTATTTGTGCTTTACCATGTGGTTTCGCTGAAACGTTGTGCAATGAGCTTCCAATCGGTATTTTCGAAATTGGTAAAGAATGTCCATTCTTCGCGTCAGCGTTTTGCCCGGACTTCACTATATCACCTACTTTTAAATCTTTTGGAGCTAAAATATAGTCGTATTTTCCACTACCAATATCATAGATTGACGCTATGTTCGCGGTTCTATAAGGGTCATATTCCAAGCTTGTGATAATACTGATAGAGTCATGCGTTCGACTAAAATTTATTTGTCGATATCGTTTTTTATGTCCTCCTCCACGATGCCATGAAGTAATTCTACCATTAGAGCTTCGTCCAGCATTGTTTTTAGTGCCTTTAATTTTGGTTTTCAACAAAGGCTTTTTTCCTAAATCTGATCTGTTTAATTGAATTAAATTTCGTTGCGAAGGGGTCGTTGGTTTAAAAGTTTTAAGTTTCATTTTAACAATAAATTATTTAAGTCATGATTTTATCAAATATATTAGAAGTACGTAAAGGTGTACCCAACGAAGCAAGATCGACTCGCACATACATTAAGAAGTTAGTTGTGTTGTTGTCTTTATTAAACAGGCTAAAATCTTCTAAAATGCTTGCCAAAGCTTTAAAAAACGAAAAATTAAATAGTTTATACTCTAAATTTGACTCTAACAATTGTATTTCAAGTTTTTCTGGGCATAACTCTAAACTAACGAAAAATAATTCAGTAAGTTATATTATAAATATAAACTTATCACCAACAAATACTTTAGTGAATGTCACAGATGTTAAAGGGAAACCTAAAGTTTCATTTTCTGCGGGGCTGATCCAGCTAACTAAGAGACAGAAGAAAACGCAGCCGATGGCTTTGATAAGTATTTTTAAAGTTCTATTGTTAAAAGCAAGGTTCTTAAAAGACAAACCTGTAGCGTTACATTTCAAAAATACCAAAGTTTTCTATGAGTCCCTAATTGTGAGAGTTTTGAAAGATAGACTTTTTATAAAGTCTGTCCAAAGTTATAATTTATCACCTCATAACGGTTGTCGACCTAAAAAATTAAAGCGGATCAAACGACGTACGAAAAGAATGGTTTTACGTTAACTAGAAACTTTTAACGAAAGAATGACTGAGCGGTTTAAAGTGGCAGATTGTAAATCTGTTGGGTTTCCCATCGTAGGTTCGAATCCTACTTCTTTCAGAAAAACTTCGGAATATAACGCAGCTTGGTAGCGTGCCTGTTTTGGGAACAGGAAGTCATGTGTTCAAATCACATTATTTCGATTATCGTTTTCTCAGTTTGTAGTAAGGAATTTTTAACAGTCTCTTCAAAGAGTTGTTAAAAACTCGAACAGTCTTACCGTAATTCAAGCTAGAAATTGTTTTCAGTTGAGTTGAGGAATAAATTTTATTATTAAATTTTAATCCTAAGAATGGCATCGTTGGACTCACTTTTATAACCTTTTGCAAGTCAACAGCAAAATCTGCGTTTTCATTAAAATAAACCAAGCAAATAGAGCCGTCCATTATAACAATAATATTTTCAAAAATAGATCGCTCGAGGGACTTTCTTGACAAAGTATTGTAGGTTTTGGTACATTTCAGGTGGTGTTCGTGGAATAATCGTTCCATTTGTTGCCTGTTTTTTGAATTTGAATTCGAAACGTTGAATATCAAAAGTATAGGCTTTTTTTTAAAATAGTTTTTAGTTTTTCGCAATTTATAACTTTTTAGTTCAAACTTCATTTTTCATTAACAAATAGGCTTGGCAGGAGTTGAACCTACGACAAAACCGTTATGAGCGGTACGTTCTACCACTGAACTACAAGCCTTTATACAAGTACTACTTTATAATAATCCGATGGGTAATTTTAGCTTTAGTCAATTAATCATTTTATTTCTTCTTGTTTTATTAGTGTTTGGAGATTTTTCAAAAATCCTAACTAATATAAGAACAATATTAAAAAAACGAAGTTTACGATTAACGAAAAAAAAACACAGGAAAAAAGGGAGTTGAACCCTTGACCTTTGGTTTTGGAAACCACTGTTCTACCAACTGAACTATTTTCCTGAAGAAATAATTTTGAAATGCTTAGCAAATACTTTATTGAAATCCGAAATCGGCTAATCCTTGTAATATTATCTTGGGTTATCGCTTTGACGATTTCATATTTGAACAAGGAAACACTCTTATTCTTGTTAATAAAACCTAACATTGCCTTGTTTGAAAACAAATTCTTTTACTTCATAGCAACTAATTTGACAGACATGTTTTCTGCTTATCTTCACTTAAGCTATTTTGTAGCTTTTCAAGCTGCAGTTAGCTTTGGTGCGTTTCAATTCAAAGCTTTCATTACACCAGCCTTGTATAAGAAAGAGCTAAAACATTTGCAATCGTTTTATCTACTGAGTATTTGCTTCCTTCTAATAGGGGTGTTTTTCTTAAATAATATCATACTACCGTGCTGTTGGAAGTTTTTCCTGAGTTTTCAAAGCTCTCCTGCCTGTTCAATAAATATTTTTCTAGAAATGAGGGTCACAGAATACCTATCTTTATATATTTTAATATATTATGTGGTTATATTTGTGGGACAAACTTTTGTCTTTACATTTTTAATCATAGACACTCTTGAGAAAAAACTCTCCTTTGTGAGGAAGACACGTAAATTATTTTACTTAGTTTTTTTTGCGTTTGCTACTTTGATAACACCACCTGATATAATTAGCCAGGTTTTCTTGGGGATTTCTTTCATTGCTTTTTACGAATTAATCGTGGTTACTATTATTTTGAAGAGCTTTAAAATTAGTTAGGTAACCAATTGAAGCTAGTAAGTACGCCTACAGTGAATAACAAATAACCTAAAGATAAAGGTAAGAACGATTTCCATCCTATATGCATAAGTTGGTCGTATCTATAACGTGGTAGAGCTGCTCTAGTTAGTATAAAAAATAGAACGCCTAAAATAATTTTAAGTGAAAGCCAAAAACTTCCAGGTAACATATTCAAGGGAAAAACATTAAACAAAGGTAACCACCCTCCCAAAAATAAAAGTGAAGAAAAAGTACTCATCAAAAGCATATTCGCGTATTCTCCTAAGAAGAATAAAGCGAACGTCATGGCTGAATACTCTACATTATAACCTGATACGAGTTCAGCTTCTGCTTCAGGTAGATCAAAAGGATGCCTATTAGTCTCAGCTAACATCGAAATGTAAAACAAAACAAACATCGGAAATAGCGGTATTATAAACCATATTTGTTCTTGAGCTAAAACTATACTACTCAAATTGAAAGAGCCTGCGCAAACACAAATATTGACGATAATAAATCCTATGGATACTTCGTATGAGATCATTTGCGCAGCTGACCGAAGAGAACCTAGGAAAGGGTACTTAGAATTACTGGACCATCCAGCCATTATTATACCATAAACACTTAACGACGAAATAGCAAATAAATAAAGGACACCTAAATTCATATCAGAGATAACTATTGTTTCTGATAAAGGTATGACAGCCCATCCAATTAAACTTAAAACGAATGTTAAAACAGGTGCTAACAAGAAGACATAAATGTTGGAATTACTTGGCAAGATAGTTTCTTTGACGAACAACTTTAAACCATCAGCAAGAGGTTGTAGCAAACCTACAAAGCCTATCACGTTTGGTCCTCGTCGTCGTTGAATACTACCCATAAATTTTCGTTCTGCAATCGTGAAATAAGCTACAGAAATCAATAGTGGCACCACTATTGCAAGAACTTTTAAAATAATACAAATTATCGTAACCATATATAAATTTGAAGGTTAAAACCGGATTTGAACCGATATTACAAGATTTGCAATCTAATACATTACCAGTTATGTTATTTAACCAAAAGTTAGTTTCTAATAAGGATAAGGAGGGATTCGAACCCACGGTATTTCACAATACAATAGTTTTCAAAACTAACGCCTTAAACCACTCGACCACTCATCCATAGACTAGCAAAAGAAGGGATTTGAACCCTCAGCTTTAACCTTGGCAAGGTTACACTCTACCAATTGAGTTACAATTGCATTTCTTTCTTAGACTTGAATTTTATAAGATCTCATTAAGAAACTAAAGTTTTCATAATTAGTATGCGTCGTGACAAAACTAATGTCTAAACCTTTCAAATTCTTGAAAAATTGGTAATTTTTTTCTAACTCGTGAAAAACTAGAACATTAGATACTTTAAACGAAAAAATATTATGCTTTACACGTGATTTTGTTTTGGTTGGTATATGCTTGAGAGTAGCTTTGCTAATCAACTTTGCCAAAAACGATTGCATTTTTTCGCCACGAATCGTTACTTTACATCCAATAGGTTGTCCTTTCCTAATTTTCAAGCTAACACTAGATACCTTGGATTTCAATAAAGACCCTTTTTGAGATGTTAGTAACTCTAAAGCAACTAAAGCTGCGATTAACTGCTTCAAGTCATAATGCTTAAACTTGAAACGCAAGTTTATGAAGAGAAGTTTTGGCATTTCCATAAGGTTTTTGTGTCGAAATTTGTTTATCAAGTCGTATTTTACGATATTTTCATTATAATATTCAAAGAAGTGCATTTTGTTAACGAAATCTACAAAGTACCTAAAGAAATATTCGCAAATTTGGAATATTTCCCTTTTTTCAGTTTTCTCGATACAGGTCCCACTATTCTACTTGCAAGTGGCTTTCCTTGGGAGTTTATTAAACTTACAGAATTGTTGTCAAAAAACGTGAGAGACCCATCTTTATTAATCAATTTACTTTTAGTCTTTATTATTAATGCTTTATAAACTTCGCCTTTCTTCACTTTTGATGTTTTACGGGATTTGCTTCGAAGCTCTTTTATGGATACTATAATGACGTTTCCTAATTTAGCAAATCGTTTTTTGAAACCTCCAAGAACTTTTATACACTTCACAGTTTTTGCCCCGGAATTGTCCGAAACTTTCAATATTGTTTGTTGTTGAATCATGTTGGTATATTTTCAAGTTAGCGCTTATAGCTCAATTGGATAGAGCGTCGGGTTTCGGTTCCGAAGGTTATAGGTTCAAATCCTTTTAAGCGTATTAAATTCTTTCGGCTAAAACCAACGATAGTTCGCAAACTTACGTTTTGCGAAACCTTCTTTATGTAGGTCAGTTTTTTGTTTGAAACTTGGGCTACTTTTCTTTGACGAACTTAAAAGCTCTAGGTTCAAGTTTTTGTAGAACGATTGTATCTTTCTCTTCCTGCTATTCAAAACTAAAAACTTTACAGCATAAGATAATTTTAACTTTGAGCTTAATAAGAATGGAAACTCAACAGTTCTTTTCCGTTTCCGCTTGATTTGTTTTACATATAATAGTGGCGAGCTGTTAATTAACGCGGTTTTCAATATCGCTTCATAACTTCTTAAAGGTTCGGTCTTTTGGATTAGTTTCAAAGTTTTAAGAAAAACTTTTTCAGATGTTCTTTTGTTACCATTAACCATTATCCGGTTAAATACGCTTTGTTTTAAAGTTTTTTTTCTCATCATAAATAGTTTGAAATTTTCTTAGTTCCGTATTTGGAGCGAGAAGTTTTTCGGGCCTTTAATCCGGAAAAATCTAACTTACCTCTTACTAAATGGTATTTAATACCCGGTAAGTCTTTCACCCTGCCACCTCGAACTAAGACTGTGGAATACTCTTGTAAGTTGTGACCTTCACCTGGGATATATGCGGCAATACGTTTACCGTTTGTCAGCCTTAATGTTGCTAATTTACGTAACGCTGAGTTAGGCTTTTTAGGAGTTCGTAAAAATATTTTAGTACAGACTCCTTTCTTTTGTGGGCTCATGTTTAAAGCTGGTGCTTTGTTTCTTCGTTTTTTCACGGATCGTTTTTTTCTACATAGCTGGTTGATGGTTGGCATTTATATAATTGAAATGAGTAATAAACGTAAGTGTAAACTATCGCTATTTTTAGCAAGAATTCTTGTAAAAAGTTGTTACTTAAAGAGTTTACTATAGCTAAACTGTTAACAACAATAATACTTACTAACAATAAAATTAGAAGATATAAACTCATTTTTACAAAATATACTCTGTTTTTCAAACATCCGTTTAAATGCGTCGAAATGTTGCTGTGACTCACCCAAAACCGGAGAAGTACAAGGGGTACGAGGAAGGTAAATGCTAAAATGGAAATCGGCTTAAAAATGAAGTAAATATCGGATAAATTGAACGAAACAGAAGTTTTTATAACTAGAATGTGAATAACAAAGGCATAGTATATAAAAATGCCAACTTCGTTCTTTTTGCCTTTTACCCTATTGATTTTCAGGAAGTGAAATAGAAAGTAGATTAGCAAAAGTAGAATTGATACAGTCAGTAAAAACTCTGTTAGTGTTAGAAAATGTGAGAGAGTTAAAATGTTTCTTACAACAATTAATACGTTTTCCATCAACGTTCTAAAATCAGCGTTTGTTAGAAAAAACTTACCTACGCTCGTACCATATTCTTCGAAGACGTGCTCGAAGAAAAACCAACCGAACAACCTATCTAGAAGGTTCAAGTCTCCGGGATTTAGTGTAACTTTATAAAAAACGAAAAAACTTACACCGCTCATAAGCCTACCAGCAATTAAATACCACATAGCATTAATATGAATGTTACTTTAATTTCATTAAACCAAATAATATACTCGTTACCGGACTTGAACCGATACTCTTTAAAAAGAATCAGATTTTAAGTCTGACGTGTCTGCCAATTCCACCAAACGAGCCATTTATATTTATTCCACAATTTGATCTTTTAACACTAGGTGCTCAACTGTTCGGACTATTAATTAGTCTATATTTATTTTACTATTATTCTATCTCTACAAGTATCGCTAATTTTATTGAAGTTAAGAAATTTCGAACTAAAAAAATTAACAAAAATAATAATTTAGTCAATACTATCGACAAAGATTTGGATTATAACTTATGGTTAATCAGTTATAGCTATATTAACTTTATTAAATAGGGATTTTATAATTTCAAGGTGTCAAAAGGGGGTATAACTCAATTGGCAGAGTGTGTGCTTTGCAAGCACAAAGTTATCGGTTCAAGCCCGATTACCTCCAAAAGAATTCCTAACCGTGCTACTCTCTCCAGGCCGGATTTGAACCAACGTCCAAGTGGTTAACAGCCACTTGCTCTACCGCTGAGCTACTGGAGAAATATATACTTATGGTTGAATTTAACGCTTATAACATTCCAAAACATCATTCAAGTTTAGCCACATGGAAAACGAGTCTGAACTATTGGATAACTTGACATCATCGACGACTACTATTTGGTAAATTTTATAACTAATTTGTAGTGTTTGAGGAGGTAAAGGCCAAAACTCAGCATTCAGCAGGAAGTATTCTAGAAGCTTCAGGCTTTTTTTTGAAAAAGTTACCACATCTCCTTTCTTCAACAAAGTCGACGAATCATTGACACGTACTCCGTTTATCTTAACATGGCCATGAGATATCAATTGACGAGCATTCATTACGCTTGAAGCAAAACAAGACCGTTGAAGAGTAATATCAAGTCTCTTTTCTAATAATTCCTTGAAAAATAATTTAGAATTTACTTTGTTTTGAATTCGGTTTGACGAAGTTTGTGCTTGAGAAACACTATTTTTCAAAAAACGTTCCAGTAAATTACCGTAAAAAAGGTTAAAACTTTTTTTAGTTAATAAGTTTTGTTTGTAATTTTTCGAAAAAAAGTTATTGTATTTAGGGATTAAATGAACATTTTGATCATAAAACTTGTAATAGCAATTATTTTTGCGTGTTTTAGATATTTTAGCAAGTTGCGATAGCAAAAATTGCCATTTACGTTTTTTGAAATTCAAAAGTTTTGGTCTATTTTGTACGTTTTTCTTCAAGAGCGCAAACTTTTTATATACGGGTTTGTGTCTGTATTTTTTTGTATTAATCATAGAAGTTAATGTACTTTTTCAGTTTTTTTAAAATAGAATATATTAGAAAAAAACATAACTGTTTCATGTTTCTTTTTAGAAAGTTCCCCGGAACAGAACATACTACGTTATTCGTTTTATGAAATGTTTGGCTACCTAGTATGATAACAGGGCACCCCACCACAGAAACTTCCTTTAAAATGTTCGTATCCTTTACCGTTACGTTGAAAAGAACTATTAAATCAGGATCTTTTTTTACGAAAGGGTTTCCTACTAAAGATATCTTTTGATTTGAATTTTGAATATTTGCATTTTTGTTACCGAATAACCCATTGACCCAAAACTTCTTTTGAATGAAAAAATGCTGTATTGATCGTAATACAACTTGATCCTTAATATAAGGAAAACCTATAAATAAAATCCTTTTATTACTAGAATGGTATAGGTGGATTAAATTTAACGCTTGTTTTAAACGTAACTCTAAACAATTCACAGCACTTGATTTTGTGGCGTTTCTTGAATTGATTTTATACGCTTGATGCTTTATTAAATGGAGTTTCAACAAAGTATATTTCTTAATTTTAAATTTTTTTAATTTCATTTAAACTTTTTTCCCTTCTTTTAGTTTGATTATTTCATTACTGTAAGAGACACCTTTGCCTTTATAAGGTTCCGGTGTTTTGCAACTTCGAATCAAGGCCGCAATCTGCGACACTTGAGTTATAACATTACCTGATATAAATAATTTATCTGTTTTATGGCATCTTATGTCAAGCACTTTCGGGATCTTGAAGTAAACGCTATGACTAAAGCCAAGCTTCAAATGAACCAAATTATGTAATTTTGTTTCGACGGGGAATGCCTTGAAACCCACCCCGACTAAATTAAGTTTTTTACATATAACAGTAGATACTTCTAAGAAGGATTGTTTCAGTAAAGCTACAGTTGTTCCACGTAAACTTTTCAGAGTTTTTTTGTTTTTGTTTGACGCTTTCTGGAACGTGGTGTCTAAAACCCGAATAACGTTATCGGTTCGGTGTAACTCAAGTTTAACTTGTAGCTTCAAAAGTTTGTTGCCTAAAGGTCCGCTTACTAATAGGATCTGTCTTTTATTACAATAAAAGACGTCAATATTCTTAGGAATTTTAACAATATGCCGCTTTAAAAAATACTTCATTTTACTTTATTATTAAGAGAGGTTCTCCGCCTAGTTTATATTTTTTGCAGTCATTGATTGACATCAAACCTTTGTTTGTAGAAATTACCAAAAGCCCTTCACTTGAATCGAGTTTCCAAAGTTGTTTCAACGAATAATGTATACGTAAACTAGGCTTACTTAACATCTTTACAGAGTTTATAGTAGGCTTTCCGTTTCTGTACTTCAGGAAAATTTTTAGTGTGTTTGAATTAGTTTTTGATATTTTGTATCCGGAAATAAAGCCTTCATCCCACAAAACATTTAAGACTGACTCACATGTTTTTTTTCGTGTCTGGTTTATGTAAGCTTTTTTTGCTAACTGACCATTTTTAATACTTGCAACCATATTTGATAAGTGATTTTTCATAACCAATTTAATGTGTAATGTTCAGAGACAGATTTGAACTGCCGTCACAAGGATTTTCAGTCCTTTGCTCTAACCAACTGAGCTATCTAAACACTTATTTCGACTTCAAGATTAACCGACCGTAATTGGTAATAATTTTCATATACAATTTTAAACTCGTAAAGTTTTGTATTAATGAAAAATTATCGGGGTTAATTTTGTTCTTCAAACTTTGACGAAATTTTAAGGGCTGATTGACAACCTCTACTTTAAATTTAAGGTCTGCAAACATGTTATCTTTTAAACTTTTTATGAAAGCGAACAGTAGAAGCCCTTTATACGAGTGTAACTTCAGTTTTTTTACGTAAAGACCGTATTCAAAATGCTCTTGCGCTGTTTTGTTTACGTGGGGAGACTTTAAAACAGTAAAACTTTTCTTTTTTGTTGAATTTTGATATGTTGTTACTTTTAGTTTTTCTAATAGAGTATTCTCGGAAAAAAGCCTCAAGAAATGTTTTATTGATTTATAATTTTTTGAGTATATATATATATTAATAAACATAGTTTTTGGTGAAAGCTTAAGAATGATTAATGGGATAAATTAATACTATCATTCAGATAAATGCAAGTCAACACCGTAAACACGTATGCTTGAATCATAGCAACCCCTAACTCTAGACCCATTAGAACAACAAGTACTAAAAGTGGGATAATGTGAAGCACGGAAAGGAAATCCTCTAACAATAGCATACTCCACGCGAATCCTACAATTACTTTCAGTAAAGTGTGACCAGCCATCAAATTGGCAAATAGTCGCACACCTAAACTAATTGGCTTGAAAATATACGAAATAAGCTCAATTGGAACTAATAACAAACCTAGACCAATTGGCGTGTTCGCCGGTAAGAAGACAGACAACATATGGATTTTATGTCGCTGAATACCAATGATAACAACACCAATGAAAATTGGAAATGATAAAGCGAAAGTTACAATTAAATGACTTGTGATAGTAAAACTATAAGGTACTAACCCGATTAAGTTGTTAAATAGAATGAATGTGAACAGCACCGCAATAAACGGAAAATACTTTTCGCCTTCTTCATTTAGGTTATCAAAAGCTAATTGTGCAGCTGTTTCATAAACAGTTTCTACGAAAGTTTGCCAAGGATTAGGTATAAAGAAGTAACTAGTTTCACCTAAGTAATCAGTGTCAGCACTGAAAAAGTAAACCATTGAACTAAATATTAATAAAACGATCAAGTTAATGAATAACATATTAGTCAACGAAAAATCTAAACAAAACAATTTGAATGAATATAATGAGATAATCTGAAATTGTTCTAATGGAGTAAATAGCATGTATAGATAATTATTGTTTTTAATCGTTATCGTTATGTGCCAGTTTGGTCTCAATGACACCGATTAAAGGAATTAATACAATGAAAAATAGAAAGTAGAATACAGTAGCAACCTGACCTACTATGACATATACATCTTTAACAGGTTTTTGGCCAACCCAACCAAGAACTAGAAAATCTGCAACTATTAACCAATAAAAAATTTTGAAAATTGGTCGGAAGGTTGTACTTCGAACTTCTGACGTGTTTGTAAACGGGATTAAGAATAAAATTATCAAAGCACCTCCCATAGCAACAACACCACCTAATTTATCTGGAATGGACCTCAATATAGCGTAGAATGGTAAGAAGTACCATTCAGGTACGATATGAGCCGGGGTTTGCATAGGATCAGCTGGAATATAATTGTCTGGGTGCCCTAAAGCATTAGGGAAGTAAAATACGAATGTCGCGAAAAGTAATAAGAAGCAGAAAAACGCAAACAAATCTTTAACGAAAAAATACGGGTAAAAAGGTACTTTATCAACACCACTGTCTACACCTAAAGGGTTATTTGATCCATCTTTGTGTAACAAAGCTAAATGCAATAAAGTTAACCCTGCAATCACGAATGGTAATAAAAAATGTAGGCTGAAAAATCTGTTCAATGTAGCATTATTTACTGTGAAGCCCCCCCATAGCCAATCTACTATAGATTGACCAACAATAGGAACAGCTGTCACTAAACTAGTAATAACTGTGGCACCCCAAAAGCTCATCTGACCCCAAGGTAATACGTAACCCATGAAGGCAGTACCCATCATTAGAATAAAAATTAGAACACCAGAACACCACAATAGTTGTCTTGGTTGCATATACGAACCGTAATATAACCCTCTAAAAATATGACAATAAACAACAATGAAAAACATAGACGCGCCATTTGCGTGAATATATCGGATTAACCAACCATTGTTCACATCTCGCATAATGTGCTCGACGCTACTAAAGGCTAAATCAATATGTGGCGTGTAGTGCATTGCTAGAAAAACACCTGATAGAATTTGAATTACTAAACATATACCTGCAGATGATCCAAAACTCCATGCGTATGTTAAGTTTATTGGAGTTGGGTAATGAATAATATGATTATCCACGAAAGACAGAACATAATTGTTATTCCATCTTAATGTCTTAGTTACAAATGAGGCCATGAAACTTGAATTATTTGAGTTTTGAAATGAAGATACCGGACTTGTAAAAGTATCAAACACAGAATTATTTAACTTATAAGTTGATTTCATTTATGGTTTGTTGAGAAACTAAAATCGTTTTTGACGTTTAGAAGTCCTACCGTTCGTATGTGTTCGCTGACCTCTTACAGGTAACCCCGAGATACGGCGCAATCCTTTGTATGATTTTATTTCTACAAGGCTTCTCAAAGAAAGAGCTTGCGATTTGTACAATTCAGTAGTGATTATAAGGTTAGATTTTTCAATCGTTTTTATTAATTTGGATATTTGATCACTAGATAGCTCAGAAGTTTTTAAGTTTTTTGAGAACCCCAACTGCTGGCATATTAGTGTCGAAGTTTTTTTATTCAACCCGTAAATTTTTTGTAAAGAGATTGTTAAATACTTATTATTAGATATTTCTGTCTCAAAGATGTAAATCATAAATTTTGAATTAAAAATACATAAACTCAACAAGCATATTTGTGCTGAAATGAATTGAATTTAAGAAAATACTAGGGTACACACCCATCACCAATGTACCTAGAAGTAACGGGAAGAAAATTAAAAATTCTCTTTTATTGATGTCTAAGTAATTCTTGAAATACTGAGTTTTTAAATTACCATAAGCTATTCGGTTGAATAACCACAAGGAGTAGCACCCCCCGATAATCATACCTGTGGCGCTTAAGAACGTGACAGTTGTATTTGCTTTAAAAGAGCCTGTTAGAATTAAAAACTCACCAACGAAGCTACCTGTTCCTGGTAGACCTATATTTGCCATTGTGAAAAACAAGAAAATTAACACGTAAACAGGCATTGTGTGTACAAGTCCCCCATAATATTTCACCATCCTGGTATGATGTCGATCGTATACCACCCCAATAATAAGGAATAAAGCACTTGCGACGAACCCATGACTCAAACTTTGTAGAATAGCTCCTTCTATCCCAATTATGTTAAAACTGAATAACCCAACCATTACCAAATTCATATGAGCTACCGAAGTGTAAGCAATAATTCTTTTGAAGTCTGATTGACGTATTGCTGTGAACGACGCATAAACTATTCCTACGACAGACATCGCGTATACGAAAGGTGCGAAATAAAAACAAGCTTCTGGGAATAGTGGAAACGAAAAACGGATAAACCCATACGTCCCCAATTTTAGAAGCACTCCTGCTAAAATTACGGAGCCGGCTGTTGGAGCTTCAACATGGGCCTCGGGTAACCAGAGATGAACAGGCACCATAGGTACCTTCGTTGCGAAAGATGCGAAAAAAGAGAACCACATAATTTTTTGTTCTAACGACGTGAACGAAAATGTCAGTAACACTTCGTAATCTGTTGTGCCCACTTGATAATATATGTACAAGATTGACAGTAACATTAATACAGAACCTAATAACGTGTAAAGAAAGAAGAAGTACGCAGCTCGAATTTTTCGTTCTCTGGATCCCCAAATACCTATGATTAGGAACATGGGAATTAATACGCTTTCAAAGAAAATATAAAACAAAAGTAAATCAAGTACACAAAAAACTCCAACCAAGAAAAATTCCATAACTAAGAAAGCTATTAAATATTTTTTTAAGTCAACTTGGATAGTATCCCAACTTGCGAGTAAACAAATAGGAATTAGTAAAGTGGTTAATAAAATGAAAAATAAAGAGATACCATCTACACCTATAGGAAAATTGATGTTTAAAATAGGTATCCAAAAGAATTTTTCCACAAACTGAAATGTTCCAATAGATTTGTTGAAAAAAACCCATAAAGTTAGTGATAATACAAACGTTAAACAAGAGCAATTTAGAGCGACAGATCGTAATAAAGATTTGTTCGATGACGGAATGAAAGATAAAATGAGTGCTCCTATTAACGGCAGCACCAAAATATAAGATAATATATTTTTAATATATAACATAGATTTGAAACACGTTTCTAAACAGCTAACGATAAAAGTAAACTGAATTTATATGAAAATAAATATAGTATTGTTGGGTTAATGAATAAAAATAAAAACAAGAAAAATAATAGTGAAATTAAAACTGAACTTTGTAACTTAATTGGGTGATACAGTTTACCAACTAAAACTTTTTCAAAATATAAGATTTTAATTAACCTAATATAGTAAAAGGTACCAATAACGCTGCACAATATACTTAGGAGAGCTATGAAATACATGGAAGACTCAATAGCTGTTAGAAAAACACTAATTTTAACTAGAAAACCGATCATCGGTGGGAATCCCGCAACTGAAAATAATACGGTAGTGAAAAAAATTGCGAGCATATAATTAGATTTCCCTAACAAAACTAAATCTGTTAAATCCTTATTTTGTTTTTGTAAAGAATTGTTCTTTACACGCGTTAACAAAAAAATAGACCATACGCACAAACCTGAAAAACTATAAACAACTAAATAACAAAATAACATTTGAACACTCTCAAGTGTACCCGCACTAAAAGCAATTAAAGCATAGCCCATATGACTAATAGAGCTATATACAAGTAAACTTTTTAATTTTCGCTGTTCAAGTCCACCGAACGAACCAACAATGACGGACAAAATGACTGAAATAACAATGAAATAGCGCCAACTTTCGAAAAAACCAAAAAAACTGTAATAAAAAATTCGTAGTAACAACACGAAAATAGCTAACTTAGGGACAACTGCGAAGAAAAAAGTTGACGCTGAAGGCGAACCTTCGTATACGTCGGGAGCCCACGTGTGGAAAGGTGCTATGGCGAGTTTAAAAAGTAAGCTTATTAAGATGAATATTAACCCAAATTTAATAAGCCCGACATCGAAAAAACTTATATCAGGGAGTGTCGTATTAATAGTGCTACCGGGGTAAACGTTGATCAACAGATCTCTAAATTCTTCAAAATTAATGGTCCCTGTAACACCGTAAAGTAGCGAAGAGCCGAATAGGAATAAACTCGATGAAAAAGCTCCCATGATGAAATACTTAATACCTGCATCAACGGAATATGTCGAAGTTTTCTTGAAGGAAGCCAGCACGTAAAAAGCCAAACTTTGTAGCTCAATTGCTAAATAAGCAGTCAGTAAATCGTTGGAAGAGCATAACAAGAATAGACCTAATACGGCGAACAAAATCAACAAGATATACTCGAACTGATTTATTTTTTGGCCCGCTAAATAGGGTTGCATCATTAGCAGACAAAATAATGACAGACTCCCTATTACAATTTTTGAAGAAAAACTTACGTAATCATTAACGATTGTGTCGTTTAAAAAGCTTAATTCTAGAACGTCTAGACAATCGTTCATTACTAAGACACAGGATAGGAATAGAACTAAAACTCCTAAATATAGAACCGAGTCTTGAATTAACAAGTTTTTTTTTTTAACGGCTAAAAATGTACAATGTAATACCAAATAGACTAATGAAAGTCCCAAGAACAGCTCCGGTAAAATAACAATTTCTTTAAATAATAATGTTTCAATACGCATAAAATGTATAATAAGCTTAAGTAGATTTGAACTACTGACCTTACGCTTATCAGGCGTACGCTCTAACCAACTGAGCTATAAGCTTTAAAAGTGAAGAACTAAACTTAAACAATCAGAACGTTTTTATAAGTCCGAGAAAGTTGCCTAAAAATAACCTGTTTTTTATCACTATCAACGCCCGTGTTTAAAGTTAATACTACGGCTGCTATTGTGGCCAGCAATAAGACGTTCCCTGCAATTAGGAATTGTAAAACATACTCCGTATAAACTACCTGACCTATGGCTTGAATTTCTGTAAAAGTATCCATTCTCTCATACCAATTGAAGTGGAAATTACCTAAAAAAGTATTTTCATATGGATTTGACTTGAAAGTTTCCCCAACGACCATTAAAATTTCTGTTAGAAACACTCCACCAATGAGAGCTCCGAAAGGAAAATATTTCAGAGTATCTTTTTTTGAGCTAACTGTTTTTACGTCTAACATCATAACGACAAATAGAAATAATACTGCTATAGCTCCAACATAGATAACAATGAACATTAAGGCTAGAAATTCGCATTTTAACAAAAAAAGGATTCCCGCGGAAGAAATGAAGCTTAAAACTAAAAATAATACTGAGTAAATTGAATTTTGAACAAGGATTACCATTAAAGAACTTAATAGTAGTATTCCTGAAAATAAGTAAAATAAGATATTAATAATCATTTTTGTCTAATATAATGAAAGAGGGATTCGAACCCCCGACGCCTGGATTATGATTCCAATGTTCTAACCAACTGAACTATTTCATTTTGTTCCAGCTACACGTTCCCGTACAGCTACCTTGTTACGACTTCATCCAAATTATTAATTTCTCAATGGTTTTCTACAAACTAAAAATATAAATTTTAATATTGCACAGAAAACTTCAAATAAAATTAACTCTCTGCATGTGACGGGCGGTGTGTACAAGGCCAAGATACATATTCACCGCAACGTGCTGATTTGCGATTACTAGTGATTCCAACTTCATACAAGCGAGTTGCAGCCTGTAATCCGAACTGAGAAAACTTTTGAAGATTAACTTAAATTATATTTTTGTAACTCTCTGTAATTTTCATTGTAGCACGTGTGTAGCCCAACCCATAAGGGCCACAGGGACTTGACTTAATTCTCACCTTCCTTCAATTTATCATTGATAGTCTCTTTTAAAGCTTTAAAAACCCTTCAATTTAAGTTTTTTAAAGTCTAAAACATAATAAAGATAAGAGTTGCGCTCGTTAAAGGAATGAACCAAACATCTTACGACACGAGCTGACGACAGTCGTGCAACACCTGTAAAAAATCTAATTTTTAAACTTGTACTAGAAAATCAAGTTTAAAAACGTATTTCTATGTCAAGGGTTGGTAAGGTTTTGCGCGGATTATCGCATTAAACCACATGCTCCACCACTTGTTGTAGGCCCCCGTCAATTCCTTTGAGTTCCAATCTTGCGACCGTACTCCTCAGGCGGAGTGCTTATGGCGTTAGCTTAGAAAATCCAACATAATTTATGTTAAATTACAGCACTCAGAATTTACAGTGTAGACTACCAGGGTATCTAATCCTGTTTGCTACCTACACTTTCGTCCCTCAACGTCAGTTTTTACTAAAGAGTCGCCTTCGCTACTGATATTCCTTCATGTGTCTGCAGTCGTTACTCCTCGACATGAAATTCTACTCTTCTGCAAGAAACTCAAGTATAGTAGTATTAAATGCTTTTCTAAAGTTAAGCTTTAGGTTTTAACAAATAACTTACAATACAGTCTACGGACCCTTTACGCCCAGTTATTCCAGATAACGCTTGCCCCTCCCGTATTACCGCGGCTGCTGGCACGAGATTAGCCGGGACTAAACTTCTTTTAATAATGTCATTATCATCTTAAATGAAAGAACTTTACAACCAAAATAGCCGTCATCGTTCACATAGTATTGCTGGATCAAACTTTCGTTCATTGTCCAATATTCCTCACTGCTGGCTAAAAAATTAGCCTGGACCTTGTCTCAGTTCCAGTGTGGTTGATCATCCTCTCAGACCAACTAAAGATCATAGGCTTGGTAATCTATTAAATTACCAACTACCTAATCTTACGCAAAGGTATCTTCTAGCAAATTACTTGCAGTAACTTTTTCGTATTTAGTATTAACTAATAATATTTCTCAATTTACAAATCTATAAATTGATTAATTTTATCCTAAACTAGGAGGTAACAATTTTACGTGTTTCTCACCCGTTCGCCACGAAGTAAATATTCGTACGACTCGCATGTGTAAAGCATACTACTAGCGTTCATCTTGAGCCAGGATCAAACTCAAAAACAAATAGATTTCAAGTAAAACTTACTCGAAACTCATTAAAATTAAAATCTCTATGTTATAAAAACATGTTGTGAAGTCAAGTTGTATAAAATTAAAAAAGTTAGTACTTATTTGCTGAAAACCTTACGGCTCTTACACATTAAGCCTATTTACGTAGTCTTCTACTACATCTTTGAAAAAATCAATCTCGAAGCCAGTTTCTCGCTTAGATGCTTTCAGCGATTATCTGTTATAAACTTAGCTACTCGACGATGCCATTGGTCTGACAATCGATACACCATAGGTTTACTTTTCCCGGTCCTCTCGTACTAGGGTTTAATCTTCTCAATTTTTTAACGCCTACGGTAGATAGGGACCAAACTGTCTCACGACGTTCTAAACTCAGATCATGTACCGCCTTCCTTGGCGAACAGCCAAACCCTTGGAACCACTTACAGCTCCAGGATGCGATAATCCAACATCGAGGTGCCAAACCACTCCGTCGATAGGGTCTCTAGAGAGTGATTAGCCTGTTATCCCCGGCGTACCTTTTATCCGTTGAGCGATGATCTTTTCCACACAGAATCACCGGATCACTATAACCGACTTTCGTCCCTGCTCGATTTGTCAATCTTGCAGTCAGGCAAGCAATATACTATTACGCTCTACAATTAAAAATTTTTAATTTGAACTTACCTTTGTACGCCTCCGTTACTCTTTAGGAGGCGACCGCCCCAGTCAAACTACCCATTATGCAATGTCTTGAGTAATGAGTAATAAAAAATTTTAAGAGTGGTATTTCACTGGCGTCTTAATTATTTACTTGCGTAAACATTTTAAAATGACTTCCCACATATTCTACACATAAAAGTTTTTATTACAATGCATAACTATAGTAAAGGTGCACGGGGTCTTTCCGTCTAGCCGTAGGTACTCCGCATCTTCACGGAGAATTCAATTTCACTGAGGTTATGTTGGAGACAGTAGGACAGTCGTTACGCCATTCATGCAGGACACCAATTAAATGCCAAGGAATTTCGCTACCTTTGGACCGTCAGAGTTACAGCCGCCGTTTACTGGGATTTCTAGTCAAAGCCTTAACTTTTTCTATTATACTTGCAGCACCGGGCAGGCGTCAGTCTCTATACATCATATTACAACTTTGCAGAGACCTGTGGTTTTATTAACCAGTCGCTGTCCTTGATTTTGTGACAGCTTTCGTAGGTTACCCTATGAAAGCTACTCCTTCTCCCGAAGTTACGGAGTCATTTTGCCGAGTTCCTTCAACATAATTCGCTCAAGCGCCTTAATTTACTCAATTTGTTCACCTGTGTCGGTTTACAGTACGGTTTTTAAATTGCACAGATTATTTCTTGAAAATAATCAAAAACTTTCATTGTGACCTTGAAATGAAAATAGTTTTCATATTCTGTCATCCGTGCGAAAATATAAAATTTTTTTATTTACCCATCAAAAAGAACTTTCGTTATATTCTTAGGGACCGATTTACCCGAGACGGATTAGCCTTGTCTCGGAAACCTTGAACTTAAGGCGACAGTGTTTTACACACTGTTTGTCGCTACTCATATCAACATTTTCAATTCTGATTTCTTCAGTTTATGTCGCCATAAACCTTCTTAGATTTACAGAACGTTCTGCTACCATTTAAAATATTTAAATCTATCGCTTCGGTAAGTAGTTTTAGCCCCTGTACATTTTCGCCGCAAAAAATCTAAACCAGTGAGCTGTTACGCTTTCTTTAAAGGATGGCTGCTTCCAAGCCTACCTACCGGTTGTTTTAAATTTTTCACAACTTTTTCACTTAACTACTTTTAGGGACCTTAGCGAATAGTCTGGGCTGTTTCCCTCTTGACTATGAATCTTAGCACTCATAGTCTGTCTGTTCAATGTCTTTTACCTAGTATTCGGAGTTTCATTAAATTCAGTAAAACTTTACGTTCCCATCGTTTATCGAGTGCTCTACCCCAGAATAAAGTTTTTGAACGCTCTACTTAAATAGATTTCGCAGAAAACCAGCTATCTCTAAGTTTGATTGGCCTTTCACCCCTAACCACAAGTCATCCCAGTATTTTTCCACATACACGGGTTCGGTCCTCCAATAAGCGTTACCGCTATAAATTCAACCTGCTCATGGTTAGATCACTTAGTTTCGGGTCTTACTTCAGAGACTTAAAAGCTTTTTAAAACTTAATTTTTTTTCGCCTACACATATGTTTAAGCTCGCCACTGAAATAAACTCGTTGATCCATTATGCAAAAGGTACGTTGTCACTTTTATTTTTCAAATAAGCTTCAACTGCTTGTCAGCATTAAATTTCAGTATTCTTTCAAATTTATTTTACTAAATTCTCATTTCACCTTTCCCTCACGGTACTAATACACTATTAATCATCAAAATTTTATAGACTTTGAGGGTGGTCCCCCAATCTTCGAACAACACATGACTTGTGCCATTTTACTATGAAAATAACAAGAATATAGTTTACAGGGCTTCATGTAAATGTTACCTTCTGTGGCTCTTTAGATTCAATAAATTGATCTTGCTATTTTGAGTCTTTATCATTTTCGCTCGCCGCTACTCACAATTTCTCGGTTGATTTTTTTAATTAGCTACTTAGATGGTTCAGTTCGCTAAATTTTTCGATCTTCACAGAAATACAAAAATGTGTTTTTGTGAAAAAGCTCCTTTATTGAAGCTCGGTTTTCCGATACGGATATTTGTAGGTCTCAGCATTTAGTAACACTCACTACAATGTTTCGTTAATAAACGTCCGCAATTTTTTTGATGTTTAGGCATTCATTTAATGCTTTACTTTTTATACAACTTGTTTTTAAGGCGAATAACGGGATTTGAACCCGTGTCTCTTAGAATCACAACCTAATACTCTAACCAACTGAGTTATAATCGCCAATAAGTTTATTACCAGGTTCTTGTTAGGAGTAAGACTTGAACTTACAACCTCTGGGGCATGAGCCCAGTGAGCTGCCAATTGCTCTATCCTAACACGCGTGTTTATCTCGTTAGTCCCACTCAAGAGCACCTACGTACCAGACGTAGACAAACCCAACGCCTAACTCAATGATAAAATCAATCATAGACCAAAAACCCAATGTGCTAAGTTGAGATATACTAACACTCCAAGGCAATAAAAACATGGCTTCAATATCGAAAAGTATGAACAAAATTGCTACAATGTAAAATTTGACGTCAAAAATGTTTCGAGCATCTTCATAAGGCTCAAAGCCACACTCATAGGTAGATAATTTTTCCGTGTCAGGATTTTGTACCGATAGAAGATAGGAAAGAGTTACGATAATAAGAGCTAGCACTATAGCAACACTTATAAAAATTAGTACAGGTAAAAACTCGAAATGCAAAAGAGACTGATTGAAATTATAAAAAGGCAAAGAAGCGGTTAATGTATTAATATTTTGTAACATATATATGTGATTAGGAAAGAATGGGATTCGAACCCACGGTGTAAATATTTACTTACACAAAGATTTAGCAGATCTTCACTTTAAGCCACTCAGTCATCTTTCCATCCGATAAAAAATTTATAATTGATTCCCTTTATATTAGAAGTATTTAATTAAATTTTTTATAAATATCCTTGAATTCAGAAATGATTTCAGATAAATATATCTCCAACGGGACTTGAACCCGTGTTATTACCGTGAAAGGGTAATGTCCTAACCGCTAGACGATAGAGACTTTTTTCTTTTTAAATACTTAAAAGCATGTATTGTTTTCAGATACTAGTTCTGAGGTACGTATTTTGGGGGAGCTTGTTTTTCTCGTGCATGAAAGTCGAAATACATATTCAGCTATTTGGAGACTTAATTTCAATAAACACCAACTATGTATTTCCCAATGAAGTGAGCTAAGAAAAGTATTCATTTTATTACATTTCTAATACCTAGAAGGGAAGTCGAATCAAGATTCAAATAACGTTTTTGGTAAAACTTGAATTTCATGATTTACAAATTGTGGAATACCATGAAGTTGGGTTTAGAAATACTTGTTCCCAATTATCTTAAGGATGGAGAAAACAAGAATTCTTTACTAAAATTTGTGAAAAAATACCTTTTTTCAGAGTTTGTAATTCGCGCCACTTTTTTCCTTCATAAAGGTCGAAAAAAATGTGTATTATTTTTTGTGTAAAAGAAGGGATTAAATTTTGATCCTAGCGGCATTTCTACTAAAACTCAAACTTTACAAGTGGCTAGGTGTATGCTGTTGAAGAAATAATTTCGCGACACAAGTTTCGTTCCTTAATGAAAAGAAAAGCTATTTACTAAAATGAATGTGAAAATCACAGCTTTCCGAAATTCTTAAACTGAATCACTTTTTTCCTTCATAAAGGTCGAAAAAAATGTGTATTATTTTTTTTATCAAAAACGAGTTAAACCAAAGTTTTAACTTTGCTTTTAGTGAGGCTCAAAAATGATTCATTAAATAATATGTTATGTAATAGAAATGATTCCTAGGACGCCCATTTGCTTTTATTTGTCGGGACTATTTGAAAGATACTGATTTTTACGAACCCCCAACTTCTTTTACTTTTCACAGAATTCGAAAAAAATGTATTATTTTTGAAAACAAGATATCCGTACGTTTTCGTATTTCGTCCCGATTTAAACTCTATCATATGCGCTCTATCACTACATGAAGGTCAAGAAAAATGCTTTATACCTAAAAATGAGATTTAGTCATAATTTTTCTATCTTATTTCAATTGAATGTGTAATGCTTAGTTTACTCAAAAATATTTACTTATTTGCGACCTACTACTGTAAGAGTTACAAAATACCTTTTTCCATTCAACGGAAAGACTACCTAAAAACGCGATTTTCCCGATGTTTTGACCACAGGTCGCTTTCTCCTTCATGAAGATCTGAAAAAAGATGTGTTATTTTTGAGAACAAGGTACACCTACGTTTTCGTATTTTGCCCCAATTTGAGTCTTTGTTGCGCGTACTCTATCTCTGCGTGAAGGTCAAGAAAAATACTTTATACCTAAAAATGAGATTTAGTCATAATTTTTCTATCTTGTTTCAATTGAATGTGTAACGCTTAGTTTACTCAAAGATATTTACTTATTTGCGACCTACTGCTGTAGGAATGACTTCCTACTACTGTAGGAGTTACAAAATACCTTTTTCCATTCAACGAAAAGACTACCTAAAAACGTGATTTTCATGATGTTTTGACCACTGGTCGCTTCCTCCTTCATGAAGATCAGAAAAAAGATGTGTTATTTTTGAGAACAAGGTGCACCTACGTTTTCGTGTTTTGCCCCAATTTGAGTCTTTGTCGCACGTACTCTATCGCTGCATGAAGGTCAAGAAAAATACTTTATACCTAAAAATGAGATTTAGTCATAATTTTTCTATCTTGTTTCAATTGAATGTGTAACACTTAGTTTACTCAAAGATATTTACTTATTTGCGACCTACTGCTGTAGGAATGACTTCCTACTACTGTAGGAGTTACAAAATACCTTTTTCATTCAACGGAAAAACTTACCTGAAAACGTGGTTTTCTCGACGTTCTGACTACAGACCACTTTTTTCCTTCATAAAGGTCGAAAAAAATGTGTATTATTTTTTATACTTAAAAATGAAGTTTAATCGTAATTTTTCTATCTTATTTTTATCCAATGTGTAGCACTTAGTTTACTTCAAAATATCTACTTATTTGCAACCTGCTACCGTAGAAGTTAAGAAATACCTTTCTCCCATTCAACAGAAAAACTTAGTTGAAGACGCGATTTTCCGATATTTTGGCTACACGCCACTTTTTTCCTTCATAAAGGTCGAAAAAAATGTGTATTATTTTTTACACTTAAAAATAAAATTTAATCGTGATATTTATGCCCTATTTCTATTGAATACACAACGCTTAGTTTACTCAAAGATATTTTTAAGTGTACTCTGGAACTGGGAGTGCTTTTGTTCATCTACTTATCCCTATTTTGCGAAAGCTCACTCTACTTTCTAGAATAGAAATACAATTTATTCAATAAAGCAGATAAATATAACCAAAAAGTTAAGTTCTAGGTTTGACTAGCCTGTTTATCAAGACATTTTTATCACTTAATTTACTTATATTACCTATCGGACTTTAAATGATTTCTGGAAATGTTGCTACTTCTAAAAATATTACAGATGGCAAATACTTCTCTTCTTGATTTGATATCTTGTCCTTCAATTTGTTTAGGACATCGGGGTATCCTCAATTCGGTAACTGAAATTCTTCCCTTGGAAAGCTTTAACATTATGTGATCTATTATAATATCATTCATATAAAACATATTGTTATTCTATAAAGTAGAATGACTTCATGCAAACCATATTTTCATCCCATATTCACTTATTTGCAATCCGCTACTGTAGAAGTTGCGAAATATCCTTCTCCTGCTCAACGGAAAGACTTATCTAAAAACGCAGTCTTCCCAATATTTTGGTCACGAACCGCTTTTCCTTCCATAAGAGCCGGGAAGAATGTGCGTTATTTCTTAGTTTAATTGCCTGATTTCCAGTCCAATATTAATATTATTCCAGTCACCTTCCCGCATTTTTATTAGTCCTCCCCCTTCATTAACGTTTTTCTTTTCATCCCTTCATAAAGGTCGAAAAAAATGTGTATTATTTTTTGGCCCAATTACCTGATTTCCAACCCAATAATAGTATTATTTCAACTATTTCCTCATAGTATTGCTAGTTTTCTTCCTCTCATTAATGTTTCCCCCTTCATCCCTTCATAAAGGTCGAAAAAAATGTGTATTATTTTTTAATTTAATTACCTGATTTTCAACCCAATATTAATATTATTCCAGTCACCTTCCCGCATTTTTATTAGTCCTCCCCCTTCATTAACGTTTTTCTTTTCATCCCTTCATAAAGGTCGAAAAAAATGTGTATTATTTTTTGGCCCAATTACCTGATTTCCAACCCAATAATAGTATTATTTCAACTATTTCCTCATAGTATTGCTAGTTTTCTTCCTCTCATTAATGTTTCCCCCTTCATCCCTTCATAAAGGTCGAAAAAAATGTGTATTATTTTTTAATTTAATTACCTGATTTTCAACCCAATACGAACATTATTAATAACTCTTCCTCCTTCATCAAGATTTTCCCCTACACCCTTTTGTGAAGGTCGAAAAGATGCGTACTATTCTCTGTATCAAAAAAATTAGTACGATAATAAGATACCGGTGTCTACGACGTACGGTGAAAATTAAAGAAGATTGTTGATAACATTCGTATTGGGTTGAAAATCAGGTAATTAAATTAAAAAATAATACACATTTTTTTCGACCTTTATGAAGGAAAAAAGTGGCACGTAGTCAAAACATCGAGAAAATCATGTTTTTAGGTGAGTCTTTCTCTTAAATTGGAAAAAGATATTTTACAACTCTTAAAGTAGTAAGTTGCGAATAAGTAAACGTCTTTGAGTAAACTAAGTGCTGCACATTCAATAAAAATAAGATGGAAAAATTACGATTAAACTTGATCTTTAGGTATAAAAAATAATACACATTTTTTTCGACCTTTATGAAGGAAAAAGTGGTTCGTAATCAAAACACTGGAAAAATTGCGTTTTTAGGAGAGTTTCTCCGTTTAATGGGGGTAAGGTAGCCCGTAACTTCTGTAGCAGGTGGTTCGCAAATAAATATATATCTTTGAGTAAACTAAGTGTTATGCATTTAATAGAAGTAAGGTAGAAAAACCACGACCAAATTTCATTTTTAGGTATAAAAAATAATACACATTTTTTTCGACCTTTATGAAGGAAAAAAGTGGTTCGTAACCAAAACATTAGAAAAATTGCGTTTTTAGGTAAGTTTTTCCGTTGAA
>Ga0307981_1000126_pt1 | contig 80430 bp, 75 predicted proteins | sample OrgLakmetagen987_FD_201849 | JGI IMG/M metagenome (GOLD analysis project Ga0307981, IMG submission 201849) | Saline water microbial communities from Organic Lake, Antarctica - #987 | ecosystem: Environmental > Aquatic > Non-marine Saline and Alkaline > Saline | place: Antarctica: Organic Lake... | reverse complement strand
GCAAGCCTCAAGCTCGAGGCGCTCTGCTGAGGAAAGAAAGCCGGGGCGGATCATGGGCATAGATGAATCGTTCTAAATCCAGCCGTCAAGACATCAAATTCGGCTTCTGCAGGACTCGGAGTATATGTCTTTTAGCATTGCGGTCATGTTTGAGGGTCTAATCGTGCTCTCCATCACCACGGCGACCTGATCCATGCTCAAACAACATAGGCTTTCTCGCGGCTGCGGTGTAGGTCGCGACTGTGACTGCTGCTGCGGCTATTAAGACAGCATGACCAATGATACTTGCGGCCAGCAGTGTATAGCTTCCGATTGCCACGGCAAAAGTAACGGCCCACATGAGCGCAAGCGCCTGCAAAACATAATGTCGCACAGCAACGTCAGAAATGTGACGAAGTGGACTTACTTCAGCATTAAATATGAAGTTCCATCCGTAAACGACTAGCCGTCTCATTTGGCATCTCCTTGTTATCAGTTAATTTGTATGTGTTGCGTGATGCAAATGATTGACTAATCTGGGTGTACTTAGCAACCTATAACCAGTATCTAACGTCTGCATTGAACGTATGGCCTGTAGGCTCATCATGCTAACGCTCCGGACCAGACAAGCAATTTTCGATGAATGTAAAATATCTTTTACAGCAGTGCATATCCGTCTAATGTTTTCGCAGATTAAGGTCACCACCCGCCAAGCGCGTATATGCCCTTGCGAGGCTCTGTGGTCAGCTCGCAGTGTGTTGGTGGTGTTTAGGCTACTAACCCAAGAGAGTAGACTTAACGTCGCTCAGCAGAACGGGTCATCCGGAGCCTTGATCGCATCATCGAATGGCGCGGTAAACCGAGCACCATAAGGGTGGACAACGGCCCCGAATATATCAGCGAAAAGCTGAAGAAATGGGCTGAGAAACACGGGGTTGCCATCCAGCATATCCAACCCGGCAAGCCGCAACAGAACGCTTACATCGAACGTTACAATCGAACCGTCCGCCATGAGTGGCTCGACCAATACATCATCGAAAGCATAGAGGAGGCCCAAGACTTCGCCACGCAATGGTTATGGACATACAACAACGACCGCCCAACATGGGCATCAGCGGCGTCACACCCGCAATGAAACTGAAAATGGCCGCATAAGTTCTACGAATGCACTCCGTTAAAAATGGGGGGATTACCGTACGAGCGTCCGATTCGGGCTGAACTTCTCGTTGGCTGAGGCAAAGCCAAGCAGATGCACCACGCCACCTATGAGCGGCGGGTCGCAGAGTATGAACAACGTAGGGCCGAGGCGCTGGGCCCTGATGATGAATTGGCTGCTGCGATTCAGTAGCCTAGTGGAGGCACAGCGTAATTGACCGCCGCCCTCGAAGGGGACACTAAGGGGGATTTTCAAACAAGAATATTTCCTAAGTATAAGATAATATTAGATTATTTTAAATCTAGTGGTGCCGCTGATAGGACTCGAACCTACTACCCCATCATTACGAATGATGTGCTCTACCAGATGAGCTACAGCGGCCCTTGGCACGGCCTTACGCGGAACAAGTGACCGACAAGGCCCCTCGGGTTAGGGGGCTATAGCACCGCTGATCCCGAGGCGACAAGACTATTTCTCAGTCGGCGTCGCGTCTGTTCCTGGCGCAGGTTCGGCTGGTGCATCGGCGATGATTTCGGCGTCAACGATGCGCGCGCTATCCCCTTCGATGTCGCCCATAATCAGCGGCAGCATCTCGATGCCTGTGGGCGATATTACCTCGCCCTGGGGAGGGGATTTCCACGCCTGCGTGTCGAAGGCACCGCAATTCTCGCAGGCGGGGGTCCATTCACCGTGGATATGCTGGCAATTATTGCAGATCCACTGCGGTCCGCGGGGCGCGGCAAGCGCGCGGGCAAGCCAGCCCTTGACCACGCGGTCAGGGGCACCTTCGCCCCGCTCGATCGCGGCCATGATGGTCAGAACGCGGGCGTCCGGATCCTTCTCGACCTGATCGCCCAGCACGCGCCGCGCGGCGGGGAAGTCCTCGGCAGCTAGGTTCAATTCCGCCTCGACAAGCTTGGATTCGCGGTGATCGGGGCGCGCATTCGTCAACTTGGCGAACCGCTTGAGACGCTCCTGCGGCGTCTCGTCCGGGGCGATTGCGGCAAATGCGGCAGCTAGATCAGGGTGCGGCTGCTGGTCCCATGCCTTACGGATAACGCGCGCGGCATAGCGTGGTGCGCCTTGGGCAATGTAGCTCCGCGCGGCCATGACGGCAGCGGGGATCAGGTGCGGCGACAAGCGGTTCGCCTCAATGGCAGCCTCGCGCGCCTCAACCGTCTTGCCCTCAACGGCGATATCGCGCGCCTCTGACAGGGCCAGCACAGCGTCACGTCGCTTGTGAACGTCGCGCGGGATGTTGCCATGTTTCAACTTGGCGCTCAGTGTTTTGCGCGCGCCAGCCCAGTCCTCCTGCCCTGTTTGCAGACGCAGGAGAGTGTCCTGAATTTCGGCGTGTGCGGGCTTGAGACCAAAGGCGGTCTGCGCCAGTTTCAGCGCCGTCGCGGTATCGCCGTCCGCCAGCTTTTGGCGCAAAATACCGCGCACGCCTACAAACCGCGTGCGGTCGTCTTTGAGCAGGCGTTTGTATATTTCCTCAGCCTTGGCGCGATTGCCCTGCATTTCAGCCGCTTGGGCTGTGACGAGGTTGGTCAGCGCAGGTTTGCGCAGGTAACGCTCGGCGCGTGCGGCGCGGGCCATCGCCACGTCGCCCTCACCCGAGGCCAGCGCCATCATCCCCTCGGACAGGGCGCGATAGCCTTTTTCCTGACGGGTGCGGTCGAAATAGCGCGATATCGCCGTCTCATCCCCGTTGATGAATTTCAGCACCGCGATCACCAGCGCTGACAGCTTGAGCAGCAGCCAAAGTGCAAGGATCAGCAGCCCCAGCGCTATCGCAGTCTTGAGCGGGGTCAGGTTCAGCTCAAGCCCCACTATAACGATGCGCACACCGCCCTCCAGCTCCAGAAGGTAGGCGGCACCAAAGGCGACCATCACGACGAGGGCCAGGAAAACGACGATCTTTATGATTGACCAAAGCATGGGTGCGAGCCCTTTCAGTTCAGTTTCGCGACAAGCGCGTCATGTGCGGCGACCGCTTGGATCCGGGCGCGGACGTCCCCGGCCCAGTCGGCAAATTCGGCTTTGACCGAATCTGGCAGCGTATCGATTTCGGTCAAGGCGCTTTGTAACATACCCTGCCTCACGTAATCTTCGGCGCGCGAAAGTACGGCATCGGCGCCGGGTCCCTCACGCCGCTCCAGCGAGCGTGCGCCCAACTGTTCCGACATAAACGACCAAAATCCAGCCTCGCCCTCGGCGCCATCGTCAGCAGTGCGGGCATTGGCCAAGGCGGCGCGAGCGGCAGGCGCAAAGCGGTTCTGCAAATCGGCCTGCGTTGGCACGCCGACCTCCGCGACCCCTTGCAGCGGGGCGGGGGCAGACATGCCCGCACGCTCCAGATCGCCCAGCGCGGGGGCAAAGCCTGACCCGGTATCCAGCGCGGTGCGGATGCGCGTCAGCGCGGTCAGGCGCAAGGCCAAGCGGGCAGACATGCGCGCCGCCTCATCGCGCTGTGCAGCTTCATCGGTAAGGGCGTCCAGACGGGCGACCTGGGCGCTCATCGCCTCGCGCAACGCTGACAATTGGTCCGGTGAAATGCCTGTGCCCTCTGCGGGCGGCCGCGCCTCGATCGCGTCGGTGCGCTGCGCCAGCGCGGTCAGCTGCGCCGCTTGATCGGTGATCTGTGCTTCTATCGATTGCTGGCCATCCTTCAGACCGCTCAGGTCCGGAGCAGCGGGCGCGGCGGACAAATTCGCGATCTGGACCTCCAGCGCCTCTATGCGCTGTCTCTGACCGTCCAGTTGGGCGGCCGCGGCATCGGCGACGCTGGTGTCCGCAGTAAACACGCCCAGCTGTGGCAAGATGTAATACGCGGCACCAAACCCTATTGCGGCGGCGCACACACCGCCAAGAAGCGTTGGGAAAAAGCCGCTGCGCCTCCTGGGCTGGTGCGCTGGCGCTTGAGGGGCTGAGGATTGCGGAGGCACCGACGAGGAGGACTTGGCAGATGCGGATTTGACAGGCGAAGGTTTGGCGAGATCAGGCTTGGTGCCTTCGGATTTAGCCGCATCCAGCTTGGACATGTCAGGCTTAACCGCATCCGCGCTGATCTGCGGCTTTGCTGTAGACGTATTCGGCACAGATGAGGCGGCTATCACGGCTGCGTCGTTCTCTGGCTTGGCGCCGGGCGCGCCCGACGGCGCATCAGCCGCCGTTTGCACGGATGCACCGCTCACGGCTTGTGTTTCCGCACTGGCGCCGGGCTCTGCGGGATCAGGCTTGGATACTTCAGCTTCTGCTGTCCCCTCGTTGGGGGTCGCCGTTGCGGAAGATGACTTAACCGTAGGTAATCCAGCACTCGCTAAACTGGTCTCCACTGCCGTGGCCGATGCAGATTGCTCTATGCCGCCAGCCTTAGTGGTCTTGCCGTCGCCTTCGTTACCGGTTTTGGCGATTTCGCCTGTTCCAGAACCTCTTTTGTCCGACACGTCAATAGCCCCCACGAATCCACACAATTAGATCAGAATTACTACCTTACTCCGCGCGTTCAGTTCCCTCAAGGCGATAGGCCGCCGCCAATGCGCGGGGCCATGCGCGTAACATTGCCGCAGTGTCGGGGCGATCAGCGACGATTATCTCGCGCGCCGCACCATCGGGGATGCGCACAGCCACTGCGTCACTGATCGCGAGCACTACGGTCGGCGCGTCATGCCGCGCACCATCGAAAACAGCCGCCGCACTGCGCGGCGAAAACACTGGTACGATCACGGGCCTGTCACCACACAGGCACATCCGGGCCGCCTCGGTCAGTGGCGCGGTCTCTTGGGCATAAATCACTGCCTCATGCGCCGGAATTCCCGCGGCGGACAGCGTGCCCGCGACATCGGCCGCCGTATGCGCCCCGCGCAGATGCAGCATGGGACCGCCCGCACCGTCCGCGACGACACGCGCCAGCAAGTCCTGCGCATCGCCGCTGCACGATATCGCGTCAATCCCGGCGCGGCGCGCTTCGTCTGCAGTCGCGTAGCCCACGGCGTAGCCCGGGATATCGCGCCGCGCGCTGCCCGCCGCGAAGTAGCGCACGCCGCTGCGCGACGTAAAGATGAGCCATCGATAGGGCGAAAGATCCGGCACCGCTCCGCGCGCCTCTATCACCAACGCAGGCGATAGGATCATCGGCAGATCGCCCCCCGGCTGCGCGCGCAGCATTGCGGCAAATTCGGCGCCATAAGGCGCGGGGCGCGTGATCAATATGGCGGGGGGCAAGGCGCGGCTCCGCAGTTGTGGGACACTCGGCCAAGTGTTACGCGGCCCAAGGCGCGCACGCAACTGGCGGAAATTGGCGGACAACATGAACGATACCTTGACCATTCTCGGATTGGAGAGCAGCTGCGACGATACCGCCGCCGCCATCCTGCGCGTTGGCGATACCGCCGAGATCCTCGCCCAGACGGTGCGCGGCCAAGCACAGTTGCATGCGGCCTTTGGCGGCGTGGTGCCTGAGATCGCGGCGCGCGCCCATGCGGAAAAACTGGACATTTGCGTCGCTGAGGTGTTGCGCGCATCTGGCCTGAAGCTTCGGGATATGGACGCCATCGCCGTAACAGCCGGGCCCGGCTTGATCGGTGGTGTGATGTCAGGTGTAATGTGCGCCAAAGGGCTCGCGGCAGGCGCGAACCTGCCCCTCATTGGCGTCAACCATCTGGCCGGTCACGCCCTGACGCCGCGGCTGACCGATAATGTGCCGTACCCCTACCTGATGCTGCTGGTGTCGGGCGGGCATTGCCAATTTCTGCGCGTCGATGGGCCGCAGGAGTTCACCCGTCTCGGCGGCACTATTGATGATGCGCCCGGCGAGGCCTTTGACAAGACCGCGCGCCTTCTGGGCCTGCCTCAGCCCGGTGGCCCGGCGGTCGAGGTAGAGGCGGCGCTCGGGGATCCAGCACGATTCCCCTTGCCGCGCCCCATGCTAGACCGGCCCGGGTGCGACATGTCGTTCTCAGGCCTCAAAACGGCTCTCCTGCGCGCCCGCGATGCGGTGATCGCCGCACAAGGCGGGCTGACTGTGCAAGACCGCCGCGACCTCTGCGCGGGATTTCAGGCTGCCATGCGCGACGTTTTGGCCGAAAAGACACGCCGCGCACTGGCCGCCGCGCCAGACCTGCGCATGATCGCGGTCGCAGGCGGGGTCGCGGCTAATCAGGCCATTCGCGGCGCGCTGATGCAGGCGGCAGATGCGGCTGGCGCGCAGTTCAACGCGCCGCCCCTCGCGCTCTGTACGGATAACGCAGCGATGATCGCCTATGCCGGGGCCGAACTGTACCGCGCAGGCCAGCGCGATGACATGACGCTAGCCGCGCGGCCCCGCTGGCCGCTGGACAGCACCGCGCCCGCGATGCTGGGATCAGGCCGCAAAGGGGCAAAGGCGTAAATTGCGCAGGCCATCGTCAGGCGCTACGGTACCCAGAGTATGCAACATAAAATATGCAAAACAGGAGTCTGCCCATGCTGATCGCCCTCATTGCCCGTGACAAACCCGGTGCATTGCAAATCCGCCTAGATACGCGCGACGCCCATGTCGCCTATCTGAAATCATCGGGTTCTGTGTCGCAGGCAGGCCCACTGCTGGACGGCGACGGCCAGATGTGCGGCTCACTCGTCATTCTGGAGGTCGAGGATATGGCTGGCGCGCAAGCATGGGCCGCAGCCGATCCTTATGCCAATGCCGGACTGTTCGAGCACGTAGATCTGATCTCATGGAAGAAGGTGATCTAGGCCACATGCCCTGTTGGCTGTTCAAATCCGAACCGTCAGTCTGGGGGTGGCCCCAGCAGGTCGCGCGCGGCGATGCGGGCGAGGAATGGGACGGCGTGCGCAACTATCAGGCCCGCAATATCATGCGGCAGATGGCCATCGGTGATCGCGGATTTTTCTATCATAGCCAATCAGAGCGGGCGATCGTCGGCATCATCGCGGTGTGCGCGGCCGTCCATCCAGACAGCACCACGATCGATCCCCGCTGGGAATGTGTCGATATTCGCGCGCTCATGCCCGTGCGCCGCCCCGTTACGCTGGATGCAGTTAAGGCTGATCCGCGTCTGGCCGATATGGCACTGGTGCGCCAGCCGCGCCTGTCGGTCCAGCCGGTGCCCCTTGAGGCGTGGGGCATCATCTGCGGCATGGCCGGTATCGAGCCCTGAGGTCAAACGGCGGACGACCATGCTGCGAAGGCTTGCACGTAGGCTGGAGTCATTGACTCGGCATAGGGTTTTACAAACAATATGGATTGGCAATTTTGCCGTCACTGACTTTTCGGTGCGAACTGCGCCTGATCCTTCAATGTCTGGAGAAATTATATGAACAGGTCATACCCCGCGCTTGGCGCGATCGCACTTGCCTTTGCCACGCCCCTAGCGGCTGCCACCGACGACGTCCTGCCCACACGCGGCGACGAGATTGCCAAATTTCGCGACGCTGGTGCGTGGACAATCCGCGCCAATAAAACACGCGGCTCCTGCTTTGCCTCATACAAGAGCGAAGAAGGCACGATCGTTCAGTTCGGATTCACAAAGGATGAGAGCGTCGGCTATCTGGGCCTCTTCTCGCAAAATGCGACCGTGAGAGAAGCAGAGCAGGATGTCGCATTCATCGCCAGCGGTAACCTCTACACTGGCGCGGCGACAGGTGTCGGTGCAAGCCTTGAGGGCGGATATCAGGGCGGCTACATTCTGGTGAACAGTCCCGAGTTCGTCATGGACATCGAAGCCGGTCAGGAACTGGTCGTGTTCCCCGAGTCTCCCAAAACATATATCGTCGATATGTCCGGCGCGTCGGCAGCGGTCTACGAAGTGCGCAAATGCACGAACGAAACTGGCAGCTAGGCCGCCACGGCGGTGCATTGCCGCCCGCATTGAAGCAAACTTAAAAACGGAGGGTTTCGGCGAAAAACCGAAACCCTCAGCCACCCCACGCGCTCCCAAGCACCACACATGTATTCTGGAAAAGGTTCCGGCCATCCTGGCCCGATCATTTGACCATAGCCAAATACGCGCCTCGGCGCAAAAGCCAAGTAGCGCAAATTTTGCTCAAACTGGTCTTAGCGGCAATGCTTGGCGATCTCGCGCTTCTGCAACTCGGTCTCGACAAGCAGGCAGCGATTACGCGCCTCATAATAGTATCCGCGCGCGTACCACATGACGGCCTTGTCGATGTCACCATCCGATACCATCCATGCCCCGCGCAGATATTTGACCGCAAAATGCAGGTTTGTGTCTGCATTCAGCAGGTCGGCATCACGCCCGGCAAAGCCCATGCCGCGTGCTGTGGCGGGGAGGATTTGCATCATTCCAAAATAGGGTCCGTTACGCGCACCCGCCCGGTAGTCGCTTTCGCGCTGGATGACCTTGTGCACCAGCGGCCGAGGCACCTGATAATGGTCCGCATATTTGTTCACTAGTTCGCGAATCTCGGGTGTCTCGCCCGGGTAGAGCCGCGTGGTCGAATTGGTGGACACGGTCGCCCTTGGCGGGGTGCTGGCGCAAGCGGCCATGAGGCCAAGCGAGAGAACGAGAACGGCGCGCAGAAACATGATACAGTGTATCTCCAGAAGACTTTGTCCGACGTTTAGGTCCGACGAAGGCTTTTATGGCAAGCGCCTCGGTAAATGGTTTGGCGGGAAATCGCCCGCTCAGGTGGGAGATTGGCGAACTATCGCGCAAAACTGCCGTTGCGGTAGATTTGAACGGGGGCACGGGCCAGCCGGACCACCGCCTTGCGTGGGGCGACGCTGCGACGGTTGTTAAATTCGTGCTCTCCCTGCCAAATCCCTTCGGGCTATCAGCCGCGTAATACGCGGCAAAATCGCCAGCCCCCACGACCTGCAGGCGCACGCCCCGATGCTTTTTCCTTGATTCTAAACGCAAAAGGCCCCGGCGAAACGCCGGAGCCCTCAATAGAATCATCTCAACAAAATATCAGCCCTTCAGTGTAGCCATCCGCAGGTAGGGCAGCACGGTCTTGAAATCACCGAACTTTTCCTTGGCTGCTGCATCGCCCAGCGCGGTCGGTATCACCACGTCCTGCCCAACCTGCCAGTCGGCGGGGGTCGCGACGCCTTCTTTGGCTGCGGTCTGCAAACCGTCCAGCGCGCGAAGTACCTCGGCAAAGTTGCGGCCAACGTTCATCGGATAGGTCATCGACAGCTTCAGCTTCTTGTCGGGTCCAATGATGAAAACCGCGCGCACGGTTGCGCTATCATTGGGCGTGCGGCCATCTGGCAAGTAGGCCTCCGCGGGCAGCATGTCGAATGCCTTGGATACCTCCAGACCATCATCTGCGATGATCGGGAAGCTCGCATCCGTGCCCGCGACTTTTTCAATGTCGCCCTTCCACTTCTTGTGTTCTTCAACCCCGTCGACAGAGACACCAATCACCTTTGTGCCGCGCTTGGCCCACTCGTCCGCCAGCCGCGCAACTGCACTGAATTCGGTGGTGCATACAGGGGTGAAATCCTTGGGATGAGAAAACAGGATTGCCCAACCGTCACCGATGAAATCATGAAATTTGATCGTTCCCTGATCTGTCTCGGCGGTAAAGTCGGGGACGATATCGTTAATGCGCAGTGCCATGTTGAGTGTCCTTTTTGGGGGGCGGATGTCGCCCTTCGCAACGAGACGATAAGGCGCGCCGCACTAAAATGCACCCCCCACAAACATGCCGCACGCCTTGCAGGCGCAAAGGTGCGGGGCTATGTCGTTGGGTAACGCGTACGGCACTCGCGCCGGCGCAGGATTTAAGGGAGATGATACATGATCGATAAGCGTCAGTTTTATATCAACGGCAACTGGTCCGATCCGGCGACCCCCAATGACTGCCAAGTCATCGACCCCTCAACCGAAGAGGCATGCGCCGTTGTCAGCCTTGGCGGCCAAGCCGATACCAATGCCGCAGTCTCCGCCGCCAAGGCCGCGTTCCCTGCGTGGATGAATACCTCACCCGCCGACCGGATCGCGATGGTTGAGAAGCTGCAAACGGTCTATGACGCCCGCGCCGAGGATATGGCGCAGGCCATCAGCCTTGAGATGGGCGCGCCCATTGCGCTTGCCCGCTCACAGCAGGCCGCAGCAGGCTCGGGCCATATTGCCGCCTTCCTTAAGGCCGCCAAGACATACGAGTTCGAGCATCCGCACGACCCCGGAACACCCGGCAGCTATATCCGCAACGAGCCTATCGGCGTTGCGGCGCTGATTACGCCATGGAATTGGCCCATGAATCAGGTCACGCTCAAGGTGATCGCCGCCGCCGTCGCGGGCTGCACTATGGTGCTTAAGCCATCCGAGGAATCGCCCCTTTCGGCGATGGTCTTTGCCGAGATGATGGATGAGGCTGGCTTCCCCCCGGGTGTGTTCAATCTAGTCAATGGCGATGGCGTAGGCGTCGGCACCCAGCTGACCGAGCATCCCGATGTCGACATGATCAGCTTCACCGGCTCGTCTCGCGCGGGCAAGCTGATCTCGAAGGGAGCCGCCGATTCGCTGAAACGCGTGTCGCTGGAGCTAGGCGGCAAGGGCGCCAACCTGATCTTTGCCGACGCCGATGATGCGGCTGTCGAGCGCGGTGTGCTGCACTGCATGAACAATTCTGGCCAGTCGTGCAATGCGCCGACCCGCATGATCGTGCAGCGCGACGTCTATGACGCCGCCGTCGAAAAGGCCACGCAGGTCGCACAGTCGATCAAGGTCGGTCCCGCCAGTGAGGATGGCGATCACATCGGCCCCGTGGTCAACAAGGTCCAGTTCGACAAGATCCAGGACCTGATCCAGAAGGGCATCGATGAGGGCGCCCGCCTTGTCGCGGGCGGTGTAGGCAGGCCCGATGGCCTCAACCGCGGTTTTTATGTCAAGCCGACGGTGTTTGCGGACGTCAACAACAACATGATCGTCGCCCGCGAAGAGATCTTTGGTCCCGTCCTGTCGATCATCCCCTTCGACACCGAAGAGGAGGGCATCCAGATCGCCAACAACACGCCTTATGGCCTGACAGACTATCTGCAAACACAGGACAAGGGCCGTGCGGCCCGCGTCGCACGCGCGCTGCGTGCCGGCATGGTCGAGGTCAACGGCCAGAGCCGGGGGGTAGGCGCACCGTTTGGCGGCATGAAGCAGTCCGGCAACGGGCGCGAGGGTGGCACTTGGGGCATCGAGGATTTCATCGAAGTGAAATCCGTCTCAGGCTACGACCCCGCAGCCGTCTGATCGGCGCAGACCAGCGATGCGCGCGTATGTGTTGCACCTTTTACGCGCCCAGCGGCGCACGGATAATGCGCGCGCATTGCTGCAAAATTGCGGTATGGCTGGAGAGATCTGGCCCGCCGTAGACGGCGCCGCAATGGCGCCTGCGGATCTGCCCGCGCAGTACCGCCGCGATCTATTCCACCCCGTCTATCCATTCGAGCTTCGCATCGGCGAAATTGGCTGTTTTCTCAGTCATCGCCAGATTTGGGCCGATATGCAGGATCAGCCCGAGGATACCGCCCTTATCATCGAGGATGATGCGGGCATCGGCTCCGCTCTGCTGCCCACCGCGCTGGATTTGGCGCAGCGGCATGTTCAGACCTTCGGCTATATCCAATTGCAAACTAGGCCCACACCCGGCGTGGCCCAGTTGATTGAAACCAAAGGGACCGCCACACTAACCTTGCCCCTGCTGCCAGGCCTGCGCACCACCGCGCAGGTCGTGTCAAAACGCGCAGCGGCACAGCTACTGACCCAAAGCGAAACGTTCGACCGCCCCGTCGATACATGGTTGCAATCGCACTGGCATACCGGCCTGCGCGTGGCGGCAATCCACCCCTCGGGTATTCTTGAGGTTGCGGATCAGCTTGACGGCTCCACCATTCAGACCGCACACAAGTCGCTGATGGAAAAGGCGCGCCGCGAGGTTCTGCGCGGCCGCTATCGCCGCGCCGCGCGCCGCGCGGCTGCGACCAGCGATGCACCACAGGAGGGCGGCCAATGACGGACCTGGCAGACGCGGTTACTGTGCGCCTCTTTGGCGGTGCGGGAAACCAGCTGTTTCAATACGCTGCAGGCCGCGCATTGGCCGACCGGCTTAGCTGCCCGCTTGTGCTGGACACGCGCTATGTCGCTCGCAGCCACAACCGCGCCGATTGCTTTGAACATTTTGCAAACGCGCGCTTTACCCGCGATGCCACCTTGCCCCCGGCCAAGCATGACGGCGCCCTGCGCTATGCCCTCTGGCGCGCATTCGGACGATCGCCCCAGTTTTACCGCGAGCATGGGCTTGGCTATGACACAAGGCTCCTTGACCTGCGGCGCGGCACCTACCTGCACGGCTACTGGCAATCGCAGCGCTACTTTGGCGATACCGCTACCTTGCGCCGCGACCTCGCCTTTACCACGCCACTGGACGCGCCAAACACCGCGATGGCATCGCGTATCGCTGCCGCGCCCGGCGCGACCGCGCTCCATGTTCGGCGGGGCGACTATCTGGCCGCGGGCGCCTATGCCGCCTGCTCGCCGGCCTACTATCGCCGCGCCGTCGCAGAAATCGCCGCGTGCGAGGGCGCGCTAACCTGCTTCGTCTTTTCAAACGATCCCATCTGGGCGAAGGACAATCTAGGCTTGGGCCAAGACACCGTGATCGTCGACCTAAACGATGAAAGTGCGGGCCATTTCGACATGGCCCTGATGGCGGCCTGCACGCATCACGTCATCGCAAACTCGACCTTTTCATGGTGGGGCACATGGCTGGCCGCCGCGCCCGGTATAACAGTCGCACCCAAAGATTGGTTCGCCGGGCCCCAGCTGAAGAACCCCGATATCTGCCCGCCAGAATGGCTGCGCCTGTGACACACGCCTTGCCTGCGCGACAAAACCGTCTAGGACGCACGGTATGACCCAGCCCGCAGACATATCCACCGCCCGCTTCGTGCCCCGCACGGTTCACAAGCGCGACATCTTCTCCGAGACGATATCGGGCGATCTGGAAGGAATCCTAGATTTTCCCGTCGTTCTGCGCAAGCTGGACACCGTGCCATGGTACGCGCGCCCCATCGCACGGGCGCTGGCCCGCAAAGAGATACGCGGCCTGCGCGCCGTCGAGGGTATCACCGGCTGCCCAGCGTTGTTGCGCATCGACAAGACCGGCCTCTTGCGCAGCTGGACCAGCGGCACGCCGCTGCAATTGGCCAAGCCCGCCACCGCAGACTGGTATCGCGACGCCCGCCGCCTGCTGCGCGACATGCGCCGCGCCGGCGTCACACATAACGATATTGCCAAACCGCAGAACTGGCTGATGACACCCGATGGCCGGGCCGCCGTGATCGACTTTCAGCTGGCCTCGGTCCACCGTCGGCGTGGGCGCCTTTTCCGCGTCATGGCGCGTGAGGATCTGCGCCATCTGCTGAAACAGAAGCGCGCCTACGCGCCCAGTCTGCTGACCCCGTCCGAGCATAAGATGCTGGCGCAAAAGGCGCTGCCGTCACGCATCTGGATGGCCACGGGCAAGCGTGCGTATAATTTCATCACGCGCCGACTGATGAACTGGTCCGACGGCGAAGGCACTGAGGACCGCGTCGCGCGCGATGGCCCTGCCCTGACGGTCGCCTTGGTGGCGCACCCTGGCGTGACGGATGTGGCGCTGGCCACTTACGCACTGCCAGCCAAGGGAGTCGGCCTTTATGCGTTTGTCGAGACGGCGCTGAGCGCAGCGCAGCTATCAGCCCTCGCACCCCAGCCGCGCCCCGAAGCGATACAGCCGGTGCGCGCCCTGCCCCGCCACGCGGATGGCACCCCGCGCATGGACGCGTTGGAGCTGATCGCAGCAAATCGCTTGGACGAGCTTGCCCTGCTGCAGGCAGCCGAGCCTGATCTGGCCGCGGCGTTGGCCCCTATCATCGCCTCGCGTCTGAACCTGACGGACCGCGTGCTGCGCGCTTAGAACGGCGACCCTAAAACGGCGCCTTGACGCGAAACGACATGCCTCGCCCACTTTCGGGGTGGCCAATGCGCAGTTCCTCGGCATGCAGCATCATCCGCGCAAACCCGTCCTCTGGCGCATAAAGCGGATCGCCCAAGATCGGATGCCCCACTGCCAGCAAGTGCACACGCAGCTGATGCGTGCGTCCGGTCCGGGGCCGCAACCGTACGCGGCTTTCGTCATCCCCGACCTTCAAAACGCGGTATTCGGTCAGCGACGGCTTGCCCGTGGCATGGCACACCATCTGACACGGCCGATTCGGCCAGTCCACGATCAGCGGCAGGTCAATCTCGCCCGTCTTGCCCTCGATCCGGCCCGCGACGCGCGCGATATAGCTCTTGCGCGCGCGCCGTTCCTCGAACTGCATCGACAAAAATCGCTGCGCATGAGGCGTCAGCGCAAATACCATCACACCCGACGTGTCCCGGTCCAATCGATGCACCAACAGCGCGGTAGGAAATGCGGCCTGCACGCGCAGAAGCAGACAATCGGCCAGATGCGCGCCCTTGCCCGGCACAGACAAGAGGCCAGCGGGCTTGTCCACGGCCAGCATCTCGTGATCCGCGTGCAGCACGGCCAACGGCGTCATGGGCGGATCATAGGGTGTCTGCATAATGCCCGCTCTAGCGGACGGCGCACGCATCGTCCAGCGCACCTCAGCCTTTTCATCTTGGCAAAAATACTCTTGCCGAAGGCATCCTGCGTTCTCAGGCCGTTCCGTACTCAGCCGACAAGGCTAGTGGGCTGATCCCAAGGCTGCACAGCGCGCCACCCCATTTAGCCGCATTGGCAGTGCCAAAAATCAACTTCTCGCTCGCCTCCGAGATCAGCCAGCCGTTCTGCATGATCTCGCCTTCCAGCTGTCCTGGTCCCCAGCCGGCATAACCCAGCGCGATCAGCGCAGCGGCGGGGCCATCGCCGCGTGCCAAATCCTCAAGGATATCCAGCGTCGAGGTCATCGAAAATTGCGCGTCCACCTTCAGCGTCGAAATCGACGATGTGTAGCCTGCATCATGCAGCACGAAACCGCGCCCCGATTCCACAGGGCCGCCGTAATGAATGGGCAGGCGGCGCGCGCCGGGGGCGGCATCGATCTCCAGTTGTTCCAAAAGATCGCTTAGCTTCAGATCATCCGATACCTTGTTGATGACAAGGCCCATCGCCCCCTCATCCGAATGGGCACAGACAAAGATCAGCGATTGGTCAAATCGCGGATCGTCCATGCCCGGCATCGCGATAAGCATACGGCCGGTCAGGTCCATATTCGTCAGGGTATCGGTGTCACTGCGTTGGTCCATACCCCGACAATGACTACTCGCCCAACCCATTGCAAGAGCGCGCGCCGCAGTGCAGCGCTCTTGCGGCATGACATATGCCATTACCGAAACGTGAATTGGCTTTCACCGCGCCATAGCCCAAAGATCGATTTTATGAAACATATTGCCTCCCGCTTTTTGGCCGCCGCCCTCTGCCTTGTGCCGCTGCCCAGCCTTTCGCAATCGATGGACCCGATCACGTCCGCGCGCGTGCTACCGGGTTGGCGGCTGGCGGACGGCACGCATATGGCCGCACTAGAACTGCGCCTCGCGCCCGGATGGAAGACTTATTGGCGCGCACCCGGTGATATTGGCATACCGCCGCGTTTCGATTGGCGCGGCTCGCACAATCTTGGCGGCGTCGAGGTGGAATGGCCGACGCCAGAGCGCATAGATCAGGGCGGAACAACCACCATTGGGTATCATGGCACAGTCATTTTGCCGCTGCGTGTGCTGGCGCAACGCGGCACGCACGATATCGCGCTGGACGGCGCTGTGGATATAGGGGTCTGCCGCGACGTGTGCATCCCCATGACCGTGCGCCTATCAGCCGACCTGCCAGCTGCCGCCGCGCCGCGCGACGCGCGCATCGTCGCGGCTTTGGCAGATCGCCCCCTGACGGCAGCCGAGGCTGGCGTGAGGCAGGTGCGCTGCATCATCACGCCGGGCGAAAAGGGCGGCCTGCACCTACGCGCCGAGCTGTCCCTGCCTAGTCCCGGCGGCTCCGAGACGGCGGTGATCGAGGCCAGCGACCCCAATATCTGGATCGCACAACCCCGAATCGCGCGACAGGGCGATACCTTCGTCGCGGAGACGCAGATGGCACATGTCGAGGGGCGGCCCTTTGCACTGGATCGCTCGGGCATTCGCATCACGATCCTCGGCTTAGGCCGTGCCGTCGATATCAAAGGCTGCCCCAGCGGCTAGGCCCGCCTGCGAACCCCTTGCGCAAGGGCCAGCGCTGCGTAGAGCAACGCCACCAACAGAGCAGCCCCCAACAGAAACGCAATCAGGCCACCCGGCACTGGTGCCATACCGGCTGCTAGCGGCAACAACGCGGAAACGAACTCCGGCAGTGCACCCACCCACATGGCTGACCCCATCGTGGCCATGAACCACGCCGCGATAACCGCCACGCCGCCCAGCATCGCACCCCGGATACGGCCCGCACGAAACCGCATACCACGGCGCAGCGCGGCCATCTGGCGCGCAACATCGTGCTGCACCGCAATCAGCGCAGGCACGACAAGCAGCACAAGCAACATTCCAAAGCCCAGTCCATAGACGAGCGTGATCACCGTGGGTTTAAGAAACTGCGCCTGCTGGCTCCGCTCGAACAAAAGCGGCGTCAGGCCCAGCACAGTCGTCAACGTGGTCAGCAGTACAGGACGCAGCCTGTCCGACGCGCCGTCGATGATCGACGGGATCAAGCCGCGCGTCATGGCATATTCGTCGATCGTGGTCACCAGCACGATGGAATCGTTGATGATGATGCCGGTCATGCCCAAAAGGCCAACGACAGTGAACATACTTAGCGGCACGTCCCACGCATGGTGGCCGTATATCGTGCCCACCAGCCCAAAAGGGATGATCGCCATCACCACCATAGGCCGTGTCCAGCTGCCAAAAACCAGGGACAGCACCAGATAGATACCAACTAGCGTCAGCATCAGGCCCAGCAGCGCATCATTCAGAAAGTCGCCCTCCTGTTCGGCCAAGCCCGACATGCGCCAGTCGACCTGCATCTCCGACGCAATGCGCGGCAGAATATCGTCCTTCAGGATCTGCTGGATCTCGGACGCGCGGGCCGGATCTTCCTCAGATATGTCGCCTGTCACACTAATCAGGCGCACGCCGTTTTCACGCCGCACGGTCGAGAATCCATCCTGCCGCTTGGCCGTAACGATATCGGCAAGCGGCACGTAGGCGCCGCCAGGCGTGCGCAGCTGCGTTCTCTCCAAAAAATCAGCAGTAAGGGCGCCACTCGGCAGCTCTACCCGAACTTCAGCACTCCGCGGGCCAACCGGATAGGTCGCGGCCTCGATCCCATTCAGCCGCGCGCGCAACTCGCGCCCCAGATCGTCTATGCCAAAGCCAAGAGCCGCGCCCTGCGCGGTCAGGTCCAGCACCAGCTCTTCCTTGTCGTAGGCCAGATCGTCCTCGACGCCGATGACTTCGGGAAAGGCCGACATCGCCTCTTTCAGGCGCTGGCTCGCGGCCTTGAGAACGGTCGCATCGGCGCCGTAAAACTGAACATCTAGCGAATCACCCCCCGGGCCACCGCGCGACCCCCGAAAGCTGACCGTCTCAGCTAGCGGATGCTGCACTACGCTGTCCTGAAGCCCCGCGACAAACTCAAAACTACTATAGGAGCGCAGATCGGATTCGATCAATTCGATGGATATCCCACCCAATTGGTCAGGATCTTTCGTTTCGGCCCCTGACAGGCCCCGGCCCGCATTACCGCCGATTTCCGCCATGACGTAGGCGATCGGATTTACCCCGTATTCGGCCTCATACTCGGCTGCCAACGCGGTCGCCGCCCGCTGCATCTCGCGCATCATTTCCAACGAATCGGCGCGCGTGGCACCCGGTGCCATCGCGAAATTGCCTGTGACGCTGCCCTGCTCGGGCGCATTGAAGAACCGCCACGTTACGTCGCCCCGCACGAAAAGTGCCGCCTGACTGGCAAGGATCAGAACGGTGCCGGCCAGCACCGGATAGCGCAGCCAGATGACCCCCGCCATCGCCGGGCGAAAGACCGTTTCACGAATCCATTCAAAGCCGCGATTGACGATGCGCGACGGCGCATCATACCACTTCTCACCGCCCGACGCGCTTAGCGCATGGCTCATGTGGTGCGGCAGGATCAGGAAACACTCGACCAGGGACGCGGCCAGCACCACGATCACGGTAAAGGGAATGTCGGCGATCAGGTCGCCAAAACCTCCGGCGATGAGGGTCAGCCCGCCGAAGGCGATAACGGTAGTGGCGGTCGCGGAAAAGACCGGCATCGCCATGCGCCGTGCGGCATTTTCGGCGGCGACAACTGGGGATTCCCCCAGTTTTCGCACGCGCGCATCTGCATGTTCGCCCACGACTATAGCATCGTCCACCACGATGCCCAGCGTGATGATAAGCGCAAAGAGCGAGATCATGTTGATCGTGATCCCCGCCGCATACATCAACGCGACAGCGGCAAGCAGCGCAACAGGTATACCCGCCGCGACCCAGAACGCCGTACGTGCGTTCAGGAACAAGAATAGCAGACCGACGACCAGCATCAGGCCGGTGGCCGCATTATCCAGCAGCGTATCTAGGCGACCTGATATCTGCTCGGACCGGGTGCGGATCAAATCGACGCTGACGCCCTTGGGCAGGGTGCGGGCCATTTGCAGCACCACCTTCTCAACCGACTTTTGAATCCCAATGGCATCACCCCCTTCCGAGCGATCGACGCGCAGCGAGATAGCCGGGTTATCGCCCACGAAATACGCTCGCGCGCGCGCCGCGCCCAGCACGCGCAGCGTCGCCACGTCGCCCACCGTCAGGCGGGTCAGGTCTGGCCCGTCGCGCAGCGTGATCCCGGCGATCTCGGTCGGGTCGCGTTTTTCCTCACCTGTGCGCACGCGGGTGGCAGCGCCGTCCACGTCGCCTGCCGGGTCGGCATCGACCTCTGCCGCGATGGCGGCAGCGATTTCTGTCAGGGTGATGTCATGTGCCATCAATTGCACACCCGGCACTTCGATGATGATCTGCGGCGCCGCGACCCCTTGCAGCGTGGTGCGCGTGACCCCTTCGGCAAAGAGTCGCGTGACCAGCTCATCCGCATAGAGCGCCAGCAGATCGACGCTCACGGGGCCGGTGATGACCACATCCGTCACCCTGTCGGACCAACTGCCACGTCGCACCTCCGGGTCTTCGGCAGCATCCGGCAGGATCGTGACAGCATCCACAGCAGATTGCACGTCGGTGGCTGCGCGCGACATATCCCAGCCCGGCTGAAATTCGATTTGGATCGTGCCAAAATTCTCGCGACTGCGGCCTTGGGTGCTTTCGACACCCTCAACCGCCAGCATGTCGGGCTCCAGCACCTGAATGATCCCGGCGTCGATGTCGCTTGCGCCTGCACCGTCCCACTCGACCGAGACTGTGACGCTCTGGATCACGACGTCAGGAAAGAATTGCGCGCGCATGTTGGGCACGGCAGCGAGGCCCAAAACCACCATAACGACCAGCAGCAGATTGGCTGCCGTGGGATGGCGGGTGAACCACGACAAGATACCGCCCGGTCCGGTCTCGGTCTGGCGCACCACGGCCTAACCGCCCATCCGGGTTTCGAGCCGCTGGACTAACCCAGCCGGCACACGGGCCTGCGCCAACTGGACCAGCACACGGGCACGGGCAGCATCGGGCATGTCGCGGTCCCCGGTGACATAAGCTATAAGGCGCGCGCGCCTCTCCTCGTTCAGGTCCAGCATTTCCGAGCTTTCCTGCGGCGCGGCTGCGCCGGCCCCCAGCGGGCGCGCCTTGATCCCCGCACCCAGCAACGGCGAGCGCTGCGTGACGATCTGCCGTCCGGCCAGTGGCGCCGCAGTCTCGGTGGCGCGCACCAGCACGTCATCGCCTTGGCGGCGCAGCAGCGTGACTGCCAGCGGCTCCAGTCGCCCGTCTTCGTCCAGCGCCAGCACCGCACCATCCGCGCCCAGCGCGGTGGCAGGCAGGCGCACAACATTGTCCAGCATAGGCTCGGCCACGCTCACAGTGACGAAATCACCAGGTTTCAGGCCCTGTGCGGCATCCAGCCGCGCAAAGACCAGACGCCCGGTCTGTCCCTCGCCTACGGCCGCACTCGCACGAGTGATGGTGCCGGGCGCCGTGAGGCGGGCGCCCGACGCCTCTAGCACGGCCGTCATAGGCGCGCTGCGCAACTGACCATCTGCATTCAGCAGGCGCGCGAATTGCGCCGTAGAAATGCGAAACGCCACTTCCAGCGCAGTGCGATCGATCAGAGTCGCCAGCCGCTCGCCACTCGTGACCAGCGCGCCCTCGTCGACGGCCACGTCGGACAGCGCGCCATCAAATTCGGCGGTGATCGTGGTATCCGCCAGCCGTCTCTCCGCCTCGGCCAGCGCGATCTCGGCGCGCACCGTACCTGTCGCAGCCTGGTCGACACGCGCCTCCGCGTTGGCAACGGCCTGCCTGCGTGTCAGGACGGCGCCCCGTGCGGCTGCGGCGGCCAGTTCCGCCGTCTCGATGGCGGCGGTCGTGCCGACGCCCCGTTCGCCCAGATCCCGCTGCCGCTGCAACGCGCGCTCTTGCAAATCGGCCTGATCGCGCGCCGCGCTCAGCTCGTCCTGCGCCAAATCGAGGCCGCGTGCGGCATCGCGTGCCTCAGCGCGGGAGTCCATCAGATCGCTGGCCGATCGGTCGCGCGCCGATTGCGTATCGGCCGGGTCAATCCGGAGCAGAAACTGGCCCGCCACAATCTGCCCACCCTCGTCAAAGGCATCGGACAGCTCGACGATGGTGCCCGACGCCTTTGAGCGCAGCTCCAGCGTGCGGCGACTGCGCACCTCGCCGTAGGCGGTCAGGGTCGGTGCGATGGTTTTCGGCAGGGCTGTGGCGACCTTGACGGCAAACTCACGCTCTTCCCGGGCGCCTGCGTCAGGCTCCTGCGCCAGCCGCGCCTGAACTGACCCATTCAGCACAAAGCCCGCATAGGCGAGTAGACCGAATGTCAACGACATCAGAAGCAGACCTGTCAGGCTACGGCGCAGAAAATGCATGGCGGGGCGATCCTCAATTGTGCGATCATCGGCGGAGCGCGCTCCATTGATATAAAACGCAGCGCTCGAATACCAAGCGCGCTACTTGCGGCGCCGGTGCTCATCCAGCCTAGGCATGATCTCGACAAAGTTGCAGGGCCGGTGCCGGTAGTCCAGTTGCAGCGCCAGAATTTCGTCCCAAGCATCCTTGCACGCGCCGGGGCTGCCAGGCAGTGCAAAGAGATAAGTACCCTGCGCCACGCCCGCCGTCGCGCGGCTTTGAACGGCGCTGGTGCCGATCTTGGCCATGCTGACATGGGTGAATATCGTGCCGAAGGCAGTGATTTCCTTCTCATAAACATCGCGGTGCGCCTCGACGGTCACGTCGCGGCCCGTCAGACCCGTGCCCCCGGTCGAGATGATCGCGTCGATCCCCGCGTCGGCGCACCAATCACGAAGTTGCGCAGAAATCATAGCCCGCTCATCACGCAGAATTGTGCGCGCGGCTAGAATATGCCCCGCCGCCTCCAGCCGCTGGACCAGCGTGTCACCCGACCGGTCGTCGGCCTCGCCCCGCGTATCGCTGACCGTCAGCACGGCGATCTTTACGGGGATGAAGTCGCGGCTCTCATCGATACGGCTCATGGCTCAGGCTCTTTCAAAAATTGCGAGGCGCGCGGCCAGCGCAGTGAATATCACGGCGGTGGTCCAGCCCAGCCCACGCGCAAAGTGCGGCGATCCAGCCATGCGCCGCCCCAGACTACTGGTAAAGACGCCGACAGCGCTATTTACCAGCAGTCCACCAAGGCCCATTATCACCCCCATCACCAAAAACTGCGGCAAAAGGGCGCGCGCCGGATCGGCGAACTGCGGCAGGAATGCCAGCACGAACAGGATCACTTTGGGATTCGTCAGGTTCACCACCAGCCCCTCGCGAAAGGCGCGGGGCGCACTCATCGCCCGACCTTTGGCGCGCATTGGCCCGGCCCGCAGCGCGCCAACCGCCAACCACAGCAGATAGACGACACCAACCCAGCGAATCACATCAAACAGCCACGGCAGCGCCGCCACCAATGCGCCCAGACCCAGAGCCGCCAGCGCGGCATGCACAAGCGATCCAAGCGCGATTCCAGCGCTTGCCGCTATCGCAGGCCCTCGTCCCGCGTGCAGCCCCTGCCCGAGGCAGAACATCATGTCCGCCCCCGGCGTCAGGTTCAGCGCCAGTGCAGCGGGCAAAAATGCCAACATCAACCACGGATCGATCATTGCGCGCCCCCTTTCAGCCGGGCCTGAACAGCCAGCAGATCGGCCCACGCCGCCCGCTTGGCCACAGGATTGCCGAGCAGGTAGTCAGGGTGGACCATCGGCATCGCGGGCGTGCCCCACGCATCGGCCCATGTGCCGCGCAGTTTGGTAATCCCACGCGTCCCCAGCACCGCCTGGCAGCTGATGTTGCCCATCAGAATCACGACCTCTGGCGCTGCCAGCTCCACATGGCGCTGCACGAAGGGGCGCATCATATCGATCTCCTCCGGCTTCAGGTCTGCATTCTGGGGCGGGCGCCACGGCATGACATTGGTAATGTAGACGCTCTCTGCGCGGCTCAGCCCGATGGCGGCCAGCATCCGGTCCAGCATTTGACCCGGCCGTCCGACGAAAGGCTGGCCTTCGCGGTCTTCCTCGCGGCTCGGCGCCTCGCCGATAATCATCAGCTTCGCGCCCGGCACACCACCTGAAAAAACCAGATTGCGCGCTCCACGCTTCAATTCGCAATGATCATATGCCGCCAGCGCCGTGCGCAGCGCATCCAAATCATGCGCCGATCCTGCGGCGCGGCGCGCAGCATCCAGCGGACCCCCAGCTTGCACAGGCGCCGGCCCAGCAGCCGAAGACACGACTGCGGGCGCCGCCACCTTGGGCGCCACTGCGGGCGCCTCATAGCGGTTTATCGGAACATCGCCGATCGCCTCGTCGATTCCCAGTTCGACCTGCCATTGCAGCAAGGCGCACAGCCCGTGAAAGTCCAATGTCGAATCCATGTGCCGAATCTACCCCTCCCGCCGCGCAGGCGAAAGCACCGACTGCATCCGCGCTTTCATCTTGGCCACAAATACTCAAATTCCGCCGCGCGCCCATACACCGCGGCTTGCCGATTGAACGCCCCCGCCGCCCATGCGATACCCCCCGTACGAGCTCATGCAGGAGATGCCGGTGACCTTCGACCACTCCCACCTTCTGGGGATTGAGCCTCTGGCCCCCCACGATATCCGCGCGATCCTCGATCTGGCCGACATTTACGCTGATCAAGGCCGCAGCGGGGCCAAACATGGCAATGCGTTGGCGGGCCTCACGCAGATCAATATGTTCTTCGAGAATTCGACCCGCACACAGGCCAGCTTCGAGTTGGCGGGCAAACGTCTGGGCGCGGATGTGATGTCGATGGCAATGCAGGCCAGCAGCATCAAGAAGGGCGAGACGCTGATCGACACGGCAATGACGCTGAACGCGATGCACCCTGATTTGCTGGTCGTGCGCCACCCTCATTCCGGTGCCGTGGACCTTTTGGCTCAAAAGGTGAATTGCGCAGTGCTAAACGCGGGCGACGGGCGACACGAACATCCCACTCAGGCGCTGCTCGATGCGTTGACGATCCGCCGCGCCAAGGGACGGCTGCACCGGCTGAACATCGCCATCTGCGGCGATATCGCCCATAGCCGCGTCGCGCGCAGCAACATCATCCTTCTGGGCAAGATGGAGAACCGCATCCGCCTGATCGGCCCGCCCACATTGATGCCCGCCGGAATCGAGGAGTTTGGCACCGAGGTCTATGACGACATGAAAAAGGGGCTGGAGGGCGTCGATGTCGTCATGATGCTCCGCCTTCAGCGCGAGCGGATGGACGGCGGCTTCATCCCGTCCGAGCGCGAGTATTATCACCGCTACGGGCTGGACGCCGAAAAACTGGCCCATGCGGCACCTGATGCCATCGTCATGCATCCCGGCCCAATGAATCGCGGCGTCGAGATCGACGGCGAATTGGCCGATGACATCCGCCGCAGCGTGATCCAGCAGCAGGTGGAAATGGGCGTCGCCGTGCGGATGGCGGCGATGGACCTACTGGCACGCAATCTGCGAAAGCAACGAACCCCAAAAACGGTGATGGCATGAGCGACAAAATCCAAATCAGTGCAACCGAAACCGGCATCGTCCGCGTCTTTGCCGTCGATATCCCGGCAGACCAGATCGCTGCCTTTACCGCGCGCAACGGCACGTGGCCCCTGCGCGAGGCGCTAGGGGCCGAAACGCTGGACCCGTCGTATCTGGACATTTTTGATGCGGACGACCTGACAGGCGTCGGCTTACCGGGCTACCTGATCGATGGACACGCAATCCCCGAGGACCAGATCGCGCCATTGCGCGCGCGACTCATGGGGCAGCAGGGGACGGTCATGATTGTCACGTCCCGTGCATTCGGCGGCACCCCCCAGACGCTGACACCCCGCGCCCCACTCAACCTGATCGCGACGCTGTCAGTGGCGCATGACCCCGTCACCTTCGACGCACTGCCCGATGCCTCGGCCCGCACGCCCGAACATGAGGAAAAGCCGCAGCGCAAAAAACCCTCCGACGCCGCCATGTCGGGCCGCGTCGCGACTGTGGTGCTGCTGCTGCTGGCGCTGTTGGTCACGATCATGATCTGGATCGCATAGTGATCAAAACTGGCCGCACCCTCATCACCAATGCCCGCCTGATCGATCCCGAAGCCAGGACAGTCACGGATGGCAGTCTGCTGATCGAGGAGGGGCGCATCGCGCGCATCATCCAAGGCCCGGACACGCCCGATGCGCCGAAGGGCGCGCGCATCGTCGACGCAGGCGGCAAGCATTTGGCGCCTGGCATCGTCGATATCGGCGTCAAGGTCTGCGAGCCGGGCGAGCGGCACAAGGAATCGTTCCGCTCTGCCGGGCTGGCGGCGGCAGCAGGCGGCGTGACCACAATGGCTACACGCCCTGACACCCTGCCAGCCATCGACAGCCCCGAAGTGCTGGAATTCACCCGCCGCCGCGCGAATGAGGCAGCCCCAGTCAACGTTCTGCCGATGGCCGCCCTGACCAAGGGCCGCGAGGGCAGGGAAATGACCGAAATCGGGTTTCTCATGGATGCAGGCGCCATCGCCTTTACTGATTGCGACCATGTCGTGCAAAGTACCAAGGTGTTCGCCCGTGCGCTAACCTATGCCCGCAGCCTCGGTGCGCTGGTGATCGCGCACCCGCAGGATCCAGGTCTATCGGCGGGCGCCGCGGCCACCTCGGGCAAGTTCGCGTCGCTCTATGGTCTGCCAGCCGTCAACCCAATGGCCGAGCGGATGGGCCTCGACCGCGATATCGCCCTGCTGGAGATGACCGGCGCGCGCTATCATGCGGACCAGATCACGACCGCCCGCGCCCTGCCTGCGCTAGAACGCGCCAAGCGCAACGGGCTGGACATCACCGCCGGCACGTCGATCCACCACCTGACGCTAAACGAGCTCGATGTCGCGGGCTATCGCACCTTCTTCAAGGTCAAGCCACCACTGCGCAGCGAGGAGGACCGCCAGGCCATCGTCGAGGCGGTGCGCACCGGCCTGATTGACACGATCAGTTCGATGCATACGCCGCAGGACGAAGAGAGCAAGCGCCTGCCCTTCGAGGAGGCGGCCAGCGGCGCGGTCGCGCTAGAGACACTCCTGCCCGCCGCATTGCGCCTCTATCATTCGGGCGATCTGGACCTGCCCACGCTGTTCCGCGCTCTATCGCTTAACCCCGCCAAACGGCTGGGCCTTGAATCGGGCCGCATGGCCGTGGGGGCGCCCGCCGATCTGGTGCTGTTCGATGCCGGGAAACCCTTTGTGATGGACCGCTTCACGCTCCGTTCGAAGTCCAAGAACACGCCCTTCGACGGTGCGCGGATGCAGGGCCGCGTGTTGGCCACATATGTCGCCGGAACCCCTGTTTATGAGGACAAGTAAATGCCCCTGATCGAAACTTCGGCCGCTGCGCTGATCCTTTGGGCCTTGATCGGCTACCTTTTGGGTTCGATCCCGTCGGGCATCATAATTGCCCGGGCGCTGGGTCTGGGCGATCTACGCAGCATCGGCTCGGGCAATATCGGCGCGACCAACGTTCTGCGCACGGGGTCCAAGGGCGCGGCGGCAGCGACACTTTTGATGGACGCCGCCAAGGGTGCGGCCGCCGTGCTGCTGGCGCGCTGGATCACGGGCGAGGATGCGGCGCAACTGGCGGGCCTGATGGCGTTCATCGGCCATTGTTTTCCTATCTGGCTGGGCTTTCGCGGCGGCAAGGGGGTGGCCACGTTTCTGGGCCTGATACTGGCCCTCGCGTGGCCCGTCGGCCTGCTGTGCTGCGCGGCGTGGCTGGCCACGGCAGCCCTCATGCGGATCTCGTCACTGTCGGCGCTGGTGGCGGCGTGCAGCGCCGTGCTGTGGATGCTGCTACTCGGCTACTGGTCGATGCTGTTGCTAGGCGCAGTCGTAGCGGCACTGATCCTCTGGCGACACCGCACAAACATCGCGCGGCTACGCGCGGGCACAGAGCCAAAGATCGGCGCGAAGTGAAGGCTTTTCTGGCCGCGTTCGATGCGCTGCCTCTGGGGGTGTTTACGGGAGTTTCTGACGGTCGCCGCTATGTCGCAACCCGCCAGATTTTTGCAGGTGGCGCAGCGCAAAAGCTGGTGGCGGAGGAGCTGGGTAGCGGTGACTACATCAGCTCAAATGTATATCGGTTAGCGTCATCTGCGCGGCTGAGGCCGTGCGAGATGGCGCAGGAGAGGGTGGTGCGCTTTGTCTTGGGACTGCAAGTCGCAAACTAAGCCAAGCGAACGCCGACCACCAAGAATAAGGCGTGCCGACTTAAACTAGCGCACCTTTGGCGCGATGGGGTGGCGCTGCAACGTTCGGACAAAGCGCCTTATGCCCGCTAGGTTACTCCGAACTGTCGACGAAGCACTACACTGCAAGGACGCCAGCTCGGCGGAACGGGCAGGCGCTCATACGGCGGGTCAGCGCCCTCGATTCCGGACGAATGTACTTCCTTTAAGCCAGCGCCTCGATCATCTCGCCATGCAACAGCGGCCCGGCGGCCACCACGCCGTCAACCTGCGGCACGGCATTGTTGAAGCGCAGCGCATTGCCGCGCCGGTCGGTCGAAATCGCGCCCGCCTCGCGCAGCAGCAGATCGCCGGCGGCCACGTCCCATTCCCACGTCTTCCGCAGGGTCAGCATCGCATCAAACCGGCCCTCGGCCACGAGGCTGAGCCGATACGCAAGCGACGGGCGGTGTTCACGCTTGAAGCCCGGCACGGCGCCGCGCCAGTGCTGCGCCTCCAACATGGTTTTGGCAGCCAGCAGCGTCGCGCCCTCGGCTCGGTCTTGCATGCTGGCGCGGATCGGCGCACCGTTCAGTGTGGCCCCCTCTCCGAGGGCGGCGGCATACATCAGGTCCAGCATCGGCAAATAAACGACGGCGGCGGTCACGACACCCTCATCGCAGACGGCCAGCGCATGGGCCCATGCGCGGCTACCATCGATAAAGCTGCGCGTGCCGTCTATGGGATCGATGATGAAGGTACGCGGCGCGGCGGCACGCAGCGGGTCATGCGCGCTTTCCTCGCTGAGCCAGCCATAGGCGGGGCGCGCACCGCGCAGCTTGGCCTCCAGCGCGTCATTGACGGCAAGGTCGGCCTCTGTCACCGGGCCGGCATCGCCAGGCTTGTCCCAGCGCTTGACGTTGGCCCCAACATAGCCAGTGGCCACCTCGCCCGCCGCGCGGGCGGCCTCAATTAAAAGAGGCAGGTCACGCGCCGGCAAGAGTCATCCCCTCAACCAAAAGCGATGGTACCACCGATGACAGATACGTACGCGCATCATTGGCAGGCGTCATGCGCATCAGCATATCGTGCAGGTTGCCCGCGATGGTCAGCTCGTTCACCGGATAGGCGACCTCGCCATTCTCGATCCAGAAGCCTGACGCGCCGCGCGAATAATCACCAGTGTTGGAGTTAATCGTCGAGCCGATCATCGACGTCACCAAAAGGCCAGTGCCCATGCCCGCGATCAGATCTTCGCGGCTGGCCGAACCTTGGGTCAGCGCCACGTTCCATGTACCGGGGCGCGGCACGCCGCCGACGCCGCGCTTGGCGTTGCCAGTCGATTGCATCCCTAACTGGCGGGCGCTTGCAAGGTCCGTGATCCAGCCTGTCAGCACGCCATCATCCACGATCGCGCGCCGCTGCGTCGGCAGCCCCTCGCCATCATAGGGCCGCGATCCGGCAACGCGGGGCCGGTGCGGATCCTCAAGGATGCTGAGGCCCACTGGCAGGACCTGCTGGCCCATCTTGTCGCGCAGCCATGTGGCACCGCGCGCCACAGCCGCACCATTTGCCGCACTCAGAAGATGGCCGATCAGCGAGGTCGAAATACGTTCGTCAAAGAGCACAGGGTAGGCGCCCGTTTTTGGTCTACGCGCGCCAAAGCGCTCAACTGCGCGGGCGCCGGCACGTGCGCCAATCTCGGTGGCGCTGCGCATATCGGCGTCGAAAATGCGAGCCTCGCCGTCGGAATCGCGCTCCATCCCGGCGCCAGTCCCAGCGATCGCTGCGCAGGACACATACCAGTCAGTGCGCGCATGACCCGCGGCGAAGCCGTTGCTGCCGGCCATCCAGATGCGCCGCCGGTCGTAGCCCGCGGTCGAGGCTTGCACTTGGGTCACACCATCCACTGCCAATGCTGCCGCCTCCGCCTCAGTAGCGCGGCGCTGCAATTCGGCAGGCTCGGGCTCGGGCGCGGGATCGTCCAGTTCGAGCGCAGCAATGTCCCAATCGGCTGCCAGTTGCGCTGCATCGGCCAGCCCAGCATAGGGATCCTCAGGGGCTTCGCGGGCCATCGCGACAGCGCGTTCGGCCAAAATCTCTAGCGTTTCCAGGCGAATGTCAGACGATGACACGCTGGCCTGCCTTTGACCGATCAGCACACGCAGGCCCACATCCGTGGCCTCAGACCGCTCGGCCTGCTCCAGTTTGCCGCCGCGCACGTCGATCACCTGGCTGGCGCCTGTGGCGACCATCGCGTCGCAGCTATCGGCGCCAGCGCGCCGTGCCGCCGCCAAAAGGGACTGGGCCAGATCGTCGAGTGGATGTGTCATGGAAACGCCTTTCTCAATATATGCTTGAGGTAGTCCGGAGACGGCAAGGGTGCAAGGGGCGGCACCACATGGCCGACAACCCGCACCAAATGCAAGCGGGCCAGGAGGCATGCCCCGGTCCGCTGCGATGCCCTGCAGCGAGAGCGGCCTATTTCAGACGCTGGCCATTAGCGATGATGCCACCACCTTCGGTGAATTCGATGTCCGATACCAATACGTCATCGCCCTCGCCCGGAACGGCGAGCATGCCCAGACCCATGCGTGCCATCATCGTCTGATCCTGCCCGATGAGTCCCATCGCGACCAGCGTATCCATTAGCCCGTTTGCACCCGTCAGGCGCAGCGCAACGTCGCCCACCGGCTTCGGATTGCCCGCATAGGTGGTCATGTCATCATTGTCCAATGTGACCGCGCCCCGGCCAGTCAGTTCGGCACCCGCAACGCTGACCAGCAGGCTGTTCAGCGTCAGTGCGTTCAACTCGGCGGGGGCGGAGGCGCCATCCTCGACCTGCTCCATCGCGGCGGGATCCATGATATCAGCCAGTATCGTAGCCTTGCCGGACAGGTCCAGCGCGATGGTGGCGGGATCACGCGGCAGTTTTGCCGTGGGATCGAACAGCGCCCAGATCGCGTCGCTTAGCGTGAAACCGCCCAGCTTCAGCGCGAGGCCGAAATCCTGCGGCGCGCCGCTCTTGGTCAGCGGCATGGCCAGATCGAAACTGGTCTGCTTCATCCCCATCGCGAGGGGGAAAGGCAGCGGTGGCATTGTCACCTCGACACGCACGTCGTCGGACTGGCCGCCATAGCCAAGACCGCCTTCGTCCATCTTGATCGATAGCTTGCCCCCTGCGCTGGTCGAGGTGCCATTGGTCGTCGCCCCCTCGTCCGTAAAGGTGAACACACTCCTGCCAGCGCCGAAAACGTAAGCGGCATCAATGGCAAAACCTGCATCCAGCGCAGCGGACATATCGTTCATGTCTGCGGCCGCGGGCAATTTCATGTCACCCGTCATATTGATCCCGTCAATGCGCCCGGCCCAGGTCATACTACTGGCGCCATCTTCAGGATCCGTAAAGGCCAGCTCGTAGGTGGCTGCACCTGTGCTGGCCTTCTGCTCAGCGGTGCGCCCCCCATCCATCGTCATCACGCTGGAGCCCTGAACATCGGCCATATCGAACACTGCAGAGCCAATCTCGATCGCCTCACCGTCGCTTGACAGCTTGCCCATGGTCATGCCGATGCCAGCGGCGCTGTAGGCATACGTGATCTGCGACGGAGCGCCCGACGCCGTGATTTTCAGATCCGTGGTGCGCAGCAGCATTCCCATCTCGAAGGATGCCTCGCCTGTGCCGGTCATCGTGATCGGCATTTCTGACGGGTAGACGATGGCCACAGTGCCGTCGTCATTATCAATAATCGTGATCTGGGGAACGGTGCCCGTAGTCGTGCCCGCATCATCCGGCAAGGTCTGGGTCAGGACGATGTTGGTCAGGGTCAGCCCATCAACCGACTGTGCCTCATCTGCCGTCACGGCAAAGCCAAAACTGCCCATGTACTCCTGCCAATCGCTCCAGACCTCGGCAGGCGTCACGTCCGCCATCGCCGCGCCCGTCGTCATCATCAGCGCCAGCGCGCCCGTCATGGCGGTGTAGGTGCCATAGGTGGTCATGTCGAACCTCATCGTTCAGGAAATTTGCGCTCAGCTTCGGGCGATTGGTCGCCAGCGTCAAGTGGCGCGCGCTGGACGCCGCGCGCAGGCAGCGCTACGCATAGGGCAAATTAAGGAAAGGCGTGCCATGACCGTGACCCCCGACATGACCGGCAAAACCGTACTGATTACTGGCGCCAGCCGGGGCATCGGCGCCGCCACAGCGCAAGTATTTGCTGCAGCGGGCGCACACCTTGTCCTGATGGCGCGCAGCGAGGGACCTTTGGCCGAGGTGGCCTGCCCCTTGGGCGCTGCGGCGATTACCGGCGATGTGGCACTTTACGCCGATATGGCGCGCGCCGTCGCGCTGGCCGAGGACAGGTTTGGCAGGCTGGATGTGTTGATCGGAAATGCCGGCATAATATCGCCCATCGCAGAGCTGGACACGGCAGACCCGGATGCGTGGGGCCATGCCATTGACGTCAACCTGAAGGGCGTGTTTCACGGGATGCGTGCCGCGATGCCGGGGATGCGCCGCGCGGGAGGCGGCACAATCATCACCGTGTCATCAGGTGCCGCGCACAACCCGCTGGACGGGTGGAGCGCCTATTGCGCATCCAAGGCCGGCGCGGCCATGCTAAACGCCGCCGCCCATACCGAGGGCGCCGCGCATGGCTTGCGCGCGATGGGCTTGTCGCCCGGCACGGTCGCGACAGACATGCAGCGGGATATTCGTGCCAGCGGCATCAACGCGGTCAGCCAGCTGGACTGGTCCGAGCATATTGCGCCAGAATGGCCCGCGCGCGCGCTGTTGTGGATGTGCGGCACGGGCGCAGACGGGTATCTAGGGCAGGAAATATCGCTGCGCGATCCAGACATGCGCGCCACCATCGGATTGAAGGACGGCGCATGATCGATCTGGCACAGGAGGGCGGCATCTGGACCGCGACGATCAATCGCCCTGAAAAGGCGAACGCGCTGACGAGTGCAATGCTAACCCGCCTCGTTGAGATTGCCGAGGACGCAGGCCAGCCCAGCGGTGCGCGGCTGCTGATCCTGACCGGCGCGGGTAAGGTTTTCTCGGCTGGAGCAGATTTGGATGCGATGCAGGACAGGCTGGCCACCTCCCCAGCGTGGGAGCGGCTATCATCGGCTATCGCAGCGCTGCCCTGCCTCAGCATAGCGGCGCTGAACGGCACGGTCGCGGGCGGTGCTATGGGCATGGCGCTAGCTTGCGATTTTCGCGTGGCGGTGCAAGGCGCGGACACGTTCTATCCGGTGATGAAGCGCGGGTTTTTGCCGCAGCCATCCGATCCTGCGCGCCTTGCCGCGCTGGTCGGGCCTGCGCGAGCGCGCCGGATATTGCTAGCTGGCGAGCGGCTGACTGCCGAGACGGCGCTGGATTGGGGGCTTTATGACCGCATAACTGCGCAAGATACGCTGATGGATGGTACCCGCGACATGGCTGCAGAAGCGCTAGCAGCAACGCCCCAGCATGTGGCGGCGATCAAGAAGCTTATCCCTTAATCCAGCCCGCGTTCGGTGACGATCATGATCCGGCCCGCGCCCAGCGCCCGCAGCTCGCGCGCGATGGCGACCAGCCGCTCAGCGGGCAGGTCACGATCGGGCACCAGCCTGATCTCGGGGGACTCCCCGTCGCTGGCGCCAGTCATGTAATCGGCGGCCTGCGCTAACGCGTTGCCGCGATATGTCAGCGTGCCATCAGCACGGATCACCAGCGCATCAGGCGGTGGCTGGCCCTCCAGATCTGCGGTGCGCACGAGGCGCAGGCCCTTGTCCAGAGGCTGCGCCAGTGTGCCCGCCACCATGAAAAAGACCAGCATCAGAAACACGATGTTTATCAGCGCGATGGTCGGCTCGCGTCTGGTCGATGTGCGCGTGCGTCTCATGCGCCGCCCAGCACGGTCGGTACGATGCCCGGCACGCCCCGCACAGCGACCAACAGATCGGTCAGGCGCTGGGATGTGATGCCACCCGACAGCGCGATCAGCAAAGGCTGCGGCACATCGCCGCCGGGGCGGTCCATTAGCATCGCGGCCAGCGCCTCTAGCGGCATCGCCTCACCGTTCAGGCTGACATCATCGACGCGAAGTTGCACGAAAAGGGGGCGCGTGTCGCCAGCGGGCACTGCGCCGCTGGCCGCTGCGCTTAACTCCACCTCCGAAAATTTCGAGAACGTCGAGGTCAGCATGAAAAACAGCAGCAGCAGGAAAATCACGTCAATCAGCGATGTCATCGACAGCCGCCGCGTGCGTCTGCGTCTAAGCACCTTGCAGCGCGGCCCCGTCCGCTACAGCTTGCTGGCCAGTACGGTCACCGCGTGGATGCAAAACTGCGGCCAGCGCCCGCGCGGCGGTGACGCGCTCGGCGTCCATGCGCCCCTCGAACCAGCTGAGAACAAGTGCGGTCGGCATCGCCACGACGAGGCCCGCAGCGGTGGTTAGCAGCGCAACCCAGATCCCCCCAGCCAATAGCGACGGATCGACCTGCGCCCCCGCATTCTGCAACGATTGAAACGCGTCGATCATGCCCAGAACAGTGCCAAAAAGGCCCAGAAGCGGCGCCAGTTGCGCCACCGAATCCAGCAGGCGAAACCCTGTCTCCAACTTGGCAAAGCGCGTCTCGGCCTCGGTTGACAGCCGTTGCGCATCTGCGGGCGTGGACGCGAACGCCATGTCGATCACAGGCGCAAGGTAGCTGCGCGACCGGCCCAGCGCAGCGCGCGCGGCACTACGATCACCCTCGTCCCACGCGGCCACCGCCTGTTGCAGTGCCGTATGGCGACCAACGCCGGCGGCGGCGAACTGCCAGATCTTGTAGATCATCATGGCCAGCGTCACGACCGACACCGCCAGCAGGATCATAACGACCGGGCCGCCGATGTCGGCGATCTGGCGCAGCGGATCCAGCAGCGAGGTCATCCCTTGATCTCGATATCGGTGCGGGTCGACAGGATCAGGCCCGTCTCGCACGCGCCGCCGGGCAGGCCCACGCCAGTGCAGGTTTCGGCCCCGTTCAGCAGGATCGCGCCCAGCCCCTCACAGGTGATATTCGGCACTGAAAACTGGCGCACCCGCTGGCGCCTAGGCGGCAGCGCGCCCAGATCAAACAGCGTAAGGCGGTCGACCTGACCCGACACATCGAACAGGACCGTCTCATAGACCACCTGGTCGATCTGTGCGACATGCCCGTTCAGCACGACGAAGGTCAGAGTACAAGCGTCGCCGTTTGTCTTGGCGGCGTTCAATTCGATCGCAACGGCGGCGCCTATCTCCTTGTCGGCCATTGCCGGTAAGACCAGCGCAGGCAGAGCTGCGATCAGTGCGATGGCGGTCAGACATAGCTTGAACGGCATGAGCGATCTCCTGTTGGCGGGCGGACCGGCGATGCGTGCCCACCCTATCCCGGCACCCCCGCGTTTCAGCATATCGCGCGGTACATGGCAATGTCGTCGAGGGGCGATAGGATAACGCCCGCCCCCTTATACCTTGGTCCGGGCGCCTTTGGGATCATACATCGGTCGCAAGCTTACCTCTGCCGGAAAACGTGTACCCGCCACGTCGATTTCATAGCGCGAGGCCAGCACTTCTTCGGCGCTTTGCCCCTTGCAGGGCACGTATCCCATGCCGATGGCCCCGCCCAGATGATGCCCATAGCTGCCTGAGCTTAGGTAGCCGACAATCGCGCCATCGCGCAGCACAGGCTCGTTATGATAGACCAGCGGTTCGGGGTCGGTCAGGCGAAACTGCACCATTCGAAAGGCCAGCCCCTCGTCCTTTTTCCGCAAGACCGCATCGCGCCCGATAAAGTCTGGCTTGGACGTTTTAACCGCAAAGCCGAGGCCTGCCTCCAGCACATGATCCTCGCATGTGATGTCATGCCCGAAATGGCGAAAGCCCTTTTCGATCCGGCAGCTGTCCATGGCGTGCATCCCGCATAGCGTCATGCCATGCGCCTGCCCAGCAGCATGCAGCACCTCGAACGCGTGCCCGGCCATGTCGGCGCCAACATAGACTTCCCACCCCAGCTCCCCGACGTAACTCACGCGATGAACGCGGGCGAGGCCCATACCAAGTTCGATGTCCTGCGCCGTGCCAAAGGGGTTTACATCGTTCGAGAAATCCGCCGGTGATACCGCCTGCATCACCTCGCGTGCCTTGGGCCCCATGACGGCCAGTACGCCCTCGCCTGCCGTCACATCGGTAATGACAACGCTGAAATCTGCCATGTGCCGCTGCATCCAGACCTGATCGGCCAGCCGCGTGGCAGCGGGGGTGACGACCAGATACGCCGTCTCGGATAGCCGCGTGACGGTCACGTCCGCTTCGATCCCACCGCGCGGGTTCAGGAACTGCGTGTAGACGATGCGTCCTACCGGGACGGCGAAATCACCCCCACCGATATGGTTCAGAAACGCCTCGGCGTCCGGTCCCTCGACGCGCAGCTTGCCGAAAGATGACATGTCATACATCGCGGCCCCAGTGCGGATCGCATGATGCTCGGCTGCGGCATTGTCGAACCAGTTCTGCCGTTTCCAGCTGTAGCGATACTCACGCTCCTGCCCAGCGCTCGCGAACCAATTGGCGCGCTCCCACCCTGCCGCCTCGCCCATCACCGCGCCCTGCTCCAGCAGTTGCGTGTGAAAGGGCGTGCGCCGGATACCGCGTGCGGTGGCCTTTTGGCGGTAAGGATAATGGTCGGCATAGAGCAGGCCCAGCGTCTCTTTGGACCGCTCAAAAAGGTAGGTCTTGTTGCCCTGAAAGGGCTGCATCCGCGCAATATCGACATCGCCCAGATCAAACGGTTTTTCGCCGCTATCCATCCAGAGGCTAAGGGCATGACCCGCGCCCCCAGCCGATTGAATTCCGATGGAGTTGAAGCCGGCGGCGACCCAGACGTTGTCCATCTGCGGCGCAAGGCCGAGGTGGTAGGCGTCGTCGGGCGTGAAGCTTTCGGGTCCGTTGAAGAAGGTGTGGATGCCTGCCGTTCCAAGCATCGGCATACGGTTGCAGGCCGCCTCAAGGATCGGCTCGAAATGGTCGAAATCTTCGGGCAGCTGGTCAAATTCGAACGTCTGGGGGATGCCATCCATGCCCCACGGCTTGGACAATGGCTCAAACGCGCCGACCAGCATCTTGCCCGCGTCCTCTTTGTAGTACGTGCATTCGTCCGGCACGCGCAGGACGGGTAGCTGTGTGAGCCCCTCGATAGCTTCGGTCACGATGTAGAAATGCTCGCACGCGTGCAGCGGAACGTTTATGCCCGCCATGCGGCCCACCTCGTGGCCCCACATGCCCGCGCAGTTGACGATCATGTCGGCCTCGATATGGCCCTGCGACGTGCCGTCATCGCTGGCCCAGTCGACGCCGGTGACGCGGCGGCCCGCCTTGGCAATGCCGGTCACGCGCACCCGCTCCTGCACTTTTGCCCCATGTTGGCGTGCGCCCTTGGCCAGCGCCAGAGCGATATTGGAAGGGTCTGCCTGCCCGTCAGTGGGCAGCCAGACGCCGCCGGTGACACCCTCGACACTTAGGTGGGAATAGCGCGATTTTATCTCGTCGGGTGACAGCTCCTCAGCAGGCACGCCGAAGGCGCGGGCCATCGCGGCCTGCCTGTGCAACTCCTCCAGCCGCTCGCCCGTCAAAGCGGCAGAGATGGAGCCAACCTGACGGAAGCCTGTGGCGACGCCGGTTTCCGCCTCTAGCCCGGTATAAAGCTCCGCCGAATAACGGGCGAGTTTCGTCATGTTGCTTGATGCGCGCAGCTGCCCGATCAGGCCCGCCGCATGCCATGTGGTGCCGGAGGTTAGCCGCTTGCGCTCCAGCAGCACGACGTCGGTCCAGCCCAACTTGGCCAGATGATAGGCGACCGAACAGCCAACGACGCCGCCGCCGATGATGACCACGCGGGCCTTTGTGGGCAGATCCATGATGTATTTCCTTGGCTGGGTAGTTGAAGAATGGGCAGCTAGACTATGCGGTGGCCTGCCGCGCACAACCGCACGGCCAGTTCCTTGATATGTGCGGGGCCGACCTCGCAGCAGCCCCCGACGATGGTGGCGCCCTGGGCAACCCAGCTCATCGCGAAATCGGCATAGAGCGCGGGTGTCAGATCATGCCGCGCCTCTAGGGCGTCGACGGTCGGCGTGTCCTTGAGGAAAGCGGCAGTGATATGATCGAACCCGTTGGCGTAGGCGCCAAAGGGCTGACCAAACTCGCGCAGAATAATTAGCCCCGGACCAACAGCCTCGGGCCGGGTGCAGTTAATCAGCACGGCATCGGGGCTAAACTGCGCGATCAGCGGTGCCAGATCGTGCAGATCCTCGCCCGAGCGCAGGCGCGTGCCGTCATCATCCATCACCGTGACTGACAGCCAGACCGGCATGTCATCAGGCAGGGCCGCATTCGCGCAGCCCAGCAGCGCGCCAGCCGCCTGATCCACTGACGCCGCACTTTCGATCAGCAGCAGATCGACACGGGTCCGCATGATCTGCGCAATCTCGGCGTAAAGCGGCGCGGCAATGCTCGGCGCGGGGCAGATGTCAGGGCGGTAGGACGCACCCAGCGGGCCCAGCGTACCGGCAATGCGGCCGCCGCCATGCGCGCTGCGCGCCGCCTCCGCCTCGGACAGGGCACATTCCATCAATGCGCCAAACTGGTCCTCGATCCCCGCCCGCGCCAGCCGGTCCCTGTGGATCGGATAGCTATTGGTGCTGACGATGGTCGCGCCGGCGGCAAAGTAATCGCCATGCACTTCAGCCGCGAGGCCGGGCCGGGCAATCATCACGGCAGTGGACCACAGGCTCGTCGGGGAATCCCCGGCGCGCTTAACCAGTTCCTGACCGATGGAGCCATCCAGAAGGGTGATGTCGTTCATGGGTAGATCTCCGCGAATTTTGATTTGTAGGAGGTGATTATGTCTGGATCGGTAATGCGGCCAGCTAGGTCATCCCATTTTGCCTTCCACAGGCCGATCAGCGCGGCACAGTCAACGCCGCCCTTGGCCGCGACCAACTCGGGGCCGCACACCCGCAGACCCTTGCGCGTCCATTGGTCGATAAAATTCCCCTCGGCACAGGCAGTCTGGCCAACGTTCGACATCGTACCGGGCGAGCGGATAGTGCCAAAACCGATGCGTGTATCGTCCAGCACCAGAAACGTCCCCTTGGAGCTGAGGGACGGGCGACCACCCGCCGCAACCGCCGCGACAAAGTCCGACGGAAAGGTCGCGAACAAATCCTTGGCGCGTTGCGTCAGCATCAGGCACGTATCCTGTCGTTGCCTGCGTCCCACAGCGGCACATCGGGCTGCACCACAGCCTTGAGCCGCGCGCCGTAGATCTCGACCTCCAGGTGGGTGCCCGGCACGGCCAGATCGGCGCGGATCATGCCCAGCGCGACAGAGGCGTTGACGCGGTAGCCCCACGCGCCGCTGGTCGTTTCGCCTACCACCTCGCCGCTGTGCCAGAGCGTAGACATATAGGGTGCGTCAGCGTCCCCCGCATCGACGATCAGCGTGACAAAGCGTTTGGCGCGGCCCTGCTGGCGCTCGCTCATCAACGCCGCCTTGCCGGGGAAGTCCTGCGGCTTGTCCAACTTCACAAAGCGGTCCAGACCCCCTTCAAACATGGAATAATCCGTACTCAGGTCGCCCTTCCACGCGCGATAGCCTTTTTCAATCCGCAGAGAATTCAGCGCATACATGCCAAACGGCTTAGCCCCTGCATCCAGAATGGCGCGGTAGATATCGGGCATGTCATCGTTGGTGGCATGGACCTCCCATCCCAGCTCTCCGGCAAAGGAGACGCGGATCAGAAATGCCTTGCGGCCTGCGACCAGGCAATGCTGGTGGCTCAGCCACGGCAGGGACAGATCGCCATCCGTCAACGGCGCAAGCAAAGCGCGGCTATGCGGCCCCGTTACGATCAGCGCAGAACGCTCGTTCGTTGTCTCCTCCACGGCCACGCCCTCCGGCACGCCGGCGCGGATCATATCGCCGTCATGCCACTGCGCGGTAGCGGCCGTTATTAGGACGAAACTGTCCTCCGCAAGCCGGATGCAGGACAGTTCGGTCAGGATGCGGCCACGGGGATCGGCGATATAGACAAGGTTCATGCGCCCCACCTTTGGTAAGCCCCCGGTAACGGTGCCACGCAGCCAGTCGTCAGCGCCCTGCCCCCGCACCCAAAAGCGCGAAAATCCAGGTAGGTCCAGCACGCCGCAATGATCGCGGACGGCGGCACATTCCTCAGCGATGCGCTCCTGCCACGGGCCGGCACGATTCCATGTTTGGGTGGTCTGTTCGTTGGTATCGTCGCCGGGCTGCGCAAACCAATTGGCCCGCTCCCACCCATTGTAGGCGCCCATGACACCGCCCTGCGCGCGGACCATGGGATCATTCGGCCCCAGCTTCTGGTCGCGGCCTGCAGGCCATTCGTGCCACGGGAAATGCATGGCGTATTCGTGGCAGTAGACCTCCTGCCCTTTGGCGATGCAGTAACCCTTATCGGTGTAGTCGGTATAGCGGCGCGGATCGACGGCCCACATGTCCCATTCGGTTGCGCCCTCTATGATCCACTCGGCCAGTACCTTGCCGGCGCCGCCCCCCTGCGCGATGCCAAAGGTAAACACGCAAGCCTCAAATGCGTTAGGAACGCCCGGCATGGGGCCAAGCAGTGGCAGGCCGTCAGGCGCATAGGGGATCGGGCCGTTGATGACCTTGTTGATGCCCACCTGCCCCAGCAGTGGAACACGCGCCATCGCATCCTCGATATACCACTCCAACCGCTCCAGATCGTCCGGGTAAAGCTGAAAACTGAAATCCTCGGGGAACGGGTCTTCGGGCGTGATCCAATGCGCCTTGCCGTTCCGCTCATATGGGCCAAGGTTCAGACCAGTTTTCTCCTGCCGCAGGTAGTAAGAGCTGTCGACATCGCGCAAAAGCGGCAGCTTGCCATTGGCGGCTGCATATTCCGCGATCTCAGGGATCTCGTCGGTCAGCAGATACTGATGGCTCATCACCATCATCGGCACGGTGCGCCCGCCATAGGGCTTGAACCATTCACCGACGGTCTGCGCGTAGTAGCCCGCCGCATTGACCACGAATTCGCAGCGAATGTCGCCCTTGTGGGTGTGCACGATCCACTCGGTCCCATCGCGGGTCACGCCCGTTGCCGGGCAAAACCGCTCAATCCGCGCGCCAAGGTCGCGCGCACCCTTGGCCAGTGCCTGCGTCAATTGACTGGGATCTATATCACCGTCGCTGGGGTCATACAGAACGCCCTTCAGGTCATGCGTTTCAATAAAGGGATACATCTGCTTCGCCTCGTCGGGCAACAGCATGGCCATGTCCATGCCCTGATAGCGGCCCATGCCGCAGGCGCGTTGAAACTCCTGAACGCGTTGGTCCGAATGGCCCAGACGCAACGATCCGGTGACGTGGTAGTTCATCGGATAATCGACGGCCTCCGCCAGCCCGCGATACAGCTCGGTCGAATAGCGCTGCATGTTCATAATCGCCCACGAAGTCGAGAATGTGGGGCAGTTACCCGCCGCATGCCACGTGCTGCCTGCCGTCAGCTCGTTCTTCTCCAGAAGGACGCAATCGGTCCAGCCAGCCTTTGCCAGATGATAGAGGCCAGATGCGCCAACCGCGCCGCCGCCGATGATGACCACGCGGGCCGTGCCGGGAAAATTGCTCATTGTCTCGCTCTCCGCTGTTGGGTCAGAATCGGGCCAGTTCCGGCAGGCCGTCTTGGATGTCGTAATAGTCGCCTTTGTCTTGGACAAAGATGTGCTTCTCCAGCATTAGCTCGGTCGGCGCCTCCAGCGCGCCGAGGGCGAAACTGATGGTGTCCTCATCATGCGCGCTCCAAAAAAGGAAGCTGCCGCAACGCGCACAAAAGCCGCGCTTGGCAACGCCGCTGGCCGCGTACCATGTGGGCGTGCCGGTTACGGTCAGATCAGCCTCGGGCACGTGAGCCGATGCCCAGACATGGCCCGACTGCTTGCGGCACTGTCCGCAATGACAGGCCGATACTGACTCCGGCGCACCAGCCACCTCGAACGTGACGTCACCGCACAGACAGCTACCCTTGCGCATTATCATCCCTCCCAAAACTGCGGCAGGTCGCCGCCAATGTCGTAGTAATCGCCCTTCTCGCGGACCCATACATGCGCGCCCAGATGCAGCCCCGTGGCACCGTCCAAACTACCCATCAGGACATGCAAATGTGGTCCATCGTCGTCGCGCCAAAAAAGGGTCGAGCCGCAGAGCGCGCAAAAGCCGCGCGTACCGATGTCGGACGCACGATACCATGTCATGCTGGCCTCACGTTTAAAGACGACACCAGCCTTCGCCACCGGAACCGCGGCAAAGTGGTGGCCCGACTGGCGCCGGCACTCGTTGCAATGGCACGCGATGGCGCGTCCCTCGGGTGGCCCGGCAGTAAAAGCGATAGCCCTGCACAAACACGATCCGCGCAGCATCCTACGCCCTCCCCGGCAGGGCGCTGGCGCCCAAAAGCGCGCCATAGCCGATGAAACACAGCGACAACAGCCGGCGCAGCGAGCGACTGGCCTTAGCGCCCAGCGCGGTAATGCCCAGCGCCGACAGTGCCAGAAACAGTGCCGCCTGCGTCAAGATCGCCGCCACGCCGGGCAGCGCGCGGTGAAAGCCCAAGGTCATCCCGTTTGTGATGCAATTGACCGCGTTCGGGCCGGGCGTGGTGACAAACACCGCCCAGAACAATGCGAATATGATCCGTGCGTCCCAGCTCACCTCGAACCCCTCAATAAACCGGTGGCGCGATCACCCATATCGCGGCAGCGGGGCTGTCATAGGGGTTTCGCCAGATGAACGGCTCGCCCCGGATTCGAAAACTGTCGCCGCCGCCGACGGTGAAATCAGTCCCGGCGATGGTCAGATCCAGTCGGCCCGACAGAATATAACCCACCTCTTGCGTCGGCCGCGTGATAATGTCGGGCGCGCGGCTGTGTGGCGCGAATGTCGAATGGACCATCTCGAAATCGTCGGTCAGGTCAGGCGATAGTAGTTCCTCAGTCAGGCCGGGCTTGCCCTTGCCTATCGGGCGGCGGGCATCGCCGCGCACAATATAGCCAGCCTCACGCGCGGGCGCGCCCGAATCGGCCAGCAGCAGGGACAACGGCACGTCCAGCGCTGCCGCGATCTCGCGCAGATCAGTGACACTGGGCTGGGACAGATCCCGCTCCACCTGACTCAGCCAGCCGACCGACCGCCCTAGCCGCTGTGCCAGATCCGCCAGCGTGACGCCACGCGCCTTGCGCAACGCGCGCAGGTCGGCGCTCAGGCTGTGACGCGAAGTGATGCCCGAGTGGTGCAATCGTCGGTCCGATCATGAAATTATTCACTGTATTTTCACGTTGCGGCGGCGTCGTGAAAAATGCAAGCGAAATTTCACGACTGGGTGGCAACAGCCCTAAAACGTCTGCCGCAGCAGCCGCGCCAGCCCCTCCGCATCGGCGCCATCGAAGGCCGCAACCTGGTCGCTATCAATATCCAATACGCCCAGCAACGCGCCCTGCGCATCCAATACCGGCAGCACGATTTCAGACCGTGTGCTGCTGGAACAGGCGATATGACCCGCAAACGTCTCGACATTGTCGACCAGTTGCACTTGGCCAGTGCGCGCCGCCGCGCCGCAAACACCGCGCGAAAATGGGATGACGAGGCAGCCATGCCCACCCTGATAGGGGCCAATTCGCATAGTTTCAGGTTGGGTGACACGGTAAAAACCAGTCCAGTCGAATCGGTCGTCAGAATGATGCAGCTCGCATGCCATCGTGGCCATCAGTGCGACGACATCGGTCTCACCCTGTGTCAATGCACCCAGGGTTTTGGCTACTTCGTCATAGTCGATCCGCATGTATTCCTTCCTTTTTGTTTCAGTGAGTTGCCGATGACTATGCGCTTTTCTGCCTGCTTTTCTACGTAAAAGTGGCCCCCTGCACACATTGTGCGCTGCTGGAATGTTCGCACACACCGAATGGTAACGATTTCGCCTTAGCGTCGATCCCAGCACCATCAACCATCCGGAGCGAACATGGAACTTACCAGCAAATATCAAGGCGCCTACCACGTCATCACGGTCAACGCCGAAAGGATCGATGCCGCCGCCGCCATCGCATTCAAGGAGGCGCTGCGCTCTGCCACGGCAGGCGGCATGGACCGTGTCCTGCTGAACCTTGAGCAGGTGCGGTTCATCGATTCCAGTGGGTTAGGCGCAATCGTCGCCGCGCTCAAGCTGGTTGGGCCAGACCGGCAGCTGGATCTTGCCTGCCTCACACCCGGCGTCGAAAAGGTATTTCGCCTGACGCGCATGAACTCGATCTTTCAAATATATGAAGATCTGGGCGATGCTGACCTCGCGCAGGCCGGATGAGTTCATGCCAGTCGCCCACCCTGCGCAAGAAAGATACGTGATAGCGCCCGCCGCAAAGGTCGTACGGACATTCGCCGTGGCCGCATCCGAGGCCGGCGTGCGATGCGGTCTGGGGCGAATCCGTGCCTTCCTATTCGCCGCCGGTCTGTCCGACGAAACCTGCGGCACGGCCGAGATCATTCTGGCCGAGGCGCTGAACAACGTGGCCGAACACGCCTACGCAGGCAGAGATGCTGGCAGCCCAAACGACATCGAGGTGATGATCACGCTGGACGGAACGACCGCCGCGATCAAGATCACGGATAGCGGCGCCCCCCTACCCGGCCTGCGCCCACCAGAGGGGCACCCCCCTCCGCTGGAGGGCTCAGGCGCCGGACTGCCCGAAGGGGGCTTTGGCTGGTTTCTGATCCGCAGCCTTACGACGCGGCTGTCCTACATGCGCCAAGACAATCGAAATATGCTGAAACTAAGCATCGATGCACCGGCGGCGCGCCTTACGGCGCCCCACTGAGACATTTCCGGAGGCGGGGCCACACCGGTCAGCATTCCGACCTCGAATGTCCATGTATCCGATGAGAATGAGCGCTGCTCAACCCACCGCGCGCCTTAATGGCCGGTGCAAAGACGCGGGCCGTTCTGATACCGACCCCTGCCACAGATCATACTGTGCAAAAGCTGCGTCTGCCTAAAACTTGCCCAAGTCTGATCTCATTGCGGACAGACTGCGCCATCATACAGATATTTGTAGCTGCAATGGCTTCCCTCGGCGCCGCGTTTAACAGCCCCCACCCAGTGCGCGGCGTCGAGGAATTACGTCTCTACAGATTGCGCCCATGGGCACGCGCGCATCCCCTCCTCATCGAACGTCTTGGCAATATACGCATCGCGGTCTACCGTCCGCTTCGGTCCCCGATCAGGAGTTTGAGCATGCGCGACTTTCACCTTCCCGGCCGCTCGCCGGTTCTGGCCGCAAACGGCATGTGCGCCACGTCCCATCCGCTGGCAGCCAAGACGGCGATCGATATCCTTGAACGCGGCGGAAACGCTATGGATGCGGTCATCGCGGGCGCTGTCCTTCTGGGGATTTGCGAACCGCAGATGACCGGCATCGGCGGCGATTGCTTTGCCCTTTTCTCTGGACCTGACGACGCGGACGTGCAGGCCTTCAATGGTTCTGGCCGCGCACCAATGGGCGCGAGCGCCGAGGCCTTGCGCGCGCGAGGCCTGGACGCAGTGCCGCTCTATACAGCCGATGCAGTCACGATACCGGGTGCGCTCGAGGCGTTCTGCCGCCTCAGCGATGAGCACGGCGTACTGGGGCTGGATACCCTGTTGGCGCCAGCGATCCACTATGCGGATGCAGGCGTGCCCGTCGCTCCGCGCGTCGCGCATGACTGGATCTCCTCTGCCGCGGTACTGAAGGACCATGCGCGCACGCACTACTTGCCGGGCGGCTCCGCCCCTGCAATGGGCACGCTGTTCCGTGCACCCGGTCAGGCCGAGGTGCTGCGCCGCATGGCCAAGGACGGCGCCCGTGCCTTTTATGAGGGGGAGGTGGCAGAGGACATGCTGGCGGCCCTGAACCACGCCGGTGGTACGCATAGTGCGGCCGATTTCGAATCGTACCGCGGCGCCCCCGCACTTCCCATCAGCGGCTTCTACAAGGGCCGCGAGCTGGTCGAGCATCCGCCTAACGGGCAAGGGGCGACAGCGATCTTGATGCTCAACATCCTCGCGCAATTTGATATCGCCGCAATGGACCGTTTGGGGGCCGCCCGCGTGCATCTGGAGGCCGAGGCGACCAAGCTGGCCTATGACACGCGCAGCCGCATCATCGCCGATCCAGACCACACCGCGCGCACAGAGTTCATGCTGAGCATGGACACCGCCCAGCGCCTTGCCGCGATGATCAATCCCGCGCACGCGATGCCGGCCGCCGCGCCACTGACCGAGGCGATGCATCGCGATACCGTGTATATCACCGTCGTCGACAAGGATCGCATGGCCGTATCGCTGATCTATTCGATCTTTCACGGCTTCGGCTCAGGCATCGCATCGGAAAAGTTCGGTATCCTGATGCAGAACCGCGGGGCCGGCTTTGCGCTCACCCCCGGCCACCCGAACGAACTCGCTGGTGGCAAGCGACCGTTTCACACGATCATTCCGGGGATGCTGCGCGAGAATGGCCGCACCACAATGCCGTTTGGCGTCATGGGTGGGGCGTATCAGCCCTGTGGCCACGCGCGCTTTATGTCTAATTTAGCCGATTTCGGCATGGACCCGCAGACCGCAATCGATGCGCCGCGCGCCTTTGCCGATGGCAACGAGCTGCAAGTCGAGCGGGGGTATTCGGACGCAGTTCGCGCCCATCTGTCGGATCTGGGCCACAAAGTGGTGATCCCCGACGAGGCCATCGGCGGGGCGCAGGCGATTCAAATCCGCGATAATGGCGTGCTGGAAGGCGCATCGGACCCGCGCAAGGATGGCTGCGCTCTGGGCTATTGAGACGTCCGGCGGGGTGGGCAGATCACTTTAGGCGGGTCAGTTCAGCTGAAAATGCAGCGGATACTGACCGTCCTCGAAGGGGCCAAACAGGTCATCGATATCGGGGTGTTCCACCGGCTCGCCGGAATAGTCGGCAATCAGGTTTTGTTCGCTGACATAGGCCACGTAGTAGCTTTGGTCGTTCTCGGCCAAAAGGTGGTAGAACGGCTGATCCTTGACCGGACGGCTTTCCTCGGGAATCGAGGTATACCACTCATCGGTATTGGCAAACTTAGCGTCTACGTCAAAGACCACACCGCGAAACGGGTGCTTCTTGTGGCGGACGACTTGGCCCAAATGATATTTTGCGCGTGTTTTAAGCATAGCTCGAAGCCTCTAAACGTTGAGGCTAATGGTTTCAAGGGCGCTTTGTCCAACGCTCGTGCGCGCCCGAGCGGAAACAGTCTGTCGGCGGCTTGCATCCTTCGCCCCGGCCCATCGGCAACAGCCTGCAGGCGCGGGAAAATTCGTGATTTCCCATTTGCTGGAAATTGGCTACACTTGAGTTGTAATCAAAAGGCAGCACAGACTGCCGCAAAAATGAGAGCAGAGGCAGCAATGAGCAGACAGCTTCGCGCGGTCCTTCTATTGGTGTTGCTGGCGGCCTGCGGGCGCGGCGGCGGCTACGGGGACTCCCCCGGCCAGATGGAGGATGCCTGCGCCATATTGCGGGAACGTCCCGAATACAGACGCGCCTTTCGCGCCGCCGAACGGCGGTGGGGCGTGCCCACCCATGTGCAGATGGCCACCATCTATCAAGAGAGCAAGTTCGTCTCGGACGCGCGCACGCCCTACCGCTATACGCTGGGCGTGATCCCGATGGGGCGGCAAAGTTCAGCGTTTGGATACAGTCAGGCACTCGACGGCACGTGGGATGAATACGTGGTCGAGGCCGGATCAGGGCGCGCGCGGCGCGACAATATCTACGATGCCACCGACTTCATGGGCTGGTATATGTCCAAGTCGCGCGATGCGCTGAATATTCCGATGACAGACGCGCGCAATCACTACCTCGCCTACCACGAAGGGCGGACCGGTTATGCCCGTGGCAGCTATAACAGCAAGTCTTGGCTGGTCCGCGTCGCCGGTACGGTCGAATCGCGCGCCGCGAATTATCAGGCGCAACTCAGGCGCTGTAACTAACCGGCCTTGGGGCGGCACGTCGCCGCCCCTGACACCCGACTTGGCCAGCCACCCAAAGCGCTTGAGTGGCTGGCTGCAGTTGAACCCAGAAACGCGCTAACGATCCACCTTGCCGCCGGTGCCGATCCCCGGAATGACAAAGCTGTCATTACTCAGGCTAACGCCCTTTCTCAGATCACCCAGGATCACGGTTGTGCGGCTACCGCCGCCATCGTTGATGACCCATTGGCGCAGCTCTGTCGGGCTGGACGTGAACACCAGATCAATACTGCCATATTCGGGGTTTTCGGGGTCCTGCGCGCGCACTGTCGTGCTGGTGCCGTCGCTGCTGTGGCCTGTGACCATGCGGGCGCGGGTCAGGTCCACATCCCGCGCGAGGATGATCGACAGCGGTGTTCGATTCAGCGGATAGCCCTGCGGCCCCTCGTTTGATTTACCGTCGATAATGCCGACCGTATCGCCATTGGCGACCACCAACATCTGCTCGGGCGGTTTATACTCGAATCGCACGCGGCCCGGCCGTTTGATCAGCAGCTGGCCTTCACTGATGGTGCCATCATCGTTGACTTGCGTGAACGCACCGCTGGCCGTCTGAAAGCTGTTGAGGTAGCGCGAGATTTCGCCGAGCGACAACTTCTCCGCAGCCGCAGGCATCGCGGCGGCAAGGGTCAGCGCCAGTGTGGCAGCAACGAGTCGCATAGATATCATGTGATCGTCCTTGTTCTGTGAGTGCTTGGGGGTCTTGTCGCAGGATTCGGCATGACATGCGATAACATCTGCGCCAGCCAGCCCCACCGCTGACGAAGAGAAGCCAGCAAGCAGTGCAGTCCAGTTATAAACAAAATCAGGCCAAAACCGCGCCTGCCAATGGCCTTGGTCACATCCCGGGTCAACACGGCAAGTTTACCGTCTTGCCTCATGATATCGCAGATATTGCACAGCATATCTTCGACCACGGCGGTGTGTCGATCCACCGCCGCGCCGTCCTCCAGAACCTGAAAAGGCAACGGCGCACGCGCCCGGTTCAGGCCCGCCCCGGCAAAATGGCGCTAGGGAGGGGCGTTCTGCTTTGTCGTACCTTACCGCTCCGGCACCAAAATCTCGCGCTTGCCGACATGGTTGGCTGCCGACACAACACCCTGATCCTCCATCTGCTCGACCAGCCGCGCGGCTTTGTTATAGCCGATAGCCAGCTTGCGCTGAATGTAGGAGGTACTGCATTTGCGGTCAGTAATCGCGATCTGGACGGCCTGATCGTAGAGGGCATCCTCGCCCTCCGATCCGGTCGTCAGGCCCAGAACCGCGTCGATACTGCTAGCCTTGTCCTCATCCGGCCCTTCTAGAACGCTGCCCACATAAACGGGCGGCCCTTGAGACTTGAGATGATTCACTACGTCCTCGACTTCTTCGTCACTGACGAACGGGCCGTGGCAGCGCGTAATCTTGGCCCCGCCCGCCATATAAAGCATGTCGCCCATGCCCAGCAGTTGCTCGGCGCCCATCTCGCCCAAGATCGTCCGGCTGTCGATTTTCGAGGTCACCTGAAAGCTGATACGCGTGGGAAAGTTCGCCTTGATCGTGCCGGTAATGACATCGACAGATGGGCGCTGCGTGGCCATGATGATATGGATACCCGATGCGCGCGCCATCTGCGCAAGGCGCTGAATACAGGCCTCAATCTCCTTTCCAGCGACCATCATCAGGTCGGCCATCTCGTCAACGATGACGACGATATAGGGCATCTTTTCAGGGGCGAATTTCTCGGTCTCGAACACTGGCTCGCCAGTGCCATCATCAAATCCGGTCTGCACCGTGCGGCTGAACATCTCGTTCTTTGCCAGTGCGTCGGCCACGCGGCTATTGTAGCCGTCGATGTTGCGCACGCCCATCTTGGACATCTTGCGATAGCGCTCTTCCATCTCGGCCACGGTCCATTTCAGGGCCACGACCGCCTTTTTAGGGTCTGTCACAACGGGGCTCAGCAAGTGGGGGATCCCGTCATAGACGCTGAGTTCCAGCATCTTGGGGTCGATCATAATCATGCGACAATCTTCGGGGGTCAGCTTGTAGAGCAGCGACAGGATCATCGTGTTGATCGCCACCGACTTGCCCGACCCAGTCGTGCCGGCGATCAAAAGGTGAGGCATCTTGGCAAGGTTTGCGACCATCGGGTCGCCGGCGATATCCTTGCCCAGCGCCAAAGGTAGCTTCTGGTTGCCGTCGCCGAAATTACGGCTCGACAGGATCTCGCGCAAGCTGACCATCTCGCGATTGTCGTTGGGCAGCTCGATACCGATTACACTGCGGCCCGGCACGGTGCTGACACGCGCCGACAGCGCCGACATCGAGCGTGCGATATCGTCGGCAAGCCCGATCACGCGGGACGCTTTGAGGCCGGCCGCAGGCTCCAGCTCATACATCGTCACGACGGGGCCGGGGCGGACCGACACGATCTCGCCCTTGACGCCGTAGTCGTCCAGCACGACCTCAAGCATCCGCGCGTTTTCCTCCAGCGCTTCGTCGCTGAGGTGGTGGCGCGTGATATTGTCGGCGCTAGACAGCAGGTTGAGGGGTGGCAGCTCATATTGTGCACTCACGCGCTCGGCAAATTGCAGGGCCGGTTGGGCCTCGGCTACGGCGCGGGTCGAGGGGGCGGGGACCTTTCGCACAGCGTGCTGAACGACCTTCTTGGCCTCCGGCGTATGCGTGCGATAGATCGGCTGCCGCGGCGCGGGTGCCGTCTCATCCAGTATGATCGCCTCGTCGTCTTCCTCGGGTGCGGCGGCGTAATATGGCTCAGCCGCGGGGATAGCGGGGACACGCGGCCCTGTAGGTGCGGCGGGCTGCGGTTCCACTCGCGGTGCAGGTTCGGGCGCAACCACACGCGGCGCGGTCAGACGTGGTTCAGGCGGCAGCACTATACCCGGCGACGTCAGCGGCGGCTCGGGCGGCAGTTGCGTCGCGCGCGCAGTCGTATTCAGCACCAAAGGCATCGGACCGCGCCGACCACCCCCCCGTGCAACAGCCGCAGCTGTGGCCACCTGCAATGGTGCGGCAGGGGTGGAGCGGACGCGCGATTTAATGATATCGGCGATCTTTTCCTTGATGCGGTCCTCGCCCGGCATCGGGTAGTCGCCCGCAATCGCTTGCGGCTCCACCAGTTCGGGGGTCGGCATCGGCTCAGTTTTGCGCGTCAGCGATGGCATCCGGCCAAGCAGGCCGCCTTGCTTTTCAGGCGGCTGTTCGGCGGGGCGCGCCGGGGCATGCAGAGGCGGCGCCGCCGCCTCGTCATAGACCTTGGCATGGGCACCACGGCCAAGGCGCGGCGCTTCTGTCACAAACTCTGGCCCACTTTCCAGCGCGGCCCGGCCGGCGGCGGCGCTGGAGATGGCTGAATTGGCCGCGACAGACGCACCAGACGCACCGCGCGACACAAGCGCCACCAGTGCCGAATAGGCCATAATCACGCCCAGAGCCGTGAAGCGTAGACCGCGCTTGACCTCGCTCGGCTCGAACCCCGTCACAAATGCGCCAAGTGCCAGCATGACAAGGCCCAGCACCAGCGACAGCATCTTTAACCCTGCCACAGCGCCAATCGGCAGCACGCCCAATATCGCCCCCAGAACTGTATCACCAAAGATACCGCCAAGGCCGAAGCTGTGGCTGGCATACCATTCGCCGCCCGGCGTCAGCGACGCTGCGTATAAGGCCAGAACCGCGATCCAAATGGGGGCAAAGATGACGCGCGCCATCGCCCGCTCCTGTCCGCGATGCAGGACAAAGCGGATCCCCCACGCGGCCAGCACGATGGCAACGCCCCAGCCGCCCCAGCCAACGACCATGAACAGGGTCGCAGCAATCGTTGCGCCCGTCTGGCCCAGCCAGTTCTGCACTGGCGTGTCGACCGCCGACAGCCAACTGGGATCGTCGGGGCTGTAGGAGGCGAACATCATCGCGGCCAGAACAGCCATGCCCAACAGCCCGAGGCCCAGGAGTTCCTTGCCCCGTTTCTCGATGGCCTGCGCCATATTGTTATCCAGCAAAGGATCGCGCCCGCGTGTCTGATATGCCATGTCGTCCCTCGTCCTTACGCCTTGCAGGCCAGGCGCGATGCGCCTGCCTGCGCGGCCGGCGGCTCATCTGCGCGCGCGGTCCGGTTAATTTCATCATGCGCCTGAGGGGCCCGTGTCTGCGCAATGCGAGGCAGTCCGCCGCCGTGCGACACATCGCACAGGCCCACACACGGACTCGCCAATTCATTGGCAGCAAGGTTCGAAAACCGCTCGGATAACATGTAACTGCCTCAGGTTCGGGATCGTTTTCGCCCCGTATTATTCAAAACTACGCGATGCGTGCAAATCCGTCCAGCGAAACCATATCCCCCACCGGCCTATTGTGGCATTTTTGGCGGACAGTGTTTTTTCTTGGTAAAAATATCCAATTCAACGACTTACGCGAGCGCTGCCTCCGCCGCATGGGCAGCACGTAGCAGTCGTTCCTCGCCCATTGCCGCACCGCACAGCATGATACCGCAGCTGGGAACGCCCGCGGGCAGGGTGATGGCCGGCAAGCCCATCAGATTGGCCACGCGCGTGTTGCGCAGCGTCAGCAGGTTTTCGGCGACATAGTAATCGCCGCCCTCCAAGAGCCGCGCGGCATTGGGCGGCAGATTGGGTGCCGTTGGCATCAGAACGGCATCAAACCCAGCAACGCGCGCGGCCCAGATATCGCGGAGCGCGTCAAGCCGCTGCCAAGCGGCGACAAAATCGGACGCCGCAACACTGCCGCCACTGCGAAATCGGTCTCGGATCGGGCCGAACATTTTGCCAGGATCCGCCTCGATCATTGCGCCCCATGTACCGTAGGCCTCGGCGGAAAACAGCGTTGCGGCGAGGCCCATAGCCTCGTCCACTTCGGGGGCGACCAGTGGCTCGGCTGTTGCGCCTGCATTCTCCAGCTTGGCGACAGCGGCGAGGTAGGCGCGCTCAGGCCCGTCGCGCATATCGGTCATCACCGTGCTTTGAAGTGTTGCAAATCGCATCCCTCTCAGCGACGCTCCCCGTAAGTCGGCAGGTTTGCGGCCCTCTAGTACCGCCAGCAGCAGCGCGGCATCCTCAACCGTGCGCGCCAGCGGTCCGACCGTATCGAACCGCGCAGCCAGCGGCACCGTACCGCGCACAGGGACGCGGCCTGCGGTCGTCTTTAGGCCCACCAGATCGTTCCAAGCCGCTGGCACGCGCACAGACCCGCCAGTGTCGCTTCCGATCCCGGCGGCGGCCAGCCCATGCGCCACGCTGGCGGCTGCCCCTGACGAAGAGCCCCCGGCAACCGCATTCGCATCATTTATACAGGGCGGCGTCGCGGTCATTGGGTTCAGGCCAAGGCCGGAAAACGCAAGTTCGCTCATATGCGTTTTACCAAGGCAGATCAGCCCGGCGGCGGTTGCGTTTGCCAGCACTTCGGCGTCGTAGTCGGGCACCCGGCCCACCAGCAGGCGACTGCCTGCCTCGGTCGCGGTGCCTGCACTGTCGAACAGATCCTTCCAGCTGATCGGCACGCCGTCCAGTGGCCCACGCCGCTGGCCTGCCGCCATACGGGCGGCAGCGGCGCGGGCCTCGGCGCGTGCGCGGGTATGCGTGACGGCAGAATAGATGCGCGACCCGGCAAGATGCGCATCAATCGCGTCCAGATACGCCTCGGTCAGTGCCGCAGGATCAATCTGGCCAGCTCCGATGGCCCGGCCCAGAACCGCCGCGCTCATGTTTAGCCAATCCTGCATTACCCGCCCTCACCCGAATATTTGAAATCAGGTGAACCGTAGCGGCAGGGTACCGCATGGACAATCCCGCAATCGCGGCCATATTGACAGACATGGAAATGGACAGTGATATCGTGATCGTTGGCGGCGGCCTGAATGGCTCGACCTTAGCCTTGGCACTGGCACAGCGCGGCATCAGCGTTACGGTGGTTGACGCTCGGCCCCGCCCTGCGCGCGAGAATGCCGCCTTCGACGGGCGCTCATACGCGCTGGCTATGGCATCGATTCAGCTCTTGCGTGCCATTGGCATCTGGGACGGGATCGCTGACCGCACTCAGCCAATGCTGGAGATCAAGGTCAGCGACGGGCGCGCGGGCGCAGGGCCGCAGTCGCCATTCGCGCTCCATTTCGACCACGCCGAGTTGGAAGAAGGCCCGATGGGCCACATGTGCGAGGATCGCGTGTTGCGCCCTGCCCTTCTGACCGCGATGGACAGTGCGCCGAGGCTCACGACCATTTCGGGAGATGCGGTGACCGCGCAGACAGTCGACGCAACATGCGCCACCCTGACGCTTGCGTCTGGCCGGGTGCTGCGCACGCGACTGATCGCGGGATCGGACGGACGTGCGTCCGGCACGGCGCAGCGGGCTGGCATCCGGCGCACGGGGTGGAATTATGGTCAGACCGCGCTGGTCTGTGCCGTTGCACACGAAAAACCACATCACGGCATCGCGCACCAGTTCTTCATGCCGCCGGGGCCGCTGGCGATCCTGCCGTTGCCCGGAAATGTGTCATCCACGGTGTGGAGCGAGCAGACCGCCACGGCAACCGCCTTTGCGGCGCTGAGTGACGAAGATTTCCTAGCCGTACTGCGCCCCCGCTTTGGCGATTTTCTGGGGCAGATCTCGCTGGCCGGCACGCGCTATATCTACCCGCTGAGCCTGAGCCTGGCGACCGCGCTAGTCGCACCACGCGTGGCGCTGGTGGGCGATGCAGCGCATGGGGTGCATCCCGTCGCGGGCCAGGGCCTGAACGCGGGTCTGCGCGACGTCGCCGCGCTGGTACAGGTGCTGACCGATGCGCGGGGCCGGGGTGAGGATTTCAGCGCGCCTGACGTGCTGGAGCGGTATCAACGCTGGCGCCGCTTCGACATTGCCACGCTGGCGGCGACGACCGACCTTAGCAACCGCCTGTTTTCCAGTGACAATCCTTTATTGCGCGCTGTGCGCGGCATTGGCATGGGCGCGGTGCAGGCAGCCGGCCCAATGCGCCGCGCGCTGATGCGCGAGTCAGCAGGGCTGACGGGCGATCTACCCGATCTGATGCGCTAAAGGGCGCAGCGGCCCCGGCGATGAGTGCGGCAAGCCGCAATAGGGTGTTACGGCGCCTAATGCGTTGTATGGTAGACTCCCTGAAAGCTGCCAGTGCCAGTGCAGGCAGATCACCCCGCCTTATTGCCAGCTGTCCAACGCATCCTCGTCCTCGACGCGCGCGGCGACCCAGCCTTCGGCGTCCGCTGTCGCCTCTTTCTTCCAAAAGGGCGCGCGCGATTTGAGGTAATCCATCAGGAACATCGCAGCCTCGAACGCATCCTTGCGATGACGCGAGGCAGTGGCGACCATCATGATCATATCGTCCGGCCCCAACCGCCCGTAGCGGTGGATAATAAGGCTGCCGCCAAGGCTCCACCGCGCGTGTGCATCCTCAGCGATGGTGCGCAGCGCCTTTTCGGTCATTCCAGGATAATGCTCGATCTGCATGTGGTCCAGCGTGCCGTCCAGATCGCGCACAATTCCAGTAAAGGTTACGATCGCCCCCATGCCCGTCTGGCGCGCGGCAAACGCGCTGGCCTCAACGCCCAGATCGAACTGCGCCTCCTGAACGCGGATATCCGCCGGACTTGGCATACAGCGCCTAGCCCCCGGTCATCGGCGGGAAGAACGCGACCTCGCGCACGCCCGCGAGCGGCGTATCCCATTCGACCAACTCCTGATCGACGGCGACGCGCAGCGCGGTCAAATCACTGAAAGCCATCTCATACCGCGCCTCACGCGCGCACAACTCGGCGACGAGGTCCTGCACGGTTGCGGCATCCGTCCGCACCGTCTCGCGCGGCAGACCAATCCGCTCCCGCACCCATGCAAAGTATAGAACATCCATCAGCGGTCATCCTTGAGATAGGGCAGCGCCTTGAGTAGGTAATCCGCGCCCGTGGCAAGCGTCAGCGCGGCCGCAAGCCAGAGCAGTACCACGCCGCTCCACCAAGTGATGGCAGCTACATAATAATTCCATAGCAGCCCCACATGATCGACCACCCTGCCAGCCATGATATCATCGATCATCATCGCGTCCATGCCGCGCGTACGATCGAGGATATTATGCTCGAAAACGCCGGTGGAAAAGAGCACCGCAATAGCGACCATTTGTAAGGTGGTCTTCCACTTGGCTAGGTTCGTGACCTTCAGAAGGCCGGCCGTGTTGCCAAGGAACTCGCGCAACCCGGAGACAAAGACTTCGCGGAACATAATGACTGTTGCAGGCAGCAGAAACCACGGGTTCATGCCAGAGAAGCCTGTAATCACCATCAGCGCGATCACCACCATCGCCTTGTCAGCGATTGGGTCCAGCATTGCGCCCAGCCGGGTCTCCTGCTTCCAAGAGCGGGCGAGGTAGCCGTCGAACCAGTCGGTGATCGCCGCCGATACAAACAGAATCAGCGCGAACCAATCGGCATAGGGTCGCGTGAAATACAGGAACATGACCGCCACACCGGGCGCGGCCAGAAGGCGCAAGAGGGTCAGGATATTTGGCACAGTCCATGTCATGGCCCATGTCTACCCCGCTTGGAACGGCTGCGAAAGCCCCAGTAGTGCGCCTGCGCTACCCCTTCTCGTGGAAGTAATCGTAGACCTTTTGTGCAAGCCCTGCTGACACGCCATCCACCGCCTTCAAATCAGCCAGATTGGCGCGGCCCACTGCCTTGGCACTGCCGAAATGCGCCAGCAGCGCACGTTTGCGCGCGGCGCCCACGCCCGGCACATCATCGAGCGGTGTCGCACTAATCGCCTTCGACCGTTTCGCGCGGTGGGTACCGATAGCAAAATGGTGCGCCTCGTCGCGCAATCGCTGGATGAAATAGAGGACGGGATCATTGCGCGGCAGCGCGATGGGGCGCTGGCCGGTGCGGTGAAACTCCTCCTTGCCGAGGTCGCGGTCGATACCCTTGGCGACACCGACCATCGGGATCTCGCTGACGCCCATGTCGTTCATAATACCACGCACGGCACTCACCTGCCCTGCCCCGCCATCGATCAGCAAAAGACTTGGCCAAGTGCCTTTTGTCTTATCCGGATCCTCTTTCAACAGACGCTTGAAGCGACGCTGCAGCACCTCTTTCATCATGCCAAAATCATCGCCGGGAGTCATCTCGTCGCCGCGGATGTTAAACTTGCGATACTGGTTTTTCATCATCCCCTCAGGGCCTGCCACGATCATCGCGCCCACGGCATGCGCGCCCTGAATGTGACTGTTGTCATAGACCTCGATCCGGTCCGGAGGGGCGTCCAATCCAAAGGCATCGGCGACGCCCTTGAGCAGTCTGGTCTGTGTCGCGCTCTCGGCCATTTTGCGCGCGAGGCTCTCGCGGGCGTTGCGCAGCGCGCTCTCAACCAGCTCGGCCTTTTCCCCGCGTTGGGGCACCATCAGCGTGACCTTGCGGCCCAGTTTGCCTGTCAGCGCATCTGCCATCAGATCGGGGTTTTCGATCTCGTTCGATAGGATCAACTGCCGGGCCGGATCTTTGGTGTCATAAAACTGGCCGATGAAAGCCTCAAGCACCTCAGGCGCCTCGACATCGACCCCAACGCGAGGATAGAAATCACGGTTACCCCAGTTCTGCCCACTCCGGATAAAAAAGACCTGCACGCAGGCCTGTCCGTTCTCTAGATACAGCGCGATGATGTCGGCCTCGTCCACGCTGCGCGGATTGATGCCCTGGGCGGTCTGCACCTGCGTCATTGCCTTGATCCGGTCGCGCAGGGCCGCCGCGCGCTCGAACTCCATCGCCTCGCTGGCATCATTCATTTGGCCTGCCAGCTTTTCCTGAATCTCGGTCGATTTTCCGCTGAGGTATCGCTCGGCATCGCCGACCTGCGCGGCATAATCCGCACGCGAGATGTGGCCCACGCAGGGCGCAGTGCAGCGCTTGATCTGGTATTGCAGGCAAGGCCGCGTGCGCGTCTCAAACATACTGTCGGTGCAATTGCGCAGCTGGAACACGCGCTGCAACTGCGCCAGCGTCCGGTTGACCGCACCGGCGCTGGCGAATGGGCCGTAATAGGCGCCCTTTTCTCTCTTGGCGCCGCGATGCTTTTTTATCATCGGATAGTCGTGTGACTTCGTCACTAGGATATTCGGAAACGATTTGTCGTCGCGCAGCAGCACGTTGTACTTCGGCTTGAGCTGCTTGATCAGGTTCTGCTCTAGTAGCAGCGCCTCTGTTTCCGTGGATGTCGTCAAAAACATCATCGTCGCGGTGGCGTCGATCATCCGCATGATGCGGCCCGTGTGGCCAGTTGGGCGCGCATAACTGCTGACGCGGGCCTTCAGATTGCGCGCCTTGCCGACATAGAGAACACGCGCCTTTGCATCCAACATGCGGTAGACGCCGGGCGAGCCATCCAGCGTGCGCAGATACGATTGTATTACCTTGTGGCCGGTCGGCACTGGTGCGGCGGAGGGGGTTTGTTCGGTCATAGGCCTATAGGTATGATTCTGCCGGTCCGCTGCAATCTTGAAAGGGCGCGCACAAGAGTAATCCTGTCCACGTTTTCTGTGGATAACTCTGAGGGTAACTTTGTGTCATGCGGCAATTTCCCTTGCCTACAGCAGGCTTCACTGATTTGCTTCTTTTTTGGGCAGAATTTTATATCATTGATCTTACTCGATAAATTTTATGATGTCTTTCAAAATACTGAAAACATTGGGAATTTTTTAGCGCTTTGTTAACGAACCCTAACGCAGTGCAAAACTTTTGCCGTCAGTGATCGCGCCGCTTCTACTCCACGCCCAGAACATCGGGTGTCTGCCAGCACAGATGCTGGCCGCCATCGACGCATAGCAGCTGTCCGGTCACGGCTGGCGCATTCAGAAAATACACCAAAGCGCCCGTGATATCGGATGTGTTCGCCCCCCGCTCCAGCACGGTCGCGGCACGCTGCGCAGTAAAATGCGCATCGCTCTGGCGCGCGGCCTGCAGGGTGGGGCCGGGGCCGATACCATTGACGCGCACGCGCGGCGCCAGCGCCTGCGCCGCGGTTTGGGTGAACGCCCAAAGGCCCATCTTGGCAAGTGTGTAGGTGATGAAATCCGGCGTCAGCTTGCGCACGCGCTGGTCGATCATGTTTACGACCAGGCCTTGGGCCACAGGCTCGCCATTCTCGTCGCGCACCGGGTCAGGCACCTGCGCCGCCAGCGCTTGGGTCAGGACAAACGGCGCGCGCAGATTACTCTCAAAATGGCGGTCCCATCCACTGCGCGTGGCGGTGTCGAGCGTGTCATGCTCGAATATCGAGGCCGAATTCACCAGAACCGTCATAGGCCCGCCCAGCACCTCGGCCGCTGCAGGGATAAGCGACGTCACCGCGTCCTCATCCAGCAGATCGGCTTGCAACGTCACGGCAGCGCGCCCTAGCGCGCGGATCTTCTGCGCGACCTTCTCAGCGTCATCACTGGAGGTATGGTAGTGGACAGCCACGTCGTGGCCCTGACGCGCCAGTTCCAGCGCCATCGCACGGCCCAGCCTTTTGCCCGCCCCCGTTACCAATGCACGTGCCATTTCAAAGCCTCCCTGACGTCAGATCAATACAATGGTCACATAGGCCAGATACGCGGCGGTCAAGAGAACGCCCCAGACGCGGCCAATATCGACCTTGAAGAAGACAAACGGGATCAGCACGAGAGACGCGGCCAACATGACCCACAGATCAAAGCGCAGGAATTGAGGATCGACCGGGATCGGCCCAATCAGCGAGGTGATGCCAATGATTGCCAACAAGTTGAACATGTTGGACCCGATGACATTGCCCAGCGCCACATCAGCCTGCCTGCGCAGCGCGGCGACGACGGTGGTGGCAAGCTCGGGCAGAGAGGTGCCCAGCGCGACGAGGGTCAGACCAATCACACTGTCACTGACGCCGTATTCCCGCGCGATGATCGACGCGTTATCAACGAGCAGATCCGCGCCCAACGGCAGACCAACTAGGCCCAGCACCAGAAAGACACAGATCCGCCACCAAGGCATATTTGGATCCGCGCCCTCCACCTGATTTGCGGGGGCGGCGGCAACAGCGCGGCGATGGCGCGTCGCATCACGCGCGGCATCGAACAGCATATAAGCCAGCGCAGCCAGCAGGATCAGGCCCGACCAGAAGGTAAACGTTCCCGTAAACGCCAACGCGATGAACAGCATCGTGCCGATCAACATGAAAATATAGGATTTGCGCGTCTCGCAGCCGCTGGTGTGCAGCCCCGCAAGGATCGCGGGTAGACCCAACACCAGCAGCACGTTAGCGGTGTTCGACCCCACTACGTTGCCCAGCGCGAGCCCCGGCTTGTCCGCCAGGACGGCGCCAATCGAGATCAGCAACTCGGGTGCCGAAGTGCCGAAAGCGACGATAGTCAGGCTGACGATCAGCGCCGGGATACCGACCCGCAGACTGAGATTGACTGCGCCCTTGACCAGCGCATCACCGGCCAGCAGCAGGATGACCAGACCCAGCGCCGCAAACGCCCAGACCATCATTAACCTTTTCCTTTTAGGCAGCGGCAGGGGCCCTTGCCGATCTTGAACTTACCACATTTTTTGCATTTCGCCGCCGCCAGCCGATCTTGCCCCGGAAACCGGTATTTGCCGAACATGGCCAGCACGACCATACCCAACAAGAACAGCGAGACGATTTTGACGATCATACGCGGTCTAAAGCCCGAAACGCGCATATTGCGCGCGGGTCTCGACGGCACCGATAGCATCCTCGGCCAGAGTGGCGCCAAAGCGCGACAGGAAGCCCTTCTTGGCGCCGTAGCGCATCAAGCGCACGTTCTTGCCGTATAGCTCTTGCAGCTTGGGCATCATATGCGCTTCGCCATCGACCAGCCCCAGCTTAACCGCGCGGCGACCCAACCAGAACTCACCGGTGAATATGTCGGGGTTGTCTGCCAGTTTGGCCCCGCGCCGTTCCTGGATATAGGCAATGAAACCGCTGTGCAGATCCTCTAGGATGTCCTTGAGCCGGTCCACATCCTCCTCCTTTTGGGGCAGGAACGGATCTAGTGTGGACTTGGACTTGCCCGAGGTATGGATCCGCCTCTCGATCCCTTGACGGGCAAGGAAGACAGGCAGGCCGAAGCCCGCCGAAATGACGCCAATCGAGCCGACGATAGAGCCAAAATCAACCCAGATGTCATCGGCCGAGGCCGCCAGCCAATAGCCGCCCGAGGCGGCCACATCCTCGACGAAGGCGTGGACCGGCACGCCCTTATCCTCGGCGAGACGACGGATACGGCCCGCGATCAGCGACGATTGCACCGGCGATCCGCCGGGCGAGTTTATCAGCAGGGCGACCGCTTTAGGCTTGCCCTTTTTGAACGCCTTTTCGAGAATGGGGGCGAGCGCCTCGTCATTCAGCGCATTTCGGCCTGTACCGATGGTGCCCGACAGACGGACGACCGCCACGCGCGGATACGATTTGGTGAAAGGCAGGCGGGATTTGATGGTGGACCAATTTATCATTTGTGGGATGTATAAGTGCAAGAGGCATGAAACAAGGCGGCGCGCAGGTCTGCCGCCGCCTTATTGCAAAAATATCCCGCAAAGCGTTAGGATTTGATGCGGTAGCCCGTCTTGAAAATCCACCAGACGACGCCCATACAAATGGCGGTAAACGCCGCGATGGCCAGCAGTGACCAGCCGACACCCACGTCTGCCACGCCAAAGAAGGACCAGCGAAAGCCCGAGACGAGGTACACGACCGGGTTAAACAGCGCGACGCTCTGCCAGCTTTCGGGTAGCATCGAGATAGAGTAAAATGCGCCGCCAAGAAAGACGAGCGGCGTGATGACCAAGAGCGGGATCAACTGCAATTGCTGAAAATTTTCCGCCCAAATGCCTATGATGAAGCCGAACAGGCTAAAACTGATGCAGGTCAACAATAGGAACGCGATCATCGCCCCTGGGTGCATAATCTGGATATCGACAAAGAATCCTGCGGTGACGAGGATCACGACCCCGATTAACAGCGCCTTCGTCGCCGCCGCGCCGACATAGCCCAGCACAATTTCGAGGAAATTAACGGGCGCCGAAAGCAACTCGAAAATAGTGCCAATGAATTTTGGGAAATAGATGCCGAACGACGCGTTGCTGATCGCCTGCGTCATCACACTGAGCATGATAAGGCCGGGCACGATGAACGCGCCATAGCTGACGCCTTCTACCTCGTCGATGCGGCTGCCAATGGCCGCGCCGAACACCACAAAATAGAGCGATGTCGAGATGACAGGCGACAGGAGGCTTTCCATAAGAGTGCGAAAAAACCGCTTCATTTCATAGACGTATATCGCCCAGATTGCTGGCAGGTTCATGCGTCGCCCTCCTTTATCAAACCGACGAAAATCTCTTCGAGGCTGCTTTGCGTCGTCTGAATGTCGCGCAGGGCCAGTCCTTCGGCGGCGATTGCCGACAAAAGGCGTGTGATGCCCGTCCGCTCACCCGTGGTGTCGTAGGTATAGCTGAGGGATTTACCATCCTCGCCCAGCGTCAGCTTATATTCGGCCAGCGCCGGCGGCACCGCCTCCAGCGGCTCTGTCAGATCAATGCGCAAGGTCTTGCGGCCCATCCGTGCCATCAAGGCGGCCTTAGATTCGACCAACAAAATCTGGCCGTTGTTGATGACAGCGATGCGGTCGGCGATCGCCTCGGCCTCTTCGATATAATGCGTGGTCAGGATAATAGTGACGCCAGATTTGCGCAGTTCCTCGACGATTTGCCACATGTCGCGGCGCAGTTCGACATCCACGCCGGCCGTCGGCTCGTCCAGAAACAGCACGCGCGGCTCGTGGCAGAGCGCCTTGGCGATAAGCACGCGGCGCTTCATCCCGCCTGACAGCTCGCGGGTGCGCGAATTGCGCTTGTCCCACAAGGTCAGCTGGCGCAGGATTTTCTCAATCAGCTTGTCATCACGCTTCTTGCCGAACAGGCCGCGCGAAAATCGCACCGTGTTGATGACTTTCTCGAACGGCTCCAGCGCGATTTCCTGCGGCACGAGGCCAATCAAAGCGCGGGCCTTGCGGTATCCGGTGACCACGTCGTGGCCGCCCACCGTCGCGCTGCCGCTGGACGGCGTGACGATACCGCAAAGCGCCGAGATCAGCGTCGTCTTGCCGGCTCCGTTGGGACCAAGCAGCGCGATGATCTCGCCCTCCTCGATCTGAAGCGACACATCCTTGAGCGCGGTGAACCCGCCGTCATAGACCTTGCCCATATTCTGCACGTCGACGATCACTGGCATAGTCTGGCCTCCGGGGGGGGGGGGTGCGCGTGAAGCGGAACCTAACCTAAATCGGCGCAGAGGCAATCGTGCATCGGTCAAGGCGGGGGGCTGTCCGAGCGCGCAGATCCGTCCGGCGGACTTGTGCAGGCGCCGCGCGGCTGTATCCTGCGGGCAAAACGCAAGGATGCAACACATGAGCGAAACCCCCATCATCATCGTCGGCGCGGGTGCTGCAGGCATTGGCGCAGCGCTGGAATGCGCAGCGCGCGGCCTGCCTTATGTCGTGTTGGAGGCCGCCACCCGTGTCGGCGGGCGCGCCTACACGGCGACTTCAGGCCTGCCGAATGCGTGGGATCACGGCTGTCACTGGTTGCATTGCGCAGATGAGAACCCGTTAGTGGCGTGGGCCGACAAGCTGGGCGCGACCTACCACTCGCAAGGGGCGGCAACCCCGTTTCACGTCTGGCACGATGGTGCATTTGCCGATGCAAGCGACGTGCAGGACTACGAAAATGCCGTCAACCGCGCGTTCGAGGCGGTCGGTGCCTCAGGCCGCGACGTGCCGATCCCCGATGTACTGCCGGATGCGGGCCGCTGGGCGCCATCGGTGCTGCTGATCCTCGCGTTGATGGCGGGCGACGATGCGGAGGGCGTGTCGGCCTCGGCCTATTCCGATTATGTTGATACCGATCATGACTGGCCCGTGCTGTCAGGCTATGGCGCGTTGATTACCGCGATGGCGGCGGGGTTGAATATCCGCACCGGGGTGGCAGTGCGCACCATTCACCAGCGCGAAAACGGTGCCACCGTGGTGACCGATCAGGGCGATCTGGAGGCGGCGGCTGTGATCGTCACCGCCTCAACCAACGTCCTCGCGCGGGGCGGGATCAAATTTGGCCCCGGCCCCGCCGCCGATCTGGCGACCCAGTTGGACCGCGTGCCCTGCGGCGTCTACGAAAAGGTCGCCTTCGCCCTTGATACATTGCCCGACGAGATGGCGCAGACCCAGTTCCTGTCGGTGCAACAGAGCGGGCATAACCTGGCCACGAATTTTCAGATCTTGCAGGGGGATGCACCAATGATGCTGTGCCACATGGCGGGAAAATACGCACATGCGCTGGTGATGGCCGGACCAGACGCCATGACGGATTATGCGCGCGGCGCGATGATCCAGGCATTTGGCGCGCAGGTAGAGGGCCGTATCATCGGCACCGCCACGACGAACTGGACGAACGATCCTCTCGTGCTCGGATCCTACTCGCATGCCATGCCCGGCGCTGCGCAATTCCGGCGCGACATGATCGCGGCGGATACCGGGTGCGTGGCCTTCGCGGGCGAGGCATTCTCGCCCAATTGGCAGGCGACGGCGCATGGTGCCTACGCCAGCGGGCGTAGTGTGGCCGTGCGGATGGCCGGGTTGCTTAGCTGATAAGCTTTGTCAGCCAGCCCTTCTTTTCAGCCTCGGGCGCCTCGTCCTCTTCCTTGGGGCCTTCGACCACGTCCTCCAGCCGAGCAGAAAACTGATCGGCCATCTTTTTCGCAAAACCATCAACAATCCGGCTGCCCAGTTGGGCCATCTTGCCGCCCACCTTGGCCTCAACATCGTAGGTGAGCGTGGTAACGCCATCCTCCTCATGCAGGTGCACATCTGCGGCGCCCTTGGCAAAGCCGGCGGCCCCGCCCTTGCCTTCGCCGGTCAGAGTCAGGCTGGTCTGATCCACCACGTTAGAGACGATAACAGCGCCACGGAACGTTGCCTTGACCGGGCCAACCTTCTGCGTAACGACGGCCTCAAAGCCGTCCTCGGCATTGCCGGTGACTTCGGTCGCGCCAGGCACGCATTCCTTCAGCACCTCTGGGCTGAGAAGCGCGGCCCAGACGGTGGCCTTGTCTGCCTTGATGGTCCGCGTATCGCTCATCTGCATGGCGCATCTTCCCTCGGGGCGTTTTCAGGGTAGGTTAGTCGAGGAAATGCACCGGGCAAAGAGGGTATACCGTTTGTACCTGAATAGTGCGCCCCAACAGCGGACTATTCAGCCGCCTGTTGCAGCGGGCAGGCCTTCGCCAACCAGACCTTGCGCAGTCTGATAGCAGGTTGGCTCTTCAGTAATCCTTCTCAAAGAACAGCCCCAAGCCACTGCCACCGGCTGCGCCAAAGCTACCCTTGGCCTTGAGCCTCTTGTTGATCTGAAGGTTCATGTTGATCTGCGTCTCGCCATCGCTGTTGACTTCGACTTCAGAGTACAGATTTTTGGATAGATATTTGCCCGCGCGCACCTCGGTCTGGTCATCAGCGCCAGTGGTCACGTCCAGATTGTCGAGGCCAATGCCACTGCGCAGCTTGCCCACGATGCCGCCACCGCCCTTGCCGGCCAGCGTCGCAACGGCGGAGGCAAGTTGCAGCGCCTGAAATGCCGAAATCTCGCTGACGTCGCGACCAAAGATCAGCTGCGAGACGACTTGATCCTCTGGCAATTCGGGCTGTGAGGAAAAGCTGATCTCAGGCTCGTCAGCCGGACCCTCAATAAAGATCGACACTTGAATGTCGCCGCTGGTCGTCGTCGCGACCAAGCGAATATAAGGCACGAAACCGCCCTGCATCTCAATATAGCCCTCAGTCAGGTCCAGACGCTTGCCCAAGAGGTCCAGTCGTCCGCGGGTCAGGTTAAACCGGCCCTCGGGGATGACCTGCTTCGTCGTACCGCGCAGACGCAGCCTGCCACCCAGCTCCGCATCCAGACCGCGGCCCCGGATGAAAATGCGCGAGGGCGCGTTGACGGTGACGTTCAGATTGTAGGACGCGCCGCCCCCATTACTGCCCCCGTTGCCATCGCCGCCCTCGCCAAGCAGATCGGCAAAGGCGCGCGTGCGCCGAACTGACACAGGCTCGTTCACGTGGCGCAGGCCCGGCAGATCCGCGCCCGACGCGATAGCACCGCTGGGTATGCGCACATTGACCGCGCCCAGATCGATGTTGCCAGCGATATCGGCGCCCCCAGTTGCAGGGCCGTTGAACGTGATGCGCCCATTTGCCGTGGTGGTGTAAAGGCCCGGATCGGTGATGCCGATGTTTTGCAGATCAATCGCCATATCTGCCAGATAGGGCGCGGTCAGCCCAATACGCCCATTCGCGGCCACCCGCCCGCCAGTGTTGACGCCTGCGCCAAAATCTATCTGCGCCGCCGCGCCGCTGAGGCTGATGTTGGCATTGATTCCCTCCAGTGCCAGCTTGGCCTTGGGCAGGGCCAGCCCTGCCCCGCTGGTGGTGATCGTGCCCGTGACTGACGAAAAGGCGGGCGGGCCAACAGCGCGCAGGTCGAACTGTGCGATACCCGACAGGCTGCGCGGACTGATGAAGGAGTTGGCCAGCGCCAGTGGCGCATTGCCAGTGACGCGCACGTCCAAGGTGCCGTCATTGCCAACGCGGCCCGCGATATCGGCGGCGATGCCCGCCGGGCCGGTCGCATCAATATCCAGAACATAGCCGCTGCCGTCGGTGCTGACCGTGCCGTTGACCGTCGCAGGGCCGGGAATGCCGGGCGCAAAGAGTGCGACATTTGCCAGCCGCGCGTCAATTGTCGCCGCCGACGATCTATCCGCTCCCAGTGTGCCCGATACATTCGCGGTTACCTGCGAAGTGTCCAGATCAGCGCGGTCGATGACAATGGTGCCATCAGCCTTGCGCGCAACCTTGGCCTTGAGACTGGAGGCGCCGCGCAACAGCTGATCGACCTGCGCAATACCGAGAGCAAGGTTATCACCGGTCACGTCGATGTCCGCCTCGGCGCTGCCGTTTGCCGTGTAGTATCCGGTGGCGGTGCCATTGATCATCACTGTCTGGAAAACGCCGCGTTTAAGGATGATCGTGCCGTCCGCACTGCGCTGCGCATTGACCTGCGCCCGGGCACGCCCACGCAGAATGCGGTCAACCTGCACGATACCGACCGCCAGATCGGTACCAGTGACATCGGCGGTGCCTTGCGCAATGCCGTCCGCGCCCATGTAGCCTTGAACATCGGCATCGATTTTGGACGTTTTTAGCAAGCCCTTGCTGAGTGTCAGCGCACCATCAGCGCTGCGCTGCGCTGAGATTTCGGCGCTGGACGTGCCGCGCAGGATAGGATCAAGCCGGTCGACGCCCACGGCCAGATCCTGACCATTTAGCACCAGATCGGCCTGACCGCTCAGCGTGGCGATGTCGCCCTGCGCATCGACCACGACACTGGCCGCCCCGCCCAGATCGCGGCCCGCAAGTGTCGAATAGGGCGCAAAATCGCTGGCCACAGCGCTAGCGCGCATGTCGAACAGGCCCGGCTTGCCATCCGTCACGGTCACGGTGCCGTCACCTGTCATCGTGGCCTCGCCGGGACCAGACGCGCCCGCGCGGATGGTCCAGACGTTGCCCGCCTGATCGGCGCGCACGGTCAGCTTTGCCAGACCTTGCAGGCTGGGCTCGACCATCGATGCGTCGGCAAGTGACAGATCCAGATCGACCATACTGCCATCGCTTTTATAGATTGCGCTGGCGGTCAGATCGGTGCTGGGCGAGGTGACGCGCAGACGGTCCAGAAACGTGCCGTCCACACCGCGCCGCGCAGCCATGTCCAGCTCGATACGGCCGCGCAAAAGCGGGTCAAGCCGGGGCTGGCCAACGGTCAGATCCTGCGCCGTGCCAGTCACCTTGGCCTCCATCGTGCCCTGGCTAGGCGTGATCGCACCGTCGACCCTCACCTGCGCGCTACCTGCCAGATCCGCGCTCGCAATACCGGCAAAGCGCGACAGATCGGCCGCGTTCACTCGCACATTTGCGGTGACGCGCGGGTCGACAGGCTTGGCCAGACCCGCAATCACGGCCTCGCCGGTCACGTCATAATCGCTGCCCTTCACCGATAGCTCACTGAGGTTGAAGGGCATTCCCTCCTGCCAGTCGAACACGATGTTGCCGCTCAGTGCATCGCCCAGCGCGCGGGCCAGATCCTCATCGGCAAGGCCAAGGCCCGTGGCGGCCATATCGAGTGCGCCATCGACGCGCCCCGGCGCATTGCTCTCGCCCTTGGCGATGGTGCCGCCGCCCGTCAACGATGCCGTGGCCAGCGTCAGATCGGCGCGCTCCAGCCCAGCGGCGGTGAGCGATAGCCGCCATTGCTCGCCCTTCGTCAAATCATAGGTCAGGCTGAGGTCTACATCGTCCAGCGTCGTCCGCTCGCCGCCGATGGGCAGCAGAACAGGCGCGCCATTGCCCGACGCCATGCGGCCGGTCAGGTCAAACTGCTCGGGCCAGCCATCAACGCCCAATTGCAGCGATCCGTCCAGTTGCAGCGCGGCGGCGGTCAACGACAGCGTCTCGATCCCGAGGCCCCCATTCGCAGGCTTGGACCCAACGACGACCAGCGCCATTTCGGTACCAAAGAAGTCACGGTATTCAGGCGCGAACACCGGCGCGATATCGCCGCGAATATCGGCGGCAAAGCTGAGCAGCGCGCCATCCGCGGGCGCATCTGAACCGGGCGCATCTGAACTGGGCGCCGGCACCGCAACCGACACTGTCCCGCCCAGCCGCCGCGCGCCCGCGGTGTCCAGTGCGATATCGGCTGTGAAATCATCCAGCGGCGCATTGCCCTGCACCGCCAGCCGCAGCGACGGCGCATCCGGAATACCCATCAGCGTGGACGCGATGCCCCCATCGTCTTCGGTCACGACCAAATCAATCGCCAGAATGCGGTCCGCGTTGGCATAGGCCACGTCCAGCGTTACCTCGTCGCCGCCTCTGTCCAGCCGAATGATATCAAGTTTCGCGTTGCCAGCACCATCATCCAGTTGCAGCGATCCGGCCAGCGACAGGCTGACCTCCTCGCCCAACAGGGGCGCGCCAAGAACGATCTTGTCGGCTGCGATTTCGTCAATATTAACGGCGACAGGCAGATCGGGCAGCGAAAATTCAGTGGCCTCGGCGTCAGGCACCTCTACCGTGTCTTGGGACCTTTGCAGGCGGGGCAGCAGGATCTCGCCCGCCGATAACCTGGCAACCTGAAGGCGTCCGCGCAACAGGGCAAGACGGCTCCAGTCCAGCGTCACATCCTTGAGCGTCAGCCAGATGCCATCCTCGTCCGCCACCGTCAGAAGCGTCAGCGACGCCTTGCTGCTGAGCGCACCGGTGAATCCCTCAATGCGCACCTCGCGGCCAGCCCCCGATAGGTTATCCTCAATGAAGCCTTGCAACAGGCCACGATCATCCTGCGCCGCCGCGACATGCGGCATAAGCAGTGCGAGCGCCAAAGCGCAGATAGAGATAATACGCAAGGGAGGTGCCTTTTTCATAGCTTTCAAAACGCTTGTCCGATGCCGATATAAATTTGTATGCCGTCGTCTGTATCGCCAGTAACAGGCAGACCGACGTCAAAGCGGATAGGCCCGATACCCGTTGCATAGCGAATGCCGACGCCCGCACCGCTGTGCCAGCGCCCGCTGTCGTCATAGATGCTTTCAGAGCCAATGTAGCCGACGTCAAAGAAGGCGACTGGATCGAAACTACCGGCCAGATCCATCCGCATTTCAGCCTGCGCCCCAACAAAACTGCGACCGCCTGTCAGGTTCGTGCCAACGGGCACGCCCAGCGACTGGTAGGGCTGGCCGCGCACACTGTCGCCGCCACCCGAATAAAACAGGAAGTCCTGCGGCGTATCGGCCAAGCTGGAGCCAAGGATGCTGCCAAATTGGACGCGCCCGGCAAGGGTGAACATGCCGCTCTCGTCCAGCTGGAAATACGTGCGCCCGTCCAGTAGCAACCGCCCGCCGGAATCGGTGTCGTCCAACGATATGAATGGCGTAAACTCGGCCTGCGCATAGAATCCCGTTGCGGGGTCCAACGCATCGTCCCGGTTATCATAAGTCGCCTTGAGCGGGATCAGCAGGTGGAAAAATTTGTTGTTGCCCAGCGCGTCGGTTTCATCGGAGTAGCGCAGGGCCAGCCCTGCCTCGATGGTCAGCTCGTCCGTCACGATACGGCTAAGTCCGAAGCCCAGAAGCGACTGATCGGACAGGTAATTCGGCTCGTCCTCGCGCTCAACCTTGCCAAGGACAAAGAGGGTGGTGTCGGCGCCGAATGTGGCGGGCCGCTCAAACCGGCCACCGACCTCGTAATCAACGCCGCCGTGGGTGCCGCCGGTCTGGCTTCCGATGCCGCTGATTGCGACGTCAAAGCGCAGACGCTCGGCCCCACCCAAGAGATTGCGGTGGAGCCAGAATGTCGACAAGCCCAGCCCCTCGTTGCTGTTGATGTCGACGCCGGCGCCGAAACGGCGGCGTTTCTCGTCCGCAGTGTCCAGCTGGATATCCATGACGTCGCCCGCGCGCAACTGCTCGGCCTCGGTCAGCGAGACGGACTTGAATGCGCTAGAGCGGCGCAAACGCTTGGCCGATTTATCCAGATCTTCTGGCGAAAAGCGCTGGCCCGTGGGCAGCCCGGCGATGGCGCGGATGCGCTCGGGGCGCACGCGGCTGTCCCTGACTTGCACCAGATCGCCGAAGGTAACGACCGGGCCGGGCCGCAGGGCCAGTTCGGCGGCCAGCGTGTTCGACCGGTGATCGGCGACGATGTCCTGCCCGGACAATTCTGCCTTGGCATAGCCCGCGCCGCGCCAGCTTGTGATGCCAACCTCGGCGGCGGCGGCAACCGCAGGCGCGCGCGCGCGCTTTCCCACACCAAACTCTTCGGGCAGCTCGGTTCCCGGTGCCGTCGGGGCGATTTGCGCCTCGGAAAAGGTAAAAGGCGTGCCCGGTAGCACACGCACGACAACTTCGCTGACGCCAGATGGCCGCGCGAAGGGCGATAGCCCGCCTGCCTCGCGCCCATCGACGAAGATATTGATGACGCCGCTGTAGTAGCCATATTTGTAGAGGACACCCAGCAACGTGGCATAGTCGGCATTCGCCGCCGCGATGATGTCCTGAGGGTCGGTGCGCCCGTCTTTCTTGGCAGATTGGATCAGGGACGCGCCGATCAGCGTCTTGCGCAACTCCTTGTCGCCTGCGGGGATCTCGAACCGGAGCGTATCAAGCGCGTTGGCCGTCGATCCGCAAAGGGTGAGCGCGGCAACGGCAACGATTTTTGGCAGGTGAAACGCATCTGTTCTGAAACCCACGTGTGCAACCTCTTGTCTGTCATACCTGCGCCAAAAGGCACCGTTCGTGATCGGGTCTAGGTTAACAACCATGAGGCCGCCAGCAGGTTTCCACCTTTCGGCATGTGCAGGCGGCGCACGTCTGCCGAAAGGACACACACGGCCCTGCAGACCTGTCCATAAATTCAATTGCATGGCCGCAGGAGGGTGGGCATGAACAAATGCCTCCTGAAGATTTTGTGATCGCGGTCTACAGCATATCGGGGTGGTTTACTCGCTTGCACGTCCCGAAACGGTTAGGCGTCCTTCCAGCCGCCCAACTGTCGCTTGGCTGCGCGGCGACGAAACCAGTCCGCCAATCCCAAGAGAAGCAGCGCTGGCACGAACGTGACGGTCGCCAATGCCGGATACACCGGGGAGGAGCCGACGGCGATCCCGCTGAAAACGAATGTTGGTAGCGTGCGCGCCGTCCCCGCAAGGCTGTAGGTCACGTAAAAATTGCCCCATGACAGCAGAAACGCAAAGATCGCCGCCGACATGACACCGGGCCAGATCAACGGCAGCGTGATTTCGCGAAAAACTTGCCCGTTTGTCGCCCCCGCATCGCGCGCCGCATCCTCCAGCGTGTCATCAAAGCCGTGGACCTGAACGGCAATAATAATCAGCGCGAAGGGCGTGATATACACCACATGGCCGATGATCGCCGTCCAGAGCGCAGGCGAGAAATCGAACCATCCACCCAACACCGAAAACCACAGCAGCATCGCAACACCGAGGAGCAGTTGTGGAAAGAGCAGTGGCGCAAAACTGATGACCTGAAAGCTGCGCTGAAAGCGGAATCTCCAGCGCATCCAAGCGATTGCGCCCGCGGTTCCTAGGATCGTGGCTATAGTGGTAGAAGCACCAGCAAGGATAGCCGAATTGCCCAGTGCGGGCCAGAATTCACGCGACGCAAAGAGGGCGAAATACCACTTGATCGAGAAGCCCTCGATAGGAAAGCTGAGAAACCGGCTTTCGGAGAAGGAAAATAGGATCAGCGTGAAGATCGGGACGTAGAAGAAGATAAGGACCGCCGCGACAGACCCGTAAAGGATTGCGCTCGCGATGACGCCCTCAAGGCGATGACTTGTCATTCTGTGCCCTCCGCTGCTTCTGGACGGGCGCGCATCGCGCGGGCCGCAACCGCGCCTGCGACGGCCAGCGTTGCGGTGCCAATGGTGATGACAACCAGCGTTAGCGCAGCGCCCAGCGGCCAGTTCACCCGCGTCTCGAACGTCTGGCGGATCAGCTCGGCCGCCATCGGGGACGTGCCGCCCCCCATGACCTTCGGCTCCAGAAACACTCCCAACGCGAGGACAAAGACAAGAATGCCGCCCGCAAAGATGCCGGGCCGCGCAAGGGGTAGCGTCACCTCCCAGAAGGTGCGCAACCGCGACGCGCCCGCGTCATAGGCAGCCAGCATCAGATCGCGGTCGATCCGCTTCATCGACAGGTAAATGCAGAAGATCGTGTAAGGCAGCAGATTATATACCATGCCGAGCATCGTGGCAGTCGGCGTAAACAGGATATCGGTCGATTTCGCGCCAAATCCAAGTACGTCCAGCGCACCATTCATCACGCCAGTGCGGTCCAGAAACAGCACCCAGCCAAACGTCTTGAGTACCGCATCGGTGAGAAAAGCAAAGACGATGAGGATGGTGATATGGTTTTCTAATGTGCGGACGCGGTGAACCATCGCGTAGGCTACCGGCAGGCTGATAAGGATGCACAGCATGACACAGATCAGCGCCATCGTCAGCGTCCGGATGATGATCGACCAATAGTGCCAATGAGTAAAGACATCGACCCAAGTATCGCTGCTCCAAGTCCAGATCAGGCGGTAATACTGAGTGCCCTGAAAGCTGAGCAGCGCAGTCATCACCAGCGGCACTAGAAAAAAGAACGCCATGATCGCCGCCAGCGGCACCGTGGCTAGCAACAGGCCCGGATCGGTCCATGATTTTTGGGTGATACGCATAGGCCTAATCCTCACCCAGCAGATAAAGATTGCGGCGTGCGAAACTTAGCCAGACGTTTTGGGCGACATCTGCGGGCGGGATAGCGGTGCCCAGAACATCGACGATCATCGGCTCGTGCAGGCCATCCACAGTGATGCGGTACTGGATCGACGCGCCCTTGATGAAAAACTCCTCGACGCGGCCTTGCATGACGCAGGTATCGTCGCCGTTTTGCGGCGCCTCGGTATGCATCGTGATCATTTCGGGCCGGATCATCAGCAGGCCGCTGCTACCTGCATGGGACGGGCTGAGCTGATCCTCCTCCAGCGTGGGCGCGGCGCAGGTCAGGGCCGGGTGCGCAAAGGCCACGCCGTCCACCTCGACGGGGATCAGGTTCGTCTCACCGATGAAGCCAGCGACGAAGGCGTCGGCGGGGCGGTAATAGATGTCAGACGGTGAGCCATTCTGCAAAATGCGTCCCTTGCGCATCACGCAGATGCGGTCAGCCAGCATCATCGCCTCTTCCAGATCATGGGTGACGTGGACAAAACTGGTGCCGATAGTGCGATGCAAACGCTTAATCTCAGCCTGCAAAACCTTCTTGAGTTTGACGTCCAGTGCGCTCAGCGGCTCGTCTAGCAGCAGCACACTGGGTCGCGACACCATAGAGCGGGCTAGTGCCACGCGCTGCTGTTCGCCGCCCGATAGCTGGGCGGGGTAGCGGGTACCATAGCTTTCCGGCAGGTGCATCATTTCCATCATTTCGGCGACGCGGATGTCCTGCTCGGCAGTGCTGACCTTGGCCAACTTCAGCGGAAAGGCGATATTGTCACGCACAGTCTTGTGCGGGAACAGCGCCAGCTTTTGAAACACCATGCGCGTCGGGCGCTGCGACGGTGGCAGACCGACGACGGACTTGCTCATTATCTCCAGCTTGCCCTTGGTGGGTTGCTCGAATCCGGCGAGGATTTTCAGCAATGACGTCTTGCCACAACCTGACGGGCCGACAAGGGCAACGAATTCGCCGTCCGTCACCTGTAGGGAAATGTCATAAAGCGCCTGAAAGCTCTCGTAGAACTTGTCGATACCGGCTGCGTCGATGATGGGGGCGTCCGGTTTAGGCTGGGTCACGGAATCAGGCACTGGCGGGTTTTCTCCGGCTCTTGTTTGTAGGGGCGCCCACCCGGCCACACGGGCCGGATGGGCGAGATACCATCAGTTGGACGCGGCCAGCTCTTCTTGGAAAATGGCCAGCATGTCGTCGATATTGGGCGCGACGGAATGAAAGTGGCTCTTTTCCCACGCCTCCCACATGTAGTCCATCTGCAGGGCCGCCTTCTGCTCGTCGGTGAACTTGGCCTCAGCGGCTTGGCTCGGGACAAGGTTGCAGGTGGCCTCGGTCCAGGCAAGCTCGACCGCGACATCGGGTGACACCATGTGCTTGACCAGCGCCTTCGACAGCTCCGGGTTGGCGGTACCTTTGAGGATGCCAGTCGCTTCCATCCAGATGATGCCTTGGTTTAGGCCATCCTTCGGCTCGGGAACGATGCTGAGGATATGGTCCATACCATCCTTGCGCAGGGCTGAAGTGCAATAGCTGCCCCCGCCTATCAGCGCGGCAAAGCTGCCATCGATCAGGCCCTTTTGCGCGACCGATAGATCGCCGACCAGCGCGCGCGTGTTCTTGAACAGCGCCCGCAGGACCATCCGAATTTCCTTCAACTCGGCCTCGTCCAACTCCTTGTAGGGGTCGATGCCGGCGTGCAGGGCCATCGGCATGATGGGCCAGTCGCCCCAGTCCAGCACGCAGATCTTGTCGCGGTATGCCTTGTCGAAGCAGGCATCATAGCTGGTCCAGTTCTCGACCTTGTCGAACTTGGTGTTGACCGTGGGCCCAACCCAGCCCCAACGCGTCGGCAGACCAGTTGTCTGGCCCTTATATTGCAGCGGAACAAAGGGCGCGCGGAACTGGGGGTAGAAATCCGCATAGACGTCTGCAAAGTCGGCATCGTCCAGATAGTCGCAAATGCCCGCAGGCCCCATGCGCGCGATCCAAGGGCTGTCGGAGGATACGACGTCAAAGTCGCGGTAGCCGCCCGCCGCCAACTTGGCAAAGCCGCCTGCGCTGTCGGTGATTAGATCGACGGCCACGTTCGCATCGTTTGCGGCCTCGAACGGGTCCAGGATGCTGGGCTTGTCATAGCCCTCCCAGCACATATAGCGCATGTCGGTCGCGGCATGGGCGCGGCTACCGATGCCGCCCAATGCTGCGGTGCCGATGGCCGCCGCACCGCCGCGCAGCACGCTGCGCCTGTCGGTCAGATGTTTCTTGGGGTGGGTCATTATGTCGTTCTCCCTTGTTAATCGTCTTTTATTTTGGGTCCTCAGACCACTTCCAGATAGCGCGCCAGCTCCCACGTGCCGACCTGCCGCTCATGCGCCGCGACCTCGTAGCGGCGTAATTTCACGAAAGTCTCGACAAAATCATCGCCAAAGATCTGACGGGCCGCATCAGACGCCTCCAGCCGGTTGGCTGCCTCGGCCAACGTGCGCGGAAAGCGCAGCGCTTCGGGGGCGTCGGTAGCATAGCAATCCCCGACCTCAGGCGCGGGCGGCTCGATACGGTTTTCAATACCATACATCCCCGCGCCAAGACACATCGCATAGGCGGCGAATGGGTTCGTATCGGCAGCAGGCACGCGGAATTCGATGCGCGTCGCGGCGGGATCGTCATTGATGACGCGCAGCGCAGCAGTGCGATTCTGTATGCCCCAACTGGCCCAAGTGGGCGCCCATGCGCCGGGCACCATTCGCTTGTAGGCGTTAATCGTATGACTGCACAGCGCCAGCATTTCAGGCATCAATGTGACGATACCGCCGATGAAATGGCGCGCAGTCTCGGACAGGCCATGCTCGGCGCTGGGGTCCGCAAAGGCGAGCGCGCGATCTTTGCGCAGGGACATGTGCAGGTGCCCCGATTGGCCCGGCAGATCCGGTGACAGCTTTGCCATGAAGGCGGCGGTCAATCCCTTGCGTAGGAAAAATGCCTTGGTGAAATTTTTGAACAGGGCGCCATCGTCGGCGGCGCGCAGCCCCTCAGCATGCAGCAGCGGCGCCTCGAAGAAACCCGGCCCCAGCTCGGTATGCATGGCGTCCAGCGTGATGCCGAGACGCGTCATCATCGCCTCAAAATCGGCCAAAAGGTCATGGTGCAACGCTTCGGTCTGGAGCGAGTAGGTGCGGTTGCCCTCTGCAAAGTGATCAAGACCAGTATACCCCTTCTGGCGCAGCGTGCGGGGGGTTTCGTCCATTACTGAAAACTCGAACTCAAACGCAGAATGGACAGTAAAGCCATGCGCGCGCGCCCGTTCCACCATAGCGCGGGCCTGATTGCGCGCACTTTTCGCACCAAATGGCTGGATGAAATCCGAGATCGCCAGCGCGTCATTTTCGGCAAAGGGATAACTGCGCATGGATGCGGGGTCGATCACCGTAGGCCGGTCGATAAACGCGCCTGTCTCTTGCGGCTCTTCGCCGGTGTCCCAGCTATAGAGGATGTCGCAGAACGGGCCGCCCGTCTTGGCAAGCTTGGCGGCCTTGGCGCCGCTGACCTTTTTGTGACGAAACACGCCATTGGCATCAAAGATGCCGATATGCACGCTGTCCGGGTCAGTTGGCGCGCCCTGCGTGCCTTGGGTCTGATCGTCTCGTTTGGTCACGTTTCACCCTGCCCGGCCCGCCAAAATGCGGTATCTGGTTAATTCCTGATGCCAAGGTTAGACTGAAGCGCGCGCCGCGCCCAATAACCCCAAAGGATTAGACCCGAGCGCAATGGACGCAAACAAAAGCCATAACGCCGAACTGGCAGCCGGCATGGCGGGCGCCGTCGATGCGATTGGCGCCCCCGATTTTATGGACGTGCTGACCCGCGCGGTAGGCCGCATCGTACCTTTCGACAATGCCATGCTCTTTGCCTACAAGCGGGGGGAGCGCCCGCGCGGCCCCTATACTGACATCGCTGAGCCAGGCGAGGCGCGCATCGTGGTCGCACAATACCTGCTGGGTCCCTTCCTGCTGGATCCGTTCTATAGCGAGGTGCAGCAGGGGCGCATGGACGGGCTTGCCTGTCTGAGTGATATCGCGCCGGACGAATTTTTCGCCTCTGAGTATTACGAACAGCATTACCGCCGCACACGCATCACCGATGAGGCGGGGGTATTTTTGGTGCTGCCGGATGGCGCGGTGCTGGTCTATAGCGTGACGCGCCGCCACGGCAGCCCGGTTTTCGCGCCGGGCGAGGTGGCGACGCTGCGGGCCATCACGCCGCTGATCGCGGCGTTGGCGCGGCGACACTGGGCCGGGATCGATCTGGGGTTCGAGCAGTCGGCGCAATTCAGCCGCGCGCCCGACCCCATCGGCGACGCGCTAGCCGCACTGGGCGAGGAGGTGCTGTCGCAGCGCCAAAGACAGGTCGTTGCGCTGGTGCTGAAGGGCCATTCGACCGAGGCGATCGCGCTGAAGCTGGCTATCAGCGCCGATACCGTCAAGGTCCACCGACGCCACGCCTACGCCAAGCTGCGGGTGTCGTCGCAAGCCGAGTTGTTCGCGATGTTTCTGGACCTGCTGTCGCAGATTGTCGCGCCGCAAGCCTGACGCCATTTGCTGTTCCCACCAATCTGGGGGGAAACTCAAAAGATCATCAAATATTATAGGCGCTCCACATAAAATATGCAAATCATCATGAATTTAACGTGTTAGACGTCTCTAGAACCGATTTACTGGCAATTTAAGATAGCTATTTCCGTCACTCTCTGCCTTGGGCAGGCGCCCGCCGCGCAGGTTGATCTGCAACGCGGACAGCATCCGTTCGGGCAGGGACAAAGTTGCGTCACGGTCCTCGCGGGTCTTGATATAGTCGGCTTTTTGCGTGCCGTCCTTCACATGCTTGTTCTCGGCCTTATGACAGGCTACCGTCGCTTCCCATTCAGGCGCGTCACGGCTATTGGTTCCGTAATCGTGGCCAATGAAAAGGCGTGTGCCGGGGTCCAGCGCGAGGATCGCTTGTATCGAATTCCACAAATCATCCGCAGACCCGCCAGGAAAGTCGGCACGGCTGGTGCCAGCATCGGGCATCATCAGCGTATCGTGGACGAACCCGGCATTGCCGCAGATATAGCTGATGGAGCCGAGCGTATGGCCCGGCGACAACATCACGTGCATTTCGAGACCACCCAAGGGGATCGTCTCGCCATCCTCAAGCAGCAGGTCGAAATCAGCGCCAGGGTCAAAAGTGTTGGGCGCATTGTAATGCCCCTCCCACAACTTGGCGATGTCGCGGACCAATGCACCGATAGCATTTGGCGCACCCGTGCGCTGCCGCAGCTGGGCGGACGCCATGATGTGGTCGGCATGGGGATGCGTATCGAGGACCCATTGCACGTCCAGCCGCTCCGCCGCGACCAGCGCCAGCACCTGCTCTATGCTGCGGGTATCCGTACCAAAACTTTTCGGGTCGAAGTTCCAGACCACGTCAATCAGCGCAGCGGCCCGCGTGCGGGGACACGCGCATATATACTGGATCGAGCCAGTATCCGGCTCATAGACACCCCACACATCCGGGCTGTCAGGCCCGGTCGAGGGCGAGTGGCAGGTAATTGGCTGGCGCGCCTCGGTCATGGGCAGGGCTCCTCTTGGTCGCGGGGTCGCGTGTGCGTCACGGACTGCGTACATGGCAATGCTTGCCACAAATCGCGGCAAGATCAAACTGCCACCACCGTTTTGGCACAGCCGCTCGTTGCCTTGATGTCCAAGAAGCGCAACCGCAACGCCAGCCCATCAGGAAGCTGTGTATCACGGCCTATCAGATCGGCGCCGACCGCCGCTATACCTGCGGTCACGGCCTGCGTTCCAGCCCGATACACCTGCCCGATGCCAGCGCCGGCCTGATGCCAGCGCCTGCCCGATGCCAGACACGCCGCGCAACGCAGTTCTGGCAGTTCTAGCAGCCGGCCCTTGCATCGCCAGCGCACAACTCGACCGCAGAGCCCAGTATCTGGACACACTGGGACAGTTCGATTTTCGACCGCACCCGCCCGACGCCCGGTCTAGCGCCCCGTCCCACTACGGCCTTCAGTAGAATGGTCCCGCCGCACTGTGCGCAAACGCGCCAGTCGGTGTGCTGGTCGTGAAAGAGCCCGCGATGACCGGTCCATCAGGCGTCAAAATGATGCTGTCAGAGTTGGCGATCACGATACCGCCCCCCGGGCCGCGTCCCTGCAAACGCAGCGCGACGGACCTGCGATTGTCGCCAGATCACCGCGCAAGATGTTGATCGTGAGGTCGGCATCTGAGAGTACATGCAGATTAACCGTCCAGCCCGCACTGACGTTAGGCTGGGTTGGCGCGTTGACTCCTTATCTGCCCGACACGGCGCCGGTGCGGGCTTCCATGAAGGCGCCGTTGACCATAATCGTGTTATGGTGCCCGATGGGATCACATCCTGCGCCAGCGCCGCTCCAGGCCTTCTGGTCACAGCGGCCACAAATCCCAGCGCATGGCAAAAGAAAGGCCCTTCTTCCGGTGTATGAACCCGCGTCTGCGCTCGGTCCGTCTGCCGGTGCCGCTCATGTCAAATGTTGGAGTTAGCGCCATGCTGGCCGCCGCGCGGCACGCACCGGAAAGGAACAGGAACAGGTGACCCGATGCGATACAGGCGCTACATAAAACTTGTTATGAGGGGGTCGCGAGCTGGGGTTGCCGACGCAATATTTAGTGCGAGCTGTGACTAATCAAAAGGATATTCCCGGCGACTTTCCCTGTGCGTTTGAACCTCTCTGAATTGAACGGCACCAACGGCTTCCGGTTGGACAGGATTGACGCGGGTGACCTCAGCGGTGGTTCGGTCGTCTCTGCGGGCGATGTGAATGGTGATGGGTTCGATGATCTGGTGATCGGCGCATCCGATGCTGATCCGAACGGAATACCTGGCGCAGGAGAAACCTATGTGGTGTTTGGCAGCGCTGCTGGCCTTGCGCCCAGTCTTGCGCTGCAGTCGCTGGATGGTACCACTGGCTTCCGGCTGGATGGGATCGACGCATTTGATAACTGCGGCGTCTCCGTTGCCGCTGCAGGCGATGTGAATGGCGATGGTTTTGATGATCTGGCGATCGGGGCAAGTGGTGCTGATCCGAGCAGGCGACTGAACGCAGGCGAAACCTATGTCGTCTTTGGCGCGGCTAACAGGTTTAACTTGCCAATCATCACCGGCACGGATGACGATGATGTGCTGATCGGCACGCCCGTGCCAGACCTCATCCAAGCACTGGCAGGCAATGACTGGATCATCCCCGGCGCGGGGTCTGACACAGTCGATGGCGGCGCGGGGATCGACATGGTACCCTGCTCCGATCAGTCCACCCCGCTGAAGATAATTCAGAACGAGGTCGGCATACGCGCCTTCTTCGGTGGCAACACGCAGATCCTAACGGATGTCGAGCGCGTCACTGGCACCAGCCATAGCGACGAGTTCTTCTTTACAAATGGGCAGGCGCGGGGCCTAGGCGGGCGGGATATGTTCCATGCCGCAGGCGACCGGACAGGCACCTATGACGGCGGCGCGGGCCGCGACACGCTTAGCTATGTACGCTCAAATGCGGGCGTAGAGGTGTCACTCTTCCGCGACAAAGGCTGGAGCGGGGACGCAGCGGGCGACCACTATTCAGGTGTTGAGGACCTGATCGGCTCCAACCACGCGGACCAGCTTTGGGGCGACCACGGAAACAACTACCTTCAAGGGCTGCATGGCAATGACACCATCACCGGCGCGGGCGGCGACGACTACATATTCGCAGGCTTTGG